>Ga0335081_10000220_pt1 | contig 108414 bp, 91 predicted proteins | sample Lox_Sample_35_FD_206713 | JGI IMG/M metagenome (GOLD analysis project Ga0335081, IMG submission 206713) | Soil microbial communities from Loxahatchee National Wildlife Refuge, Florida, United States - Lox_Sample_3.5 | ecosystem: Environmental > Terrestrial > Soil > Wetlands | place: USA...
GATTGCTCGGGAAGCAAGAGCATTTCGACGCGGTCGTGCTCGATATCATGCTGCCCGCCAAGGACGGCTTTAGTGTCGTTTCTGAACTGCGTGCGGCCAGGAATTTTGTTCCAGTGCTGATGCTGACCGCCCGCGGACGATCCGAAGACGTTCTCAAGGGATTTGCCGCGGGCGCAGACGACTATCTTCCCAAGCCGTTCGAACTGTCCATTCTGCTGGCGCGTTTGCAGGGATTATTACGTCGCAGCAACTGGATGAAAGGGCCGCACGAGACTACGACCGAAGCCGTCAACGGCGAGGTCGGCGACTTCGGCACATTTTCCTTCTCGGGCCGCACGATCGATTTCGGAGCGCTCGAGCTGCGATCCGACGGCAACACGATCCATCTGACCCTGATGGAGTCGGAGTTCTTGCGCCATCTGGTGCGCAATCAGGGCAAGATTGTGTCGCGCAAGCGGATTCTGGAGGAAGTCTGGGGATTGCACGAGGACACCGACACGCGCGCCATCGATAACTTCATCGTGCGCCTGCGGCGCTATATCGAGGACGATCCCGGCCACCCCAAACATCTGCTGACGGTGCGCGGCGTGGGATACCGATTTCTGGCGAAGGCAGAAGGCGAATAAAGCTTACGCCCGGCACAACTCGGCCAGCAGCGTTTCGCGTTTTTCCACCGCGATGCGATCCAGATTCCGCAAAACCATCAGGTAGACAGGCGTCGAGATCGCAGCCAGAATCAGAAACAGCAGCACCGCGATCCACAGGTTCTGAAATAGACGCGCGATCGCGAAGACCGCTGCGCCCAGCCCCACGATCACAATCTGCACTCCGAAGCTCGCCAACACCGTGGTTTGAGAAACATTCTGCCGGCCGAAAGTTGAAAAATCGCGCTTTTTCGGCGAATACACTGACAACAGATTGCCGGCGGTGAAATTTAGCGGCGTGGCAAACATCAGCGCGGCAAAGGTGGCAATCGTGACCGCCAGATGCGGCCTCCCATAGAGATAAGTCACTGCAAGCCAGGCAAGAGAAGTATTGAAAATCACGACTGCGGCATGGGTGAGATTCTTTCCCAACAAAATCTGCCGGAACTGTACCGGCGACGCGTAGAAAAATTGCATGCCACCGCCGTCGCCGCCAAAACTGTTGTAGACCAGATTGGTCAGCACGAGCAGGGCGTAGGCGGCCGCGCCCGGAAACGCCATGTCGGGCGTGCGGCTGAAAGCATGGGAATGACGCAGTGAGTTCATCGCTCCAAAGCGAAAAATCAGCAGCATGAAAACCGGCATGATCAGCGTAAGGAGCATCGGGCCGCTGCGCGCCAGATAGCGCATTTCTTTTTCGAAGACAGCCGCAACCGATTGCGAGAAGCCCGGCAGTTCCCATCCCACTTGCAGTCCCTGCGCCTGCTTTGTTGCGGGACGAGCGTCCGCCTCACTGAGATTCTCTCCGTGAAATTGCGCCCGAATTCGGAAGTGAAGCACATAGCCAACAATAAATGTCACTCCGGCAAGCACGAACAACGATTCAAATCCCCTTACCGCGCGGCCTTGCGGGACCTGCGCGATGGCATCGGCAGCTACTCCGGGCGGCAACACGCCCTGCACCCGTGCCGCAATCTGGACCGCACGGCCGAGTTCGGGATGCGGTCCGCGATTGTAGTGTTGAATGACGGGGCCAATCAGCTGAAAACTCAGCATGAGCAGGATGAATAGCACGCCAAAAATTTCCCGTGTGCGGCGTTGTGCTAGCCAGCGCTCAAGCCAGGCAAAGACCATCTGCATCAAAACCAGATTGAACAGGCCGAACACAGCCAGCACGAACAGCGCCCAGGGAGCGAGCAATGGCCTGGCGATCGTGATACCGAGTAGCACTCCGATTAATCCGACCGTGCCCAGCGCGCTCGCCGGATCGAAAAATCCGTAGGCGAGCCGAACCAGAAAATAAGATCGATAGGTCAGCGGAAAGCGCAACAGCTCAGAGGAATCCGGATTGTTGGTGAAGGCGGTGGCCATCACCGGAAAGAATTGCCAGAACATGAAAATCAGCCAGAGCGGAACGGCCAGAAATTCAGCCTTGTTCTCGGAAACCATGTACCAGGAGAGCGCGGTCGCCCCCGCGAAACCGCCGAGGCCGCCGAAAGCAAACACGGAGGTCACAATGACGCGCGAGGCCAGTTCCATCTTGCCGCGCTTGCTGCGCAGCCCGTTGATGAACATGCGCCAACGCAGGTTCGCAATCGCAGCCAGCTGGGAGCGGTTCCGGATGTCCGAACTCAGGCCAGCCACGACAACTCCTGTTCCGCTGGTCGCGAGCCGCCGACGATGCGCAAGAAAATCTCCTCGAGAGTAAGTTTCTGCCCCGAAACCTGCGAACCATTGCCGGATTCAACCGGCGTTTGTGCTTCCACTCCTGCGCGTAATTCTTCGAGCGAGCCTTGGGCAACAAGGCGCCCTTGATGAATGATCGCGACGTGACTGCACAGGCGTTCGACGATTTCCAGAACGTGTGAGGTCAGGAAGATGGTGGCTCCACGCGCAATCATGCGCTGCAGCATGGCTTTCAACGTGCCAGCCGCGATGGCGTCCACGCCTTCGAACGGTTCGTCCAGGAAAAGAACTTTCGGTCCATGGATAACGGCCGCCGCCATCGCCAGCTTCTTCTGCATTCCATGGGAATAGTCGGTGACCAGCTTTCTTGGCTGATCGGCGAGCTGCATGAACTCCAGCAGTTCGGCGGCCCGCTTGGCAGCGACGTCGCGATCCAGCCCGTACATGCGTCCAGCGAAGCTCAGGAATTCTGCTCCGGTGAGACGTCCGAAAAGCGCCATGCCTTCCGGCACGACGCCAATCTGCCGCTTCACCTCTACGGGATGCTTATCAAGATCGAGCCCGAGGATTTCAATTCGACCGGAACTCGGGGCGAGCAGGCCCGTGAGCATCTTGATCGTGGTGGACTTGCCCGCTCCGTTTGGCCCGAGGAAGCCGAAAAACTGGCCCGGCGCGACCTGCAGGTCGATTCCATCGACCGCGACGAGTTCGCCGAAACGCCGGGTCAGATGTTGCGTGGAGATGGTGGCTGCGCTCTGCATTCAACATCCGAATCTAGCACAGCTGGCTGCGTTTCGGGCCGCCTGACACGTCCCTCACGCTTTACTTCTTCAAAGGCTGTTTCTTCTGTGCATCTTCGGTCCACGGAGGAACAATGCCTCCGAATCGCGCGTAGGCGATCGACTGTCCCAGGTGCTCGGCCGCATGACGAACTATAAAGAGCAGGATGCCACGCTCCGTATTCTTGCCGCCGAACCAGTCCATGCTCTTTTCGAGATCGGCTTCGGGCATCGCCCTGATGGCGTCCTTGGCGTGCGCGAAAGAATCCTTTAGCGTAGCGATGACCTTTGTCTTGTCGGTGGTCGACTTTTCCAGGCCTCTCACGTCCAGTCCGGCCGGCGGCGGCGTGCCGACCAGCTTATACAGGTTGTAGTTCGCGGCGCTGACGTGAAGAAAGACTTCAGCGAACGAGCGGACGTCGGGCGCGGGACGCCAGGTATATTTCTCCGCGGGAATTGCTTCCGCCAGGCGCGTGAACTTGTCTTCCTGAATCATTACCTCCGCCATCACTTCAGCCCGATACCCAGTGACGCCGGGTGTGCCTTCCTTGTAAGGATTCACTTGCGCGGAAAGGTTGACTATCCCAAGTTGAGCCATAAGCAGGCAAAGAACCGCAAGCATTCGTTTCATGAGAAGGTCTCCAATGGATTCAAGAGTCTAACGCAAGCGAACTTTTTTGTTCTGGAACAAGAGGAATTCCTAAGGTAATCTCTTCGACTGCATGTTGGGCTGAGGTGGCCGTCCAGGATTAGCCTCACAAAAAGCCTTGCACGAAGTCCTACCTTTTTGAGGAGTAAAGGCGGAGCCGAATGGGCCAGGAGAACAACGGTAACTCGGGAGCTGGACGTGTCTCACGTCCTCAGGGCACGGGAAACACTCAACAGGTCGTGTATTCGGCGACGGGTACATTACCGCGCGCCCAGGTCAATGGGCCACTTCAGGTCGCCTCAACGCAACAAGCGCTGGACAGCTTCCTGCAGGGGAAACTCGTCAACACGACGTTCCTCGGTATTCCGGTTACGGTGCATACAAGAATGGCCGATTGTCTCAGGGCTGCCCAGGATTCGCTCAAGTACAACGATAATCAGCAAAAGCACGGCATTGTTACCCTAACCGGCAAGCAGCCTCATCCGAGTTGGCTGCATTCGGTCGGGTGCGCGGTCGACATCAATTACGAGACCAGTCCTTTTCTCATGCACGAGGAAGGCGAAGGAAGCTATGACGTGGAGCTCGCACAAGTCTACGAGCGGATTGCGCAATTCGTTCTCGGCCGGGCTTCCGTGATTCCTCTGGAAATCACGCAGTACAACGCCTCCAAAGACCGTCGTGACTACCTCTACGAGAAGATGAAGCAGGAAAGCGACGCCATGCGCACGTACTTCGGCCTATACATGCGACAGCCGGAACAGTCTCTGGATCCATATCTGGCAACGCCGACCGGTGCCGACCGGGCGCGCCACACGAATTGGAAAGTGGCGGTTCCGCCCGGAACCGTGCCTACGTGGCAGATGGCATTTCAACAGATTCAGCGTGATTACGTGATGCTGACCGGCAGAGATGGTGGCCCACAGGTCCTCATTCACGGCGGATCCGGGGCACAGGACTACACCTGGACCAATCCGTGCGACGCTGGAATGTGTTATCCCGCTGCGCCCAACCTCTCTCGCGAGGCTGGCGCACGACGGAACGAGGATGCGCCTTTTACCAATAAGAACAATCCAGCTGTCCACCGTGATCCGCAGTACGGGTTCTTATCGTTCGATCATGAGGTGGTGGCGGCACTGACGGATGCGGGATTGACTTGGGGCGCGATCGGGTTTGGCGCCGGCGGACTGAGAGTTGGCGGCAGCGGCGATGTCATGCACTTCGAGCTGACGACCTATGGCAAGGTGGTCTACGACGCCGCGGGAGCGGCCGTGCCGGGGTTCTGAATCGCGACGGTCCTCATCGGAACTCGGTCGTCTTCCACAGGGTTATTCCGCACCAGACCGCCAGAAGCAGCATGACCATGGTCAGGGCGGCAGCCCAGCCCTGATGGATATGCATCTGCGGAAGCTTCGCGAGCAGTGCCAGCGCTAGGAACAACGCGGTTGTTCCGATTACAAGGATCCAATCCACAAGCGTTCTTTTCGTTGAAACCCCTTGATGGGCGCGGCCCTCCATGCCGGCGCGAACGTATTCACGTTCGACCCCATAGCGGTTCCCTTCGCGCTGCGCGGCATCCTGCCACGAAGCGTGTTCGCTTTCATTTGCCGATGACAGCGCGATGGCCACTGCCCCCAGGGCCATCAGCAGCGAGCCTCCTGCTACTTGTGCGTAGACCGTGCGGCTTCCGCCCTGCAGTTCATGAAAAACGAAGACGCCCCAGAGCAGTCCCCAGAGCTGGTTCGTGTTGGAAAGCGGAATGCCGCGGCTGATGCCTACATACTTCGTTGCATACTGCTGGAATAGATCGCCGATCACCCAGACGAATCCGCCCAGCATCAGCCAGAACAGGACGCTGCGCGCCGAGGCGAGTTCATGCCACAACGACGCCGCGCCGCGATAACTGATGGCCAGGGCCGACATCGTAACCAGCTCTCCCGCGGTAAAGAACGTGATAAAGGAGAGAGGATTCATTCCGGTCAGATACGCCTTGCGGTAGGGGATGTACATCGTTCCCCAAAGAATGCCGGCGCCAAGTGCGGCTGCGATGCCCAACGCCGCTTTTCCGGGCGCTGCCTCGTGGGATGAAGCGATCGCCAGCAGTGCGGCTCCCGCAAACATGCAAACCGCGCCGCCCAAAACGCCCAGCCAGCGTTGCCATCCGGCATAGTGCAGCTCTTTGAACAGAAGCCAGCCCCAGAAAATACCGAGCAGGCTGTTCGTATTCCACAGCGGAAAGGCGATGCTCAATCCAACATTACGGATTGCGTAAATGGTGAGTGTGTTCGCGACCGCCCACATGCACCCCGCGAGCACGGCCCAGATCACAAGATGTGGCGCCTGGCGGATGTCGTGCCGCAAGTGCGATGTCCCGCGAAGGAAGGCGGGGATGCTCCAGCGCGCCAGAAAGACGCCGCACACCATGATCAGCGATACGGTGACCGCAGAAATTTCAGGATTGACCAGCTTGATGGGAGCTTCCGCTCCACCCAGCCACGCGCCGGCGGCAAATCCGCAAAAGATCCCGAGCGCCTGCAGGCTCCGGAGACGTGAGATGTGCATCGGCTCGACTCGCGCTGCGGTCAGACTCTCTGGTTGCGGATTCAACGGAGTTTTTCCAGGAGCACGAGGCCGCCGATCAAAACGCTGAGCGGAATCCAAAAATGCACGTCGCCGGCAATCGCGCGCAGCAGGCCGCGAGATGCAACGGATTCGATCTTTTCTTCGGTCTCTTGGGACTCTTCGGACATGAAAGTCGCCGTCCTGTATCTAAGTGCAAGCTGCCTTTTCTTCTAGGTCACTTCAGGTATTTGTCCAGCCATTCAATGGTTCGCCGGATGGAATCAATCTGGTTCTCGCGCTTGGCGAAGCCATGTCCTTCGTTGGCATAGTAGTGAGCATCCACCATCTTGCCATCCTTTTTGAGAAGGTCCACAACCTGCTCAGCTTCTTCCTTGGGAACGCGCGGGTCGTTGGCTCCCTGCAATACCAGCAACGGCGCTTTCACGTTGTGGATGTACGCAATGGGCGAAGTTGCCTCGTAGACCTTCTTGTCTTTCTCCGGATCGCCCAGGAGTGACCTCTCGTACTGCTGCAGTTCCGGATCGGAATGCTGCAGCATGGTCACCCAGTCGATGATGCCGAACAATTCAACCGCTGCTGCCCAGACGTTGGGCGTTTTGCCGATGGCCATCAGCGTCATGAATCCGCCGTACGATCCGCCAGTGATGCCGATCTTCTTGGAATTCACATAGCCAGTGGATTCCAGAAACTTCACAGCATAGACCTCATCTTGCAGGTCCCCTCCTCCGAGGTCCTGATAGTTCGCGCGCTGAAAATCCATGCCATATCCGGTCGAACCGCGCACGTTGGGTGCAATGCAGATGTATCCGCGCGACACAAAGGCGGCGATGCGCGGGCTCCAGTAGTCCACGACCTGCCCGGTCGGTCCGCCATGCGGCAGCACCAGCGCTGGGTTTGAGCCGTCGCGCTTCAGGTTGAACGGCACCCACATCAGCGCGCTAATCGTTTTGCCATCGAAGCTCTTGTAGTGGACGATCTGCGACTCCGGCATGGGCGCGGCATTCAGGCTGGCGATGCTGGAATGCGTCAACTGGCTCGTCTTGCGCGATGCGAGAGCGTAAACATAGTAGTCAGATGCTTTCACCGAGCTTTGGTGCGACACGAGCAGGCGGTCACCCTTCGGAGAATACGAGGTGGGATATGCGGCGAAACTATTTAGCCCGGGCGGCAGCGGGAGTTTCTCGCCATGGAGCGTCTTCGCATCGCCAAGATAGACGTCGACCATTCCGTCGGCGTTGATCGTGTAGGTGAATGTTTTTCCTGACGGAGAAAAATCTCCCGCGCCGGCTTCCCACTTTGTGTCGGTGATCCAGGTTAATTTCTTCGTGGCAATGTCGAGCAGCGCGACATTCTGATATCCCCCCTTCTGATTGGAGGTGATGAGCAGCGTCTTGCCATCCGGCGAGAGCGAATTGGCGAAATTCAAGACCTTGCCATCGTGAGGCGTGAGATTTGTAGTTTTGCCACTGTCCACATCCACGGCATAGACGTCCGCATCGGTGAAGCTGACTTCGACGCGGTTCGCGTATAGCGTCTTTCCATCCGGGCTCCATGCCACCGAGTTCCAGGAATGATTGGGAGTCTCCTCGTGAGTGAGTGGCTTGAACTTGCGCGTGGACCAATCGAGCAGCTCAAGGTTATAAGCGGTACCTTCTTTCGGCTTGTAGTTCAGCACGATAGTCTTTCCATCGGAAGACCAACGCGGTGACTCCTCGCGCACATCGGGAGTGCTCGTCAGATTGATCGGCTCGCCGCCATCGCTCGGCACTGCGTAGACGTCCCACAGCTCGTTGCCGCCGGTGTCCTGCTGGTACAGGATCCATTTGCCGTCAGGCGACCATGTTTCGGAATACTGCCGCTCGTCCGATTGCACCAGTTGGATCGGCCAACTCCCCGCGGCATCGACTTTCCATAAGTTGTCGCGGCCGCCCATGTTCGTGGTGAAGACGATCTGCTTTCCGTCGGGAGACCAGGTCGCACCATCCAGCGAGCGTGTGTAGTAGAGATCTTCGATGGGGACGGGGTGTGCGTTAGCGTTCGACTCCGACTTGATCGACTGCGGGTCACTAATGCTGCGATCGTCGGGGCCGGCCGACTGGGCCGAAAGAGAAGTCGAGACGAACAACGCACAGAGAGCGAAGACGAAATTACGAAGAAATCTCATATGGACCTCGAAACAAGCTCGCCTGGAATGGTCATGCCGACACGGTCGGCATTCTACCTTAGGGGATCAGAGTCTGCGAGTCGCGGACTGTGCCGCGAGGAACTGTCCCGAGTTATATACAATAGCGCGCATTGGGGAATCCCATGATTCAACGTAGTTCATTCTCGCGAAGATCTTTTCTCTCGACTGCAGTGGCATTAGCCGCTTCCCCACTGTTGCCGAATACTTTATTCGCGGCCTTGCAGGATCCCGTCGCCAACTCGACTTTGAAAGGCAGTAAGCCACTTGGCCGCGAGAGAGTCGCGTGGAAGGCAATTCCTTTCCCACTGAAGCAGGTGCGCCTCGGTGATGGGCCATGCAAAGCTGCAATGGAAGCCGATCGCAGCTATTTGCGTTCGCTCGATCCCGATCGGCTGCTGCACACGTTTCGACTGAATGCAGGCCTCCCTTCAACCGCCCAGCCTCTCGGCGGCTGGGAAGCTCCCGACTGCGAACTTCGCGGCCACTGCGCCGGCGGCCATTACCTTTCCGCCTGCGCGTTGATGTATGCCAGTACCGGGGATGAGGATCTCCAAAGGAACGCCAACGTTGTTGTCGCCGGACTCGGCCGCTGCCAGGCGGCACTGAAAAGCGGTTACCTGAGCGCCTTTCCCGTCGAGTTCTTCGATCGATTGCGCGAGCGTCAGAAGGTGTGGGCTCCGTTCTATACCGTCCACAAAATCATGGCAGGCCTGCTCGACATGCATGTGTATTGCGGAAGTGATCAGGCGCTCGACATAGCGGAGAAGATGGCAGCCTGGGTCGACACCTACACCGAATCGTTAAGCTACGAGCACATGCAGCGCGTCTTAGGTACTGAATTCGGTGGCATGGGCGAATCGTTGTGCAATCTATATGCGCTCACCGGCGACCGTGATTATCTGGAAATTGCGCATCGCTTCGACAAGCGGCAATTTCTCGATCCGCTCGCCGCTCACCGCGACGAACTCAAGGGTCTGCACGTCAATACGCACATCCCGCAGGTCATTGCTGCGGCTCGCTACTACGACATGACCGGCGAGAAACCATATCGCGATCTTGCTGAATATTTCTGGGACGAGGTCGTCAGCGAGCGTTCGTATTGCACCGGAGGCACCAGCAACAACGAATCCTGGAACACCGACCCGGGCAAGCTCTCGACCGATTTGGGTCCGGACACAACCGAATGCTGCTGCGCTTACAACATGATGAAGCTGACGCGCCATTTATTCGGCTGGTCTCCCGATGCACGCTTCATGGACTACTACGAGCGCACACTCTTCAACCACCGCTTGGGCACGATCAATCCGGAGGACGGCACCATGATGTACTATCTGCCGCTCGCCTCCGGCTACTACAAAACTTTCGGCAAGCCGCTGGACGCGTTCTGGTGCTGCACCGGCACCGGATCCGAAGAGTACGCAAAGCTCGGCGACTCGATTTATTTTCATGATGACGATTCGCTCTATGTGAATCTTTACATCGATTCGCAACTGGAGTGGGCGGAGAAAGGGCTACGCGTTAAACAGTCAACTCGATTTCCGGAAGAGCAGGGAACAACGATTGGCATTTCGGTAGAGCATCCAGTTCAGTTGGCGATCAATCTCCGCATTCCGCATTGGATTCAGGGCGGCAGCGTGAAGATCAACGGCGAAAGGATTGCGGTTTTCTCCAATCCAGGGAGCTATCTCATGCTGAACCGAGTGTGGAAGTCTGGCGACAAAATTGAACTCGGCCTGCCGATGACGCTGCACGTAGAGTCCATGCCTGACGACGACAGCATTCAGGCTGCAATGTACGGACCCTTGGTTCTTGCCGGGCGTTTCGAGACGGTGTCGAAGGAATTGTCGTTCAGCGGAATGGGTCCCAAGCGCGGCGATGCAGCGAAAGTGCCCGACATCACAGCCGATGCCAGCAAGCCCGCGTCATGGATCGAGCCTGACCCGAAGCAGCCTCTCACGTTCAGGGCTATTGGCCAGTCGCAATCGTTTCCGCTCGTTCCCCTGAACAGGATCATCAATGAGCGGTACGCCGTTTATTGGAAGGTAAACAACACCCCGGCATAAAAAAGCGGCCAAAACTACGTATCTCGGGATGTTACGCCGGCCGCGCGAATTCTCAGATGTCGCCCCCGCTCACGCCAGCGCCAGATTCAAATTGCTGATCGCCTCGTCGATCTCCTGCGTGTTCTTGAAGCCGATCGTTGCCGAATCCACTCCCGCGTTCTGGAAAGCGAACCTCATCGCTTTCACACGATCGTCATGACTACGCTCGAACTGGCCGCCGCCGCAGAGCTTCATGCCAATCACTCCCAGCCCTTCATTCTTCAACGTGTGGATGTGATCGACCACTTCGCTCACGTTGGCTGGATGGTTGGAGTCCTCATAGGTCGGGCCATCCATGCGTGCGCCGTTGTGATTGATGCGGATTAGTCCCACGTCGAGCCAGTGAGTGCCCGGCATCTGGCGCAGCGCAGGCAGCCCGTGCACTGAAGCGCCATGCGTGCGGATGATCTTTCTCTGCTGCGCCGCAAGGATCCCGTCCTGCCAGCGCTTCGTCGTCGCGGGCCAGTCGGCGGCGTGCTGCCAATGCAGCAGCATGATGTCAAAGTACTCGGTCTGCGAGATGCGCCGCAGTTCGTCGAACTTGTTCTGCGGGTCAATCCCCTGGTGGAAGGTAGTGACTTTGCTCATCAGCTGATAGCTGTCGCGCGGCAAGCCTTTCAGCGCCTCTCCCAGCATTCCCGGCGTCTCGTACGCCTCAGCCGTTTCGAAGAAGCGGATGCCGCGATCGTAGGCATAGCGGACCAGTCGCGTGAACTCCTGCTGTCCCAGCGCGGCCTGGACGGCACCACTGTTCGTCCCGGTTCCGAAAGCCAACCGCGTCACTTGCACTTTTGAGCGGCCGAGCACCACGGTGTCGGTCGCGGTGCGCTTGGCGGCGGCCAGCGGAAGAACTCCTGTACTTGCGATGGCTCCAGCGGCCAGACCGGTTTTGAGGAAACTGCGCCGTGTGATTGCACTCATGTGATCTCCCAGGGTCAAGCGATGGACGAGCCGGATCAGTGGATGTTAGCACGCATTCCGCGGTCTTAACGCCGTCCCTGGTAATCGACAAACAGATCAGGAAATTGCTGTTTCAGGGATTCGATCTTTGGACGATCACAAACCTGAATGTAGGGATTCGTCGGGTTGTGAAGCGCGTAGTCCTGGTGGTAGTCCTCGGCACGGTAGAAACCTTTTAGTGGCGTAACCTCAGTGACTATCCTCGCCGGAAACACCTTCGCTTCGTCCAATTGCGCGATATAAGCAGTCGCAATTCGCTTCTGTTCGTCACCGACATAGAAGATCGCGGAGCGATAGGACGTGCCCACGTCAGGTCCCTGGCGGTTCAGCTGAGTGGGATCGTGAGCTACCGAGAAGAATATGCGCAGTAACTGGCCATATGTGATTTTGGATGGATCATAAACTACTTCGACAGATTCCGCGTGCCCGGTTGTTTCGGTAGTCACTTGATCGTAGGTTGCGGTTGCCGCAGAACCGCCAGCATATCCAACCGTAGTACCGATGACGCCTTTCACTCTTTCGAAGACCGCCTGCGTGCCCCAGAAACAACCGCCAGCGAATACAGCTGTCTGCCTGCCGGAAGTCGAAACCAGCGGTAAGTCCACTTTCGCAGCGGGAATTGGCGCCTTTGAAGCGGCCTTCGCTGAATGGCCGACAAGAATAATCGTAACAATCGCGCATCCCACAACCAGACAGCCAACTAACAAACGCGTGAGCATAAAGTATCCTGGTCGTTGGATGCGCCCCTGGGCGAATGGTTCCATGATTCGCATCCGAATCATGGACCTCAATGGGCGTTGCGATGGCCGCCCCTCATAGCGTCCTCTTGAAAAAAAATGCCCCGGCTTTCGCCGGGGCGTGGCAGAACTGCGTGGCTTTTAGAACAGATTCCACAGGAACTGGTTGTAGACCTCGTGATGGAACTGCACTTCTGAGGCTTTTACGACCGTTCCCAGCAGCCGTGGGCAGCGGTCGGCTGAGTCCTCTTTCAGTTGGGCGTAACGAGCCTTCACATCCTCGCCGAGCAGTTTCGTCGTCCATTCGGCGCTGCGGAAATTCTCAATCGCAGTGTAGATGTTGTCGGGCAGATAGCGGTCCGCACCTTTACGCAGATCCTTGATCTTCGCAGTGGTTCCTTCCAGGCCGGTCTTGAAGATCCCCAGCATGACCAGGTAGGGATTTGCGTCGGGCGCAACCGCGCGGACTTCCGTGCGCATGCTGCGCTCGTTGCCGATCGGAATGCGAATCATCGCGCCACGATCGACTGCCGAAGCTTTGAGCTGATTCGGTGCCTCGAAGTGCGGATCGAGCCGCCGATACGCATTCACGCTGGAATTAAAAATCAGGCAGAGATCGTTGCCGTGGGTCAGGATGCGGTCTAGGAATTCATAGCCGAGCTTGCTGAGCTTTTCCTCGCCCTTGGGATCCCAGAACAGATTCTTTCCATCGGCGCTGACCGAGACATTGGTGTGCATCCCGCTGCCATTCACGCCGACCACGGGTTTGGGCAGGAACGACGCTGTGAGTCCCATGTTGCGAGCCACCTGGCGGCAGATCAATTTGTACAGCTGGATCTGATCGGCGGCAGCGACGACTTCGCCGTATCCATAATTGATTTCAAACTGCGAGGGAGCGACCTCCGGATGGTCTTTCTCATTCTGGAAGCCCATCGAACGCTGCACTTCTGCAGTTGTGTCAATAAAGGTGCGCAGCGGGTCGCCAGGCAGCGAATGATAGTAGCCGCCGGTGTTCACATATTCGAATTTGCCGGTGTCGTGATAGCGGCGCTCGGCATCGGGCCCATTGAACAGGAAACCCTCAATCTCATTGGCCGCATTCAGCGTGTAGCCCTTTTTCTTGAACTGCTCGGCGGCAAACAATTTCAGGACGCTGCGAATGTCGGCGGTGTAGGGCTCGCCATTCTTGTCGATCACTTCGCCGAAGGCCAGAACTTTTCCCGGCCCAAAGACATCGGCTGGCGCCCAATAAAACGCGCCCCAATCGATGCCGAGGCGAAGATCGCTCTCGCGCTGCGCGGTAAATCCGCGGATGGAAGACCCATCAAAGGTCAGGTTGTCGTAGCTCTTCAACAAGAATTTCTTGTCGTAATCGAGCATGTGCAGCCGGCCCTCGAGGTCGCTGAACAGCACGGTGAGGGCCTTGATGCGCTTCTCGTCGGTTAAATATTTGAGACGATCCTCACGGACTTTGTCAGGCGCGACGCGGTTCCGGCGCTGCTCCTTCGCCTTCAGGTTCATTTCTTCCAGTTCGTCGTAGGACAGTGCCAGGAAATTGCGCAGTTCAGTGGACATGGATGTGGTTCAGTCTCCTTTTAAGTTCGGAACATGAATTGGGCACAGCTCACGGATGCAGAGAAGTTGAAATGGCTGGTTTCAACGCGCTGATCTGGAACCCGCTGATTTTTGGAACGCGATAGAACACGCTGATCTAAAAGCAGAAAAGAATATCGCGGGGGTGGTGGCTCAGCCAATCGAAAAAGCTGATGCGAGCGATAAAAGGGATTTATTTTGAGGTCGAGGCTGATGCACAATTTTCAGTGCACATCTCAAGTGTAAAGGTTATCGGGTACCCACCCCTGCCAGTGTTACCGATGCCCACTCGTGCGACGGATGTTGGCGCCCGCAGTCAAGGCACTGGGTTGCGGGAAATTGAGAGTGGCAGTTCGGGCAGGCTGCTGCGGTTGCGAAAGAGTCGAATGGCTGGCCACAATTCCGACACTTCCAGTAAGTGCCGAGAGGCGGCGCCGCGTGACACGTGGGGCAAGAGTATCCTTCGCGCCGCGGAATCTTGGATAGCCTCAACAGTGCCCGTGCCTGCTGCAGGCCGGACCAGCAGTTCAAGAGAACAAACGCTGCAATCGCGCCCATCCAGATGCTTTGGTCCAAAACAGCCCAAGCGATAAAGCCGATTGCGCCAATCAATCCGATTACTGCAGCGACCATCAAGCTGCGTGCGCGACCGAAAACAAACCAGAGCAAGGAGCGAAGAATCTGACCCCCGTCGAGCGGGTAGATCGGCAGGATGTTGAATGCAAGCAAGCCGAAGTTAATCCAAAAAATGGTTGGCAGCAGTCCGCGAGTGTTGGGAAGGCCGTTGACCCAAAGCTCATCGCCACTGAACATGGCGAGCGACGCGAGGATTGGAATCAGCACTACATTCACCAGTGGTCCTGCGGCAATGCTCCACAGCGTCGCCCCCGCGCGCGGCGGTGGATCGACATATGCGATGCCACCGAGAGGCCACAAGATGATCTGATTGGCCCGGCCGCCGACCTGTCTGCATGCCAGGGCGTGACCGAATTCGTGTGTGAGCACAATCATAAAGAGCGCCAGGTACTCGAACACGTTCCACATCACCGACGAGTAGCTGCCCTTTCGGCTCTGGATTTCGTACACCGCAACCAGAAACCACGACCAGTGCAGGAAGACGTCGATTCCCGCAAACCTAAACAGATGAATGGAGCCCTGGCGAGTGCTAGGCATGTGCGCAGTCTAATGCATGGCAAAAAACTTTGTCATTCCTAGCGGTGTCGCGGCGACGGTTGGCTCTGTTGCTCCCACGTGCGGCGTCATCCCGAAGGGCCGCGCTTTCAGGAGCGGCCCGCGGGATCTTGCGCGGCGCTAAACTGCTCCGGATAAGCTACACGCGAGATCCCTCCCTCCGCCTCGAGAAAACGGCTCCGCTCGGGATGACGCCATCACTCTTATTCTGGGAAAGCAGATTCCTCCCCTTCGCCGCTCGCATCGGAATGACAACTGGAGATCGGGCTTACTGCCGGTGCGCGGATGCGCCTGAGGCCAGTTCGCGCAATGTGGTCAGGAATCCTGCCGCGGTCCGGGGATCATCAAGGGCATCAAGGGCAATCGTGGCGGAGAACTGCGGCGACTCCGGGCGGAAACGGACCTGCAGCACGTCCTGCTGGCGGGCGGTCATCAGCGTATTCAACTCGGAAGTGGAGTCTTCCTTCCAATGGGTTCGCGTGGTCAGCACGACCGGGCCCGGTTCGTAAATCTCCCAGTCGCGCTCATCGCGCTTGCGGGCGGTGACGCTGCGGCTGTGCGCGCACCATCGGTGCCGCACCACCTCAAGATGAAGGTTCGGAGATCCGCCAAGATCGGCTTCAAACGTCAACGTCTCTTTCTGCTTGTGCAGGCGGCTCATCATCCACTGAACAGGGAAGGGACGCGGCCGGAACTTCATCGTCACCTGAGCGTTGTCAAAGCTGCGCGAAGGGAAGTGCAGCTTGGCGTGAAGACGGGAGCTGCTCAACCAGTGAAATTCGAGGATGCGGCCCTTCCCCGCGCATGCCGACTGCACCCAGCGGAGCGCCTCAGTTCCGCGGCGGCGATTGTACGCGGAAAACACTACGTACCAGACTCCCAGAGTCGCCACCGCGCAGACGACGTCAATAATTAGAAGGCGTCCCACACCGTCTTCCGTTCGATGCTCTGATGCTGATGGTACGTCCGAGGTTGCGGCACAAGCAAGAGGGCGGTTGGCCATGGATTGATTATCTTTTCCGGAAAAACACTTGAGACTGTGGAAAAGGGGGTCCCAAAGGCACAAGCTCGAACCGCAGAGGACGCAGAGGTTTCGCAGAGGTCGTTAAGGAAGACCTCGAGAGAGGACGAATATTGTTCGGGACGCCTACAATGAGGGTGTGCCGTTCGTCATTCGCGATTTTCAGCCCGAGGACTTCGAGACGCTGTGGCGCATCGACCAGGAGTGTTTCCCACCAGGAATTTCCTATTCGCGTCCGGAGCTGAAGGCTTATATGCGCCATCGCGGATCGTTCACTCTGGTGGCTGCGGACTCCGAAAGTGGAAAACCGTGCGGCTTCCTTGTCGCGCATAACGGCCCGACCGGACACATCGTGACGATTGATGTGCTGAAGCCTTTGCGCCGCTTGGGGGTGGGGTCAGGTTTACTGGAAAAAGCCGAAGAACGCCTGTGCACTTTGGGCAGCCAGGCTATTGGTCTGGAGACGGCAGTCGATAACGCAGTGGCGCTCTCTTTCTACAAGCGGCACGGATACAGCGTTATTCGTACCTGGCCCCGCTACTACTCCAATGGCGTGGATGCGCTGGTTTTGAAAAAACCGCTGCCACCCAACGGATAGCTTGCGCTTTGCCCACCGCTCCAGATAACTTGCCGTGCATATGAAAGTTGCCATCCAGGGCGAGTTGGGATCATTCAGCCACGAAGCAGCAGAAAAGATGCTGCCCCGGTGCAAGGTCGTTCCTTGTGCACGGTCTGCCGAAGTGTTCGATCGCGTAGAGCAAGGCTCAGCCGATGCGGCGGTGATTCCAATCGAGAACACTCTGGCCGGCACGGTGGCCGAGCACGCCGATCTTCTGGTCGCCCGCGATGTCTTCATTCAAGCGGAATACCTGCTTCGCATCGTTCATAACATCATTGCAGCGCCTGGCGTGCAGCTGCGTTCTTTAAGACGCGTACTGTCCCACCCCGTGGCCCTCGATCAATGCCGGGACTTCTTTCGTCATCATCCGGGAATTGAGGCTGTGCCTTTCTATGACACGGCAGGCAGCGTGAAGCACGTTATCTCCAACGCGCTAAAAGATGCCGCGGGGATCGCCGGAAAGCAGGCCGCCAGCGAGTATTCGGGCAAGATCCTGCAGGCAGGAATCGAAGATGATAAACGGAACTTCACGCGCTTTTTTCTGATTCGCAAACTCGCCCGGCGCAAGAGAACTCCGGAATACGGATCGATGATTCCGAAGAAGGCAAACAAAACATCCATCGCGTTCCATGTGAAGAACACTCCCGGAGTTCTATTCAAGTCGCTCAGCGTGTTCGCGCTGCGCGATATCAGCCTGAGCAAGATCGAGTCGCGTCCCATGCGCGGACGTCCCTGGGAGTATGTCTTCTACGTCGATTTCCTGCGTGGTGACGACGAGCCGGCCCGCAACGCACTGCGCCATCTGGAAGAGGTCGCGGAATTCGTGAAGGTACTGGGCATCTACCGTGCCGCCTGATTTGGCTGAACCTTGTTCGTCCGCTAGCGCAGGTGATCAGGACCGCATCCTGCCATCACATCCAAATGTGATCACGCACACACAAGAGGCGAGCTGATCTGCCTAAACTTTGAAGTGTGTACCCGATCAATTGGAGGACTTATGCGTTTTGTTAAGGCGTTGACCGTTCTGTTCTTTGCATTAAGCGTGATCGCGTTTGCAGCCGACCGCAAGATGGGCGTACGCGATACCTATCACGTGACACTTGAGTCTGCGGCGCACGTTGGAACGACTGTGCTGCCGGCCGGCGACTACGTGGTGCGCCACACGATGGAAGGCGAGAACCACATCATGGTGTTTCAGCTGCAAAGCAGCAAGCAGGAGTTCAAGATAAAGTGCACTCTGGTTCCGCTGGGACACAAGGCCGACCAGAATCAAACGACCTTTGCTGTGAATGCGGGTAAAGAGAGGGTGTTGCAGGAAATGGTGTTTCGTGGCGACACCGCTAAGCACGTTTTCTGACATCCTTTTGACGGTTCGGCGCTTGCGTCGCAACCATCGCTGATATGTCCGAAAGGCTCATTCACGCCACGGGCTCTCTGTCGTAGGCTTGGAATGAGCCTCTTTTTCGCGTTTTCCCGGCACGGTGAAGGCCAGAACTAACTGTTTTCAAGTTAACCCTTGCCAGCGCCCCTCTCCCGGCGTTAGCCTCTGCACCTTGGACACATTCCGCAAACGCAATATAGGGATAGAATGCAGGGCCTTACGGGAAGGGTTCCGGCACCTTTGAAACCTTTCTCAGCACCGAATCATCTAAGCTTGAGCGACTTACACTCAAGGAGATCGAATGAGCCAGCAGACGCCATCAGCGGGCACTCCTAAAGTTATGGAAACAAACGAGCAAAAGGCTCTCCCGGTGCTTCCGGTTCGGGATACGGTTCTGTTCCCCCATGCGGTCCTTCCGCTGACCGTCGGCCGGGAAAGTTCGGTTCAGCTGATCAATTCATTAGGCGAGGATAAAACCATCATCGTGGTCGCCCAGCGCGAAGCGCGGGTCGATGCTCCTCAGCCAAGCGACCTTTATACGGTCGGAACATCGGCGGTTGTCCACAAAGTGGTCAAGATGCCCAACCAGAGCCTCTTCGTGTTCGCCGAGGGCCTGGAAAGGGTGAAGCTTGGAGAGTTCAGCCAGCTTGCACCATTCATGACCGCGGGCTATTCCGTCCTGCCCGAGGCAGCGACTCCGGTTGCGACTTCACAAATTGAAGCCTTGCAACGGAACGTTTTGACCCTGTTCCAGCAGATCGTTGCCGGATCGCCGACGCTCTCCGACGAACTATCGACGGTCGCCATGAACATCGACGAACCCGGCCGCCTGGTCGACTTCATCGCCTCTTCGCTGCCGTCGCTTTCAACGCCCGACAAGCAGGACACACTCGAGACCCTCGACATCCACGTGCGATTGGAAAAAATCAATCAGCATCTGGCGAAGGAGCTGGAAGTTCAGCAACTGCGCAACAAGATCCAGAGCGAAGTGCAGGATCGTGTGCAGCAAACTCAGCGCGAATATTATCTGCGCGAGCAGATGAAGGCCATTCAGAAAGAATTGGGCGAGCAGGATGAAGGCCAGCGCGACGTCGAAGACCTGAAGAAGAAAATCGAAGAAGCGGGCATGCCCGATGAGGTGAAGAAGGAAGCTCTCAAAGAACTGGGGCGCCTCTCGCGCATGTCGCCGATGGCCGCCGACTATTCGCTGACACGCAACTACATCGAATGGCTGGCGGTGCTGCCCTGGGCCAAGACTTCCGGCCAGGAAATCGAGATCCCCAAGGCGAAGGAGATTCTCGACACCGACCACTACGATCTCGAGAAGGTCAAGGACCGCATTCTCGATTACCTTTCGGTGCGCCGGCTGAAGCCTAACATGAAAGGGCCGATTCTCTGCTTTGTCGGACCCCCGGGCGTGGGCAAGACTTCTCTCGGAAAGTCGATCGCACGCGCCCTGGGACGCAAGTTCGTGCGACTTTCTCTGGGAGGCGTGCACGATGAAGCCGAGATTCGCGGCCATCGCCGCACGTATATCGGCGCGCTGCCTGGGCAAATCATTCAAGGCATCCGCCGCGCGGAGACCAAAGATCCGGTGTTCATGCTCGACGAAATCGACAAAGTGGGGCGCGATTTCCGTGGCGACCCCGCCTCGGCGCTGCTCGAAGCACTCGACCCCGAGCAAAACTCGACGTTCCGCGACAACTATCTCGACGTGACCTTCGATCTGTCGAAAGTGCTCTTCATCACGACAGCGAACATGCTCGATCCCATCGCCGAGCCGCTGCGCGACCGCATGGAGATCATCGAGCTCCAGGGCTACACCGAGGAAGAGAAGGTTCACATCGCCTTCAAGTATCTGATCCCGCGCCAGATTGACGAGAACGGCATCACGGTGGAGCAGATTGAGTTTCCCGAAGAGGCCGTGCGCTATGTGATCCGTCACTACACGCGGGAAGCGGGCGTCCGCAGCCTTGAACGCACCATCGGCACGATTTGCCGCAAGCAGGCGCGCCGGCTGGCGGAAGGGAAGCACGAGAAGCTGATCGTCACCAAAGAAGTCATTCAAGATTTTCTCGGCGGCATCAAGATTCGCAGCGAAGGCGAAATCGCCGAACGCACCGAGCGGCCCGGCGTGGCGGTTGGACTGGCCTGGACTCCATCAGGCGGCGACGTGCTCTTCGTCGAAGCCAATGCCATGAAGGGCAAAGGCGGATTCACCATGACCGGCCAGATCGGCCAGGTGATGCAGGAATCGATGCAGGCCGCGCTGACGTGGGTTCGTTCGAATGCGGATCGTCTGGGTGTGGCAGAAGACTTCTTCGCCAACCATGACATCCACATTCACGTACCTGCAGGGGCGATTCCGAAAGATGGCCCGTCGGCTGGCGTGACTATGGCGACAGCTCTGGTTTCCCTGCTCACGAAAAAGCGCATCACGCCGCTGATCGCAATGACGGGCGAGATTACGCTAAGCGGAAACGTGCTGCCCGTAGGCGGAATTAAGGAAAAGGTTCTCGCGGCGAAACGTGCCGGCGTGCGCGACGTGATCCTTCCGGCGGAAAACAAGATGAACGTCGACGAGGATCTCTCGCCCGAGCAGCTCGAAAACTTGGCGGTGCACTACGTCAAGACCATTGACGAAGCGTTCGCAGTCTCTCTGCCAGAAGTTGCTAAAGGGGTCGCGGCGAAGCTCATTCCACCTACTCCGCCGAAAGACCCGAAGCAGGACTATCAGCCGACGCAGCCGGTGAAAGAACCTGAACCGGTGCACGATGGTGTCCGCGTTATGACGCAGGCGTGAGGGGCAAAGTTTTGAAAGGGCGCGGCTTTAGACGCGCCGTTGTTGGTGTCCTGAACAATGGGCTTTAGCCCCTGAGGTACAGTTCAAAGGCCAGCCGGTTAAGGCTGGCCTTATCCTTCTCCAAAACACGCGGCTTTCAGCCACGGCAACCCTCCGCGGCCCCAACAATGCCTGTGCAGCATTAAAAAAGGGCCCGAGCGAGAGCCCAGGCCCAATTAATGCGAAACGCTGGTTTAGAACTGGAGTTTCAGCCCAAACTGCATTTGGCGTGCTGAAGTTGTCCCGTCCTCGTCAGTCAAAGTGTATGAGGAAAGGCCAAACGCTCCGCCATCGATCATCGCTCCATCGGGGATGCCAAACGCGGTTCGATTAAACAAGTTGTAGCACTCGGCGCGGAACTGAAGATTCACTTGCTCGGTGAGCTTCGTGTTCTTGGCCACGGCTGCATTCCAGGTGTTCGTCCCAGGCCCAGTGAAGTGATTACGTCCCGAGGTTCCAGCCGTGTCGAATGCGGGCAGGTCAAAAGCGCTGAGTGGAGGACCGGTCATATTCTTCGGGCTGCCAGAGGGAATTGCCAGGCTGCCAACAATGTCAGCTCGGTCTGATAGCCCGGTTCGTTGGCTATCACGATAGCCGAATACTGAGAAGTGAAGGCCGGTCTGGAATGTGGTAATGCCCGAAATCTGCCATCCTTCAAGTATCTTGCTGGCCAGCCCCGAGTTTGCGAAGGCCTGACCGTGCCCGAAGGGCAATTCCCAAATGTAGTTAATGGTGGCGCGCTGGCGCACGTCGAAATCTGAGTTTCCACGCTCCAACGCGAGATCGAACGAATTTCGAGGCAGGCTGTGCGAGAATGCGCCTGCGCCTGGGGCCAGCGGATCAGCGCTGTCGTCGATCGAATGAGCCCAGGTGTAAGCGCCCTGAATCTGGAAGCCGTGCGACATACGCTTTGTTACATTGGCCTGCAACGCATGGTAGAACGAGTGTGCGGATGCCTGGTTCACGATCGCTTCATAGAATGAGGTGTTATTCACTGCGTCGAACCGCTCCCCATTCATGGTGTAAATTCCGTAATAACCGCCGAGATACAACAGTGAGCCGCTGACATAGCTGGGATTTTCCGAACAGGGATCGCCATAGCAATCACCGCTGGCAAGTAGTTGCTGTATGAGATTGGTCTGGGGCTGGTTCCCATTTACCGGACGCCATAACCTGCCGCCACGCCGGCCCACGTAGTTGATCTCTAAGGTCGTGTCCTTGCTCACTTCGCGCTGAACCCCAAAATTCCACGCCTCCTCATAGGGCATCTTGATGTTGTTGGCGATGATGTCAGGCGTGATAAAGGCATCCTGATCGACCTCCGCAGTTGGCGTGATGGGGGCCGGTAACGCCGAGTCTTCGGGGAATGTGAACGGATACTGGGTAAAAGTTTGCTGGAACGGCGGATTGCCGCGGGCGTTGCCCAGCAGATTGCCGAAAATCCGGTCGTGGAAGATACCGAAGCCGCCGCGTACCGACGTTTTGTTGTCGTTGCGAGGCGACCACGAGAAACCGATACGCGGTTCGACGTCCCCATAGTCATTGGTATAGAGCAGCCGTCCTGCGCCCGGTCCAACCGGCACGAACGTGAACGGGGCGACTCCGGATGGATCCTGGTAGAGGTTGGAGAAGCTGTTGGTGGTTTCGTAAGGCACGCCGTTGAACTCGTAACGCAGTCCAACGTTCAGAGTCAGATTTGTACGAATCTTCCAGCTATCCTGACCATAGAAGCCATATTCGTGATACCGGAATTTGCGGTTGTCCGTGCTTTGCTGAAGCAGCGACTTTCCGGTAAAGAACTGGTTCTGCGTTTCAGTGTCCATGTACCCCATGAGCAAGTTGCCCATGTTTTGCAGATCGGGCGATCCGCAGCCGTTGGTCGTAAAGTCCGGATCACCAGGATTGCAGGGATTGGCGGGATCCAGATTCACCCACGGGTACCCGAAATTGGAGAAGCTGCTGAAGGTTACTGTGTCGCGAGAACCGAACGAGTTGTAGCCGTCCTCGTAAATGCGGCGGAACTCCGTTCCAAATTTCAAACTGTGACTGCCCTTTACCCACGAGACGCTATCGCCCCAGCTCCAGGTGCCGGTGCGCCGGAACTGCCCGTCGCTATCGCCCAGCCCCAGGCAGCCAAAGCCGGAGATTCCCGGAAGGTTAAAGTCACGGGCGCGTCCGTATTGATCGGTGGGCCCAATGCCGTTGAGAACGCTGGTGCCATTGCAGAAGAAACCCGCATCCAGGCGGTTAAAGCCGAATTTGGCTTCATTAATCAGATTCGTGGAAACAATGGACGTCAGCGATAGCGCGAGATTTTCAACGCTTGCCTTGAAGCTGTTTCCGCCCAGACCCGGCAAGAATCCGGCTCCGCTGTTCGGGTCGCTGCTTCGGTCATAAGCAAGTCTGGCGGTAAGAGTTTCTTTTTGGCTGATGTGATGATCAACCTTGGCGGTTAAGTTCCAGGCGCCGAACATCGATGTATTCGGGAAGAAGTACTCGCCACGGATGCTGTCAAGAGCCGGGCCATTCGGATTCGGATACAGACTCAGGATGCTGTTCGTGATGAACGGATCCATGGGTGTCTCTTCGGCGTTGTTGTACGAACTCGTGCTCGTCAGATCGACCGGCCAGGTGTTCCCATTCGGGTCCGTGAAGTTAAAAATGCCGGTTTTGAATGCCGCGGTCGGCACCACCGAAACGTTGGTCAGGGTCGTGTGGAAACGCTGAAACTCGTTATCGAGGAAGAAGAACGTCTTATTCTTGACGATCGGTCCGCTAAACGAGAATCCGAACTGGTTGCGCACGTACGGGTTCATGCTCTCGGGGTTGCCGTCGGCATCGATGGCGGGATTGAAGTAGTCGCGTGCCCCGCCAAATCCGTTGTAGCGCCCGAACCACCGGGCGTTCCCGTGCCACTGATTGGAGCCGCTTTTGGTGACGATATCGACGATTGCGCCGTCATTGCGCCCAAACTCCGGCAGGAAGTTATTGGTGATGATGCGGAATTGCTCCGTTGAATCCGGATTCAGCGAGCTCAAGCCCGAGGCACTGCCCGGGACGGATGTGTCGTTATTGTCAGCGCCGTCCAGCAGGAAATTATTGTCGCGCTCGCGCGCGCCATTCACCGAGAATCCTCCAAGATACGTGTTGCTCTGCATCGTGCCGGGGGACAGCAGCACGAGACTGTAGGGGTCGCGCGTGATCAACGGCAACTCGGTCATCTGCGTATGTTCCACCACGTTGCTCAGCTGTGCATCGGTGGTGTCGACCGGCACGGCGGTGCCCGCCACCGTGACCTGCTCTTTGCTTCCGCCCACTTCCAAAGTCGCGTTCAGCGTCAGCGCCTGATCGACCGTGAGGTCGATTGCCTCGTACTTCACCGCGCGGAATCCCTCTTTCACAATAGTCAGTTCATATGGGCCGGCGGGAAGCTGGGTGATCGCGTAGACGCCTCCGGGCCCGCTCTCGCCTTCACGCACCGCGTTAGTCGCGGTGTTGCGCACCGCTACTTTGGCATGTTCAACCAGCGCGCCGGTGGAGTCGGAGACGGTTCCGTTGACCGAAGCGGTTTGCCCGAAGGAAACCGTAGCTACGAACACGATGGCAGTGAGCAGAAGGATCCTGCGCATGAAACACCTCGATTCAGTTTTGCCGACTAGCTTGGGGAAGGACACACGTATTCGAATTCGACACAACGCGTGTATCTTCAACTGTGCGCACGCAAACGCCAACCCTTTTCACATTTACGAGTGCACTTAAGTAACATGTGGCGGCGCACCTCCACTCACAACGGGAAAATGCAGAGGGAACCTGACTTGATACTGAAGTGCGGAATCCAGGCATCAGCATGTTTGCTGAAGTGCTGAATTGCTCAGGCCAGAGTTGACGATTCGCGGTGCGCTACACTGATCGCTACATGCGAGTGCGCGTGCTCTTCTTCGGGATGCTGAAAGAACTCGCCGGAACGTCCGCCGATGAGATCGAATTGCCCGACACCGCCTCTCTGGCCAATATCATTGCGCATTACGAGGCGGTCATTCCGCGCTTCCGGTCGCTTCTGCCTGCGCTCGCGTTCGCAGTGAATCAGCGCTATGCGGCAAGCGATACGAAGTTGAATCCAAATGACGAAATCGCGTTGCTGCCGCCAGTCAGTGGCGGCGCTGAGGATGAGTCACCGCTGGTGAAGCTGGTCCGTGAGCGCATTGTGCCCCACGAAATCATTCCGCCCATGGAGCGGCCGGAAGACGGCGCCATCGTGATTTTCGATGGTATTGTCCGCAACCACAGCCGTGGCCGGCCGACACTTTTTCTTGACTATGAAGCCTACGAGGGCATGGCGATGGAAAAGTTGCGGGAACTCGCAGCCGAGGCGCGGCGGCGCTTTGCGATCCGAAACGTCGCCATCGTGCATCGGCTTGGCCGCCTCGAGATCGGAGAAAGCAGTGTACTCATCGCGGTTTTCTCGGCGCACCGCGCGGCGGCCTTTGATGCCTGCCGCTGGCTGATCGACACCCTGAAGCGTACCGTGCCAATCTGGAAAAAGGAGCACTTTGCGGATGGCGCGGTCTGGGCCGACGGCGAGCCTTTTCCCGAAGAAGTCCGCCGGCCAAATTCCTGAACGTTAGTCTGGGCGAGGCAGCCCTGCTACTTGCCTCGCATCTAACTCATTGCGGGCGCGTTCCGGCGCAAATTTTCCGAAGGTATAATTTCGCCGATCAGATTCCGCCGACCATATTTCGTCGATCATATTCGCCAAACATGAGAACTCCCGCGATCGCCCTGCTCCTGCTCAGCCTGTTTGTTCCCGTCGGCGATTCGTGGGCCCAAGCCGCGCCCTCGACTCGACAACCCGACGCTACCCAGCAGCCGGAGACCACGCTCAAGGTAAACGTCAACCTGGTAAACGTGTTTGTCACCGTCACCGATGCCCACGGATCTCCGATCGCAGGGCTCACCAAAGACAACTTCATTCTCAAGGAAGACGATAACGAGCAGCGGATTGCAGTGTTCGACAAGCAATCGGAGCTGCCGATTTCAATCGCCCTGGCTATCGATACCAGCCTGAGTACGCGCCAGGATCTGCCACTCGAACTAGCCTCAGCCAAGCGATTCGCGCGCGCCATTATGCGACCCGTGGATGCGATGTCTGTCTACGGATTCAGCGAGGTGGTGAATGAGTCCACGCGCGGATACGTTTCCGACGTCAAGAAAATCGACGAAGCGATTGATCATATCCGCGTGGGCGCGGCGACTGCGCTTTACGACGCTATCTATCTCACTTCGCGCGCGCTCGACCAGCGCAAGGGACGCAAGGTGATCGTCCTGATCACCGACGGCGGCGACACTGCCAGCAGAGTTGACTACAAAGAAGCGGTGCGCGCGGCCGAGGAGGCCGAAGCTCTCGTCTACTCGATCATCATCGTTCCCATCGAGGCCAGCGCGGGACGCGAAACTGGCGGCGAGCACGCCTTGATTCAGCTCTCGGAGGATACCGGCGGCAAATATTACTACGCGACCTCAACACCACAACTCGATCAGGCATTCCACAAGATCAGCGACGAACTGCGCACGCAATACCTGCTCGCCTACTATCCTTCACAACACACCTCGTTCTCGGAGTTCCGGCGAATCGAGGTGAAAGTTGCCGGCGTCCCCGACGCAGCTAACTACAAAGTCCGCCACCGAGCGGGATATTACTCAGTGAAATCCGAGTTCTGATCTCCACTTTCTCGGACGAAACATCCATTTTTTGGAATAACAACTTACAGCTTCGGCTGGACAAAACTGGGGGTCTACACTATCGATGTCTTTCTAAGCTGCTGAAAACATTTGTTTAGCCATGTAGCGCATTTCCGAGTTCACAACTGGCGTGAGAATTGCTTCCTTTGGTCGCAGGGTCAGTCCGCTACATCACTCTGCTTGGGTTGTTTCGCCGCGACGTTTGCTCCGAAGGACGACTTCAGTCCTTTTCAATTGAGGAGTTACTGAGACTCAGTTCTCCCAACATTTCAAAATCTTGCCCAAGAAATCTGTGGACGTTCCGAAAGGAAGGTAGAAGAAGATGCTGAACTTCGATTCCCCAAGCCGTCGTGTTCGAATTCTAGCGGCTCTTGTATGTACGTTCTTGCTTGCTTTTTCCGCGCAATCAATTGCACAAACGACCCTCAGCACCGGAAGTATCAGCGGGACGGTCACCGATCCCAGCGGCGCAGTGGTGAGCGGTGCAAAGGTCACAATTACGAATGTCGCGACGTCGCAAAAAACAGAACTTACCAGCAATGCCGCTGGAGTGTTCAGTTCAGGCCCGCTTACCCCAGGGAATTACAAGGTGCAGGTCTCGTCGAAAGGGTTCAGCACGGTCAGCGAGAACGTCGTGGTGCAGGTCGGAAACGCGGCCACAGTAAACGCCAAGCTGGCAGTAGGACAGGAAAGCACAGTTGTGGAGGTGCAAGGCTCAGCGGTGCAGGTCAATACCGAGCAGCCGACGGTGCAAGGGGTACTGACCGCCAACCAAATCGAGAATCTGCCCGTAAATGGCCGCAACTTCCTCGATCTCGCCCAACTTGAACCCGGCGTTCAGATTCAAGATGGCCAGAATTTCGATCCCACGAAGGCAGGATATTCGTCGATTTCGTTCGGCGGCCGTTTCGGGCGCACTGCCCGTATCGAAGTGGACGGCGTTGACGTCTCGGACGAGACCGTGGGAACAACCACGGAAGATATTCCGGCCAGCGCGATTCAGGAGTTCCAGATCAGCCAGTCCAGTCTGGACATGTCGAGCGAGTTGACCTCGTCCGGAGCCGTCAACGTGACTACAAAGTCCGGGACCAACGCCATCCATGGCGAAGCCTTCGGACAATTCCGCGATGCCAGGGCCGGTTCGGCGGCATTGCCGGGTGGGGCTGCGCTGCCGTTTCAGCGCAACCAGTATGGCGGTAGCGTCGGTGGGCCGATCATCCGGAACAAAATGTTTTTCTTTGGCGATGGCGAACGCACCGTCCAGCATACCCAGGTTCCGGTTCCGATCGCGGCTCCTTTCCAAGCTTATACGGGGGATTTTTCCGATCCGTTTCGTGAGGGTGAATTGCTGGGGAAGGTCGATTACCAGCTACCCAAGAGCGCCCATGCTTTCTATCGCTTCTCTTATTTCAAAAACTCGCTGGGGGCTACGTTCGGCTTCGGTTACTCGCTGTACAACAACGTGGACATCACTCGAAATCACGTTCTGGGCGTTGATTTCAACACCGGCAGCTTCACTCACTCGATCCGCTTCTCTTTCCTGAAATTCCAGAACCAGATTGTGGACACAACGACGGGCAACTCAGCCCTGCCTTTTAACGACCTGCATGCCGAAATTTTCATGGGCGGCACTGGCCTGGTTGCAGGACCGAACTTGCTCGCTCCCCAGAGCACGCCGCAGAGCGACCACGAAATTAAATACGACGGCACGAAGGTTTGGCGCACTCACGTGATCCGCTTCGGAATGGCTTTCAACCACCTCCAAGGCGGCGGATTCGCCTCCTTCTTCAAGAATGGGCCGCAGATCATCTCGGGTATGACCTCGGCGGAACAGGCCCAGCTTCAGGCGAACAACGTTGACATAACGAACCCGCTCAATTGGCCAGCTGACACCGTCGTGATCGCCAACGGTCTTGGTTTCTCGACAATCAAGCCAGCGCTGGGATTCCCGGCTGGCGGCTTAGGCCCCGACAACCGCATCCTGCTTTACCTGGGCGATACGTGGAAGGTCAAGCCCAACTTCGCCCTTACCTATGGTCTGAGATATGAACGCGACACAGGCCGTACCGATAATCAATATGCGCCAATTCCGGAACTTAGCACTCTGATCCCCGGATTGGGGAATCGCGTCAATCAGCCCAATTCAAACTTCGCACCGCAAGTGGGCTTTGCATGGGATCCGAGCGGCCGAGGCAAAACCTCGATCCGCGGAGGTATCGGTCTGTTCTACGAAAACGCAATCTGGAACAACGTTCTGTTCGACGGTCCTTTCCGAGAGCCCACCGGGGCTTTCCTGCAGGACTTTGCTACGTGTGCGGCCCCCGGACAGCAGGTCCAGATTCCAATCCCGGGAGGCTTCCTGAACACGGCCGATGCCGCCGACTTCAACGCGGTTTGCGCACCGTCGGCAACAACGGGCACTTTCCAGCCTATCGGAGCGGTCCTGCCCAACATTCTTGGGCTGCAGGCGGCCTATCAGGCGGCATCCCCGTTAAACCTGCAGGCGCCCAATCCAGCCTACGCCGGCCAGTACCTCACCGATTGCAGTCCTGCCGGCACGAATTGCGATTTCGCGCCTGCGCTGGCAATGTTTGCCCCGAATTACAAGTCGCCGCGTTCGATCCAGATGAACATCGGCATCCAGCATGAGCTTCGCCGGGGGATGGTCCTCAGTGCGGACTACATCCGCAACGTTCAGACCCATTTCCTGCTTGGAGTAGATCAGAATCACGCGGGAGACGTCAGCACGTTTAACCTAGGCGCAGCCCAGGCCGCCATAGCGGCCACGCTGGCCAATTGCGGCGCCACGTCGGTTGCAAACTCCTGGGGGGCGAACTGCGCCACGGATCCGGCAACCGGCACGACTGACATGGGAACGTGGGTCCCGAGGCCGGCAACCATCTCGGACTATGCCGGGAATGGCTTGGGATCCTCGACCGATATGGGCGGTGCCAGTTGTTATGCTGCTCTTGGTCGGGCCTGCGCTTTCCCTGGAATTAATCCTCTGGCCCCCCCGCTCCCGTTCCTTTCGCCGGTTGGTCGGTCGGTTTATAACGGCCTGCAGGCGAAACTCGCGGAAAACGTGCAGCATCCGTTCGCTGGAGCCAAGACGTTGAACTTCCAGGTTTCGTATGCGCTTTCGCGTTTCGAAAACTCGGGCGGCGGCGTGGCTGCAGACGGAACGGTGACTGCGAGTAGCGGCGATCAGGATTTCATCGTTCCCGCGCTCGACAACCGCAACGTCAATCGCTACTTTGGACCGTCGACACTGGATCGCACGCACCAGATCTCGTTCGGTGGATACGTCACGACGAGAGGCGGGTTCCAGCTCGGTGTCATGTCCCATTTTTATAGCCCCCTGTCCAGCACGCTCACCGTTCCGAATACCGCGGTCGGTGCCGGAGAAATCTTCCGTACCGACTTTACGGGTTCTGGCGTGACGCAAGACCCGCTTCCGGGCACGCATGTCGGGAACTTCATGCGCGGAATCAACGCCAGCAACATCAACACGGTGATCTCCAAGTACAACGCCACTGTGGCCGGTCAGCCAACGCCTGCGGGCAATGTTCTGATTCAGAACAGCCTCATGACTGCCACTGACTTGTCCAATCTTGGTGGTGTGGCTCCGACGGTGCCTTTAGCGCCATCCGACCAGGTCAATCTTGGATGGATGCATGCGTTCGATGCCACGCTCTCCTACTCGTACACGTTCAAGGAGCGGGTTACGATCCAACCCTCGATCGGGTTCTACAATCTGTTTAATTTTCACAACTTCGATCTTCCGACCAGCATGATGTCAGGCCTGCTGTCGGGGTCGGCAGGAGCGATCAACGGTACGGACCCTGCCGCGCACGAAGTCAACCGGGTTGGCGTCGGGACTGGGGTGTTTACTCTCGGGTCTCCGCGAGAACTGGAATTCGGTTTGAAGGTGACGTTCTAACAATCAGTCAGCATCAACCACCAGCTCACGCCAATGGGCTGGTGGTTTTTTTATTGCGTTAATTCTCTCCGAAGTTGTTTGGAAAGTTTTTCCACCTGCTTCAGTCGATCGAGCAAATCTTTGGGAAGGATTCCTTTGCTGACGTCATTGACCTCAGAAGGGACGCCTTGAGCGAGCGAGGCAAGTTGGTCCGCCTCTCTTTGAAGTTTGGCAGGGTCAACCTTCTTCTTCGGATTTGCCGGCGGCGGGATGTTTTTTTCGCTCTGCTGTTCGGCTTGCTCAGCCTCTCTTATGCCACGAGGAATAGGCCTCGCTTGAGACAGACAATATCCACTGGCCACTAGTTCGATGAGGACGAGTAGACAGAATCTGAAAGCAAAGAATGAGGGTTTCTTCACAGTGTACCTCCTGTGGGAGGGAAGGGAAGTTACCGGTATTGTATCCTGCTTGGCAACCGAGTCAGTGGAAAGCAAACCACAGGCATTGTGTACAATGCCAACATGTCGTTTCGCGGGCATCAGGGACATCCGAATAACAAGCGCGGTCGCACGCCTCCGCCGGAAGACACCTTCGAAGAAGCGTCGTTTCTCAAGGGTTTGGGAGAAAAACAGATGCCGGTTTCGCTCAAGCTGATGGACGGGCAAGTCGTCCGCGGCTGGATCGAGTACTACGACAAGAATATGGTCCGCCTCACGCGCGAGGGCGCGCCCAATCTTTTCATCTTTAAGCACGAGATCATGTACATCGCCGAGGACGGCAAGAAGTAAGACCTATCGTGTCCAGCGATTCCAATCACAATTTTCTGCCAGCGATGATCGGCATCGCGCGCGAAGTTGGCGCGCTGATCCTTGAGTATTTTCATCAGGGACTGAAGATCGAGTACAAAGGCGACGCCGACCTGGTCACGGCGGCGGATCGAGCCTCAGAAACGCTGATCCGTAAGCGCATCGCCGAACAATTTCCTGCCCACGATGTGCTCGGCGAAGAGCAGGGCCTGAACGATCGCGGTGCCGAATATCGCTGGTATGTCGATCCGCTTGATGGAACGACCAACTTCGCGCATGGATATCCGGTGTTCTGCGTTTCGATGGCGCTCGAGCGCCGCACGGGAGCTGACGCGAAGCGGATCGCGGGAGTAGTATACGATCCCACGCGCGACGAGCTATTTACGGCAGAGCAGGGAAAAGGCGCGCACCTCAACGGCAAACCCATCCGCGTTTCGAAGATTGCGCATTTGAAGGAATGCCTGGTCGCGACCGGATTTCCCAGCCACAAGCGGCACAAGAATCCGAACATTTTCTTTTATCACCAGATCACGTTGCGCACTCATGGCGTGCGCCGCGCCGGATCGGCTGCGCTCGATCTGTGTTGCGTCGCCTGCGGGCGCTTCGATGGATTCTGGGAATTCAACCTCAATCCCTGGGACACGGCGGCCGGAGTCCTGATCGTCGAAGAAGCCGGAGGCAGCGTCACGCGCTTCGACGGCTCCGGGTTTCAGCTCGACAGCCGCGAGACGCTGGCCTCGAACGGGCTGGTGCACGACGCGCTGCTCGCTGAATTCAAGCAGATCTTCGAAGGCCGTGAACTCGAGGCGCTCCCGGATCCCCGCACGTACCAGCGCTCGTAGGCCCCGCCAGCGCGCTAAAATGGATCCATGGGGATGCCGCTCTGCCCGGCGTCGATTTAGAAGGCCTATCGTGATCAACTCACTTCTCGAACGCAAAATTGAAAAACGACCGGACAAAGTTCGCCTGCAAGGGCGCATTCTTTTTCTCACCGAAGATCCCGAACTGATCAAGCGCCAGCTCGCGGGCGAAGACCTGCCGTGGGACACGAAAAATCCGGCGAACAATCCCAAGCTGCGCGACGATATCTCGACCGACGAGATCACGCCGGCGCATTACTGTTTTTATTTTGATGAGACCTTGGGTGAGATTCCATACCTCGGCCTGAAGTGCGGCAATGTCACGCCAATCGGACGCGGAGATGTGAAGCGCGGCGGATTCGTCTGCGCGGTGAGCGGAAAACGGCGCGGCAAGGGATCGAGCCGCGAGCAATCTCCCTACGCCGAGATGTGTGCCGGAATTCGCGTCGTGATTGCGGAAAATATCGAGCGCATCTACAAACAGAATTGCCAGAACCTTGGCCTGTTGACTTCGACGAACTTTTCTTTGATTGACCGCATTCGCGGCGCCGAAGAGATTCCACTCAGCGAATTCACCGCCGGAGAAGATGAGATCACGCGCCAGGTAATCGAGTACGGCGGCCTGTTCCCGTTCAACGTGGCGCGCATGCAGGGGAGGGTGTTTCTGCCGCCGATCAAGAGCGGCGTCAGGACGGAAATGACCGGCAACGTCCGCCGCTATGAATTTCGCCCGATGACTCTCGCTGAGAAGATTTTCGCCCGGCATATGATCAACGAAAAGGGCGAGGTGGGCGTTTCTGCTGTGAAGCCTGGCGATACCGGTTTTGCCCGCGCCGATCTGCGCTTCAGCCACGAATACGTCACGCCCATGGCGGCGATCTTCTTCGAGCAGTATGTCGGAAAGGACGCCAAGGTGAACGATCCATCAACGATCCTCTTCTTCCGCGACCACCTGACGTTTCTCGACGAAGTGATTTCCGAAGAAAAGAAGAAGCTCGGCCTGCTCGATCTCGCGACTCAACTGAAACTCAAGCAGCAGGATTTCGCGAAGAAACAAGGCATCCGCCTGCATGGCGAACTGACCGACCGCAAAGGGTCCGAGGGCATTTGCCACTCGATCGTGCTCGAGAGCTATGCGCTGCCGGGGCAGTTGAACATCGGCTCCGACTCGCATACGCCGCACGTGGGCGCAATCGGATGCGTTGCCTTCGGCATCGGCACTACCGATGTTTTCAATTCCTGGATCACCAAAGACGTTCGCGTCCGCGTGCCCGAGTCAGTGAAGATCGTCATTCGCGGCAAGAAGCATCCCAACGTTACGGCCAAAGATTTCATCCTGAAAATTCTCAGCCTTGACTATGTTCGCAGCGGCCAGGCGCTGGCAAAGGTGATGGAGTATGCCGGCGAAGCGATTGAGGACCTCAGCGTGGATGAGCGCGCGACGATGACCAACATGGCGGCGGAAATCGGCGGATTTACCGGCATCGTCGCCCCGGATAAGAAAGCGGTCGACTTCCTCGTCGAGCGCCGCGGCATCGATCGCAAGCAAGCGGAAGGCATGATCGAGGGTCTTTACAGCGATTCCGGAGCGCAGTACGCGCACGTGATCGAACTCGATGCAGCGGAGATTACGCCCTTGGTCGCGACGCCCGGCGATCCCGGCAACGGCAAGTTCATCCGCGACCTGCACACGCCCGTGCCCGTCGAAATTGCTTACGGCGGCACCTGCACCGCCGGCAAGAACGAAGACATGGACATGTATGCGCTCGTGCTCGCTGATGCGCTTGAGCAGGGCAAGCGCATCGCCGATTCGTGCCAGTTCTATATCCAATTCGGGTCGCAGGAAACGCGCGACTACTGCGTTCGCCGCGGCTACCTCGATATTTTTCAGCGGGCCGGTGCGCACGTGATTGAGCCCAGTTGCGGCGCCTGCATTAATGCGGGCCCCGGAGTCTCGACTCGTCCCGATCAGGTCGTGATCAGCGCCCAGAACCGCAACTTTCCGGGACGCAGCGGTCCGGGGCAGATGTATCTCGCTTCGCCTCTAACCGTCGCGGCCAGCGCTGTCGCGGGATACATCGTCGAATACGAGCCCAGCGAGAAAAGGGAGTTGGTCGGGGCGTAAGCCTGCTCACCGCGTCTTAGCTGGTGCGTCCTACTTCTACAGGAGGAACCCCGATGGATCGCTTTCGCCTGCTTCTCCTCTTTTCCCTCACGCTGATGATTGTTCTTGCTGCGACGGCATTTCATTCACAGCCGCCGACACTGGGTTCGGTCAACCCTGCCGGCCGGATGCTCGAGCCGCGCTCCGGCCACACGGCCACGCTTCTGCCGGATGGCAAAGTCCTCATCGCAGGCGGCATGCGCAGGAATCAGGATTTCTACGCCTCCGCCGAACTCTACGATCCTGGAACGGGCAAATTCCAATTCACCGGAGAGATGCATGAGCGGCGCGTGGGACAAGCTGCAGTCCTGTTGCGGTCCGGCAAAGTTCTAATGGCGGGAGGATGGGTCGGGCGTGGTGGCACCGATTCCGCGGAGTTGTACGATCCAACGGCCGGCAAGTTCAGCATAATTTCGAAGATGACTACGCGCCGCGGAAGGCCAAGCGCGACCTTGCTGCCCAACGGTGATGTGCTTATCGCAGGCGGCGAAGAAGAAGATAACGAGTCGCTGGCTTCAGCCGAAGTCTTTGACCCGAACACCTTGACGTTCAAAAAGACGGGATCGATGCACCATGCGCGCATCGCCCACACCGCAACCCTGCTCGAAGACGGACGGGTTTTAATCGCGGGTGGGTATTCCGGAGACGTTTCCGCCACTGCCGAGCTCTATGATCCGAAGAGCGGCACTTTTGCCGAAACCGGCCCTCTCAGTATCGCGCGTTGCAAGCATACGGCCGGCCTGCTTCCTGACGGCAGAGTGTTGATTGCTGGAGGTTCCGATTCCCGCGGATGGAATGGAAACCTGAGTAGCGCAGAGGTCTACGATCTGCGTACCGGGAAATTCACCGCAACCGCTTCTATGAATGAGAGCCGCTTCAAACTCCCTGATGAGGCGGTTCCGTTATCTTCGGGAAAACTGCTGATCGCGGGCGGCAGCAAAGAAGTTGAAATCTACGATCCTGCGACGGCGAAGTTCATCGCAGTGTCAGGACAACTCGACAACCCCTGGCACTTCATGTCAGCAACGAAGTTGCGCGATGGCCGCGTGCTTTTGGCGGGAGGATATCCTGACAACCCCGATGCTACCGCGCAGGTCTGGATTTATCGGCCTTGACGACGCCGTGGACTGCCTCTCGTCCGGCCGGTGTCGGGGTTCCTGTAAATGGTTGATTTCAACCGACATGGCTGAAATCAGCCACCCCGAAGCTTGCAACTTTTCGACGCCTCCGTTGTTCAAATCAGTAGAACGTTTGGAGAGCTTCCAAGGAAAGCCGAATGATCGGCGACCCAGAAAGGCTCAGGAGGTGATTATGCGGTATCTCAAATATTTGGCGCTTCTGGCAGGGCTGATGGTGCCGCTGGCTTATTCGCAGGCGCAGGTCCGAGTGGGAGTCGGAATCGGCGTTGGGCCAGTCGGCGTTTATGCCGGGCCGCCCGCTTGTGCGTACGGATACTATGACTACTATCCATATGCGTGCGCGCCCTACGGTTACTACGGACCGGACTATTTCGTAGACGGCGTTTTCATCGGGGCTGGCCCTTGGTACCACTGGGGACATCCAGCGTATTTCTGGAATCGCGGGTACTACGGACGCGGTTGGGGCCGCGGATACGTTGGCGGCTACGGCCATGGATATGTTGCCCGCGGTTATGATCGCGGATACGCCCGCGGCTATGCTCGCGGCTACGCCGGGAACGGCTTCCGCGGCGGCAATTCGTTCCACGGCGGTGGCGAAGCCCGTGGTGGATTCAGAGGCGGTAGCGGTGGTGGCTTCCACGGCGGCGGTGGCGGATTCCACGGTGGTGGAGGCGGTTTCCACGGCGGCCGCCGCTAAGCAGTTCTAAAACGACGCGTCGGTCGGCTGGCAGCTCGGGCTGTCAGCCGATTTCGTTTTCCGGGAAGGTCAGGGTTGCCCCATCCTTGTCGCGTTCTTTGCGACAGGATGGGAACAGCCCGCCTGCATGGCCTGTACATGCTCCTGAAATTTGCTAGAATGGCCGTCGCTCGCCCCCGGCAGTAGTAAAATGAAGGCAACAACTCCCAGGAGACTGACACCTTTATGGCCTATGTGATTGCTGAGCCGTGTATCGGCACCAAAGACACTGCGTGCGTTGATGCGTGTCCGGTGGATTGCATTCATCCCAAGAAAGACGAGCCTGCCCACGCGACAGAAGAGTTGCTCTATATCGACCCTGTGGAATGCATCGATTGCGGGGCTTGCGTTCCTGTGTGCCCCGTCTCCGCGATCTTCGCGCTCGACGATCTGCCGGAGAAATGGAACGCGTTCACCGAGCGCAACGCGAAGTATTACGGACGATAGTCGCGCGGACGCTCAATAAGTTCAAAGGCGCGTGTCTCGTGTAAGACGCGCGCCTTTTTTGTCGCCGCAATGTCCGCAAAGACTCTAGTGATGGCTCGCACTATAGGCCACAGCTCCCGCTGACGCGCTGATATTCACCAAGGACGTCATGCGCTCCAGCTTGTGATGGCCGGTCTTGTGAAACATGTAGCTGACACCAATGACGCCGGCTTCTTCGAGCGCGAAGTTGCAAGCCAGTGCCGGCGTGCTGCCGGCGAAAATGCGCGTTACCGGATTCAGCTCCTTCCCGCCATTAACGAGGTTCGAGCGCGTCACAAAGAAGTCGGCCGTTGCCATTCCCCCTGCAGCGGCAAACAGAACACGATTTTCGGCGTCCCAGAAGCGGCGATGCTCCTGTGGCAACTCAGTCGGGGCCTTTACCGCGACGACGGGCATGACGCCAACAACTGCTGCTGGGCTGGCTCCGCCGCCAATGTTGGGTTCGGGCGCCGATGGCAGCGCCAGAGAGGCCATGAGGACGGGTTCAGCCGCGCCTTGAACTGCGCGGTGACGTTCTGGACTGGCTTGCTGAGGGTTCATTTGCTGAGCCGCCATCCACGCCGGCGCCAGCGTCGCCAGAGCGCCGATCAACATCAACCGCACAATTTGCTGACCAGAGGTTGTTCTCATAAGTGACCTTAGTCTTAGCCCCCATTGGCCTACTGGACTAGTACTTTCTCGTATGCAGCCTGGCGGGGAAAGGTCCCCGAAGTGAGTCAACAACTGGTTACTGGAGTTATCTAGCCCCGCAAGTTGGCTGTTTTTGCAGGCCTTCCACTAGAATCACGAGCGAGATGGCCCTGCGAGAGTCGGAAGCGATCGTATTGCGCACGTATCCTTTGCGCGAGGCCGATCTGCTAGTCACACTCTTTACTCGCGTCGAAGGGAAAGTGCATGGCGTGGCACGCTCCGCCAAGAAGTCGAAGCGCCGCTTCGGCGGCGCGCTCGAGCCTTTAACCTATGTGCGCGCGATCTACGACGTCCGCGAGCGTCAAGATCTGGTACGGCTGGATTCGTGCGAAGTGCTGGAGTCTCCGCTGGCCTCGGAAGTCAGCTACGCGCGCGCCGTCGCCTTGGGGCATATTGCCGAGTTGCTGGATGAGTTGCTGCCGGATCACGAGGCCAACGATGCGATCTTTCGGCTCACCCTTGCCGTGCTGTACGTTCTGACCGGCCCGGAGATCTGGATGCCGGTCACGTATTTCGACCTCTGGCTGACGCGGCTGGTGGGATTCCTGCCGGAGCTAACCGAGTGTGTTGTCTGTGGCCGGAACCTGGATCACGACCGCGCCTATTTTCACGCTCTCGCCGACGGGCTGATGTGCGTCGACCACAAGCGGTTGGCCTCTTCCGAACTCTCGCCCGAATCCCGATCGCTAGCGGCACAAATGTTCCGCACGCCAGTGGATCGGCTTGCCGACAAGCCTTGGCCAAAATCACAGGGGGCAGATCTGCGAAAGTTCCTGATTCAAATTCTGCAGCGGCACATCGAGAAGAAGCTGGTCACGGCGGGGATGCTCGAGAAGCTGAACATCTGATCTTTCCAGTTTGGTTCCTTAGCAGTACCCTTTGGGCTATGGAAAAGCCACTTCGTACCCCCTTCATAATCGTTAGTGTGGTTCTTCTTGCCCTCGTCGCAGCGGGACAAACGGTTTCCAATGCACAGGTTGTGCAGGCTTGGCTCACCGAACCGGGAGCCCCGCCTTTTTACTTGCAGGCCGTCATCACCGAGCGCGGAGACCCAAACGAGCACACCGATATTGAGATGTCATGGGTGGCTCCCGACAAATGGAAACGAGTGATAAAGTCGCAAGAGTTCAGTCAGACGCTCATCGTGAACGGTGAGAAAGTGTTCGAGCAGGATTCCGCAGATTACATGCCCCTGGCCATTCAGGTACTCACGATCGCCATGGTCGATCCACGCCCGATTCTTGCAGCCGTGCGCACCGGCGACCACGTCATCACGAAAGCAAATGGCCGCGCGGAAGAGAACGGAAAAATCTGTTTCGATCCGGCTGGAAAAATGTGCGGCATGAATCGGACTGGCCTCTTCGAGGTCGTGGACGCGCCGGGACGCTCAGTCACATTTACCGACTATCAAAAATTCAAGGGTAAGAGGGTAGCGCGACTTCTCACCTACAAGATCGATCACGGAGATAGTTACACGCTGCACGTTAATGCCTTGGGTGAACTCAAGAGTGACGGTTCGGCCTTTTCAATCGCGGAGCCTACGCCGAACGAGAAGCAAATCCGAAGTTCGGTCGTACCTGAAGCGGAGTTGCGTAGTCTGGCCTTGGAGTCCACCGAGATTATCTGGCCGCAGGTACTCGAGGATCAAAGGACTACAGGAGAAACCAGCTACTATGTCTCTGTGGATCGCTCTGGGGAGGTTCGGGAGATCTTGCCATTGAGCGTCACAATCGAGCGTGCCGACGACTCAGCCCGACGCCAAATTACCAAATGGAAATTCAGACCAATGATGAAAGACGGCGTTCCCGTACAGGCAGAAGCAATCCTCAATTTCCGTTTCGATACACGTGCATATGGACCCGCTGTGCCATTGACAGACGCTGAGGTGCGAAAACTCGCCACAAATACCGTCAATCCGGAATTTCCTGCCGGAAGCAAAACTGGAGACATGTGCAGCATTCGAGTCGCCGTCGATGCCGACGGCAAGGTAATCGAACAGATTGCGGTGGATGGCGCTCCCGTACTGACGATGCCGTGTATGAATGCAATCGGAAAGTGGCGGTTCAGCCCAATCATGCAGGACGGTCAACCTCGGCCCTACCGCGCTCAAATTACATTCCAAGTGCCGTAGCACCCGGGGTGTGATCGGCAATGAATCTTGATCTTGAGCCCGACAGGTAGTGGGTTTGTCTGACCCACTACCGCCCGACAGGTTTCTTTGACTTCCGCCCGCCCGCCTCCTACCATCATGGGTCCGTTCCTGCTTTTCGCGAGAGGCTGGCGTGACGTCCCACTCATCCTCCGAATCGGTCGTCACAGAGTCGGTCGTTTCGTTTCTCAGGCACATTCCTCCGTTCCAATTTCTCTCCAATCCTGAACTTGCCCAGCTCGCCGGTTTCATGACACTTGAGTTCTTTCCGAAAGACGCGGTCATCCTCAGCGCCGGCCATCCCGCGGCGGAATCGCTTTACGTCGTACACAAAGGCGGCGTGAAGCTCGCGCTGCGTTCGCAGGTCGGCAAGCAACTCGTGCTCGATATGCGCAGCGAGGGGGAGATCTTCGGCCTGCTCTCGCTGATGAGCAAAGATCTGGCGCGCCTCGACGTTACGGCCCTCGAAGATACGCTGTGCTATCGCATTCCTGCCGAACAGGTGCAGCGGTTGATTGCGGCGAATGCCGAGGTGGCGAATTTTCTGCTGCGCACCTCCGTAACCCGCTACATGGATCGCAGCCTGCAGGAACTGCGCACGCAGACCGGCCTGATGGGCGACACCGAACGCCTGCTCTACTCGGCCGCCGTAAGCGAAGTGCCGGGTTCTGCCGTGGTCTTATGTGGCGAGAACACGACCGTTCGCGAGGCCGCACAACTGCTCGCGAAAGCGAAGGCCACATGCCTTTTCGTTACAGACCAGGGGGGAGCAGCGCTCGGCATCGTCACCGATCGCGATTTCGCTGAGAAAGTCGTTGCCCAAGCCTTGCCGCTCGATTCGAAGGTCTCTCAGATCATGAGCCGGCCCGTGATCTCAGTCGAATCGAGCGATCGCCTCTTCCATGCGCTGCTGGCGATGGTAAGCCGCAACATCCATCACGTGTTAGTGACGCGGCAAGGAACTCCGGCGAGCGTGCTTACGGCGCACGATCTGATGGTATTGCAGGGGAAGTCGCCGCTGAATGTCGTGCGCTTGATCGAATCGCAGACCAGCGTTCAAGACCTCGCCGCGGCGCAGCGACGCATCGCCGGGTTACTGCCTCTGCTGTTGCGCGAAGGCGCGAAAGCCAGCCATCTGACGCGAGTCGTGGCTGAAGTGAATGACAGGCTGATTGCGAAGATTCTGCAATTTGCCGAGGCCAAGCTCGGTCCGCCGCCCGTCCCCTACTGCTGGGTTGTGCTGGGCAGCGAAGGACGCCGTGAGCAAACGTTCAAGTCCGATCAGGATAACGCGCTCATCTATGCCGATTGTTCCAACGCGGCTGCAGCAGATTACTTCGCCCAACTCGCCACTTTCGCGCAAGATGCGCTCTCGATCTGCGACTATCCACCTTGTCCGGGCAGTTACATGGCGAGCAATCCGCGCTGGCGCCAACCGCTTACGACGTGGATCAATTACTTTCAAACGTGGATCAAGGATGCCGAACTCCATAACACAGAAGATGCGCTGTTGTTCCTCGATATGCGCCCGGTCGCCGGAGATTTCTCGCTCTACGATTCGCTTGCCGCTGCGAAGCGTGACGCGCTGAAAGACTCTGGCTTGTTCAAATCGGTGCTGGCCGCGATCGCTGTGAGCCATCGGCCACCGCTCGGATTTTTTCGCAACTTTGTCCTCGAGCGCAGCGGAGAACACAAGAACCAACTCGACCTCAAACTGTTCGGAACGGGTCCGATCGTGAACGCGGCCCGCGTATTCGCCATCGAAGCCGGAATCGAGCAGACGAATACGTCTGACCGGCTGGCGGCACTTCCCGCGCCGGAAGACGATCCTTGCATCTTTTCCGATCTGAACGAGGCCTTCGAATTTCTCACGCTTTTGCGCGTGGAATGCCAGCTTCGGCAGGTGCGCCAAGGCGAACCGCTGAGCAACTATGTTTCTCCCGACTCCCTCACGCACCTGCAACGAAGTTTGCTGAAAGAAGCGTTTCGCACCGCGACCCGCGGCCAGGGAGTGCTGGAAGCGAGATTTCGCACCGCGATCTGGTCGCAATTGGGGAAATAATGACAGCCTGGCTGAAACGCGCGTCCCGTACGGAAGGGAAGGGCACGCTGCTCGTCCAGCGCTTCGTAGTCCTCGACACCGAATTGACCTCGCTTGATCGCCGTACCAATCGCCTCCTATCCATCGGCGCGATCGCCATGCGCGGCACGAGCATTCCCTTGGGAGAACAGTTCTACCGTGTGGTGAACCCGCGTGTGTCGATTCCTCAAGAGACTGTGGTCATACACAAGCTGCGAACGCAAGATGTGCAGGTAGCCAATCCGCTTGAGGAGACGCTGGATGACTTCTGCAAGTTCATCGATACCGCTGTTCTGGTCGGCCACTTCGTGAACATCGAACTGAAGATCCTGAATAAGGAAATGGCCACGACCGGGCACAAGCTGGAGAATGTTGCCATCGACACAGCCCGGGTGCATCAGTGGATTCTGCGCCATGGGACTTATTCCGAGGACCTGTCGATGAAGCTGGAGCAGTTGGACCTACCCACAGTTGCACGGTTCTACAGCGTCGAAGTGGATAACCTTCATCACGCTCTGGCGGATGCTTTCCTCACTGCGCGCATTTGGCAGAAGATGCTCTACGCGCTTGAGGCGAGAGGCGTGGACACGCTGCCGGAGGTGCTGCGCATTGCCGGCGTCTAGCGTTCCGTCGAAGCCAGCAGCGATCCGACTCCTGGCTTATATCCGTAAAAATCGCCGATGGTCTGCAGATGTTCGATGATTTCTTCGTCGTAGCGCTGCTTGAGCGCTGACGTGAGGATGTCATGCAGGGCGTTCGGATCCGATTTCAGATCGAACAGATAGCTTTCCGCTGGCGAATCGTACGTAGTGTAGAAGTATCGCCCGTCTGCGGTGAGGATGCCGTACACGGCATGCAAATCCGAGGCGAGAAAGAGGTCATCATGCCGGTACTGTTCCAGTTCTTCCTTGGTTTCCGCGAACAGTGGCCTTCCATAGAGCGCATTCTTTTGAATCGGTCTGTGTCCCAGCAGGTAATAGAGCGTGGGCGTGACATCGGTCAGCGCTGAAAGTCGATTGTCATCGAAAACCAGGTGCGTGCGCATGCGAAGCGGCAGATGCACAATCAGCGGAACATGCATGATTTCCGGCCAGATCGTCGCCGAGTGACTGACTCGCCCGAACTCGCCGGTCGCGTCCCCGTGGTCGCTGGTCACGACAATAATGCTGTTCTCGTACATGTTGCGCCGCTTGAGATAGCCGAAGAACTGGCCCAGACAGGAATCCACCCAATGTACTTCGTAAGTGATGCGCCCGTTCAATCCTGCGGGTCCCTGCCAATGCTGCGATGACGGCGATGGAACGTTGTTCCGGGCAAACTGGTGGACATTCATGGGCTGCGTATAAAAGAGAATCGGCTGCGATTGATCCCGGCGCCCATCCAGCGTCGATTCCAGCTGCTCGACCGTTGAACACGCCTCGTACTCGTTCCACAGATCCTTGTCCTGATCGAGTTTGACCAAATCGTCGGAGGGATTAAAGAGTTGCCTCAGCACGCTGTCATAGCTGAGCACGGTCTGGTAGCCGTCAACGCGCGCCAGTTTGTACAAGCTATTCACTTCGTCGAAGGGTTGTTGGAAATGCGCATGCAGTAATAGTGAGCCTGACCAGATGGCCGGCTCTGAAAGGCTGGTTCCCGCGTACTGCGTGTAAGCGTTTTTGAACACGACACTGTCGCGCGCCAGAGCGTCCAGGTTGGGCGTGTAGTTGACGTGGGGGGTATTGTAGGCGCCGAGGTAGTCCGGCCGCATGGAATCGATGACGAAAATGAAAATATTGGGCCGCTCGCTGCGGGTCCGCTTCATGTCATCTACAAGCTGGACTCCCGAGCGGATGTGTGCGTCACGGATATTCGTATACTCGCGCAGAATGCGGCACAGGTCTCCGCATTTCTCATCCCGTCCGTTACCCAGGACGTGATGAGCGAGTTGAAACGATGCGTCGTGTCCTCCATACTCCTCGAGCTTTAGCGAAATCTCGTCGTCTGTCGAACCGAGCGGCTTTCCCCAGAGTATTTCCGTCGCCTGGAGCCCGCGATACACAAAGACGCTCACCAACAAGATCGCAACCACGATGACCGGGGAATACGCCGCGCGCCTGGGGCGCAGGCGATAGACACACAGGCTCAACGCGATCCAGAACACCAGAGCCCAGGTTCCATTCACAAAGCCGTTCCAGTCTTCGCCGCCGATGAGCGAGCGCGAGGCCAGGGCGAAGCCAGTGAGAACGACCATCACTGACCAAATCGCTACCTTCCGCCACACGCTCGAGCTGGACGGATTTTCCGAGGCTGCCGCGATCAAGAAAGGAAGCACCAGCGAGAATCCTAGGAGTGTGAGGGTCGCTGCGAGCGACGCGGCATAGACCTGCGCTCGCCAGCCATCGAAGCTCATCGCGCCGTCGAGGAATCGAGTCAATACCAGCCACAGGCCGATTGTGATCGCGGTACCGGTCAGCACACGCGCTGCAAATCCGGGCCGGGACGTCCTGACTGCCACGAGCCGAATCAAATTGAGGATCGATAAGGCCGCGACTGCGACGACAAGGTGGGACACCAGACTCCACAGTCCTAATTCGGCGTCCACATAGTGGAAAGTAAGTCTGCCGCTCTCACGGTAGAGATTCCAATGCGCGCCAACAGAATAGATGCAACTCACAGCCGCCGCTACCAGCAGACTATCCGAGTATGCGAGTAACATCGGCTGCTGTTTCGCCGAAGCAGTCTGACGCAAACCCCATCCCATTCTTCCCCACAGCAAAATCGCACTTAGCCAAACCAGCGCACCCAGACTCCACCAATAGGCAGCGACATTGCTTTCGATTGTCGGCAACACGGGACGAACACTCAGATAGATTCCGCCGAGCACCATTGCACCCGCGCCGAGGGGCAAGCGCCAATTTCTTGCTTTGAAATCCTCGCGCCAACAAATGGCAGTTGCCGCAGCAGCGACCCAGTAAAGGGCGGCCTGGTGATGGGCGAACCACGGCATCCAGACATACGGAGGAGCTTTTATCAGAGCACAATAGGTGTAAGGAAGAAATGCCAGGACGCAATACAGGGACACGAGAACGAAATACGATCCCACCAGCAGCCGCAAAAGAGTATTGATCCAGAGCCTCAGAGTATCGCCCTCAGTGCACACCGATTCCGCCGTCTCACGCTACGATTTTCAAGGACGCGGCACTTTCTCAGCAAGTTACGGAGGAGAAGCCGCATTTTCGCGGCTGCAAGTTCGCCAAAAAAAGTGACCAAAGTACCAAGCCCGTCACTAGTTTCGCTCCTGGGAATCAACCCGCGCAGATTACGATCAAGGCTGCGCTCTGCATGAGCGAATTCAAAGGAAAACGGAATGTCGAGCCAGGCCGTCGGAAAGTCTCCCGTTCGTTCTTCTTCTGCAGTTTTGTTCGCGCGTAATTTCTTGAAATATCCGGTGATGCTCGGATCCGTCATCCCCAGTTCCCGATTTCTAGTGAACGATCTTCTCAACCAGATCGACTGGGAGGGGGCGCATGTCCTGGTGGAATATGGTCCCGGCGTGGGGACGATTACCCGCGAGGTGCTCAAACGGATGCGCTCCGACGCCACGCTGGTGGTGATTGAAACCAATCACGAATTTGTGGAGTATTTGGGAGACACTCTCCGCGACCCGCGCCTGCGGGTGATCCATGGTTCCGCTGTTGACGTCCGCCGGATTCTCGCCGAGCATGGCCTCGCCCCTGCCGACTGCATCATTTCCAGCATCCCTTACAGTTTTATGTCCGATTCCCTGCGTCGCCAGATTCTCACCGAGTCCCGCCAGGCTCTGAAGGCGCGCGGGTCTATGCTGGTCTTTCAATACACCCGCACAATCCTGCCCTATCTCCAGTCCTGCTTCAGTTCAGTGCGGCAAGGTTTCCAGATGTTCAACATTCTGCCGGCCAGAATCTTCCACTGTACACCCTAACGATAAGCGGCCCGCCAGTTGGTGGTTTCGACCCAATCCTGCATTCACGCCAAAGGACTTAGCAACAAACCAACAGAGACGCCGCGTTCGGCATCTGATGTCAGGCACGTTTGGGGCTGTATTTAAAACCAATGAGGACCAAATCTCTGCGCTGGATCATCTGCGGAGCGATTCCGCTTGTCTTGGCTGGCCTGTCAGGCTGTGGACTGAGCGGTTCGGGAACGCCCGCTCCAACGGTGACTCTGTCGGCCAATCCTACTTCGATCATCTCAGGACAGACCGTCACGTTGAGTTGGCAGAGCACGAACGCCACATCGGTGACAATAACCGCCGGCACGTCGAACAGGAACGTGGAGACCAGTTCGCAGGCCGACGGCAGCGTTACCGATACCCCGACGCAAACCACGACTTACTCTGCCGTAGCCACCGGAAAAGGCGGAAGCAGCAAACCGCAGACGGTGACGGTCACTGTCGCGCCGCCAGCCCCGCCGCAGATCACCCAGTTCACTGCTTCGCCGACCATCATCGGCGGCGGCCAGAGCACAACGATTACCTGGGCTACAACGGATGCCACCTCGGTCACCATCACCCCGGAAGTGCCCCAACCCGATGACTCGGGGCCGCTGCCGACCTCCGGCAACGCCAGTATGGCGTTGGCATCTACGACAACTTTCTCGATTACCGCTACCGGACCGGGGGGTACGGCCGGACCCCAAACCCTCACGGTTACTGTTCCGTTCACTGTGCTGCTATCGGCTAGCCCAGCGACGATTACAGCAGGGCAAACGGCAACTCTGACGTGGCAAGTGACGGGTGGCACGGCAAGTTCAATCACTGTGACGGACCCCACAGGCGCAGCGGTCTGCAATCCCTGTGCCTTACCTCAGGGAAGCGCGACTGTAACGCCGGCTGCCACAACGACCTACACAGCTACGGCGCCCGCGAACGCGACCACAAACATTACATCGACGGCAACAGTCAACGTGAGCAGCGCCTCCTCCGGCGTCATCAAGCACATCATCTACATGGTGCAGGAGAACCGCTCGTTCGATATGTACTTCGGACAACTCGCAGCGTATCGAGCCACCCGTCTCGCCCCGTTTGGTGGCGACACCCAGACGATCGATAGCTTCGATGCCAACGTGACGCTGACCAACGCACATACTGGCGCGAAGGTAACGCCATTCCACGAAGCGACCGTTTGCACCGAGAATCTGACGCCCGCCTGGGATGAAGCCCATCATGACGTGACGCTCACCGGCGGCGATAGCGCGTGGAATACCACGACTAGCTTCACCAACAGCTCATTCGCAATGACGGGCTTTCTCGATACGACCGGCTCCGTAACCGAACAGTACGATCCCAACGGCACACGGGCCATGGGTTATTACAATCAGGCTGATCTGCCGTATTACTACGATCTCGCGTCATTCTTCCCGACCAGCGACGCGTGGCACTCGCCCATTCTTGCCAACACCGTGCCCAATCGCATGTACCTGATGGCGGCGACTTCGTTCGGCCACGAGTATCCCGATAACTCCGGCCACCCTGCATATGCTGCGCCGACGATCTTCCGCGCCATGAATACGGCGAATGTCAGCTGGATTTATTACTACAAAGACGACATCTTCCTGGCGGAGTTTGCTGACTTTTCCGACCCGAGTATCGGACCAAAGACGTATCCCGTCAGTGATCTCATGAATCGCCTGGCCGGAAACTGCAGCGGCGGTCCGTGCGACCCGGATAAGGCTCTTCCCGAGGTCATTTTCATAGATGCCGGTTTTGGGAGTGCCACGGATCCCCCTTCCGACGAGCATCCGGGGGCCAACATCCAGACGGGCGCCGCTTATGTGCAATCGATCATCCAGGCCCTGATGAATAGCGACGCGTGGAACGATTCCGCCTTCATCCTGACCTATGACGAAGGCGGAGGCCTCTACGATCACGTGCCGCCGTTCATGGTTCCGCTGCCGGACAATTACGCTCCCGGACAATGCCCGGATCCGAATAACGGCTCCAGCGGCTACTGCCAGGTTGGCAAATTGGGTGGGACTTTCAATCTGACTGGCTTCCGAGTGCCGCTGGTTGTGATCTCACCCTACGCGGTGCCGAATCTGGTTTCGCACACGCCGCGCGATTACACGGCAATTCTGGCCTTCATCGAAAATACTTTCGGGGTCAAGCCACTGACGGTGCGCGATGCGTATTGGGCACAGAATGGCGATATGCAGGAGTTCTTTAATTTCTCGACTCCGGCCATGCTGAAGCCACCAGCTGCCAGCGGGGTTTCCTCGTGGCCGGCGTTCCTGGCGCAGCAGACGACGAACGGAACCTGCGATAAGACGAAAGAGGCCGGGCCAACACAGTAAGGGAGCTTGTCAGCAGAGGGATCTGGCGCGGATCGCCAGAGCACCCCACGCAAGATCCCTCGCTTCGCCTGGATGAAGCGTCTCCGCTCGGGATGACGCCCTCGAACCAAGTTCTGGCTAACTCTGTAGAATAATTCTCAAAATGCCGTCCGCCACGGCGAAACCTCAGACCACCTCTTCATCGCCTCTGCCGCCCACGTCGTGGATCTGTCCTGATGGCACTCCGAGCATGGATTCGGTATTCGGTATTTGTCCGTCTCCGCCGGTGAAATAAAGCGAAACGTGTGCGCGTGAACCATCGCATTGGGAACGCCTTCGGCTTCGATCTGCGGCATGTGGCAGGCGACGCACTGGCTGCCAGTGCTGCCCGCCCTGTGATGGGTGTGCTCCTCGATCGTGGCTGCGTGCGGACCATTGGGCGAGTTTGGACCATGACACTCTAAACAGAGTCTTTCTGCCGGCTCCCGCAACTGTGCGAAATTTGCCGTCCCGTGCACATCATGACAGGTGGAGCACGTGATCCCGTGCCGGTACATCAGGCTTTGCATGAAGTCGTTGCCTTGCATGCGGTTCTTGTGCGCCGTGCAGTCGGGGAAGTAATAAAAGGTGAGCTGCCCAAGCGTGCAGTCTTCGAGTTTCCAGTAACTCTGTAGCGGCATGCCAACGGAGTACCCCACCGGCCAATCGTAGTATTCGCCGGCCAGCGGATTTTTCAACGGCTGGCCTTGCGAGTGACACTGAATGCAGGTATCCGTCTCGGCGACCGAGTCCATTTGGGCCGGATTGAGAATGTTGGCGTTGGTCGGATGCGCTACGTGCTCGCTGCCGGGGCCATGGCAGCGTTCGCAGCCGACGTTCCACTCCGCAACCTGCTTTGTCTCAAAGTTGTAGTCGACGGAATGACACCCGTCGCACAGAGGCCCGGTCGGGCGCTGCATGTTGTCTGCCGGATAGATCGATGCCCACCAATCCGCCCCAGCGGGCACTTTGTAAGGCAGCCAGGCATGCGTGACGATGTCCCACTGCACGGGCAGTGGGAAATAATCGTCGCCGACTTTGGTGAAATAGCGCTGCTTCCACAAGCTTCCATAGACGAATGCCACCTGATCTTTCGTGAATTTCTCCACCGTATTGGTCGCCAGGTTAGGAATGATCGCCTCGGGATGCTCGCGCGGATCGCGCACGACGTTTGCCATCGGCGTCTTTTTCCAGCGCTGGTAGATTTCTGCGTGACACTTCTCGCACGATTGCGATCCGACGTAGTGCGCTCCGGCAATGGATGCGAGTTGCTGTGTTTGTGCACCCGCCGCACCCAGAGTGCGAAGGAATAGCACCAGTTTCCAGCTGTCGTCTGGCGATTCCCGGTGTGCGGTGCCCCACGCAGGCATGCCCGTCAATTGCACGCCATTTTCGATGATGTAGTGGAGCTCTCCGTCGCTGAGACGTTGCGTCTTCGGGCCGCGCAGGTCCGGCACGCGCGGATAAAGATTCAAGCCGATGGCCGTCTTGCCGCCGCCATCAACCCCATGACATCCGGAGCATTGGGTAAGAAAAGCTTCGCGTCCGTCCTCGATGCCGTCGTCAGTTCGCGGGAATGGATTGGCGGCCTGACGCTCGCGCTTCGGGATGGAGAGATTGCGGACGGTTCGCGCGATTGCCGCTTCCCAGGCCCACGGCGGGGAAGTAGCGCGAAATCCGTGCCAGACCAGTAGAGCGCCGGCAACCAGCAGGAGAACAAGAACTGCGAGCACCCCGGGGATGAGAGGCTTGAGAATCCTCATTCCCGCCAGCTCGTTGCTTGAAAGTGACGGATCGCCCTCGCTTTCCGCATGCCCGGATTTTATCCGAAAGAGCGCGGACCTCCGAAGCCACAGAAGGACACGACCAGTTTCGCAGGCTGTTGAAGACGATTAGCGTTTACACGGCACCGCGAGTTCGGGGCTGGCGCACGTGAAGAATTTGTGTCCCGCCACCACTTGTTGGAAGGCGGCGTAATCCTGATTCCATGTAGTTTTGTCGCGAGTTGTCAGCACTACGAGAATGATCGTCTCATCGTGGCCGATGAAGGCGAGCGCCTCATGGTCTTGCAGGCCAGGGTTGCGTGGGTCTTTGGTCCCGTCCAGTACACGAATGGTGGCCTTTCCGCCATTCATGGTTTGCACCGGGTCGACGTAGGCCACCTGCATGGTGGGGTTATCTTTTCTCACCTGACGAATGGTGGCGGTAATCGATTCCGACAAAGGGCTCAGGCATCCATCCGAACACCGTTCCAGTTCGTTTACGTAGATGACGCTGCTTGAATCGTTGAAGCTCCCACCCTTCGGGAAGAAGGCCAATGCTGCGCCGCGTTGATGGGCTTGGTCGAAGTCGAATTGCCAACCTGCCGGAACGCCAAAGGTGTACGAATATTGATTCGGCGAAACCACTAGAGGTGGAGCATCGGCGTCCGGTGTTTTCGGGCGGGACTCCGGTGCATCTGTGAATTTCATATCGATGTGCAGATAGTAGGGAGACTCCGGCGGCGCCGGGAATTGTTCCGTCTTCAGAGTTTGGAAAACGCACTTAGCAATATTGGTTCCTTGATCGCTATAGATCTTGACCACTTGCCCATCTGCGCCGAAGGCCGCAACGAATGAAAATGGTCCGCTATCGGGTTGCTGGACGCTCGCAAAACAGGATTGAAAAACAGCCGCGTACTTCTGGGCGTAGTAGGGTAGAAGAACCTGATTGAAATAGTCTTGTGTGGCCGGTGCTTTCTCTTGAGCTTCAGCCAAAGCAGCAGCTTGTTGATAGGAAGTGGCGAGTTCGCTGGCAAGGGATGGGATCGCGAATAGGACAACGGTAAGGATGATTTTGAGGGGCTTCATAATGCGATTGGAAAATCGCGTGGCGCGTGCGCGCAAGTAACTTTGGTTAGTTATCGACATGCAAAACAGAGCGAAAGCCGGGGCGGAATCATCTCCCGCAGCCCGGCCTCGCTTTGCTTCAACTTGGAATGCCATCCTGAGCGAAGAACCCGGATCGCGCTTCGCTCAGGATGACAGCGTTAACGTCGCAGAAATTCAGTTCCCTGTATTGGGGTTGTTGGCCGCAGCCGTGGCAGGAGCCGTCGGTGCAGCAGCGTTGGCGCCGTAGCGCGAGAGCCGCGGGAAGAACGGCGTGACTTCAAACGGCATCTTGTCGCGCGCCGAAGTGATCGCCACCGGAGCCGTCTTGATCATCTCCGCCTTGTCGTCCCACGGATTGACCTTCACGCGTCCGCCCAGAGGCAGCGCCGCGATCTGGTCGAGCTTTGAGTTGTCGAGCGCCGGACCCTGAGATTCGAGAGCTTGCAGGCGAGTCACGGTTCCGTTCTCGGCCAGCGGGTTGCCCAGGTGCGTGGTCAGCAACGCGCCCAACTGCGGAGCGCGCGCCTGCAGCGCCTTGAGGAATAAGCCGACGTTGTCCAGCTTTTGCGCGTACGGAGAATTCTTCAGCAGTTCGACAGCTTTCTTGTCCGCCTCAGTCTCTTCCTCAGGAATGTGACGGAAGCCGAGGTTCTGATAGGTTCCCTCGTCCGAGAACAGCATGCGGTCGTTGAAGGCGTACTTCGAACCGAGGTTGTGTCCGAGCACGATGTGCGCCAATTCATGCGAGAGCACGGCCGCGAGGCTGGCCTCGTCAGGAAGCACGTCCACCAGACCGCGGCTGATCACGATCGTGTTGCCCACGCTGAAGGTCTCCAGCGGTGCGGTCAACAGCACGCGCGTGCGTACCGGCCGCGGCAGATCGATATTGTTCGTCACCTGCAGGTTGTTGACGACGGTCTGCAGAATGTGGTCAACGTCGCCCTCAGGAGCGAGCAAGCCCGCTGCGGTGAGACGCTCGATGACATTGTCTTCGGCCTGCTGCTGCCAAACGCGCTCGGCCTGCAGCGGAGAAGCATCCTGCGAGGTCGGGCTCTCGTCGGTGACGCTGTCGACGCGAATCTGCGTCAGTTCGTCATCTTTGCCGCCCTTCTTCAGGTCGTAACCCCAGATGCGAGTCTGCGCCTTGAAGGCGATCTTGTTCTTCGCGCCCGCACTGAAGTCGCCTTCTTCGCTATAGATGAACGAAGGCACCCAGTAGCCGGGGATCAGATTCAAGCGCCAGCTGTCCATGTGGAAGAAGTAGGAATTGCGCGGCGCGGGAGCATAGGTTCCATTCAGGCGCACGATGTTCCAGCCCTGATCTTCCACCCAGATGCGGCCGAGGAAACGTCCCCTGCCGGAATTCTTTTTTGGAGTGACGTCGAACACCAGGCAGCGCACATCGCCCAGGAATTCGCGACGAACGTAGCGGAAATCATAGTGCTCGCGGTCGAAGTCAGTGCGGTCGGCGTAGACCATCCAGGAGAAGCCCAGCGGCTGATACTGCACCTTGTAGAGCTTCTGGAAGCCGCCCATCAGGCGCTGCTGCATGCTCTTGTCTTCCTCTTTCAGGAAATCCTTGCGGTCGATCGACTCGCCCATATCCATGCGGCCGAGGAAATAGTGGTCTTCGCTGGGGATCGGCCCGAGCTTCGGATCCAGGCTCAGATTCTGGAGATAGGTCTCGACCACGGGTGTGCGGTTCGAAAGAACCTTGATCAAGCCGTGCTCGCGCTCGATGAACAGGCTCACCACCTGGTCCATCGTGGTGGGAGCCGCGGGCGCCGGCTGCACCGCTTGCGTTGCATCGGGCGCGGCCTGCGTCTGCGCCACCGGAGCGGGCGACTGTGCAGGTTGTGCGGCCGGGGTCGCAACTACCGTCGTCGGCTGCGAAGGTTGCGCGCTCTGTGCTGCTGCGGCGGCCGGTTGCGCCGTGGGCTGCGAATCCGTCGCCTGTTGTGCGGCCGCGCTCGACCCTATCGCGAAAGCCGCCGTCAACGCCGCCGTTAGAATCCAATTCGTAGTACGCATGACTCTTTCTCCAGGTTTCTTGAACCGGGTTTTCTTTGAACCAGGTTCGTGGTTGCTTCCCTTGCCAGTTACCCTTACTTCGCCAAATTCTTAGTACGCCAGCTGGAACGTCACGTGGACAATCGCCGTCGAATCGATGGGCTGTCCTAATCGCAGCGCTGGCTTGAATCTTATTTTGTTGGCAGCCGCGACGGCGGCTTCATCCAATCCGTGCCCCAGGCCGCGAACCACGCGATTTACGTGCAGCGTTCCAGTCGCCGCGAAGCTGACTTCCAGCAGAACTTCGCCTTCCAGTTTCAACTGCCGCGCTTCTTCGGTATAGGCCGGATTCGGTTTGTATGTGATTTCGACCGGAGTCGTGGGCGCGCTGTTATCGACTTGCGCGATCTTCGGGCCTGAATGCACTACCTGCTCCGCTCCGAATCCGCCCGTCGAAACTCCTTTACCATTGCTGCGTCCATCGCCCTTGCCCGGCGTTGCCACGCCCGAGCCGAAATCTGCGCTGGCCACGGTTCCTTTAATTCCTTTTGCGCCGCCCGAGCCGTTTCCCTGACCCGGACCGGCTGGCATGTCGAACGATCCGAGAGCCGCGGCATACAGCTTCGCGTTCGGCTTGCCAGTACCGGGCAATCCCTTAGGATCGCCAAAGCCTCCGGTTTGAACCTGCGGAATTTGAGCATTTACCGTCGGTTTCTGCGAGCTTCCCGTGGAGGCGAATTCTCCGGTATGAAGGAGCTGCGGACGCGCCCCGCCTACCGCCAGCTTCAACTGAGGCGCGGCAAATTGATTGACGACAACTTTGGGAGCCTCGACTGGCTTCGGCGCTTCACGACGAATTTCCGCCGGAACCACCAGCTTCGGCTGCTCGAACACAGGCAGCTTGACCGCTGGCAGGAGCTTCGGCTTCACTGGCTGAATTTTGACCGGCTCCGGTTCAGGCACCGGCCGCAAGGACGGCATCGGAATAATTTCCGTCACGTGATACTGGGAAATCTGCAGCTTTTCGGGCATCAGCAGCTCGAGATTAATGAGAATAAGAATCACGAGCGCCACGATGCCGTAAGCCGTAGCGACCGCCCGCTTGTTGATCTTGCGTTCGGGCAGCAAGCCAAGTTGGAATCCGCGATAACCTGACATTCACTCACTCCATTGGGACCCGGTCGGGGAGAAAGCCGGGAGCTTTGGAGTCTTTAAAGTACGGGAGTTAGGACAGGGGGTAAACGTGTCCACGGCTCTTGACCTTCAGTAACCAGGGGAGTGTCCCATTGGGCTCTCGGCCCAAAACGGGCGCGGGACAGGCGTTGTGGGGAACGAAGCCTAAATCATCGGACGAATGAGGGATAAAACAGGGACTTTGCCAGCGAGATCAGAGAAGCAGCTTGAGTTCTCTGCCCCAGAAAAAGGTAACCCGCAAAGGACGCAAAGAAAACGCGCCAAGAGCGCAAAGAACTGCTTCTTATCGATACCGAGCTTCTTTGGAATCGCAGATGAAGGCTTCGTTTGAGTTGTAGCCGCCGTCGTCTTCTGCCAAATCGTCGTAGTTGTTCACCATTCGCTTGATCCCGTCCTTGAGAACAGCGACATGGAAATTGATCAGTAGGCCGATGCGAAGATCCAGCAGTCGCAGATAAGAGAGCAGCTGTGCCTGGTCCACCGGATGAAGGATGTCTTTGCACTTGACCTCAACCACGACATCACCGTTGACCACGAGATCTGCGCGGAAACCGCAGTCCAGCTTCACGGAGTTGTAAACCAGTGGCACAGCTTTCTGCCTCTGTACATTGAAACCGAGCTGTTCCATTTCGTACGCAAGGCAAGCCTCGTATGCCGATTCTAGAAGCCCAGGACCGAGTGTGCGATGAATCTTAATTGCTGCCCCGATGATCTGAGGTGTGATGTCGCGGTACATGTGCTCCTCTGCAAACAACTCTACCCTTCGGCACTCGCGAACGGTGGTGGATTTTGAAACAAATGTATCTGAGTTCCCAAATTGGAACAGACAATCGCAAAGAAATCCGCAACGAGCGCGAATAAGAGCACGAGTGTCCGATGGTTTCTTCGCGACATTGGCGGTTATGGATTGTTTTCCGAGTCAAAATGGAAAAAATCACCGCAAAGCACGCAAAGAAGATCCGCTAAGGACGCAAAGAAAAATAGGAGTGTGAACACAACGAGGACCGATTGCTCCGGTGATTTCCTTTGCGATCTTTGCGGAATTTCTTTGCGAACTTTGCGGTTAAAGGTTCTTCTCAATATCGCTGTTCTGCGGCTTTGTTAGCATGCTAACTCCCCAGCCGATGCAGAACGTAACGCATGTTCCGATCAACACCCACCACGTCCACGGAACGAGCGTCCCAAGCCACAAGTAGAGCTCGATCGAAAATCCGCACAGCATTCCCACCATAGCGCCGGCTTGATTGGCGCGCCTTGTCAACGTCCCCAGCAGGAATGCTCCCAGCAGCGCGCCATAGGCCACGGACGCAATCTGCAATCCCACTTCGACTACGCGCCCTACTTTATGCAGAGCGATGATCGCCAATCCGAATAGAACCAGCGCCCAAATCAGCGTCGCGATCCGCGACAGCCGCATCTTGGTTTGCTCATTCGCCTGCGGACGAAACCGCGCGTAGAAATCCATGATCGCGCTTGACGAAAGGGAATTCAGCGCCGCGCTCAGGTTCGACATCGCCGCCGCCAGAATCGCTGCAATTAGCAGGCCTGCGATGGCGTGTGGCATGTGCGTGACGATGAACGTCGGATAGATTCTGTCCGGCCTGCCAAAGTTCGCCGACGGCACTCGGTAGTAGGCCCACAGCATGACTCCGACGAGCAAGAACAGTGCAAACTGGAAAAGGATCGCCACGCCGCTCGAAATCAGCGCCGTCGCCGATTGTTTTTGCCCGCGCGCCGCCAGCAGACGCTGCACGATGAGCTGGTCCGTCCCGTGACTCGCCATTGTGAAGATGGTCCCGCCGATCACGCCGGCCCAGAAGGTGTAAGGCAGCCAAAAATTCGGGCGGAAGTCAAACACCTGAAACTTGCCTGCACTCGCGGCGGCCGCGTGAATCACGCCCCATCCTCCGGGAACAAGATGGACGATCGTCGCGAGCCCCACGAGGGTGCCGCCGACGTAGATCACCGTCTGCACTACATCGGTCCAGATTACTGCCGCCAGCCCGCCCTCGAATGTATAGATGAGTGTCAATGCAGTGATAATGGCGATGGACGCGACCTCGCCCGTTCCCAGTGCAATCGAAACCACAATCGACACCGCATAGACACGCACGCCTTCCGCCGCCGCCCGCGTCATCAGAAATAAACCTGCCGTGAGCGATCGCAATCCGCGCCCGAAACGCCGTTCGATCAATTCATAGGCCGTGAAAAGATCGCCATGGAAGTAATGCGGCAACAAGACAAAGCTGATGACCACGCGGCCAATCAGATACCCCATTACGACTTGTAAAAAAGCAAAGTTCGTGTCGTAGGCGAGTCCGGGAATGCTGATGATGGTTAGCGTGCTGGTTTCGGCGGCGACAATCGACAGGGCAATCGCCCACCAGGGAATCTCGCGTCCGGCCAGGAAATAGTCGCGCAGCGTGCGCTGTTTCTTGCGAAAGCGCAGCCCGAACAGCGTGATCCCCGCCAGGTACAGCGCGATGATCGCGAAATCAATTGTGCTCAGTCCCATGCGTCGTCAGATCTATCAACAGCGTTGTCATCCCGAACTGTTCGCGGAGCGAAGAGTGAGGAACCTGCTTTTTCGTTCTCATTATCAAAGCAACCGTATGTTTGCGCGAGTGAGTGTTTGGAGACTGCCGAAACGGAATTCCCCATGTCTCGCAAAGACGGCGAGACATGGGGCAACCCAGGGGGGACGGTGCCTGGACTGACCCCTGATCCCTGACCTCTGAGCTGTGTTAGAACTAACCCGTGCCCTACTATCTTGGCATTGATGGCGGCGGTACCAAGACCACTTGTGCCGTCGGCGACGATTCCACGCGACTCGTCACGGCAACGGCCGGTCCGAGCAACATCGTTCGGGTGGGAGCGGCGCAGACCCGCGAGTCGTTGCAAGAGGCTGTCCGCCAGGCTTGTGCCGCGGCCGGCATCGCGCCTTCGGAGATAGTACGCACCTGCGTTGGCGGATCGGGCGCCGCGCGTCCCGAACTCGCGGCGGCGGTTCGCGGTTTTCTCGCTGAAATTCTGTCCACTCCCATCGACGTCGTCGGCGACATGGAAATCGCGCTGGAGGCCGCGTTTGGCGAAGGCCCCGGCGTCATCGTCATTGCGGGAACCGGATCCATTGCGTACGGGCGAGATCGGCAAGGCGCTACCGCGCGCGCCGGTGGCTGGGGATTCGCGATCGGCGACGAAGGCTCCGCCCACTGGATTGGACGGGAAGCCGTGGCTGCCATCCTGCGTGCCAGCGATCGAAGCGAAGGAGCAGCCATCAGTTCGCTGGCCAAAGCGCTATGTAAGACCTGGGGAGTGACTTCGCTCATCGATCTGGCTCGCGCCGCCAACTCCGTGCCGCCACCTGATTTCTCCGCACTGTTTCCTTCAGTTGGCGCTAGCAACGACCCGCTTGCAACCGACGTTCTCACGCGCGCGGGAAGGGAACTGGCCCAACTGGCCGAGGTCGTGATCAATCGGCTTTTTGCGAAGTCCGATATGGCTCACGTCCCGGTGGCCATAATCGGCGGTGTCTTTCGTCATTCCGGAATCGTGCGGGACGTTTTCTACAATGAGCTTCGTGCTCTCGATCAGCGGGCCGAGATCACCAAAGAAGTTGTCGAGCCGGTCGAAGGGGCGTTGCGCATGGCGCGCAGAGTAAGAATCCTGAACCGCTGAGATCGGTGAGAGAGTCCGCCGCGAGCGCAGAGCAAACGTGAGATCTTCTCCGCGTTCTCTGCGGTAGAGCTTTAGGCCGACGGGCTGATCGGCGGAGAATCGAATCATGCCAGAAACTGAACCCGGGCGCGCTCTCGAATCAACACCGGAATTCACGCCGCCGCCGGCCGACCCTCCTTCAGCCGTCAATGAAGACCTAGCTCTGGCCCAACTGGCCGATCGCGACCTGAACTCCAAAGAAATCGAGCGAACCGCGCGGAACACAGGATTGATTAAGTCCCGCAAGGTTCGTTTGGCCCTGGTCTCGCACCCGCACACGCCGCGCAGGATTGCCCTGCGGCTTATCCGCGAACTCTACAGTTTCGAGCTGATGCATTTCGCATTGCTGCCCACCGCTGCCCCAGACCTCAAGCGCCTCGCTGACGAACTGCTCATCTCGCGTCTGGCATCGGTCACGCTCGGAGAGCGCATCTCGTTGGCTCGCCGCTGCTCCGAAAGAGCCGCCGGAGCGTTGCTGCTCGACAAGGAAGCGCGAGTCTGGCAGGCGGCCCTCGAAAATCCGCGTCTCACCGAAGCGAGCGTGGTCAGAGCGCTGCAGCGCGGAGTCACAGCGCCATTCGTAGAGGCTGTCTGCCGTCACCCAAAGTGGTCGTTGCGCCACGAGATCCGTATTGCCCTACTGCGCAACGCCCACACGCCCTTGGCCCGCGCGCTCGAGTTCGCGCGGCGCCTACCGCCAGCGCAGCTGCGGGATGTGCTCCACAGCTCGAAGCTGCCGGAAAAGATCAAAGAGTATCTGCGGAAAGACATGCGAAGGGCGAGCCGGTAGCGCTCAGCAATTAGCATTCAGCCATCAGAGTGCAGGTCCGAAGCCTTAACCTCGGAAATCTTTCTTTGGCCGAATGTTGAGTGCTGATTGCTGGCTAATTGCTAACCACCGCCTCCCGCTTCCCATGCATCATCTGCACGATGGCTTCATTGAGCCGCTTCCGCGTTTCGTGCCGTTCGTACGCACGCGTGATATACCGCACTCTCACCTCAATGCCTGAGCCCGTTGGCAGCACATTGATTCCCGGCGCCGCCGACAACGATTTCGCGCGATAGCGCGTCGTAGCCTGCTGCCACTCGGCTTCGGCTTTGCTCGCAGTGGCGGACGTGACTTCTTCGACTGCCTTCTGAATGCCATCCACAATGGCATACGGATCCTGCGACGGCGGAATCGCGATCTGCATTTCATCCCACATCCACTGGCCCGAGGTGGTGAAGTTGAAGAAGTGTCCTTCGATGGCAAAGCTGTTCACAAAAGACACGCGCCGTCCCGTGGGATGGCTGGAGTCCGTCCAGTTGCCGGTTTCGAGCAACACGGTCTTGAGCAGGCCGATCTCGACCACCTCGCCGCTGACGCCGTTGATCTCCACCCAATCGCCAACGCGAATGCCGTTTCGTCCCATCAGCACGAACCAGCCAAAGAAGGCGACGATGAAATCTTTCATCGCCACAGTCAAGCCAGCGCCGGCCAAGCCCAGCACGGTGGTGGTTTGGGTCGGCATTCCAAGAACAATGAATAGAATGACGATCGCGCCGGCCGCTTGCGCGGCGAATTTCACCACCGCCCGCAGCGTGTCGATGCGCTTGTTCTCGGCCGACATCCCGGTGAAAAGATGTTCGATCAATCGATCGGCGAGGTACACGGCGAAGACGACCAGCAGAATCCAGAGCAGCCCTTCGACAATGTTGTGCAAGGCTGCCCGCTGCCGGATTTCAACCAGCCCGATCCAGTTCGTGTAGATGTCGCTGAGGTCCTGCTCGTCTTGCTGGCGGCGGCCGAGGTCCGCCAGGTTTTTCTGATCGCGCGTGTATTGCCGCAACGAATCGAGCGCGGCCGTGGCTCCGGCCTTCGACTGATCACGGCTGGCCGCTTTGCTGTTCTGGGCGAATCCCTGGGCCTGCTGCCGGGCAGCTTCGCGATTTTCTTTGTCCTTTTCCACCTGCGCCGCAAGTTTGTTGTGGCGCAAGCTGAGCCGCTGCTGTTTCTGCTCGGTCTCGTCGCGCGCAGCCTCCAGTTGCGCAGCTTTCTCGCGCAGAGCCTGCCAGGCGCGGAACACAGTAAACAACGTGTGAGCCTGATAATCCTGCTCGTGCGGATTGACGGCTGAACCTACACCTGTATTTGCGTTGTGATCCCCTGCTTCGTGCTCCTCCTGCAGCCGCTTGATCTTCGACTGCGGATCGCCGCCGGCCTGCTCGAGTTGCTCAGTGGCATCATCGAGCTCATCCTGATCCAGATCCATCTGCGCCTTGGCGACGTCGATCTGGTCCTGCAGATTGTCTTTCTGCGATGCCGGCACGGCCGCCAGTCTTCGCGTGAGCGCGGCAATGTTGTCTTGATCGTCTTTGATGGTCTGCTGCGCTTTGGTTTTGCGTGCGGCAATCTGCTTTTCCGCAGGGGAGAGCGGCGGAGGATTCTCCTCGGCCGTGCGCAGCGCGTCGAAGAATGCCAGGTCAACCTCGTGGTCGCCAACTTTTGCTGCTTCATGCGCCAGCGATTGTTCTTCCGGAGTGCTGGCCATCGCCCCCATCCGCCGCGCGGTGTCGAGCGGACGCTGATCCACCAAGGGGCGCGGAACTTTGGAACTGGGTCCTGCCTTCCTTCCGGCGGCGACGGCGCCGTCTTCTTCAGCCTGCTGCGGCAGTTCGCGCGTCGACCATAGCCCGACGCCCGCAGCCGTCATCAGCAAGAGCAACAGGATTGCGATGATCCATTGGCCAAGCTTCATGGCATTTCCCAACTGCGCCGCAGCTCGCGGCGCATCTTCAGTTCGTAGGATTGTCGAGGAAGTTGCGCCCCAACACTGTAGCAAGAAAGTGGTGCCCTCGCGAGCGTTTGGCCAACATGGCATGTCGGACTGCGGCGTCGTAAACGTGAGGCGTCATCCCGAAGCCCCGCGCCCTCACCAGCGGGGCGAGGGATCTCGCGTGGAAAATACCCGGGCGCAGCGCGCAAGATCCTTCGCTCCGCCTGAACTGCGGCTGCGCTCAGGATGACGCCCCATTGTTGCGCTTTGGCTCCGCACCTCGGTAATCTCGCCTCCCATCAGCTTCGTTTCTAGAATCACCCCAGACATGCTCGAATATCTTCAATCGATCCTCAGTCGGCCCTGGAAGCCGATCTCGCGTCCCGCGATATTCGCCTGGCTCGCGTTCTATCTGGGCTTTCTGGCGTATGCCTTCTCCAGGCACGGCCAAGGGCTGATCATCGACATGGCCAATCTCATCGTCCACGAAGGCGGCCACAACCTCTTCGGATGGTTCGGCCCCACGCTCGGCCTCTGGGGCGGGACCCTGCTGCAGTGGCTGGTTCCGTTCCTGCTTGCGGTTTATTTCTTCAGCGAGAGACAGATTCCAGGGTTTGTTTTCAGTCTGTTCTTCTTTTTTGAAAACTGGCTCTACACCGCGACCTACATGGCCGATGCCCGCGCCATGCAATTGCCGCTGGTCACGACCGGCGATCCGGAGTTCGTCGAGCACGATTGGCACGCAATTTTCACTAATCTTGGCGTTCTGGATTACGACACCCGGATTGCCGCCGTGGTGCGTTTCCTTGGCTGGTGCGGGATGATCGGCTGCGTGGTGTGGCTGGCGTGGCGCGCTCGAAAGCGGGAAGAGGATGTCCCTTCCGCGGTCACGTTCCCGGCGCCCGCTGTGCCGCTGGCCCAGCGTTACCCGGGCAAGCCGCGTCCGGCCGCTCCGGTGTCTAATAACGAAGCCCCGGTATCTACAGAAACGGTCCCCCGCGAACCCAACCCGGGCAACTGAAGCGAGGCCGGCATGAAAACTTCGGTTGTGTGTCGAATTCTGTTTTCTCTCTTTCTCTGCTCTTCACTGATCACCGCTTGTGCGCAGTCCTATCGCGACGAACTCGATCTTGGAGTTGCCGCCTACAAGAACAGTCACTACGAGGACGCGATCCAGCATTTCCGCAAAGCTACGGAACTCGATCCCAGCCAGATGACCGCGCATATCTACCTGGCCACGGCTTTGGTCAGCCAGTACATCCCTGGAGTTGAGACCCAGGACAATCTCCTTCTCGCTCAGCAAGCCATCGAACAGTATCAGTTCATTCTCGATGGCGATGCCTCGCACGAGCAAAAGCTCAACTCAGCGAAGGGAGTCGCCTATCTTTATCTCAACATGAAGAACTGGGATGAGGCGAAGCAGTACTATCAGCAGGCGTCGAGCTTCGATCCCGCCGATCCCGAGCCTTACTACTCGATGGGCGTGATCGACTGGACCAGAACCTATCAGCCCCGCATGGAAGCGCGGGCCAAGCTGAAGATGTCACCCGATCAGCATCTGGATTCGGCCATTCCCGCGCAACAAAGAATTTGCGAGGAGTTGCGCGCTACGAACAGCGCCGCTATCGATGACGGCATCGACAATCTCAACAAGGCGATCCGGCTTCGTCCCGACTACGACGATGCCATGGCCTACATGAACCTGATGTTCCGCGAGCGAGCCGATCTCGAATGCGATGATCCCTCCGCCCGCGACCGGGATTTGAAGACCGCTGACGAATGGGTCGATAAAACTCTGGCGGTAAAGAAAGCTAAAGCAAAACAGCAAGGCTCCTTCCAGCGGTGAGAACAATCCGCAGGAATCGTTTTCGTGCCCTTCACCTTCGCAGTGGAAGTTTTGCCGGAGGAGTAGAATGACGGCGCAATCTCCAACGAGGCTTCCCCCATGAGATCGTTACTCCCCGTTCTCGTTGTTGCGTTTCTGGTCGTTACAATTTCTCTTCCGGTTCGTCATCCTACAGTCTCGGCAGCTCCGAAGGCTTCGATCGAAACTCTGAACCGACTCGAAGGCGAGTTCATGAAAGCCGCAGGTGAAAAGGGGGCACAGGGGTATCTTTCCTACTACGCCGATAATGCGGTGGAACTCCCAAACGGTGCGCCCATCATTTCCGGAAAAGTGAATATCGCGCCGGGGATGAGTTTTCTCGACAACAAAGACAATCGGCTCATTTGGACGCCCGTCGGCGGTGACATTTCGAGTTCCGGCGATCTTGGCTATACGTACGGAAACTACGAGTTCCATTCCAAAGATAATGACGGCAAGCCGCACATTGAACACGGAAAGTACACCAGCGTGTGGAAGATGCAGAAAGATGGGAACTGGAAGGTCGTGCTGGACATGGGTAATGCCAGTCCAGTGCCGAAGAACTAGAGATTTTTCTCGGCGACCTCTGCGGCTGTTCTCAGCGATCCCGGCGGTTAAAGGTTTTCAGCGTGACGCCCAAGCGGCCCCTTACGCGCCAAATGGACCCGTTGCCACCCTCGCCAGATTTTCCAATTCTTTTGCGTAGATCGGCCGCAACAGCAGCGTCGCCAGCGCCTTTTCGACCTTGCCTGGGAATCCGCTGCGCACGGGCAGAGTGGTCGAGATTGTCACGTTCGAATCCGCCGGTGCAGTTCCCGGATCGATGGTGAACGTAGTGACCGCGCCATTCGTATCCAGGTCGGTTTCGACCAGCACGCGACCGGGTTCGGGCTCGGTGATAGCTGCGCGAAATGTCTGCTTCCTTCCCAATAGGCTCATCTGAAATCGAATCACGGTTCCCGCGCCCACGCCACCCTGCTCGACGGTGAGATTGCTGAATTGCTTGGGAAGAATTCGCGGATGCCCGTCGCGGTAATTCGAGATGAGCGCGTACACGCGCTCCCGCCGCGCCGGGATCACCGCCGACGCGCTGATGACGTGCTTGTCTGGCTTGCTGTCCATATCGTAGTACCGGCGTCCATTGCCGGCCGTCGCGTGGGCGTCTCGCCCACGCACCTGAGTCACTTTTGAAAATGGTTTCTTATCGCTTCCGCCTGCACCCGAGTCACCACCGCCGATAGCGCCGCCGCATCCGCCTGCCTTACTGCCTGGACGCTGCCAAAGTGTTCGAGCAACCTCCGTGAGGTACTTGCGCCTACGCCGGGAATCTCCAGCAGTTCCGTCGAACGATCGCGCATCTGCCGCCGCTTGCGATGAAACGTTACCGCAAATCGGTGCGCCTCGTCGCGGATCATCTGGATCAAGTGCAGAACCGGCGAGTGATGATCGAGCGCGATCGGGTCTCGTTCCTGGCCATAGACATACAGGATCTCTTCGCGCTTGGCAATCGCGGCCAGCGGCTGATTGATAATCTCCAGTTCCTCCAACGCTTCCGCCGCGGCATGCAACTGTCCCAGGCCACCGTCGATCAAAACCAGCGAAGGCATTTTCTTCTGCTCATCCTGCAGCCGTTTGTAGCGACGCCCGACTACCTCGCGCATCGACGCGAAATCGTCCACCCCGTCCACCGTGCGAATAATGAACTTGCGGTAGTCCGATTTCTTCATTTTTCCGTCTTCCCACACCACCATCGACGCCACGGTTTCCGCGCCTTGAATGTGCGAGATATCGAAACACTCGATGCGCTTCGGCAGATCAGGCAGCCCCACAACTTCCTGCAGCTCTTCCTGAATCTTGCGCGCATTCGGCTTCAGCACGCGGAAACGCTGATCGTACGATTGCTTCGCGTTGTTTCCGGCAAGATCGATGAGCGAGCGCTTGTCCCCGCGCTGCGGCACGATGATATGAATCCGGGTGGGACGGGCGGTCTGATTCGCGGCTTGATCCGAGAGCAGGTCTTCGAGTTCGTCGCGATCTTCGAAATCCACCGGAACATACAAATTCCGCGGCACGTACGGCTGGCCGATGTAGAGCTGCTTCAGCAGGGCAGAGAAAAATTCGCCAGGATGAAAATCCCTTTCCGGTTCATCTGGGCACGGCCGCCCTCGTGAGCCTGCCCTGAGCCAAGCTCGGCTGGATTCTTCTTCGGGATCATTGGCACTCTGGTCTACGGGAGGCGAGCTCTGCTCGCCCGGACAGCCGGTGGCAGCCGTCCCTACATGTTCCGATACAAACTCCGGCAGATCCTCCCAGAAGAACTCCCGCCGGTCGACCATCTTTCCGCCACGCATGTGAAACAGGTTCACCGCCAGCATGCCATTCTCGTAGTGATATCCGAAAACGTCGGCATCGTCACCCTCTGCCGCCGCAATGCGCTGCCGCTCCTGCAACTGCTCGACCGTCGAAATCAAGTCGCGATACTTCGCTGCACGCTCATATTCCTGCGCCACAGCTGCCTGCTCCATGCGGGCTCGCAACGATCGCGCCAGATCCGTCGGCCTTCCCTCCAGAAACATTTTCACGTCGCGCACGGCCTCCTGATACGTTTCCGGCGTGGTCAGGCCCTGAACGCACGGTCCCAGGCAGCGTTTGATGTAGTACTGCAGGCACGGCCGCGGGTGGAATCGCGTCAGATCGACCTTGCACGACGGGATCAGAAAATTTCGGTGGATCAGGTCGACAATGCGGTACGCAAGATTCGCAGGAAAATACGGCCCATAATAGGCGCTGCCATCCTTCCGCAGCCGCCGCGTTACATACACGCGCGGCCAGCGTTCGGCCAAGGTCAGCTTCACATACGGATAGGTTTTGTCGTCGCGCAGCAGGATGTTAAAGCGCGGCTTGCGCTGCTTGATCAGATTGTTCTCGAGTGCCAGCGCCTCTTTGTTGTTGGCAACGACGATGTACTCGACATCCACCGCTTCGCGAACCAGCGTGCCCGTTTTGGCGTCTTCCCACCGCCCTTCGTGGAAATAGCTCGATACGCGACTGCGCAGGTTTTTCGCCTTGCCGACGTAGATCACCTCGCCCTCGGCGTTCTTGTACAGATACACGCCAGGCTCAGTCGGGATCGTTCGGATTTTGGCCTGCAGGTCCATGGCGCGTGAGGGATCTACTTATTCTATTGGATGGAAAACTCCGTCAGTGTGGTACAAAAAGGGAAAATGAGTGCGACGAGAGTCGTCCGGGCAAATTCATCCCGAAGCTTTCCAATCTTTGCCGCCCTCCTGATCATCTTTCTGCCGGTTGCGGCACAAAAAATTACCCCTGCCGATCAATCGAATCAGCCTCGGATCACGAAGTCTCCGGAAGGCAAGGCTGAAGAAGCCGCACGCGCAGCGGCTCGGGCCAGCGCCCATCATTTCGATCGCGTCGTGATCATTGTGCTGGAGAATGTCGATTACGAGCTTGCCATCCAGAACAAAGACCTCGCAGAGTTGGCCAGTCACGGCGACAGCTTCACCAACTTTCATGCACTATTTCATCCTTCGTATCCGAACTATCTGGCGATGGTCGCCGGCACGGATTTTGGCACTCACAACCGCTCGCGTCTCCTTGCCGACAGCCAGGTGGACTTTCCAGATGATGACGCGCACCACACGATCGCCGATCGCCTGGTCGCCGCCGGACTCGACTTCAAGCAATACGCCGAAGAACTTCCCGGCGGCCCATGCCCGTGGAATGTTTCCGGACAGCACGTGGCACAGAGGCTCGGCAACTACACTCGTCGTCACGTACCATTCCTGAGTTTTCGCGACGTCCAGCAGAAATGGTGCGATCATGTCGTCCGCGTCGATTCCAGCAAGGCGGACAACTACTTCGTGCAGGATGCAAAAAAGGGATTGGTCGCTTATTCCTTCTACTCACCGAACATGACTCACGACGGGCACGATACCAGCGTCGCTGTTGCCGGCGCGTGGGTCCGGAAATTTCTCAATGAGACTTTCACGAAAAAACTGCGTGCAAGAACGCTCGTGGTGGTTACCTTTGACGAATCTGGCGGCAATGCTGACAACCGCATCTACACGCTGTTTCTTGGCGACATGGTGAAGGACGCCAGCCAGCAGGACCCTGCTGTACTCAGCAAACGCTATACCCACTACAGCGTGTTGCGGACGATTGAAGATAACTTCGGCCTGCCGCCGTTAACCGCCAATGATCATGATGCCGAGCCGATTGCGTGCATCTGGAAGTAGGGCAACCGACACCACCGTATAAATTTTCCATTCAGGATGTGTGTTTGCATAACGCGGCAGCCGCGACTTCCTGCCAAAATTTGTCAGTTATCTCTTGCAAGCTGTTGAAAAGGTTTATACTTATCGTGTGGAAGGATGTTTGGCTAAACTGGCACGTCCCGTGCACAAGCAGGAGGCGGGACTAGTACACTGGTAAGTCTTCCAGGGCCTCAAAGTTCAAGATGCGCGCCGGCGAACCCAGGCGCGACAAGATTTCGATGGAATCCAAGGAGCTTTACCCTATGAATCGCACTTCGTTCGTGATTTGCCTCGCAGCAGCCATGGTCGCCACTGTCGGCTGCTCCAGCAAGAATTATGTTAAGCAACAGACCACGCCGCTGATCAACAAGACCAACGAGCTCGACGACCTCACCGCGAAGAACACCCGCGACATTAAAGACGTCGATGCCCGGGCCCAGGCCGGCATCCAGGCCGTGAACGCCAAGACTGCGGAAGTCGACCAGAAAGCGCAGGCCGCCGGACAGACCGCGACCTCCGCTCAACAGATGGCCGATGCCGCCAATAGCCGCGTGGGCGTGCTGACCAACACGGTCGCCAATCTGGACAACTATCATGCCGTCGCCGAGACCAGCGTGAAGTTCGCCTTCAACAGAGACAATCTGACCAAGAAGGCGCAGGACGCGCTCGATCAACTTGCCGCTCAGATCACCAGCACCAGGGGCTACATCATCGCGCTCGAAGGTGGATGCGACTCGGTCGGCTCGGCTGATTACAACTACGATCTCAGCCAGCGCCGCGCGAATTCGGTGATTCAGTACCTGGCATCGAAGTACAACGTGCCGGCGCACAAGATTTACGTGATCGGCCTGGGCAAGGATAAGCCGGTCGAGTCGAATAAGACGGCCTCCGGCCGCGCCGACAATCGCCGCGTCGATGTCCGCCTGATGACCAACACCGTCGGCGGAAATCAGCCGGCTTCGAACCCGACCACGGGCTCGAACAACCCGTCGATGTAAGGAAGCGGAGCGAGGCGAGGGTCCTTCGCTTCGCTCAGGATTTCGGCGCGCGGCTCAAACGCCGCGCAGGCGCCTCAAGTTTACCCTCCTCCCCGGAGGACTTCGCCAACCAGGCCGCTCGACGCCTCCCCCTGAGCGGCCTGCTTTTTTTTCTAGAACGAGCTCCCACGCGCCGCTTGCCTCCCTGGCGTAATATGGTCAGCCATGCCAAAGGGAGCCACGATGCCCCGCACCTCAATTAATCGATTCAGTCTTCGGTTCCAGGAAATCTCCCTCACAATTTTTGTTCTAACCGCCGCAACAACTCTCCTGGCCCAAACCGTTCCTGCTGTCACCGGAAATGCCCGCGTCGACAAGCTCCTCAGCCAGATGACGCTCGAAGAAAAAATGGCGCTCATCCGCGGCGCGTCGGAGGATCCCGCCACCAATCAAGGCCAGGCCGGATATCTGCAGGGCGTGCCGCGTCTCGGCATTCCGCCGATTCGCATGTCCGACGGCCCTCCGGGCGTGCTCACCCGTCATCCATCCCAGGCCGAGACCGCCACGATGGGACTCGCCGCCACCTTCAGCGTGAAAGATGCCGAAGATAACGGCGTCGTCATCGGACGCGAAGCGAAATCGCTCGGCATCGACGTCGTGCTCGAGCCGTTCATCAACATCGATCGCGACATCACGTTCGAGCGCGGCTACAACACCTATGGCGAAGATCCGGTGCTCAGCGGAGCCATGGGCGCGGGCCTGATCGAGGGAATTCAGGCGCAAGGCGTGATGGCGCAGGCCAAGCATTACGTCGGGTATGACAGCGACGACAACAACATCTTCATTGATCAGCAGGCATTGCACGAAATTTACATCGCCCCATTCGTCGATGCCGTCAACGCCAGCGTCTCGTCAATCATGTGCTCTTACAACAAGCTCAACGGGACATCCGCCTGCGGCAATCGCGAGTCGCTGATCAATATTCTGCGCAAGGAACTTGGCTTCAAGGGATTTGTCACCAGCGACTGGGGCGCGGTTCATGCACCATCGTTCATCAACAATGGCCTCGATATGGAAATGCCCGGACCGGCGCCGAAAGACAGCCCATTCGCCGCGTTCGCGTTCTCGTTCTTTACTACTGAAAAGCCGGAACCTCGGCCAACGGCCAAGCTGGACCTGTCTGTGTTTGAAGGTTTCTTCAGCACTTTGCCGGAGGAGCCCGCCCCGCATCCACCGGACTTCGGAGGTATCGGCTCAGGAAGGGATCCGCGCGTCAATTTCTGGAACCTGATGCAGTCGGGAGAACTGAAGGAAGAAACGATCACCAAAGCCGCTGGCCGGGTTCTGTATGAAATGGACAAGTTCGGCTATCTCGATCATCCGCCGGATCACCAGATTCATCCGCACGCCGAAGAAGCGAATGCGAAGATCATCGAGAAGACCGCGGAAGACGCGGCCGTGTTGCTGAAGAATGAGGGCGTCCTGCCTTTGAAGGATCTTTCATCACTGGCGATGATCGGCCCCGGGGCCGGACAGGTCGTAGCCATCGGCACCGCCGGCGAACGGTCGATCGGATTTCCCTGGCGGCAGGTCGGACCGGTCGATGCCATCAAGAAGGTTGCGCCCGAAGCGAAGATCACGTTCGCGGTCAACGACAATATGACTGGCGCTCCAATCCCGGTCAGTGCGCTTACGCATGATGGCCAGCCAGGATTGCTGCGCACGGATAAATCCGGCGCCACACAAGTTGATGCGATTGTCGATTTCACTAAGAAGAGCAGCAGTGCGTTGCCTGCGAACGCGCAAGCCTCATGGACCGGAACGCTCACAATACCCACCGCGGGTTCGTACTGGATTTATTTGCAGCTGCTCGGCGCAGCGGGGAAGGTCAGCATTGACGGCAAGCGTGTCGCCGGAGCCAACGGCATGCGCGGAGGCGTGCATGGAGACACCGTACTCGGTGGCAAAGATGGCCTGCTGCCCACTACTGAGGGTCTCGACAATATCCGCAAGGCCGTCGACCTCACCGCCGGTGCGCACAGCATTGAAGTTTCCGTGGAAGGCGACACTTCGAACAACCCCGAGCAAATACGCCTGGCCTGGATGACGCCCGAACAGCGGCAGGCAGATCACGAAGCCGCCATCGCTGCAGCGAAGTCGGCGAAGACCGCTGTCGTTTTCCTGTGGACACGCGGCCATCCAGACTTCGGCTTGCCCGGAGATCAGGACAAGCTGGTCGAAGAAGTCGCCGCCGCGAATCCCAACACCGTCGTCGTACTCAACGTGAGTCAACCGATCGCTATGCCATGGCTAGATCGCGTCAAAGCAGTGGTGCAGATGTGGTGGCCCGGCGATGAGGGCGGATGGGCGACTGCGAATATTCTCCTCGGCAAGGCGAATCCCGCCGGACGTCTGCCTTTCACCTGGGGCAAGCGCCTCGAAGATTACGCGGCCACCGATCCCGCGCATCCCGAGCGGTCCGCCAAAGGCGTGAACGGCGCGACCACCTTCAGCGAAGGCGTGAACGTGGGATATCGCTGGTTCGACCAGCAGAAGATCGAACCGCTGTATCCGTTCGGGTTCGGATTGTCGTATACGAAATTCGCCTATTCCGATTTGAAAGTTGCGAATGCGGCCGACGGCGGTCTCGACGTCAGCTTCGATGTAAGAAACACCGGCAGCGTCGCGGGTGATGAAGTTCCGCAGGTGTATCTGGGCGCGCCCACGGAACGTCCGAAGGGGACAGATTTCGCCGTGCATGCGCTGGCCGCCTTCGATCGCATTCATCTGGATGCAGGACAGTCGCAGACAGTCAAATTGCACCTGGCGCGCAGGCGTTTGGAATGCTGGTCATCGGCGGAAGGGAAGTGGCTTAGGCCGGCAGGCGCGCGCGAGACGCTGGTGGGCGGCTCGTCCCGCGATTTGCCGCTGAGCGCGAAAGTGAACATTCAGTAGCCCCCTTTTGTTGCAGGAGTCGCCATGAAACCGTGCCGCGAATGCTCTCGCGACATTTCCGAGCAGGCGGTTTTCTGTCCCGGCTGTGGCGCGCCGTATCCTGCTCGCGAAAAATGGGACGGATGGGGATTTGAATACAAGTCCGATGCGAACATCGGTGGTTTGCCACTCCTGCACATTTCTTTCAAGTATCGCGCCAATCGCCGCCCGGTGCCCGCGAAAGGAGTGATCGCCATTGGCCAATTTGCCTATGGCCTTGTGACCATCTCTCAGTTTGGAATCGGAGTATTCAGTGTGAGCCAGTTCACTCTCGCTGGGTACGCCCTGGCGCAGATGGGAATTGCGTATTCACTGATTGCACAAATCGGCCTCTACTTGCATCACGGGCGAGGACAACTGATCTGGAATCTCGTTGACCTCATCCACCGGCTGCAATAGCTGACAACGACAGCCCATCATTTGCTCATAGATTTCCGCGTGCGCGACAGGCGTAAGATGGCAGGCATGTCCTACTCTAATTTTTCCCGCCGCACGTTTCTCGCTTTCTCTGCCGCGCTGCCGTTCGCATTTCGCGGTATAGCTTTTGCCAAAAGTTCCATTCCTATCGGCCTGGAGCTGTATTCTGTCCGCGATGCGCTCGCAAAAGATCCCGAAGGCACCGTCCGCGCGGTAGGTCAGATGGGATATCAATGCGTCGAGTTTTATGCACCGTATTTCGAATGGACGGACTCCCAAGCCCACAGCATGCGCAAACTAATGGACGATCTCGGCGTGCGCTGCTATTCCACTCACAATGACGAGGATTTTTTCTCGGACGCGAAGATCGGCCGCGCTCGGGATCTCAACAAGATTCTCGGAGCGAAGTACATGGTTCAGGCCTGGAGCGATCCCAAGCCCGATCTCGACGGCTGGAAGGCCCTCGCCGACAAGCTGAACGCCGCCTCTGACAGACTTTCGCCTGCGGGACTCAAGGTCGGATATCACAATCACGATGCCGAGTGGAAGCCAGTCGCAGGGAAGCGTCCCATCGAAGTCATTGCCGCGAACACCAGGCCTGACGTCATGCTGCAACTCGATGTCGGCACTTGCCTCGAGGCCGGCGCCGATCCGGTCGCCTGGATCCGGAGCAACCCGGGCCGCATTCACTCCATCCACTGTAAAGACTGGTCTCCCGATGCCAACATTGGCTACAAGACTTTGTTTGGAGAGGGCAAGGCAGATTGGAAGGGAATCTTTCAAGCTGCGGAGAGTGTGGGCGGAGTCGAGTTCTATCTGATCGAACAGGAAGGCAGCCGCTTTCCCGAGCTCGAGACCGCAAAGCGCTGCCTGGCCGCATTCCGCTCGACCCACGCGTGACGCTAAAATAATTGCATGCGTAGTCTTCTTCTTTTCACACTCGGCGCGAGCACGCTTTTATTCGCGCAAACGTCGTCGCCGTCGCCGTCGAGCGCGCCCAAGCAGGGTTCGTCATCGTCGGACTCATCACAGCCGGCGACCCAGTCCAGCCCAATCGCTCAACCGCCGCGCTCCGATAGTGTCAACATCAAGGACCTCGGCGCAGAGGAGGGCGAGAGTTCGAGTAAGGACACACAGGTTGACCTGAGTCCCCCGCCGGACGACGACAAGGCGCATCCCAACAGCGCCAACGTTCTCGTCGATGAAGAATCTTCCACCGGGGAAGAGCATCCCTGGGATCCGCACAAAGCCGCGAAGGACATCGAAGTTGGCGATTTCTATTTCAAGCGCAAGAACTATCGCGCCGCCGAAGACCGCTATCGCGAAGCGCTCTATTACAAAGACAACGACGCGCTGGCCACGTATCACCTCGCCATTTGTCTGGAAAAGATGGATCGTCCCGATGAGGCCCTTGCCCAATATGAGAGCTATCTGAAGATTCTGCCTCATGGCCCTGAGGCGGAGAACGCGAAGAAGGCGATCGAGCGGCTGAAGAGCGCATCGAACACAAAGGCGGCAAAATAAAGGCCGTGACTAACGGAGTGGAAGAGCGGCCCTTCAGAGGCTGCCCCGAACGACCGAGCAGCGCGCGGGAGTCGAATGGGGCCTCGTCACGGCAGAAGAAATATGTGACCTTCAGGCCTGAGGCCCATGCCTGCCTCATCCGCGAACGAACGCGGCGCTAAAACTCCGCTCTTCCAGCGGAGGGTTTCGCTTTTCTGGTTCTGGTCTTCTTACCACTGTCGGCATCCCCCACCCGGCTACATTCCTCTTCACCCAGGATCAAATTCTGCGGCCACGCCGGTCCGGTTTGGACCAGGGCTTTGCGGCACGCGGCATTCACCAGGCTTTCGACCGCATCCTGACACGAGCAGACCGTCTGAGTGCGTAGCGCTCCCTCGAATCCGCCGCGAATGATGAGCATGGCCGCGCCGTGCATCAACGACCAGATGGCCAGCATGAGCCGCGTCTGCTCGCGCGGATGACATCCCACTTTTTTCGCCACGCGCTCGCGTATCAGGTTAAAGGAAGGCCAGGGCTCGTGCAGGGAAGGCGGCCGAGCCACGCCGTCGAACAGCATTTCGTAAGCGTGCCGGTGGCGCAGCGCGAACTCCAGATGGCCGCGGATCGCCTCGCGGAGAGTACGCGTGCGGCGGAGCGCGGTGTACAACTCGCGTCGTGTCTGGAGGCGCAGGGCGCGGAGGATGTCATCTCGGTCGCGATAACGCTCGTAAACGGTAGGCGTCGTGGTTTCCGCGGCTTTGGCCACGGCGCGCATGGTAAGAGCCTTTTCTCCGCCTCGCGCCCATAAGCGCGAAGCGGCGCCCAATATCCGGCTTTCCAGCGCAGGGTCGGGTTGCCGCGGCACATGACCTCCAGATTATTTTTTGAATCGAATCAGTGACTTGAACATTGTATTGTTAACGATGTATACTTTATGTATCGCGTAATAAACCACTTCGCAGGTGGGCCCTGTGTGGGCGCCGTGGGAATGACAGTCCTCCCTGCACCAAACCCTTGGACCCGCCTGCGAGAGCTCTGCAAAAAGCAAGAAGGAGTGGCTGTAAATGCAGTCCGAAAAGAAAGATTTGGATGTCGCACGCCTCAAGGCCGATTTAGCGGCCGCCAGCGTGGAACTGTTAAGTGCGCACTGTGCCACTGACCGTGTCCGTCTCCATTACTCGCCGCAGGATATTGTCACGTTCGCCGAACGAAGTACGCTCAAAAAGGCCTTGACCTCCGCCGAGGCGGTCTATCGTTTCTTTTCTCACATCGAGGCCCACATCCGGCACAAAGAAGAGCCCAGCCGCTAAAGCCCAGGCCGCGGCATAGTTGTACAAGAGCGGGGATGCGCTATTTCTCCACCCGGATGAATTCGCCGGTGGAAGCATCTACGGCAACCGTCAGTTTGGCATCGTCGCGGCTGGTCCCGTAGATGACGTGCCATACCAGTTGGTTGGTGTTGTGGTTCCAATCGCAAATATAGCTGATTGGAGTATCGGCTGCTTTTTCCAGCACTTTGTCGCCGCCATGCTTCTGGGCGGTCGCGAAGGCCTGATCCGAGTCGATCTTCAGAAACGCCATATCCCACACTAGGGTTGAGGAGTTGGTGGGACTGTAGCTGTCTTCAATGCCAAAAGTGATACCGCGCGCCGGCGCGCCATCGGCGGAACTGCCCGACCAGACGTAGGTTTTCGCGCTTCGCATGGCCGGGGAAGCAAAACTCCCGCGCCACACGGCCCACTTGCCATCCTGCCCTTTGCCGTCGCTGGTCGCCACTGAACTCAGTCGATACGGCCGCGCGTCCTGGTTCCAACCACGCGCCGCGACATACAACTTCTGAAACGCCGACCGGGCCGTGATGAGTTCCGGCCCCTTGCTCTCTGGTTGCTCGGGCTGTGCCGTTTTGTCCGAGTCAGACGTGCATCCGGCCAGCAGCGCCAGCAGGACAGCGGCCACATATGCCATTGCTGCAGCCCGGTTACGGGGGGTGCAGATTCCTCGCGACCTTGCAACCGCATCACACATCCCATCATTTGAGTCTCTGTGCACAAGGTTCGCCGTCGTCATGGGCATCCTTCCTGATAACTTATGGAGTTTATGGTTGCGGCAACATTCTAACTGAAAGGCTGAAAAACGTAAGTAACGGCCATGGACCCTCACCTCCAGCGCTTGCAGCAGCAAATCACAGCTGTGCTCAATCTTCCGCCGGAATTGCTGCAGGAGCGTCCACCGGGAAAATGGTCCACTGCCGAAATTCTTGAGCATCTGTATCTCACTTATACGGGAACGATCAAAGGCTTCGAACGCGTGCTGGCCGCCGGCAAACCGCTGGCCACAACGCCAACTTTGAAACAGCGCGTTGGCGCGCTCGTCGTGGTCGGATTCGGATACCTGCCAGCCGGCAGAGAAGCCCCGCGACAGGCTCGTCCTCGCGGTCTTCCCGCGGAAAAAGTGTTCTCCGAAATTTGCCGGGCGATTGCTGAGATGGACGAGATTATGACTCGATGTGACGCCAAGTTCGGATCGGATAACCGCGTTCTCGACCATCCCTTTCTCGGACCGTTCACCACAACGCAGTGGCGAAAGTTTCATCTCGTTCACGGCCTGCATCACGTGAAGCAGATTCGCGTGCTACACGAGGTGACTGCGCGGAAGAATAATCACTAAAGAGAGAGAGCGCCGGATCTGCCCGGCGCTCTTCGATCGCTGCGATCTATTGTTGTTCTGTGACGGAGCTGGGCGCGCCTGCTTTGGTCGCCTCGTCCTGAATGTCGCTCAGCTTCTGCTTGGCGTCATCCAAGGCCTTCTGCTTATCGGCGATCTGCTGCTTGTATTGGGCGTCCTGTTTGTCCCAGTCGGCAGAGTTGCGCAGACGGTTGCCGGCGTCGGCGTACATCGCGGCCGCGCGCAGTTGATATTCGCGCTGCAGCACGTCGACCTCGCGAGTCAGCAAATCTACCTGATCTTTCTGTGTCGCAATCTTGTCGCCCCATTGCTTCGCGGCAGCGTCTTTCTCCGCTTGATCCTCAGGACCGCTGGTCCCTGTCTTAGCTGTGCCCGCCTTGGTGTCCGCACCCGGTTTTGTCTCGGCATTTTCCGATTGCCCGGTCAGAGACTCCGGAGCCTTTTCCGGCGCCACCGTGCCGACGACCGAGAGCTTGTCGTTCTTCGGCAGATTGTCGTTGTCGTAAACTTTCGGCTTGCTGCTGTTGTCCGTCGTCTTGCGGACTTGCCGTGCGTAATCGCCCAGCGATCCGCCCGAAGGAACGCTCTGCGAGCTGGACGTACTTTGAGCCCCCGCCGGAATTCCAGCCAACGTGACCAGGAGCGTGAGCCCCATTGCCGTGTTTGCGATGTGTTTCATAGCTGCCACCCTCTCCTTAAATCTAGATCTCTTGCTGTACCCGCTCATTTCGCAATCAATTACCTGCGCCTGCGCGAGCCGTTCTGGGCGCATGTTTCGCGATCAGAAATCCTCCAATGTTGTGCTCCAGTTGCGCTGCCTCGTGGGCAATGTCATCGGCCAGCTGGGACGCCATTTCAGGATCCCGATTGTTGGCGAGTTGCTGCGCGTAGCCCGCGATCGTCGCGAGCGACGTGCGCAGCTGCAGCGCCATCTCCGCCGATAGCTCGCCTTGCAGCGCCTGCTGGCGTCGAATTCGCTCCAGTTCGCTCAGATCGCTGATCAGGCAGGCAACACCCAGAAGAGTTCCATCCGTCCCAATGACCGGAGAAATCGTGATCGCGATGTCGCGCTTCTCTCCGGAGGGCGTTTCATACTCGGCCATGACGTCGCGCCGGGTGCTGTCCTCGCGCAGGACGGTATGAATCTCTTCAGCAATTGAGATTCCGGAATCCGCAGAAGTGCCGCTCGGCTGGCTGACTACGGCTCCGCGGAAAAGCTCATCTGCGCTCATGCCACCGGGTGAAGCAAATCCCAGAATCGCCTTCGCCGCCGGATTGGCCGTTTTCACCAGGCCGTTCGCTCCGAACACGAGCACTCCCGAGGAAAGATTTGAAATCACCGCATGACTCAGCGTTTCGCTGGTCCGAGCCCGATTCTGCTCGGTTTGTGATTGCACCTGCAGCTCATGTTTCTGTTGCTTGAGTTGCTGAATCACCGTGTTGTAAAGCTGCAACGGAAGGGTCTCGAGGGAGGTCGAACCTGCCCCCGACAAGTCTGCCTCTTCGGAGATCTTCCTGCGCAGCAGGCGCACCGAGAGCAAGCCCATCAGGAACCCTGTGGCCGCGAAGATGAGTACTATGGCGGCCCGCAGCAGCACGGGATTGGTCAGGATTCTCACCAGAGGCCCCCGTACCAGCGCAAAATTCGATTTCCGAAAAAGAGTGCGAACATGGCCATGCCGCCCAGAAATACGCCGAACGGCATCTGATAATTGCGATAGACCACTTGTGCCGACCGCCACCCGCGCCGGCGCGCCTCGACTCCCGCGAGCCGTTTCATGAATCGCTGTGTGCGCTTCAGCCAAACCATCAGCATCGTGGCCACTCCAAACACGCTTCCTGCGACTGAGGCCGTGAAAATCGTGAGCACCGTCAACTTCATGCCAAGGAACGCACCCACCATCGCCATCAGCTTGACGTCTCCCAGGCCCATGCCTTCGGCGCCGCGCCACTTCAGGTAGATCGCTCCCGCACCGTAAATGAACGCCGCCCCAACAGCCGCGCCCGCCAGTGCATCCAGCAGCGAAAGCAACCGCGTCATCATTTCGCCACTGAGCGGCAGGTTGAGCACGTTTGGTAGAAACTGCGCCGCGAGATCGTTTACCGGAACTATGCTGCTGAACATGACTCCCAGGCCCAGGCCGGTCAGCGTCAACTTGTTGGGCAGCAGTTTCGTCTCCGCGTCGGTGAAGATCAGTCCCAACAGGAGAAACGAAAACGTGCAGTATTTCAGCGTCGCCAGCGTCGCTCCGAAATGCCAATAGCAAGCCAGCCACAGCGCGGCATTGAGCACTTCGATTACGACATAGCGGGCTGAGATGGGCGTCTTACAATGCCGGCAACGACCTCCCAGGATCAGCCAACTCAGGACCGGAATGTTGTCATAGAACGCAATGAGCTGCTTGCATTCCGGACAAGCCGAGCGCGGGGCTGTCACCGAAAGTCCGCGTGGCAGCCGGTAAATACACACGTTCAGAAAGCTGCCAAAGATCAGCCCGAACAGCACCACGGCGATGACGAGAACAGGATCCACTTTTACTTTGAGGCCTTTCTCTCAGATCTTGTCGACAAGGTAGCGACGAGCGGAAGCCCTTCTAGCCGAAGGAACGCCTCGTCAGCCACTTCCTGCTTGGATTATAAGTCTATGAATTGACGGGCACTAAGGTACTGAAGTCACTGCCCAACCGGCCAATGGGCGAACAACCGATTGAACTGGAGAGACTTACACCGCGTCTGGAAAACACCAGGGGGTGATGCCGCAGGTTCGCGAGAGGGGTGTGGGTGGTGAACCTTACTGCTTCCGGAGCGCGTCCGGGCGCGCCCCGGGATCCAAAGCCGGCTTACTTTGCTTGCAGCGTTTCTACGTATGTAACCAGGTTCGTGATCCTCTGCTGGACCTGAGTGTCATGGCCTTGGCTGATGCTTGAAAACAGCGAGCCCCAGATCGGCATATCCTGACTTCCGTGCGAGGGCAGGGTCGCCTGCCCGCGGAGCACGGCAGCAACATGCGCACTCGGGAATTTACCGCCGTTCTTCTGCGCTAGCAAAGTCAAGTCCGAGGGCGGAGTCTTCATAGCCGAGGCCGCCGGCCCGCCACCTTTCGCGTCCTTGCCGTGGCACACGGCACAGTAGCTCTCAAACATCGCTTTGCCGGAGGTTGGTGGGGCATTGGTGATCGGTACGTGCTTTACCGTCGGCGCCTGAGCCGGAGCCTGCTGCGCGGCGGCGAATGTCGCGATCATGACCAGAATGATCGCAAAGCTGATGAATTTCAAAACACGCATAACTTCCTCCCGTGGGGCGTGATAGCCCCAACTCCAAAACAGCCCAGTCTATGAGAGGGGATTTGGGCCGAATGTGACTAAGATCACAAGCGCCTGTGACGGAAGAAAGCATGCGGAGAGAATACGTAGCGCGCGCGACTGGCGGTTGTGGCGTGGTGTCGCGCCCTGTACAAGTTCGCTAGGGAAAGGCGAAGCGCAGGATTTCCCCCTCCAGAGCTGACGCCGATGCATCGCGGGTCGGCAGAAATCCGTTCCAGCGTTGCCAATTCGAAAGCACCAGCCGGGTTTCAGCATCGCGATTTTCAAGCCAGCCGCCTGTTACTTCTTCGCGGACTAACATCGAGAATGCATTCGCGCCATTCCGCTCCGCCGACTTCCACTCATAAAGGCTGGCTGCCAGTGCTTCGCTGATCGATTCTCTCGCTTGCAGGCAGAGGAGCCAAGCCCCCGTGCTGATTGGAAAATGTGGGGAATGGCCGGCCCTTGCTATTAGGATCTTTGCGCCGTATTCGCGGGCAATGTGCAGCGTGGCGTCGCTGGAGCCGTGATCGACAATGACCAGTTCGTCACACGGATAGAGCGTTTCCAGGCAGCGGCCCAGACGCAGGGCATCGTTGTGAGTGTGCACGAGTGCGGTGAGATGTGGCATTCCTTGCGAGGGCAGTCTACCTAATCGGAGGGGCGTTCACCAGACAAAGCAAATTGGGATGCCCACGTCTCGCCGCGTTTGCGAGACGTGGGGTTCGACTGTCGTCGCTTATTGCGAGTTGCTCAGTTTCTGGCGCGCCGCATCCGAGTTCGGCGCCTGTACCACTGTGATGGGCGACTGCAGCGTGAAGTTCAGGACGGTTTCTGAAGGCAGCTTGATCTGCTGCGCTTTGCTCGCCGCTTGAACGCCGCCGCCCACACCTGCTCCTGCCGCGGCTCCGATGGCTGCACCCTTGCCGCCTCCGGCCAGCGCGCCGATCAGCGTTCCCACCAGCGCTCCCCCACCGACTTTCTCGGCGGTGTTTTTTCCGCGTGAGGAGCCTTCTTTGCGGTATTGATCGGTCTGCAGGCTGTAGGTCTTGCCGCCCGACGAGAGCGTATCGAGCTGCAACACGACCAGCGATTTTCCCGCGAATTTGCTGGCGCTTTTTACGTCAACAACGTGGCCCACGACTTCCACGCCCGCTGGTACCGCCTCTTCGCCGTCAGAAGTCAGGGGCGCATTCAGGGTGGCGTGAAACGTGTCGCCCACCTGATTCTTTTCGCTATCAATGCCATCAATCAGCCGAATCGCCAGTTGCGTTCCCTGATCGATAATCAGCCGCTTCGCAGGCTTGGGCGCAGGCGCGACGTCGGCGGGCGGGGCTGAAGCCATGTTGCCTTGTGGAGGAGGAACCTGCACCGTGTTAGCCGGAGGCGGATTGTTCGCCGCCATCTGTTGCTGGCCTGAATTCTGATCGGCGTTGCTCGGGGGCATTGCCGAATCAGCGTGAGCATGCGCTTTGCGAGACCTCTTTTCTGATCTCGGTTTCTCGACCGCCGCCGGAGGATTTTCAGGAACATTCGCAACTTCCGGCGTGGACTTCTGCGATGGCGCATTGCTCGCGTACGCCGCATCGCCAACTTGCAGATTGTTGATGACCGTCTTCACTCCCGGTTCCAGCGCGGCCTGCTTGCCCGCAGCTTCGCGCTGCGCCTCGTTGTCGACCGTCCCCGATAGGGTCACCACGCCATTATTCGCCTGCACCATCAGTTGTTTCGACGCCAGCCCGGAATCCTGGCTGAATCGTGTCTGGATATTGCTCGACATCTTGCCGTCATCCAGTTTCTTGGCGCAGCCCAGGGTCACGCTCAGCATGAATGCGAGCACAAAGGAAGAGAGCAACAGCGGATTTCTTTTCATGACCTGCTCCTGATTGGCCCAGATTCGGGCCGCCCGACCCATCCAGTTTAGATGCTTCGCGACTTTCCTGCAGATGTAAAGCTGAGGAAAGAACGATTCCAGGGAAGCGGGTTGCACGAAAAGTCTGGATTGAAAGGGCGCGGCTTCAGCCGCGCCGATAGGACCACAGAAAACGAAGAGGGCTTTAGCCCCCGCGCAGAGCTAGTGGATGAACTTGTAGTCGACGATCGACGCCGCCAGCGTGGGATTCTCCTCTTGTTGCGAGGACTCTTTCGCCCGCATCACGCGGCCCTGGCAGACGACGTTCGAGTTCTTCTGCCCCGAGATTTCTTCCGGCATCTCGAACACCATCTCGATCAGCGCATTGAGAGGCAGTTCCTGCGGACCGTTAAACAACACGCCACTCTGGCTGATGTTTTCGATGATGCCCTCATACCACATGCTGGTCTTGTTCACGCGATAGCGCAGCGGGATATCGAGCTTCAGGCGCCGCGCTCTTGGTACCCAGGACGGACGCTTTTCCCGCGTGTGGCTGCGGCGGATGCCCGTTTCGGGTTTGGCGTGCTCCACCCGCTCGGTTCGCCGCATGGTCGTCCAGTCGTACTTGTATTCCGCGGCACACAACAGACATACCTGGTAGTAGTTGCCATCGGCACCACGGCGCGGCCAGGAAAACTCGTGGGAGCAGCGCCCAAGCATAAGCACATCCATGAATTTCTGTGGCATGTTGGTGAACTTCCGGGTCAGTAAAGCCTCGGACGCACCCACATCATCGCGCGAAGTCGAAACCTTGGATAGGTTACTTTCGTGCATCGAAATCCACCCGCCACGAACTAAGTTCCTCTCGTGCAAACGCTTAGGCTGTGGAAGACTAAGCTGAAAGGGCTCAAACTCCCGAGTAGGGGTGCGGGCGCGCCTGGCCGCGGAGCTTTGCGATTCGTGTGGGGACGGACGCCTCGTCCGTCCGGTCTAGCGAAGCTCGACAGCGCTTCGCCTTGCTTCGCGTCCTTCGCGTCCTTTCTTTGGGCTCTCTGTGGTAAGGGCTTTTGAATCGCGCCCCGGCGAACCGTGTATTCTCTCTGAATGCCTTACAGCGACCTCTCCGCCTTCATCCTTGCCGGGGGACAAAGCACGCGCATGGGCCGCGATAAGGCGCTGGTCACGATTGGCGGTCGCACTTTGCTCGAACGAGTACTCGAATCCGCCAGAGCGGTAACGGATGACGTTCGCATCGTTGGTGATCCCGCAAAGTATGCTGCATTTGCTCCCACGATCCCTGACATCTTTCCCGGATGCGGCCCGCTCGCCGGGATTCATGCCGCCCTCCGAACTTCAGATCGCGAAGTAAATCTCATCCTTGCCGTAGACGTTCCATTCGTGACTGCAGAGCTGCTGCGTTATCTGATCGATCGCGCGGAAGAACTCCCGATGTCGTTGGCAACGGTGGTGCGAACAACAAATGGCTGGCAGCCGCTATGCGCTGTTTATCGCCGCGAATTCGCCGAGCTCGCAGAGAAATCCATGCGCGGCGGCCGCTATAAAATCGACGCTCTGTTCGATGCGTCTGGTACCCGGGTCATCGTTGAAGAAGAGCTGCACGCGGCTGGATTTTCGGAAGGTCTCTTTCGGAATCTGAACACCCCTGAGGAGTTGGAAAAAGCGAATGAGTAAAGTCCTGTTTAGAATCCGGCGGATGAAGAGTCGTGGGTGCCGGGAACGCGATCGGAAGATCCTTCGCTTCACTCAGGATTTCGCCTGCGGGCTCCCGCTCCGCTCACGCCCGCAAGGCGGCTCAACTTACGATTTCACATCGATTGTCCATCCGCCGACACGGAAATACGCCGATTTTCCCGTGCTACCGATGCGCAGGACTACCCGGCTCAAGTATTTCGTATGTACCGGCGGGGCATTCGCGGCGCAGATGCGTGGGACTTCCCATCCCGCGCCGGCCAGCGTGGCGAGCCACAGCACGACCGCGCAGATCCTCGCAGCAATTCCGAATTTTTCTTCGACTACCGCTGTGTGGGCGCACAGATCGCCAATTCGCTGCCGAACGTCGGAGCATGCAGCTACCGCGGTTCCCACGAGATAGAAACCGAGACCGTCGACAACACGAAGAAGATTCCGCACCGCACAAGCGGCGAGTGCTCCGCCCGAAGAGGTCCGCACGACCTGGATTCCCACCAGAATTTTGCCCAGCGTGGCGCCAAAGGCGGCTTCCAGCAGCCATCCGTAGAGAAACAAGATCGCGGCGTTGAGGCTGATGACGATAAGAAGCGCTGCCAGCGAGAGCTGCCACTCGCCGGCCTCGAAGGCTCCGAAGCGCATGAAGGCCCAGGCATCGACGACGGCGAACACGCCGAACAGCAACGCCAGATCCAGCGCAAACGCAATAAAGCGGTCGCCCAGCCGCGCAAAGCGGTAGTTTCCACTGCGGCGAACTGGGGTTGCAGTTTTCGATTTCGAGGGAACCGCTTCCGACTCGGGCTCGACCAGCCCGCATTCTTCCAGCAGGTGCTGCCCGGGGGGAATTGCTCCGCCACACCGCTTGCAGTGCTTCGCGTGTTGCTTGACTTCGCTGTGGCAGTGCGGACATTCCATGCGAACGCCCCCGGATGAATGGATTCAGCATAGACCGAATGGTCCTGACTTTCGTATCACCGAAGGACAGCGGTCAGGTGGCCATTGTCCCTCGGAGCGAGCGGTTCCTGCGATGTCATTCCGACCCCAGCCGTTCGTCATGCCGAACCGAGTACCATCACGATGTCATTCCGAAATCGAGTCGCAGACTCGGTGAGGAACCCTCTTTTTTCGACGGCACCCAAACGTGACAAGAGCCGCGCTTCGCCATTAATCTGAATCTGCGACTGCCTATGCCCGACGATTCTCCATCCGCGCCCTACATTGCGTTCTACGATGTCTCCAAGGCATTTGGAGACAATGTCGTGCTGGATCACGTCAACTTCGAGGTGAAGGCCGGAGAAACGGTCTGTATTCTGGGGCGCAGCGGCGTCGGGAAATCGGTCTCCCTGCACCACATCATGGGATTTCTCAAGCCCGATGCCGGACGCGTCATCGTCGCCGGCGAGGACATCACCGACTACAACGAAGAGCAACTAGAACTCATCCGCAAGAAAGTCACCATGGTGTTTCAGAACGGGGCGCTCTTCGATTCTTTGACTGTAGGCGAGAATGTGGCTTTTCCGCTGCGCGAGACCAACGAATTGAACGAAGAGCAGATTTACCAGATTGTCGATGGCCTGCTGCAGATGGTCGGGGTGCAACAGATGCGCGATCTGTTGCCATCGGATCTTTCGACGGGCATGAAGCGGTCGGTGGCGATCGCGCGCGCTCTGGCGGCCCGACCCGAATGCGTCCTGTACGACGAGCCCACAACCATGGTCGATCCGCTGATGGCGCAACTGCTCGGCGATCTCATCAAACGCCTCAGAATTCAACTCAATCTGACCAGCATTGTCGTGACCCACGATATGCGGCTGGCAAAAAAACTGGCCGACCGGGTCGTATTCCTGCACGAAGCCAAGGCGATTTTCTTCGGCACCTATGCCGACATGGAAAAAGACCGCCACCCGATCATCCAGGAATTTCTGGAACTGGATGAACTGAAACTGGAAGCGTGAGAAACCAGGGGGCAGAGATCAGGGTCTAGGGATCAGGGTATGACATGGTATTACTCTAGAGTGCTTTGTCTGACCCCTGGTCGCTGACCTCTGGACCCTGCTCTCAAAATCCTTGCTCCACTAACTCCTCAATCGTGAACGAAGGCGAGGATGCCTCGCGCTGCATCATCTTCTCCACATACTTTGCAATCAAATCCGCTTCCAGGTTCACCGGATCGCCCGGCTTGAGCGAATGCAGGTTGGTCATCTCGACGGTGTGCGGGATGATCGCAATCGTGCAGCGGTTCTTCTCCAGCTTCGCCACGGTAAGGCTGATGCCTTCAATCGAAATCGATCCTTTATAGACAGTGTATTTCTCGACCTCATCCGGCAGCGCGATCTCCAGCCACCAGTTTTCCGAGTCTGCAATGCGGTCGAACGAAATCAGCTTGCCTACGCCGTCCACGTGCCCCTGCACGATGTGTCCACCGAAACGGCCGTCGGCCTTCATCGGCAGTTCGAGGTTCACCAGCGCACCTTCGCGAATGCGCGAGAACGATGTCCGGACCCAGGTCTCCGGTGCGAGATCGGCGCAGAACGAGCCCGGTTTGATATCGAGCGCGGTCAGGCAGACTCCGCTCACAGCCACGCTTTGTCCGGTGCCCACCTCTTTCGGCGCGCGCTCCGCCGCGATTGTGATGCGGCGGTTTTCCCCACGCTGCTCGATGCTGATGACGCGTCCGACTTCTTCGACGATGCCGGTGAACATGAGTCCTCCAGGATGATGACCCCAAATCATAATCCAACACGGAGGCACAGAGACACGGAGTAAAAGAATTCGTGACGCTTGGAATGGGGTGGCTAGAAATTCTCCGCGCCTCCGTGTCTCCGTGGTGAAGACACGGCCTACTCCCCGTACGGATCCCGCAAGTATCCTTCCACCGCGAAATCTTCTCCGAAGCGATGCAAGTGCACATGCTGCACATGCGCGGCCTGGCTCATGTGGCGGAAGCCCGCGCCCGCCGCGAAGGGAATGGATCCGGTTCCGGCCAGAATCTTCGGCGCGTAATAGAGAAAGACCTTGTCGACCACATTCGCTGCCAGCGCGGCCCAGTTCACCGCCGCGCCACCTTCAATCATCACGCTGGTGATTTCGAGTTCGCCCAGTCGCCGCAGCAAAGCCGGAAAGTCAGGCCGCCCATTGGCCTCGAAAGCCTGAACCTTCGAGACCTCGATGCGAATTCCGAGCTGCTCGAGTTCCGCCTTCCTCTTTTCATCGGCGGATGCGCAAAACACCAGCACGTCGTTTTGCCCCCGTGCCGCTGCATCCTGTACCAGCCGCGAATCAATCGGCAATCGTAAACGCGAATCGAGAATCACCCGCGACAGAGGCCGCCGCCGAGGCTCTCCGCTGCGATCGGTCAGCAGCGGATTGTCCGCCAGAATCGTTCCCACACCAACCAGCAGCGCGTCGTTCTCGTGCCGCAGTTCCTGCACGTGCGCGCGCGCCATTTCGCTGGTGATCCATCCTCCGGCAGGCATTCCCACAGCCTTCGTCAACACTTCGGCCGGGGGCGGAGCGATCTTTCCATCCAGCGTCATTGCGGCTTTCAATGTAACCAGAGGCGTCGCATGACGAACATAGCGAGCGAATGCCTCGTTCAACCGCCGCGCCTGTTCTTCCAGTCGTCCGACCTCGACGTGAAGCCCGGCCGCACGCAGTTGTTCGAAACCGCGTCCGCTCACCTGAGGATTGGGATCTGCCATCGACGCGACCACGCGATGAATTCCGGCCGCGATCAGGGCATCGGTGCAGGGAGCCGTCCGCGATGAATAGCAATGCGGTTCAAGATTGATGTAGAGGGTCCCACCGCGCGCTTTTTCACCTGCCGCTTCAAGTGCCAGGATTTCGGCGTGCTTCACGCCGTCCCAGGTATGAAATCCGCTGCCCACGACGTTGCCATGAACGTCGGTGATCACCGCACCCACATGCGGATTCGGCGATGCCAAGCCAATCCCTTCGCGTGCGAGTTCGAGCGCGCGATGGAGATGCTGTTCGTCAGCGCCTTGCTGGGACATGCAAGAAGAATCTACCACGTCGAATTTCCGACGCTCTGAACAGTCTTGTCATCCTGAGCGGTAGGTTTTGCCGCGAAGGATCTATGCAACTGCCGAAAATGCAAGATATTAACGTGTGTGTCGTGGCGGATAACTGCTGGACGAATCCTCCCCGATCTCCGCGACCGCAGCTCCACTTCGGCCTTTCGGTCCGCGACGCACCGGAGCCGGGACATATGCGTATGGATCCCCAGGAGCCGCGGGCCGGATGCGCAGCAGGCGCTTCAGGAAATCAATCAGAGCTTTCATCCGAGATGATTTCTCGTCGTGCATTCGCACCTCACAAAATCACTCACCACGAAGGACGCCAAGGTCCACGAAGGAGGTCCTCCTCTACCTTCGTGCGCCTTCGTGCCCTTTGTGGTGAATGTCCTTCTCATTCAAACAGGGAATCCACAAACTCTTTCGGATCGAATGGCAGCAGATCTCCGGCTTTTTCTCCGACTCCCGCATAACGGACCGGCAAGCCAAGTTCGCGACAAATGGCGACCACCACTCCGCCCTTGGCCGTGCCGTCGAGCTTGGTCAGAACGATGCCTGTGACTCCTGCCGATTGTGTGAACAATCGTGCCTGCTGCAATCCATTCTGCCCGGTCGTTGCGTCCATCACCAGCAATGTTTCATGCGGAGCGCCGGGAATGATCCTCTGTGCCGTTCGCCGCATCTTCTCGAGTTCCGACATCAGACTGGTTTTCGTGTGCAAACGGCCCGCCGTGTCAACGACGACATAATCGACTTTTCTCGCCACGGCCGCCTGCAGCGCATCGAACAACACCGCCGCTGGATCTCCCCCAGCTTTCGTCTTGATCACTTCCGTTCCGGTGCGCTGTCCCCAGATCTCCAGCTGCTCGATCGCCGCCGCGCGAAACGTGTCGGCCGCGCACAGCAAGACATTCTTACCCTGGGAACGGAACACCTGCGCCAGCTTGCCAATGGAGGTGGTCTTGCCGGTGCCGTTAACACCAACAACCAGAATGACTTCTGGCGAACCCTCGACCTTATTCACGGGACGCGAATTCGCCGCGTTTAAAATCGTCAGCAGCTCTTCTTTCAGCAGCCGCTTGAGTTCTTCGACATTCTTGATCTGCTTGCGGTCTGCCTTCTCGCGTAGTTTGCCCAGCACTTCCTGCGTGGTCGTGGAGCCCAGATCGGCGCCGATCAGAGTGGCTTCCAGATCGTCGAGCGTATTGCGGTCAATTTCCTTGCCGAATGAGACGACCTCTTCAATGCGCTCCGCCAGATTCTCGCGGGTGCGCGTAACCGCCTGCTTCATGCGGTCGAGAAAACTCGGTTTCTTTTCCTCTTCGAGGCTGCCGAACAGAGTCTGGATCATAAGAAGCCCAAAGGTCGATTATACGGGCGTCAGAGACAAAGAGACGGACTGGCACATTCGCCAAGCAGTCGGCGCAATCTTGAGCAGGGCGCTCTTCGAGATAAATGAAGGGTTTTCTTTGCGTTCTTTGCGGCATTTCTCTGCGAACTCTGCGGTAAGGCCTTTAGCCGCAAAAGGTCGCTAAGGACGCAAAGCCCTCCTTGGCATTCCCATGTCTCGCAAAACCGGCGAGACATGGGGCACCCCTGGCTTATGTTTTCTGACCCCTGACCTCTGAACCCCTGGCCCCTAGTCCCTGACCCCTGATTTCACCGGCAGCCCGAAGCCATTTTCCAGATGCCGTCGATGTTCGAGGATCTGCTGCATCTCTTCCGGAGTGCCGCGGACAGGTGGCACATTGGCGATCGCGTCATTGAGCATCGCCCAGCTCACTTCGGACGCGACCACGCTGTCGCGCGCCTGAGGGAATCCCAGATTCTTTCCGGCGAGGATGGACCGCGCAAACACATCGACCATCACATCGAGCTTCTTGTCATTGAAGGCTGCCGTCTTCTGCACCGTCTGATGGATTCCAAAAAGCTCGATCGTCGCCTGAGAAAAATCGTGCCGCATGCGCGCCACACCCTTGGTGCCGATCGCGTCTACGTAGCAGTTGTGCGGTTGCTGCTCGGCCAGATGTCCGTAAATGAATCCCTGCGTGATGTCGAACACCACGCCATTCTTAAACGCCCCATGTGCCTGGACCCACCACGGATCCTTGTATCCCCATATACGCAGACCCTGCGCGCGCCAACTCTCGTATTCACTTTGAGCGTACCAGCGCGCGAGGTCTACATAGTGCATGCCGCAATCGTGAAACGGAGGCCCCTCCGGGTCATGCCCCTCGAGCGGCATATGTCCGGGCGTCATGTGGCAGACGCGAATTACCGCGAGATCCCCGATTTCGCCATCGGCTATGAACTGGCGAATGTCTTTGTGATACCAGGCGTTCCGGTTGAACAGATTCACCGCGACGAAGCGGTCGCTCGATTCGATCTCGCGCACCAGTTGCCACTCGGTTTCCACATCAGCCGCCAGCGGCTTTTCAGCGAGCACGTGCTTGCCACTGGCCAGCGCCCGGCGAATCTGCTGTGGACGCGCGTCCGCGAGCGTAAACAGCCCGACCGCATCAATCGATGAGTCGCTAAAGATCGCGTCGGGGTGATCGTAGATTTTCGCGGCGGGTACGTTCTGGTGGGCGAGTTGCCGAGTGGCGGGCTTGATGTCGTAGATCGCCGCGACATCCCAGAGAGGATCTTCCTGCATGGCGGCCACGAACGCGCGCCCCATGCGTCCGTAGCCGAGAATCCCTGCCCTGAGCTTCTTTGGCATGCTCAAAACCGATGGTATTCGGAACGATATGAAAGGAATGTGATCGGAGTCACAAGTGAGCAATCTGTTCGTGCTCACCGTCGGGCGCTGAATCTATGAAGATCCTGATGACATTGCAGGGAAACGCGATTGAGGCCGTCAGTCCCTGACGGATGCCTCTTAAGCTGATTCCCGGTTCGGTCTCTAGCGGGTGACGAAGGTAACCATCCTCATGCTGGTATTCGCGGGACAAAGTGTCCCGCGCCCAACCTGCCGGGACAGAGTGGCCCATTTCGCGTCCTGCCCGCGCCTGTAAGCCTTTAACCCTCAATCGCTTATGCGAAATTTGTTGGTCTCTCCCTTGCAACTACTTCCGCGAAGCTCAATCTGTCCCCATTCAGAAAGCAGGGTGAGATTTTATGGAGCGACGACTGAAATCGACTAAACCTGCAGGACGCCACGAGCGGCATAGCGCCGCTTGGGGCAAACGGATGACTCTGGTCCTGCTCTTAGCCACTGGTATGGCCTTCGGTCAGAACCATCAAATCTTTCGGCCAGCCGGCTCGGGAGCCTCGTTCTCCCGTATCGCCCCCGAACTCTCTGGGCTGCTCGCGAAAGCGAAGCAGGGAACGGCGAAGGGTCAGACGATCAAAGTAATCGTCCAGTACAAGCAGGTTCCGACCTCGTCACACTACGCGACCATGAGGGGCCGTGGCGCAAACCTGAAATCCAAGCTGCACATGATCAAGGGAGCGGCATTCACGATTCCGGTCAGCGCCCTGCCCGCGTTAGAAGCTGATCCCGAAATCGCTTCGGTCACGATCGATCACCCCATGAACGTGATGGACGATCTGACCGACAGCGCTGTGGGTGCGCATTCGGCCTGGAACGCCGGCTACAACGGCGCTGGTGTCGGCATAGCCGTCATCGACAGCGGCATCAACGACAGCCATCCTGACCTCTGGGATTCGACGGAGACGGTCTCGCGCGTGGTCTATCACCAGGATTTCACGGGAACGCCGACCAGCAATTCAAATGGCGGGAACTATGACCTTTATGGTCACGGCACGCACGTTGCCGGAATCATCGCCGGAAACGGTTATCTCTCGGGTGGACAATATGCAGGCGTAGCTCCGGCGGCCAGCCTGCTCGACCTTCGCGCTCTCGATGCCAATGGTGCCGGAACCGATAGCACCGTCATCGCGGCGATCCAGCAGGCAATTGCCCTGAAGAATACCTACAACATCCGAGTCATCAACCTGTCTCTTGGCCGCGGGATCCCAACCAGCTACACGCAGGATCCTCTTTGCCAGGCCGTTGAAGCTGCCTGGAACAGCGGGATCGTCGTCGTGGTCGCGGCCGGCAATTATGGCCGTCTCAGCGTGAATAACAGCAACGGTTATGGAACCATTACCGCTCCGGGTAACGACCCCTATGTGATCACGGTGGGCGCGACCAAGAGCGGGGGCTCGGCGCTTCCGGCGGCGGAAACCATCGCCAGCTATAGCTCTAAGGGCCCAACCACTTACGATCATGTCGTGAAGCCCGACATTATGGCGCCGGGCAACGATGTGGTCTCGCTGTCGGCTCCGGGTGCAACCCTGGAAACTTCGTATCCTAGTGCGCTAGTGACCGGAACGGATGGCAACAACGACTACTTCACCCTGAGCGGAACCAGCATGGCGACGCCCGTGGTTGCTGGTGCTGCGGCTCTGCTGCTCCAGGAAAACAACGCCCTGACTCCGGACCAGGTCAAGGCGCGGCTGATGAAGACCGCCTACAAGATGGGATTCACTTCGACTTCAGCGTGGGTTCCCCATCTGTTCATGTCGTTCCTCAGCTATTACGACATCTTCTCGGAGGGTTCGGGATTGTTGAATGTTCAATCGGCAATCAACAACAACGACCTCGCTCCCGCTACGGTGGGATCGGCTCTCTCGCCCTATGTCGTTTACAACCCCATGAACCATACCATCACGATGGTGCAGGGCAACGCCAACGTTGCTACTACCTCGGTGGTGTGGGGCAGCTCGGTAGTCTGGGGCAGCTCGGTCGTTTGGGGAGCTTCGGTGGTGTGGGGAAGCTCAGTGAATGGAACATCGGTCGTTTGGGGTAGTTCGCTGCCCTGGAACGACAACACTCTGAACGCGTTCAGTGTGGTCTGGGGAGCGAGTACGGGCAGCACATCCGCGACGAGCGTAGTGTGGGGCGCCTCAGATCTCAATGGCACTCAGGCATTTAACTCAGCAGGCGACGATGAGCAATAGCAACGCCGTGTCAATCTGGGGAGAAAGGAGACGACATCATGAATAACACACGGCGAATCAAGAGCTTCATCGGCGCAATGATGCTGGCTGCAGTGGCAGCCGCAGGGTATGCGGGCTTCGCGAGTCACACTGTGCACCTGTACTTCGGACTGGCAGTGCTGGCGCTGGCGGCCGCTACCTCGCGCATGAAAGTGAAGTTGCCGGGGATCAACGGCAACATGTCCGTGAACCTGCCGTTCCTGTTGACGGCGGTGGTGAACCTGAGCGCGGCGGAAGCGGTGGTTGTAACCTGCGTTTCGACGGCGGTGCAGTGCTGGCCGCGTAAGAACGCGAAATTCAATCCGCAGCAGATGTTTTTCAACCTCAGCATGATGACCTTTGCCAGTTCGATGGCGAGCGTGGTGTTTCATGCCGGGCTGCATCAGTGGGGCTCGAACACGTTGGGACTGGCGTTGGCAGGTGCCACGCTGTTCCTGGGACAGACAATTCCGGTCTCCGGCATTGTCGCGATCAGCGAGTCCAAGGGGATGGGAGCGATCTGGTGGAATATGGCCCACCTGTCATTCCCATACTACGTTGCTAGCGCGGGAGTCACGTCCATGGTCCAGGTGATGAGTTCGCATCTGGGTTGGGGACTGGCGCTAGCGGTGTTCCCGGTAATGTATGCAATTCACCGGTCATACCGGATGTATTTCACCAAAATGACGGAGCCGGTCACAATTCCAGCGATGGCCAAAGCGGCTGGTGCTGGAGCTTAAAAGAACAGAGCGCCTTTTACCTAAGGTGGCATGTCGGCTGCGGCCGCATGCCACCTTTTTCTTTTGCTCAGAGATCTTACCGTCCCGCGAAAGGCGATCTCCATCTGCAGACCGCGAGCGGGTTCCTATTGCGGCCAACCCCGAACTTCCGGACCGCAGTGTTCAACACTCAGAGATCTGCACTCAACCCTATGCAGGCAGAATGCTGATTGCTGAGTGCTATTTCCTTTCGCATGGCATAATCTTCCGAAACATCTAATCCACGGGTGTCAACATGCGTTCTTTCCTCGTCGCGGTCGCGGGATGGTTTCTTTTGTGTGCGATTTCTGGTTCCGGCGCAACACCGACCACTCCAAAATCTCTGCAGATTTATTTCATTGATGTCGAAGGCGGTCAGGCCACGCTGGTGGTCAGCCCCTCCGGCCAATCGCTGCTGATTGACACCGGCTGGCCCGGATACGACGGCCGCGATGCCGACCGCATTCTTGCCGCTGCTCATCAGGCAGGCCTGAGTCAGATCGATTACGTCCTGATCACGCACTACCATCGCGATCACGTCGGCGGCGTGCCGCAACTGGTCGACGGTTTCAAGATCGGAACCTTCGTCGACCACGGCCCGAATCTCGAGGACTCCGAGGTGACGCGCACTGATTACGCCGCCTATGAAAAAGCGGTTGGTGGGCATCCTCGCGTCACGGTGAAGCCCGGTTGGGGGCTTCCCATGAAAGGCATCGAAGTCCGGGTCCTGACTGCTGCGGGTGAGCACATAGCGAATCCGCTGCCGAATGCCGGCGAAGCCAATCCCTATTGCAAGTCCGAGCCTGCCGCGGCGGCCGATGACACCGAGAATGCCCGCTCGGTTGGAGTTCTGATCACGTATGGGAAGTTTCGTTTTCTCGATCTCGGCGATCTGACCAAGAAGAAGGAGCTCGAGCTCGCCTGCCCGAATAACCTGATTGGTACCGTCGATCTTTTTCTTGTTACGCATCACGGCGCCGATCTTTCGAACTCCAAGGCCCTCGACTGGGCTTTACATCCACGGGTCGCGGTGATCGATAACGGCCCACGCAAAGGTGCGAGTCCGGCAGCGTGGCAGATCGTGCATGACTCCCCGGGTCTCGAGGATCTCTGGCAGTTGCACTATGCCGCGGAATCCGACCGCGACCACAATGTCGATCCCGAGCACATCGCCAATGTCAAAGAAAACTGCGAGGGCAAGGATCTGAAGGTGACGGCGTCCGCCGATGGCACATTTACGCTGACCAACTCCCGTACCCGCGTGCTCAAGACCTATTCCAAGAAATAGGTGACGAAATCACCAATGATCGTGATCGTGATGGGAGTGGTTGGGGCAGGGAAGACCACTATCGGTCAAATGCTCGCGGGAGAGCTCAACTGGGAATTCTTTGATGCGGATGATTTCCATCCGCCTTCGAACGTCGAAAGGATCCGCCAAGGCATTCCGCTGACCGACGGCGACCGCGCGCCCTGGCTTGCGAGCCTACGCGAGGCGATTACAGAATGGATTTCCGAGCACCGGAACGTGATCCTGGCATGCTCGGCTCTCAAACGCAGCTATCGGGACGAACTCTCCGTTTCGCCCGACGTGAAATTCGTTTACCTGAAGGGAAGTGCCGCACTGATCGCTGAACGCTTGCGTTCTCGTCGCGGACACTTCGCCAACGACCAAATTCTTGCCAGCCAGTTTGCCGACCTGGAAGAGCCTGATGCCGCGATGACCGTTGGCATTTCAGCTACTCCTGCGGAAATTGTCGACAAGATTCGGAAACAGCTCGGCTTCAGTTAGAATCCTTCGACGCTGCTCTTTACCTGGGACTCTTCTTGGAAACCGCTTCCGACCGCCTCGAATCCGCCGTGATTTCGCGCTTGATCTGGCGGCTCATGCCGTTTCTGTTTCTGCTGTACATCGTTGCCTACCTCGATCGCATCAATGTCAGCTTTGCGGTATTGCAAATGCGCGGCCAGTTCAACCTGAGCGAGCTCGTGATTGGGCGCGCCGGTGGCATGTTTTTCCTTGGCTATTTCTTATTTCAGCTGCCTAGCAATCTGATTCTTGAGAAGGTCGGCGTGCGGCGATGGATCTCCGGCCTGATGATCGCCTGGGGCATCGTTTCTTGCCTCATGATTTTCATTCGCGGGCCGGTCAGTTTTTACGGAATGCGCTTTCTGCTCGGCGTCGCCGAGGCCGGTTTTTTTCCGGGAATGATCCTGTACATGAAGCGCTGGTTCCCAGCGCGTGCGCGGGCGCGGGCCGTCGCGTGGTTCATGACCGCGAATCCGATCGCGGGCATCGTCGGCAGTCCAGTCTCAGGCGCGCTGCTCGGCCTTCACGGCGCAGGGCTGGCCGGATGGCAGTGGATGTTTGTGATCGAAGGCGTGCCCGCAATTCTCTTCGGAGCTGCAGTGTTCGCGACGCTTTGCGACACTCCCCGAGAAGCCACGTGGCTCAAAGACGAAGAGCGGAGTTGGCTTCTGGAGAAACTCGAGAGCGAGCGGCGAGTGGAATCACAAATTCCCGAGCAGAGTCTGTGGAAAGTTCTCGTCGCCCCAAGAATCTGGGGTCTTTCTCTGGTCTACTTCGGCGTTTCGACCACGATGTATGGAGTCACTCTGTGGCTGCCCAGTGTGATCCGCGACCTTTCCGGTCTGAGCTATTTCTGGACGGGCATCGTGGCCATGCTGCCGTTCGTGGTCACCGTGATCGCGATGGTGCTGGTGGGCATGCGATCGGACCGCAGGGGCGAGCGCCGCTGGCATACCGCCATTCCCGCCTTCGCGGCCTCAGTTGCGCTGATTGTAGCCGGCTATGGGCATTCAACGGCCGTTGTGGTGACCGGGCTCGCACTCGGGCTCGCCGGAGCCGAGGCTATGTGCGGCCCGTTCTGGGCGATGGCGACCTCCCGCATGGAAGGCCTTTCGGCCGCGGCGGGAATCGCCGTTGTCAACTCGCTGGCAAATCTCGGTGGCTATTACGGCCCTTACATCGTTGGCTTCTTCCAGGACGTGGGTGGAGGATTTCGCGGAGGGCTGCTGGCCATCGGCGGAACGGTCGCCGTATGCGGCGTAACCGCACTAATCATTGGCCGCCGCCCTCCGCATGAATCAGTGAGCTAGCTGCCCAGCTTCTCGAAGAACCGGCAGATCGTCTCAATCCCGCGGTAGAAGTTCGGAATGTGGAACTTCTCATTCGGCGCGTGCAGGTTGTCATCGGGCAGACCGAATCCCATCATCACCGATGGAATCTTCAGCACGTCCTGAAAGTCGGTGACGATTGGAATTGATCCGCCGCTGCGGATAAACACCGTGTCCTTCTTGAACGTGTCGTGCAGAGCTGCGGTCGCAGCCTCGATGTATTTATTGTCCGTGCTGACCACGCACGCGGGTCCTTTGCTCCAGACTTTCACTTTCGTCTCGATGCCCTTGGGCGTGTTCTTCTTCACGAACGCGAGATATTTTTTCAGGATGTCGTCCGGATCCTGATTCGGAACAAGCCGCATTGAGACTTTTGCCTTCGCTTTTGCCGGAATGACGGTTTTCGCGCCGTCGGCGATGAAGCCTCCGGGCATTCCGTGGACTTCGAGCGTTGGCCGCGCCCAAGTGCGATAGAGAACTGAGAATCCCGGCTCGCCCGTGAGCACCTTCGATCCGACTTCCTTCTTGCGATATTCCTCTTCATTGAACGGCAACCGCTTCCAGGCTTTCAGTTCGGCCGCGGTCGGCGCCTTTACGCCCTTGTAGAAGCCGGGGATAAGAACTTTGCCTTTTGCGTCTTTCATCTTGCTGATCATTTCGATCAGCGCGAAGAACGGGTTCGGTGCCGCGCCGCCGTACATCCCAGAATGTAGATCTGTCTTTGCGCCGTAGGCTTCGATCTCGGTGTAGACGAGCCCGCGCAAGCCGACACACAGGGTAGGAAGATCGGGCGCAAACAATTCCGTGTCGCAGACCAGCGCAAAATCGGCTTTCAGTTTGGCTTTCTGCTTGCGGATGTATTCAGCGATCGATTCGCCGCCGACTTCTTCTTCTCCTTCGAAGATGACTTTGACGTTGATGGGCAGCTTTCCGCCGCCCGCCTGAAACAATGCTTCAAGCGCTTTCACTTCCATCCAGAGCTGGCCCTTGTCGTCGACGGCGCCGCGAGCATAGATGTTGTTGTCGCGCTCGGTCGGCTCGAACGGCGGCGTATGCCACTCATCCAGCGGCTCGGCGGGCTGGACGTCGTAGTGCGCATACATCAGCACGGTTGGCTTGCCGCTGGCGTGAAGCCAGTCGGCGTAGATAAGCGGATGTCCTTTGGTCGGAATGATCTCGACATTTTCCATGCCAATGCGCCGCAGTTCGCTGGCCACATAATCGGCGGCTTTCTGGATGTCGGGCTTGTGTTCTTCGAGCGTGCTGACGCTGGGGATGCGCAGGAGATCTTTGAGTTCGTTCAGGAAACGCTGCTGATTACTGCGGGCAAAATCGACGGCAGGAGAGGCCATGATGAGTCCTTTCGTATTTGGACGATCTGAATCTCGGCCGGTCACGCGGGATTGCGCGCCTCGACTCCGAGGAAACGAATCAGTATAGCGCGAAGTGGGAGCGCTGACCTCTTTCAACTAACTCTTGAGCGATGTCATCCTGAGTCCGGCGAAAGCCGGACGAGGGACCTTACGACAACCGGCAGTTTCCGAAGCAGTAGACAGGACTGCCATGCTGCTTGAGGCGTGTATGACCCCTTGCTGCCGGAGCAGCGCACAGCGCCGTACGGTCCTTCCGGCCGCTTCGCGCTCGTCTGGATCACATCCATCAAGAGAAGCGCTGCAGCGAGAACGCACTAATGTCGAGGGAGGGTGTACGCCCTTCCACCACATCCGCCATCACTCTCGCAGTGATCGGCGACAGCAGGATTCCATCGCGGAAATGTCCGGTGGCAACGTAGTAGCCTGCTGTCGCCGTCGCGCCCAGGATGGGAAGCCCGTCTGGCGTACCCGGGCGCAGGCCCGCCCAGTCTTCCAGAATTTTCGCGTTCGCGAGTTGCGGTACCAGTTCGACGGCGGCCTGGTAAAAAGCCTTCATCGTCGAGGGGTCGGTGCGTTTGTCGAACCCGGCTTCTTCGACGGTGGCGCCAACCAGCAGACGTCCGTCACTGCGCGGAATCAGATACGCCTTCGGCGATCGGATCACGTGCTTGAGCAAATCGCGTTGGGGCATGACGAGACATAGCATCTGCCCTTTAATGGGACGACTAGGGATCGGTTGCGGGGCAATCTCGCCGGCCCAGGCTCCGGCGCAATTCACAACTCTGTTTGCGGCAAATGCGGTCTTGATCGTGGTGACACCCAGAGTGCAGTCATGCTCAACGTTGACCTTGGTGACCGCATCCCCCGAGGAAAAATCTACGCCGCGGTTCTTTGCGGTCTTGAGCGCAGCTGCCGTCAGCGCCCGGGGATCGACGCTGCGCTCCTTGAGGTAGAGAGCCCGGCCGCGGATCGACCTGAAGAATTCTTCGATTTCCGGAATGCTTTGCTCGCATCCCGACTCTTTGCGGAACGACTCAAGTTCATCGTTGTCGGAGGTCGATCGGCTGAGGGCGGGCTCCAGGAACTCGAGTTCAGCGATGGAGATTGCGCGTTGGCGCATTTGCGGACCCGTCAGGGCGGGATGGCGTAGGTGCTCGGTCGAAAGAAAAAGAATCGTCCCGTTGTCTCTTAGATCCACTTTCATTCCCGATTCAACTTCCAGTTCGTGCGCAAATTCCGGATACATGCGCGCGCTGGCGGAGGCTAACGCTTGCAAGGCAGGCGGGGTCTCGAGCGGACAATCGACCAGCATCCCTCCGGCGGCGTGCGAGGCTTCGCGGCCAGGTTCTCCCCGCTCGACGACTAAAACGGTCGCGGAGCGCTTGCGAAGCGCGATGGCGAGCGACAGGCCGATGATGCCGCCGCCGATGATGATGACGTCCCAGGACTTCACTCGTGCAATTGTAAAAGAGACGGCGCACTCCGAAGCGAGGTCCAGGTCTCCTTTGCGAGCTTGGCGATCCTTAGCGATCTTCGCGGTCAAAAGCACTAACGCAAAGTTTGCAAAGAACTGCCGCAAAAGGGCGCCGAGAACAGCCATTCGATAAGGTGACAGCGCTTTCGGCGCCGAATAGAATGCTTTCCATGAACAGGCATCTGCTTGGAGCGACTGTGCTGATCCTGCTGCTTTCTGGGGTGATTTCGGCTTTTGCCCAAAAAGACAAAGACGACGAGCCTACATCCTGGGTCTATTTCGCCGTGGTGAAGGATGACAACGGCAAGCCGGTGCGCAACGCGGCTGTGGTCCTGCATCCGGTCAATCCGAAAGGCAAACAGGAACGTGGCGGGATGGAACTGAAGACTGATCTCGATGGCAAGGCCAACTACGACGGCATTCCCTATGGGGTTCTGCGCGTGCAGGTGCTTGCGCATGGCTTCCAGACCTATGGCGAAGACTTCGACATTGAAAAATCGAAGACCGAAATCACGATCAAACTGAGGCGTCCGCAGGGACAATATTCGGTCTATGACGATCACAACGCGAATGCCACGCCCAAGCAGGAAACGGCGCCTCCGGACCAGAAAGATAAGAAGCCAAACTAGCGAGATTTCAGATTGTAGATTTCAGATTGCAGATTTTGGCGGACCGCGTCGGTGTTCAAATCTGCACTCTAAAATCTGAAATCTGCAATCTGCAATTTCTGTACTTGAAAACTATGGATTACCTCCTTAAAACCGAACCTTCCACTTATTCTTTCGCCGACCTGCAACGCGAAAAGCAGACGACGTGGGACGGCGTCTCCAATCCTGTCGCCCTCAGAAATCTGGCGCGGATGAAGCCCGGCGAGCGCCTCGTCATTTATCACACCGGCGATGAAAAGAGCGCCGTCGGGACGGCGAGCGTGCTGTCGGTGGACACGTCGGATGCGTCCAATCCGCAGGTCAAGATCAAAGCCGGAAAGGCGATTGCCAAGCCCGTCGCCTTGGCTCAGGCCAAGGCCAGCCCTCTGTTTTCCGAATCGCCTCTGGCTAGGCAGGGAAGGCTCAGCGTGGTGCCGCTGAATGAGGCGCAGTACAAGTTTTTGACGGGTGAGTGAGGCCGAACAGCAGGTTCCTCGTCGCCTCGCTCCTCGGAATGACAAACCCGAGAAGCTGAGAATCCCCACCCTACGAAAACCGCGTAGGGTGGGGCAACCAGTACGGCTCACCGCTCTTCCACAGCCACTTACGAGACTTTCGCGTCCCTGCGGATCAGAGCCGAATCCAGGAAATAGCCCAGTCCAAGCGTAAACGGGATCGCTCCAAATGCCGCAGCCATCATGGCATCAGGTTCGAGGCGAGCAATGATGGTGAATGCCGCCATCCATCCGATTGCACCAGCGGTGAGAAGAATGCCATGCCGTCGCGAGCGTGCCCCTTCAGAGAGCTCCGGTTCCATGGGAATATTCACGCCGCGCTGCATGGCGGCCAGCCGCTCTTCCGTGCGCAGTTTGCGCACGCGGTAAAACGTGTACATCACGATTGCCGACAGGGGAATTGCGAACACCATCACAACTGCCGCGAAGCCGGTGAGTCCGTCCATAATCAGCCTCCTTCGATTGCCGGGCGCTGAGGCCCGCTCGCCGTTCGACTGCTTTCTGGTTCAGGGTACGTAGTCAGACGCAGGAAAGTTCCGTGGTTCGGCCAACTTCCGGAGTGTGCTACGCTTCCAACCAAATAACCGGCTGCTTGGTAGAGCTCAGGGTCGCCTTAATCCGATACATTTGGAGCAAATATGAGATCTGCAATGTGGGCTGCAGTGCGCGCAGCCATGGCGACCGCTTTCTTAACTGCCGTAATCGCTGTGGGCGCTAATGCGCAGGAAACAAAAGAGAAGGTGACAGTGGGCGATGTGGACCGTACTTTCCTCGTCCGCCTGCCCAAAGGATACGACGCGCAGCAGCACTATCCGGTGGTGCTCCTTCTGCACGGGATGAACCAGGACCCCGACGACATGGAGCGCCTAACCCAGTTCGACCAACTGGCGGACAAAGATGGCGTCATCGTGGTTTATCCCGCAGCGCTGCATGGCCGATGGAATGTTGGAGTTCATCCGCAGGAGCATCGGTCATCGATGATGGGACCCGGCGGCGGCCATCACCGAGGATACGGATATCCGGGCGGCGGAGGCGGTTACCCCGGAGGTGGCGGCGGGGGCTATCCAGGCGGTGGCGGCGGCTATCCCCGGGGTGGGCAGCAGCCCCCAAATCGAGAGCCAAATGAGCAACGTAGCTCAAACACAGCCGATGATGTTGCCTTCTTTAATCAGATGCTCGACCAGATCGGCACGAAATTCTCGGTTGACTCGACCCGCGTCTACTCTTTGGGTCTTTCCGAAGGTGGACTCATGAGCCTGCGCCTGGGCTGCGCGCTTAGCGATCGGATCGCCGCCGTCGGAGCGGTTGGAGCAACCATGCCGAAGACTATGATCTGCCTGCCCTCACGTCCAGTTTCGGCGGTGATGATCAATGGAACCTCCGACCCGGTAATGCCCTATGGCGGTGGCACAGAGAAGAATCTCGATCTGCAGACACTCTCAGCCGAAGACAGCGCGAAAGCCTGGTCCAAAATCGACCGCTGCAGTGAGAAGCCGGAGAAGAGCAAGCAGTCGCCCCACGAAAAAGGCGGAATGGAGACCAAGGTCGATACCTATAACGGATGCCAGCAGAATGCCCAGGTCGTTCTTTACAGCATCAAAGGCGCCGGGAATACGTGGCCGGGTGGGGAACAATACGAGCCGGAAAATGCAATCGGCAAAACCAGTCAGGACCCGAATGCGAATGAGACTGCCTGGAGTTTCTTCGTGACCAAGAAACTGGCCAGCGACCAGAGCAGCGTCAAACAGTAAACGCAGGCATCCAGCGAGCCAGGGCTGCCAACGAAAAACGCGGAGGCGCAGGGCTCCTCCGCGATCCGATTCGAGATGGGCTTCCGCATGCAAGCCATCCTCGTTCACCGAGCTAAAGCGAACGCAGGAAATTGAGAAGGTCCTGTGTCTGCGATGAGCTCAAGGAGTTGAACCTGCGAATGACCTGGTTCGCCTCTGAGCCGCTGCTGCTATGAGCCTGAATCGCCCTCAACAGGTTCGAGGTCCGGCCGTCATGAAGGAAGAAGAGCCTCTGGCCCAGCCCCCACAGTGGTGCGGTGCGGAACTGATCGGGTCCGGCAGCGCCCTGGCTGACCCCGTCCGACAAGCCGCTTCCCATGTGATGAATGGCGAAGTCGGAGTATGGGTTGTAGGTGAAGTTTGACATCCCGGTATAGGGTGACTTCCCGGTGGTCAAACTGGGGGAATGACAGAGCGCGCATCCAACCGACGAGAACAGCTGTGCGCCCCTTGCAGTCGACGCCGTTGACGTTCCCGGCGTAGGCGGTGCTGACAACCGGATGAACGCGGCGAAGTTCACGAGATCGGAGGACATCTCCGACGCGGTTCCGGTCAACAGCCCGAAGTTCGGGCTGCCAACGGTGTTGTCCACGATGTTCGTCGCGTCTTCCGGAGAACCGTTGAACACGCAACCACTAACCGCGCTGCGCTCGTTAGGGAACAGTTCATTCGACACTCCCTGTTCCACGTTGTACGCCTCTCCTGCAAACATCAGGAGCGACTTGTTTTGCGCCTTCCAGCCGAAACGCGTAATGGTGCCGTCGTTCCCACTGGTATTGAAGCTGCCGCCAATCCCCAGATTGGCCCTTGCATTGGCCGTGGAGGCGAGATTGGCTTGCAAGGTTGCATCCGGCGTTGCTTCCACCAATCCTAGGCCGAAAACCGGCGTTGGAATGCGGAAGATCACGTTGCTGTTGGCTAAGGCGCTGGCAAAATTCGGCTGGGCCAGGCTGCAGCCCACTGCATCGGAACGCCCGGTGATGGTGTACAGATCATGCACGCCGCCGTCCGCGCTGCCGTTCGAGTTTTTCACGAACCGAGCTTCACGCACCGGACCGTGAGTGGTGATGAACGATGGCACGGTATTGGTCGCACCATCAAGGGAGGCCAGTGCTACTTGCGGGTTAGGGATTGGATTCTGCGGGCTGGTTAGTCCCGGACTGCTGCCCCCAACGGCAGGTTGCGCGTGACATTGGGCGCAGCTATTTCCGTTAAAGGTAGGCCCGAGTCCGGATCCATCTTCGCCGGCAATGGATCCGGACACCGAATCCACTTCCTGGAACCGTTCCACAGCCTGAAGAAAGAATCCTTGCTCATTGCTGTTCAGGGTGGAGAAGAAACTGCCGGCCCCGGGCGGGCCGCTTCGTGGGCCAGGATCGCTTTGCGCTGCCAGATTTGCGCTTGTAAACAATACAGTCGCAAAGCAAAGAACAAGGGGGGAGAGCTGACGGCAAAACATAGTTGCACCTCCGTGCAGGATGGACACACTTTTGCCCGAGCTGTGTCTGGGTTTGCGAGGTGGCGCGGGGTCGATCTGCTGTTCAGCCAAACTATGGGCCAGTCAATGGACTGGTCCCGTGCCCCACTGCGGGCAGAACAGCGCTATGGGAGTAGTGGGAGCCCCAATACAGGATTTATCCTCGAGCGAGGAAAGAGCGGCACAACATTGCCGTGAAATTTAAATTTGGGTTGCGCCAGCGTCAAGGCACGGTAGTGCACGAACTGAGTTCATTTGAAACTGAGAAGGTTACAGACTCCAGCATTGATCGAATGGACAATGAAAAGCACGTCAGTTTCGCGCCCGGGATCACGCCAGCTGCTTGCGCAATTCGCGGCGCAGAATCTTGCCCGACGCCGTTTTCGGGACGGCATCAATAAAGCGGACTTCGCGGGGCTGTTTGTAGTGCGTCAGACGGTCGGCGACGTAGGCGCACAGTTCATCGCACATTTTGGTGTTATCCGTGAATCCGTCGCGTAAGACGACGAATGCGACGGGAATTTCACACGCCTCGATGTCCTTCTTTCCGACAACGCCGCACTCCTTTACCGCCGGATGCTCAAGCAGAACGGCCTCGACTTCGGCCGGGGCGACTGGGAAGCCTTTGTACTTAATCATCTCCTTGCGCCGATCGACCACGCGATAGAAGCCCTCTCGGTCGCGCGTGACGATGTCGCCCGACCAGTACCATCCGTCGCGCAAAACGGCAGCTGTGGCTTGCGGATCATTCCAATATCCCAGCATGAATTGCGGACCCCGCATTACCAGCTCCCCGGGCTGTCCCGAAGGAGCTTCGGTTAGATCGTCGGGCTTATCGGCCGGATCGATTTCAGCCTGCGAAAGCACGCGACAGTCGGTCCGCGCCAAGGGATGGCCGATGGATTCCGGGTGATAGAGTGCGGGATCGAGATATCCGGTGTGCGTGACCGGGGAAGCCTCGGTCATGCCATATCCCTGGCAGACGGGAATGTTGGTGAGCGCGGTAAAGCGCCGTGCCAGATCCGGAGCGAGCGGCGCCGCGCCCGACATAACCCAGCGTACTTTGTGGTCGCGAGGAAACTGTCCTGCTTCTGCAGTCTGGCAAAGCGCGTTGATGCACGGCGGGACCAGCGGCATGGTGGTCACTGCCTCGCGGATCAGCAGATCGAGCAATTGTTGCGGGTGGAACCGCGGCATCACCACCAGCGTGCCACCAATAATCAGCGATGGATTCAGAACCACATTCAATCCGTAGATGTGATAAAGCGGGAGGGTACACAGGGTAACGTCGCCCGGCATTAACTCGAGCGCCCTGGGACCAAGTGACTGATAAACATTCGCCACTAGGTTGTAGTGTGAGAGCATGACGCCCTTGGGAAGCCCGGTCGTGCCGCTGGAATAGGGAAGTACGCAGAGCGACCGATCCGAGGATTGCCTAGGCTGGGGAAAGCTGGCGTTCACCGGGCGCAGCAGGTTGGAGAACGGCTCTGTTCCCGGCACAACTTGCCGCGTGGTGTAAACGCGCCGCAGTGTGGGCAATTCAGCAAGGTTGATCCCTTCGATGTTCGAGCCATCGGTGATAAGAAAGACCGCGCCTGAGTTCTCGATTTGATAGCGGACTTCGCGCTCCCGGTACGTGGGATTGAGAAGAGTAGGGATGGCTCCGGCCAACTGGATAGCATGAAAGACCGTGCAGAACTCCCAGGAGTTGAACAGGAAAATGCCCACGATCTCGTCCGGCCGAAGTCCCGCGCCGATCAGTCCGCGCGCCAAGCTTTCGACCGTTTTTCCATATTCAGCATAGGTAAAGTGGCGTTCGCAGGAAGCATCGACTAATGCTGTTTTCTCTGCGTTCTTGCGACAGGATTCCAGAATTACATCGTGTAGAAAAAGACTGCGCGGGTCGGCATAGAGTTCGGTGCGCGCCATAGGCCGGCAGGGATTTTATCGGAATTGCGCCGGTGTGGTCAGAAAACCATGGTCTGTCATCCTGAGCAAGCCGATTTTGCGCAGCAATAATCGCGCGTTTGGCTCGCATCCGATTCCTCGCAAGCATTCCGCCTTCCGCTGCTACGCCGCCGGCACCGGTAACCGTCCCTTCGCCGCAAAGCGTTCCGACCATCGAATGCGTCCGGTAGCCTGCATCACCACGAACAGCGTGATAATCGCGATGACGGTGATCGAGAGCCCCGTGAAGCCCTTCCAGAAGAAGGCGTACGAGAACAGAACCAGATAAATGAGTTGTGCTGTGCCAGCCTCCAGCGCCGCAAAGCGCATTCCCACCACCAGCCGCAGATAGCTCACCACCAAGGCGACCGACACCACAGACGAGATCACCATGGCCGCATGGATCGAAATGTGATCCACCAGATATGCCAGCAACAGATGGAAGGCGAAGAACGCAGTCGCCAGGAAAAAGTAGTTCATGGGATGCAGATCGATATTCCGCATCGTCGTAATGATGAACATCAGGAAGAAAAAGAAAAACAGGGAAACCGGAGCGGCATAGCTGATGTTTCCGGCGAGCGGTCCGGGCTGCAGCTTTTCCGGCATGGTCATGCCGATCTGAAACCCGGAGACCAGGTTCGAGTACTGCCAGGTGAGCTGCCATCCACCGGGAATCAGCGTTTTGGAAGTGGGAGAGAGGGTGTCGTCGGCAAAATCGATGTTGTAGAAATTTGTGTTCATCACCAGCTGAAAATCGCGCGCCTGCGCGATGCCATCAGCAAGCTGGTACTTCCACGAGTCCAGCCCTTGCGAACGGTAAGCGACATGGAACCGTACCTGCGATTCGGCCGGCACACTGGCGCGTGCGACCGTACCCTGATCATCGGTTGACAGGGGAACGATGTCGTCGTTCACCTTCATCTGCAGGCCGTCGTAGATCGCTTTCTGGGCGGGGAATTTCAGACGGAAGCAGACATTTTGAGTTTCATTTGAATCGTTGCGGAATACGTAGTCACCGGCGAAATCCACGGCGTAGGTGCTGTACCAGAGCAATCCTTTTTGGCGTGGATCAAGGTTGATCCCGACATGAATGCGGCTGGCTTCGAGCGGCAACGGAATGTGGCGGTAGTTGGTTCCGTTGTGCACGATGAGCTTTCCATTCTCGACCGTAGTCGAGGTTGTCGGTTCGCTCACCATGTAGGTAGCCGTCGGGGGCGTTTGCTGTTGCGCAGTGCCCCACGTCGAGGCCACGTGGCCCTGCAGTTGCTCACTGGCGCCGTAGGTGCGCGAAAAGATGGTCGCACCGAGAATCGCCCACGCGATGGTTGTGCATACGAAAATAAAAGCCAGCGCAAGAATTTGACGCAGCAAGGGAATCCTCCTTGTCTAAATACTTTATATAACAAAGTACTTCACTTCAACAAAATTCGGATCGGCAATACTGCCGGATTCCTTGCAGCGCAAAGGCCGGATGCGGCGCACTGATTGTGGGGAACTTAGGGCGGCATCTTCTGACGAGGCGTGTCAGCCGCGACACGTGTGTGTCATAGATCAGACGGTGATTCTTTGCAGATTAGCTGGCCAGCTTGCGCAGGAATTCGCGCTCGTCCATGCGGTATTTGAACGCCTTGCGGCCATCGATGAATACGACCGGAACTTCGTCATTGAACACGCGGCGGGTTTCCGCATTGGCGTCGACATCGACTTCCTGCCAGACGAAACCGCCGTGCCGCGAGAGCTTCGAGAGGCTCTCTTTCACCACTTCGCAGAGGTGACATCCTTTGCGGGAATAGACCACGACGTGGCGAGGCTCTGGCATGCGGTGAGATTCTAGCGCGAAAAGCGCGGATTTCCAGCAGGAAAATGGCGCGCCGCGGTCCTTCCCACTCTTAGGCCTTCCCTAACGGTAGAATGCCTACCATGCCAACGGACGCTCGAAAACCCCTGGCCGGAAAGGCAGCGCTCATCACTGGGGCGGCGCGGCGGTTGGGTCGTGCCTCGGCTTTGGCATTGGCGCAGGCCGGAGCGGACGTCGCCATCACATTTAGAGACTCGGCGCGAGAAGCGCGAGAGACCGTGATCGATCTTTCGGCCCTGGGGGTCCGCGCCTTCGCGCTGCATTGCGACGTGACCGATGAAGCCAGCGTAAAAGCAATGATGAAAGAGGCGGGCCGCGAGCTCGGGCGCATTGAAATTTTGGTCAACAACGCGGCGAATTATGAGACCGCGGAGTTCGAGAAGTTGACCGTTCGACAATGGGATGCGATCTTCGCGTCCAATACGCGCGGGCCGTTCCTGGTCACGCGTGAGGCGCTCAAATGGATGCGGCGCAAACGGCGAACGGGTCCAATTGAAGCCAAGGTCATCAACATGGGATCTCTGGGCGGGCTGCGGCCGTGGGCGACACATGCGCACTATTGCTCGTCGAAAGCGGCACTTCACATGCTGACGAAAGTCATGGCCAAGGCGCTCGCGCCAGAGGTCGCGGTCAACGCGGTGGCGCCTGGGATGATCGACCTCGGCGAAAAATCGGCGGCGGCGTTTATGCGGCATATGGCGAAGCAGACTCCCATGCAGCGCAACGGACGCGGCGACGATATTGCAGCCGCCGTGCTGTTCTTTGCCACCGCCCCGCAGTTCATCACCGGCCAGGTTTTGGCAGTGGACGGCGGATTAGGATTGTAGTTTGTTGTTGACGAGCGGACGCCGTCCGCTGCGATATATTGGGGCGAATGAAAAAATCGAAAGCAATCATTTCTGGTTCCTTCAGTTCTGCTAAGAACGTCTCTTCAACCCCGAGTGCCAGTCCTCCCCGCGTGGCCGTGGCCATCATGGCTGCGGGCAAAGGAACCAGGCTGAAATCGCAAATCCCTAAAGTTTTACATGAAGTCGGCGGCAAGCCTCTGCTGGAGCACGTGATCCGCGCGGCGGTGCAGATCGTTCCGGCTGAAGACGTCATCGCCATCATCGGCCAGGAGGCCGAGCGGGTGCGAAAAGCAGTTGAGCACACAGGAGTCAAATTCGTGTTGCAGGCAGAGCAGCGCGGAACGGGTCACGCCCTCATGGTTGCCAAAGAGGCCTTGGCTCCGTATGACCATGTGATCGTGCTCTCGGGCGACGCGCCCATGATCACGCCTCAGACGATTGGGAACCTGCGCGATTTTCATTTGAAAGAGCGCGCCGCGATGACCTTGCTCAGCGCCGAGCTCGACAACCCTACTGGCTACGGCCGGGTGCTGCGGAAATCTCCGAGCGGCCCCGAAGTAAAAGGAATCGTAGAAGAAAATACCGCGAGTCCGGCGCTGAAAAAAATCCGTGAGATCAACTCGGGATTCTATGTCTTCTCGGTTCGCGATCTGTACGAAAACATCGCCAGCCTCTCCACGAACAACGCCCACGGCGAGTATTACCTTACCGACATGGCCGAGGTGCTGCGTAAAGCAAAGCGAAAGGTAGTCGTGTGGAAGACCGCTACTGCGGCTGAAGTCCTGGGCGGAAACACGCGTGCGGAGCTGGCGGATATCGACCACTTCATGCGGATGGCGAAATGTCGCCAGTTGATGGCGGATGGGGTAAGCATTTTTTATCCCGCCACGTGCGTGATTGACTCCGACGTTCAGATCGCGCCGGATACGGTCATTGAGCCTTACGTGCAACTGCTCGGCAAAACTAAAATTGGCGCGAACTGCCGCGTGCGCTCGTACTCCGTTATTGCCAACACGGAAATCGCCGATGGAGTTGTCATTCAACCAGGTTGCGTGATGGACGGCGCCACCATCGCGAATGGTGCGACCATCGGCCCTTACTCTCGCCTGCGCCCAGGCAGCGAAATTGGCGAAGGTGCGCACCTGGGAAATTTCGTCGAGACCAAGAAAATCAAGTTAGGCAAGGGATCGAAGGCAAACCATCTCACGTATCTCGGTGACGCTGAAATTGGCGCCGGAGTCAACGTCGGCGCGGGAACGATCACGTGTAATTACGACGGCGTGCACAAACACAAAACCATTATTGAGGACGGCGTCTTCGTCGGCAGCGACAGCACGCTGGTTGCCCCTGTCCGCGTCTCCAAAGGTGCGTACATCGCGGCCG
>Ga0335081_10000221_pt1 | contig 108312 bp, 93 predicted proteins | sample Lox_Sample_35_FD_206713 | JGI IMG/M metagenome (GOLD analysis project Ga0335081, IMG submission 206713) | Soil microbial communities from Loxahatchee National Wildlife Refuge, Florida, United States - Lox_Sample_3.5 | ecosystem: Environmental > Terrestrial > Soil > Wetlands | place: USA...
TCCGCGCCTGGCGCTCCATACGTCGGCGTCTGCAGCGTGCCTGTTGGCTGGCCAGCGATCAGGCATCGGATTCGGGCTGAGAAAGCGGGCCCACCGGCGTCTTCTCCAATTTCTTGTTCGGATGCGCTGGCTGCCGCGAAGTGAGCATCTGCGCGGCAACCTCTTTGGGGGGAGCACCAGGGCCTTTGATGACGCGCTTGTCCGAACTCAGGAAGTATCCCAGGACCTTGGAACAGTAACGTACGCGGACCCCAAAGCGCACCAGCGCCTTAATGAAGCGGCCTTGTCCGAAATAATGATAGCGCTCGTTGAAGTCGATGAAGCCGTCGCGCTGCTCGCGCAAGGAGCGCAGAACGTTCTGGCTGGTGGTCTGCCCTCCGAAGTGGACCACCGCGACGCAAGGCGTGTAGTAAAGCCGAAGGCCGCGCTTGTGCAGGGTGTAATTGTAGGCGAGGTCTGGCATGGCCCAGCGAAAGCGCTCATCCAGCAGACCCACCGTTTCCCAAGTCGAGCGCCGGAGAACGTACACGCTGGTGCCGATGCTTTCCACGGGCTGGGCCTGCGAGTAATCGAAATCGGTGTTGTAGTAGCGGTTCATCAGCTTGCTCTGGGGAAACAACCTGTGCCAATTCAGCGTCTGCAGGAAGAAAACGCGCAGGGTCGCGAAGCTGCGAATGTGGTGCTGCACGCTGCCGTCTGGATTCAGTAACTTCGGCCCGCACACCGCCGCTTCCGGATGTTCGTCCATGAAGCGCACCAGCGGGGCAAAAGCGTTCTCGATCAGCAGGGTGTCGCTATCGAGCAAGCAAGCGTAACGCCCGCGCGCCAGGCGCAGGCCCTGGTTCACACTCCGCGCATACGATTCATTGGAGGCGTTTCGCACCAGCGTGACCTGGGGAAATTCGCGGGCTACCATTTCCGCACTGCCGTCGGGCGAGTCGCCATCGATGCAGACGATCTCGTACGTGACTCCATCGGTGTAACGGTAAATCGACTCGATACAATTGCGCAGCAGCGTGCGCGTGTTGTAGTTGGGAATGATGATGGTGAGATCCAATGACTCATGAATCATTCGGAGGCCCTCACAGATGATTGCGAGGGTATGACCCTCGCCGGAACTCCAAAACCGAAACGTTCGCAGCCAGCGACTGCATCACAACAGAGTTTGCCCTACGTTAGCATTGTCGCCGATGTGGTGTGGTCCCAGTGCCTAGCAACCGGCGCCCAAAATTAAGTTGTTTCCTATTTCGCAACGCAGCTCATGGACGTAACCCATATCACCCACTCCCTGAAAGACGATCACGTTGCTGCCCATCTTCCAAGGGTCAATTACCGCATCCTACAGGATGCGCATACCCGCAACGCAACACTAGGAAATCACGCGCGCAGGGACGCCCGCTACGGTGGCGTTAGGCGCTATCGATTGGAGCACAACAGCGTTGGCCCCAACCTTCACCCCCTCCCCTAGCTCCACCCCCCCTAGCACTTTGCACCCTGCACCGAGGACGACGCTGTCACCAATGATAGGCCGCAGGGCAGGGTCAAATCGCATGTCCGGGACCTTCGCGCCGACCGTCACGCCTTGAAAGAAGGTGACGTTTCTTCCAACTCGACTCGCTCCAACTACCGTTCCCACCGGGTGCGCGAAGAAGACGCCGGAGCCGACGTCGCACTTCGGAGTCACTTCCAGCCCGAAAAGCACAATGTTCAGATAGGCGAAGACATAGGGAATGAGCGGCACACCCGCCAAAAAAGCAGCCCTACTGGCGCGACAGAAAACATTGGGCAAGAACCGGTAATGCGGAAGCCGGGCCAGCAGTCGAAAAATGTTCGGACGGAGTTGCTGTTTGCCCTCCAACTCGAATTGGCGAGCCAGGTCGCTGTAAAGTAACTTTCTTAGCGTTGCCATTCTCGTCCCTTATAATAGGGCCTCGACTCGCCGGGGCCGAGGGCCCTTTGCGATGCGAACAGCCGGCACCTACAACCTCCAAACCTCGAGACCCAAGCAGCTCGATACCAAAGCCACTTGAAGCCCCGAATCGTCCTTTCCGGTGTGAATTTTCGCGCTATGGGGCCGTTGGCACTATTCCGCGACGCGCTGAAATCGCTGGCCCAAAACCACGGCGATCGATTCGAAATTATCGCGCTGGTGCATCGGCGGGACCTGTTTGACGTGGACGGCGTGACCTTCGTCGAATTCCCGCGTATTTCGTCCTCCTGGCTGGGCCGGCTGCGCTTCGAGTACTGGTCGTCGAAGGAAATCAGCCGCCGGCTGAAACCGAGTCTTTGGCTCGCGATGCACGACATCACGCCCAACGTTACGGCCGACGTGCGGGCGGTTTACTGCCATAACGGAGCGCCGTTCTACCGTCCACGCTGGTTTGAACTTCGTGATGACCCCAAGTTCGTAGCGTTCTGCCTGTTCTATGGTTTTCTTTATCGAATTAACATCCACGCGAATGACTACGTTATCGTACAGCAGAGCTGGATACGCGAGGAATTCCGGCGCCGCTATGGCGTTCGCAATGTGGTTGTAGCCCATCCTTCGGTTGATGTCCCGAAAACTGCGAGCGCATCGGCTCGCTCGCGGTTGCCGCGCCCCTACCGGTTCTTCTATCCCGCAGCTCCAAGAACGTTCAAGAACCCCGAAGTTTGCCTGCAGGCGAGTCGCTTGCTGGAAGCGCGAAACATTACGAATTTCGAGTTGTGGTTTACCTTTGATGCCTCGACCAACCGATACGCCTCGAGGCTGGCGAAACAGTTCTCCGACGTCAAGTCCGTACGATGGCTGGGCAGCCTTGCCAGAGAACGTGTATTCGACCTCTACGGAGAGGCGGATTGCCTGCTTTTTCCTTCCCGGCTAGAGACATGGGGTATGCCCATCACTGAATTTCGCAGCTTAGGCAAGCCTATGCTGGTCGCCGACCTGCCGTACGCGCACGAAACTGCCGCCGGTTACGATTTCGCGAAGCTCTTCGACCCCGACGACGCCGGCCATCTGGCAAATCTTATGGCCCAAGCTGCCAATGGCGAGCCCATCTTCCGCAAACTGCCCGAGGCCGCGATTGAGTCGCCCTACGCAGGAAACTGGGCGGAACTCTGGGAACTTCTTCTCGACCAACACCGGCGTGCTTGAGCCCCATGGGCGGGGCATAACGTCACCCGCAACCTGTGGGGAAGGTCTCGGAGTTGCCCTCAAGCACCCCCGCCCTGGGGCTGCGGTGAAAGCATCGGAGCCTCTTGCTCCGGCGAAGCGGCCGCCGATAACAGCCGCGCGAAGCCGACAATTAGGATGGGAATGACAATGGACTGCTCGAATATCGCCTTCACCAGGGAGAGGGAAAACGCGTCACGGTAGAAGGTGAACGTCAGCCAGCCCGAGCACATCACGTACATGGTCGCGAACAGGGTTTCGGTGGCGCGGCTCCGGAAAAAACGAAACAGCATCGGCCACAGGAACCAGAAAACGGCCGTGCCCAGCAGCCCGAAGTTCAGATTGAACGAGACGAAGGAGTGCAGCCCGCCCAGCGGGCGATAAGCGTCGGGATTCTTCAGGAACTTAAGTTTGTTGGGCATGAGGACGGTCGGAACCAGGTTGCCGAAATCGCTGATCAGTTGGTTCGGCTCATTCGTCCAGGCAATGCCTTTGTAGCGAAGATGATGGACCAGCGATAGGCTTCCTATCATCGGCTCCAGGAAAACGTTGAACAACGCCCCCGTCGGGCTGCTGCCTTCGCGCCAGGTGCCCACCAGGCCGAAAAACAATGCGAATAGCAAAACGCTCGCAACCACCGTCCGCAGCTTTAAGGGAGCGCGAAAATTGGTTTGATAGATGACCGCCATTACCAGAAGAGACGCCACGGACAGCCTGCTGCCGAAGAGCAGCATCATGCCTCCCCCCAAGAAAATAGGCAAGTAATAGCGGCTGAGCAGCAGTTTCCACCACGGCACATCGGAATGGGCGAGGGTAAACATCAGAGCGGATGTCGCCATCAACACCACGCAGGCGGTCGCCGCGCCGCGGGCCACGCCGGTCTGAAGCGTCGGCGTGGGATCGGAGCGAAAGAGGTCGGCTCGCATCACGTAAGCCGAATACACCATCAGCACGCAGGCGAAGGCCGTGACCAGCGACAAGACGACGGGAGGGACGGTTGAGACCACCTTCGCCGGTGCCGGCCGAAAACGCGATGCGCCCCAGCAGTCGCCCAGGACAAAGCACAGATACAGGCCAACGCAACAGAGCGCGTATGGGGTAACGAGATTTTCGCGGAAAAGTCCCAACCACACCTTGGCCAAGGGGAAGTCGACGTGCGGCGCCAGAATTCGGACCGCCAGCGGCGTGATCCAGTAAAACAGAAAGCCGAAGCTGAAGGTGGTGACGTGGTTGATCTCCACCCACCCCTGTGAAACCGATCGCCTGTACGCATACCAGCAGGGAAGCACGACCGCGATGATAAGCAATAGAGTTTGCATCTGGCGGCTTGCCGCTACTCCTGCATGGGTTCCAGGGCGCGATGACCGGCAGCCGCGGCTTGCGTCCGTGTCCGGCCGAGTTCCGTTGCATATCGTCCTGCCAACGCCAGGCTGGCCAGGAAGACAACGTAGGAGATCAAAGTGTTCACCGCGGCCGCTTTCGCCCCATACGCCGGAATCCAGATCAGATTCAGCACAATATTGCTCGCGGTAGCGACGGCGGTGCAGGCGAGTACCTTCTTTTCCATGCTCCAGGCGATGTAGGCATTGCTCAGATACGAAGTCAGGAAATCGAGAGGTATGGCCCAAGCCAGCAGGGAGAGCAGCAGCGTCGCTGCCAGAAACTTTTGCCCGAAGACGAGCGTGAGCACGGTGCGGCTGGAGAAGGACAGCGCAGCCGCGATTACGACGCCGATGCCCGCCAACGACAGCAGAATTCCCGGACGCAGCGTCCGCGCCCGCTCCTTCACCTCCTGGCGGGCCAGCCGGGGATACAGAATCTGGTGCAAAAGGTAGTACGTAATCAGCACCTGGAAAATCGTGCGGTAGGCGGCGCTATAGAGGCCCACCTGCTGCGCGTCGGACATTACGCCCAGCATCAGCATGTCGACCGTGTTGAAGGCGAGATTACAGAACCATGCCAGCCCCATGACGCTGCTTCGCCCCCAAGCCAGCGAATCGCGCACCTCCGCGAGCGGCACGCTCTCCCCTGATACCGGCTGGTGCTTGCGCCACCATCGCCAGAAGATCACTCCCTGCAATCCGTAGCCGAAGGCGTTGCCCGCGATCATCCACCACAGCAGCCGATCGCTCCCCGCGCCCAGCAGCAGAAACACAAGAATGCTCCCGGGCACGATCATCTTGGAGAAGCCGACGAGCCGAAGATGTTCCTTGCCCCACGCCGCCCATTCCAGCGACGCGGCGTAAAGACAACTGATCGCCGAGAAGGCGAAGAGGAAAATCTTTAACTTCGCCGGCAGGTTGGCGCCGAGAGTGTAGGCCAAAAGAAACGGGAGCATGGCGCAGGCCATAAGCAGCCGCCGCTTTTGCACCCGGGTGACAATCTCCTGCCCGGCCTGGGGATACCGGGCGATCAGCCGCGCCCCCACATGCCGTAATCCGAAATCGATGAAAAGGTAGGAATACGTCACCATGCTCTGCGCCAGAGCGTAAACCCCCACCATCACCACGCCGGAACGACGGGCCAGCAGAAGCAGGACGGCAATGCCGCACAGCCGCGCCGGTATCTCGCCCGACGCCAGCCGCACGGTGCTGTGGAGCAACAGCTGCGCGGATCTCTGACGCATCATCTTCCATCATCGAAGCGAAATAAGTCTGGATTATGGCTTGGACGAAACAAACTTCAGCTGGTGCGCTTTCTTAGCAAGGACAGCGCCACAGAGGACACCGTAGGGAGGTGGATTTTGGTGAATTGTTTCGCCCCTGCAACAACGTTGCAAGCGGTGCCCTTGCACTGGAGTGCCACAAAGGCGAGATCGTCGCGGCGCGCACCATGGCGATACAAGATCCCCAGGCCGGCTCCTACACGTACCCGGAAAAAATCGTACTCTTTCCCGCGCTCTCGCAAGAAATCCTCAATTGCCGTAAGCACCCCGTTACGTGGACCACCTTCATGTGTGGCCTTCGACAATTCCGGCAGGAATCCGCCCAGCTCCGTCAGCTCGCTCTTGCCTTGAACCACGCCCCTCCGTTCCCAGTTATGCCGGTACTCGGGAGGTATCATTTCAGGCTGGTAATACATGTCCCGGCGTCCCCAAGGCCATTCAATATCATGAAAAAAAATCACGCCGCCCTGCTTCAGCAGGTCCTTCTCGAAAATCGCCTTCAGCTCGTGATAGACCGTATACCAGTTATGATCTCCATCAATCAGGATGCAGTCGAATGCATCACGGAGCTCCGGCAACATCGCTAGGCTGGTTCCTTTCCTAACCGTCACGTGCTTATTGCCTGCATATTTTTGATCCAGGTTGCAGTCCAGGCAAGGGTCGATCACCGTAACCATGACGTTGGGAAGCGCCCCCAGTGTGTCTGTCGTGTCTCCACGACAAGCGCCGATCTCGCATACCCGTGCCTGTTTCCGGCCGGCCAAGAGGGGCAGAGCGAAGCTCCTCACAAACTCCTGCATCTGCATTGGTTCCCGCCGCCCCTTCTGCCGGGAAGTCGTCCCTTTCCCGAAGGCATTTTCAGATTCTCCGATTTGGACCTTAGACAGATGCGGGCTGCACGATTCCGCAGTTGCCGGAAATCGGGTTCAGTGCGCAACCTATAATCGACGAATCGACGCATGATCACGGTCAAAATCCATGCCGGACTTGGAAACCAGATGTTCCAGTACGCCTTTGGGCGTGCGCTTTCGCTCAAGAACCATGATCAGCTCCGCGTGGATCCGGCAATGCTGTACGATGTCTTGAAAACCCGCAGCATCGCCCCGCGAAACTATGCTTTAAGCACGGTCTTTGCCATCAATCCCCAATTCAACTGGACGTCGCGGATGCAAACAGTAATCAAAGTCCCGTATCTCTCGAAAGCGTTCAATCGATACTATCCGCGAATCTTCGGCGCGCTCGGTGTTTGGCGGTATCTTCAGGAAAAGAAACACTACACCTTCGACGCAGGGACCTACAACGCCACCGGCAATCTATACCTTGATGGGTTCTGGCAAACGGAAAAGTATTTCAAAGCCTACGAGGCGACCATCAGAAAGGATTTTTCCTTCCGTGCGCCTCTCCAGGGAGCCACAGCGCAGCTTGCCGGCGAAATACGAAATTCGAATGCCGTATGCCTCAACGTCCGCCGCCAGGAAATCTTCTCCGATGCCACGTTGCGCGCGATGTACGACGTTGCTTCGCCGGAATACTACGACTCAGCCCTCCAATTAATGAAAGAGAAAGCGGGCGCGGGGATCGTTGTCTTCGTGATCTCTGACGACATTGGGTGGTGCCGCAAGAATATGAAAATCAATGCCGAGCACCGGTTCATCGGCACGGAGCACTATGGAGCTGAGTTCCGCGATGCCCTGCAGCTCATGACTTTATTCAAGTATTTCATCCTCCCCAACAGCTCGTTCGCATGGTGGGGGGCATGGCTTGCTGAGCCTCCGGACAAGGTAGTCATTGCTCCCAGGAGGTGGAACCGGACGCCCGGCGTCGACAACCCCGATCTTCTGCCCGAGGCATGGATTGCCCTTTAACGCCGGCTCTGCCGGAACAGCTATGGACTGCTAGCTCCCATCGACCCGGATTCAGCGGCGCTTCTGCGTGTTTGCTGCTCAAAGAATATCCCACTGCGTCCCAATGAACCACTATGATTGCGCGACCAAGAGGGCCAGCAGCAACAGCAAGGGAATCCAGCGCGGCGGATGAGCGCCTACAGGTCAGCGGACGCCTCCGGCTTGCCGGTAAGCTCTGCCCGGACTTCTTCCGAGTTCGGGGGCGACAACTTAGGTACCACGGCCCCCTCTGGCCTGCAACTCTCGCGCATCGCCACTCTGCTTGGGCGTCAGGAAATATCCCTGGAATTGGCCGGCCGCCCGCACCAGATACATCCAACTCGTGCGCGCGTCCCCCTTGCAGAGGTAGAAGGCCGAGCCGGCAAAGGAGCGAAAGACGATCTCCGAGAGACAAAATCCCCAGGAGTATCCGTTGATCCGCAACACGCGCCCCGCTCCGATTCCGTAACCATGGGCCGTCCGGTCGAGTCGCTCTCGCGAGTTCAATTCCGGGTGATGCACGGTAAGAGCCGGTGCCCACCACAGGCGGAATCCCAGCGCCACCACGCGAATGGAATAATCCTGGTCCTCACCTGACTCCTTCGGAGACGATGGGCGTGGCCCTACGTCCTCGCGGAAGAAGCCGACAGTGTGCACGGCGCGGGCGCGAAGGAACATGTTCCAGGCGAGCGTGCAGCGCAGGACGCTTCGTTGTGTGCAGAGGCCTTCCCTCGGCGGAAACCTGGGGGTCATCAGCCGGCCCTCGGGGCTGCGGAACCCGGTTAGAAGTCCGTCGTAATCGGGATGTTCTTCCAAAAAAGCCACGACACTGGCCAACAGATCGCTGGGATACCAGCAGTCATCATCGGGGAAGGCGACGAGGTCGCCTTGGGCTGCGCGCAACCCTACATTGCGCCCCTTCGACACCCCCGCGCCGCTGCGCAGATGCCGAATAGGAAGCGTGCCGTGCTGCGCCAGCACATCCTGGAGGCGGTCATCTTCATTTTGGTCGACAAGGATGACCTCGAAAGCCGTGTAGGTCTGCGCCTCCAGACTTGCGAGCAGCCGGTGCAGTTCGTCCACTCGGTTTCTGGTGCTGACGATCAACGAAATCATGCTTGTTCCGGAACAGCGCTGGTCTCGATTCCCGCGCTCACGAATCCTTGCGCGAGGGTTTCCAGGAACGCCGCAGCAGCGCCATGCGTTCCCGCTCCTGCGGGTCCTGCTGTTTACGCCGCAATGCCTCGGTTACGAGCGCCCACAGGCAGGACAGGAGAAAAGCCGCTGCCATCGTGCTCAGCACGATCAGCGTTCGGCGCGGCCCCGACTTCTTTTCCGGCGGGACCGCCCTGTCCACTACCTGAACCACCACGGCTTCTTTGGCTTCATCGATGCGCGCGGCTTCCAGTTGCTTGCTGAGGAAGTCATACAGCGCCTCGTGATACTTCAGGTCGCGGGCGCGGCGGATGTAGTCCAGCTCAACCTCGGGCAAGCGGCGCGTCGGGATCTCCAGGTTGCCATTGCCCAACTCACCGGTACTGCGCTCCAGCGACGCCAGTTGGCCGCGCAGGCCCGCCAGTTCCTGCTCGGCCCGCTTCAGGTCGGGATTGTTGGGCGTGGCGTAGGTGCGCATGGCTTGCAACTGCACCTCCTTGACCCCCACCTGCGCCCGCGCGCTGGCCACGGCATCGACAATGGCGCGGCTTTGCGCCTCCGGCTGAATCAGGCCCGTCTTGTCTTGCGCCCGCTTCATCGCCAGCTCTGCCTGTGCCAGCTCTTCCCGCTCCTCGCCGAGCTTCTGCTCATAGAAGAGCCGCCGCTGCCCCGCTTCCGAGACCGCCAGGTTCTGATTGAGCACGCGTAACTGGTCGACATAGGCATTGGCCAGATCCGCCGCCCGTTTGGGCTCGCGGTCGCTCACGCTGATCGAGATCAGGCCCTCATCTCCCGCACTGATCTCGCTGCGGCTGTTCAGCTTCCCGCGCGCGTTTTCGTACTGCTTCACCGAATAAACACGCCGCAGGTCAAATTGACTGACGATCCCATCCTGAATCGAGCGGCTCTTCAATAAAGCGACGAACAGGTCAGATGGATTCTTCAATCCCAAGTCGGCGCCGGAGAGTCCGCTCAAGACGCCAATCTGTCCCGTGAGTGCGCTGGCGGCGGACTGGTTCTGCTGCGGCGGCAGGATGGTCGTGGTGGCCGTGTACATCTTGGGCAGCAACAGAGAAATGATGGCCGCGAGAATCGCCGCCCCCAGCGTCACGGCAACGATCGTGTTCTTGTAGCGGGAGAGCACCAGAAGCAGATCGAGCCCGTCCATCTCGCGATTGCGGGCGATCCGTTCGACACGCGGGATGGAAACGGCCGCGCCCCGGGTGCTTTCGGCGTCAAAGTGAACTTTTGGGGTGTTGTAGGTTTCCGGCATGAGATCACTCCCCAAGTCAGTTTTGCGTCAATACATGGACCGCGGCAGCGGCCAAACCGAAGCTGAACAGGATCTGGGCGAAGTCCTTGGCGTGCCGCCAACCCGCGCCGGGATTCAACTGCTCGGGCACGATGACCGTGTCGCCCGGCATTAAGACCATGCTGTCGAAGCCGCCCGACCAGAACACGCTGGAAGTCTCCTTGCTCACCACTGCACCATTCGCGAGCACTACATAGGTCCGGTTCTTGTCCGCATTGCGCGTCGGGCCGCCCGCATCGCGCAAGTAGCGATACACAGTTTTCCCCGGCCGTTGCAGGAACGATCCCTGGTTATAAACGTCGCCGAAAACGTTCACCACAATGGGACGGGTGGGCACGTAGAGCTGATCGCCGTCTTCCAGCGGTATCGCCGGGATGGCCTCCACGCCTATGTCGTTAGGGTGAAAATTCAGTACCACCCGGCCGTCGGCCTTCAACTGCCGCAGCTTATCCAAAGCCGCGCGTTGTGAGTCCGCGGCCATGCGTGCGGCCTGGGCTTCGTCCGCTGTCGTGGCGTTGAGCGCCGCCTGCTCCGTCTGTCGGGCCAGGTCCTTTTCCATCTGCGAAACGAATAAGTCCAAGCGCTGCTGCTGCTCAATCCGCGTCGATACGCGGGTGAACACCGCTCCGTACAAGTAGGCCGAAGACGCCAGGCCGCCGCTCTGGGCCACCAGGTCGCGCAAGGTTTCCCCGGCTTGCGCGCGATAGATTCCCGACGCGGCAAACTCACCTTCCAGCCTCACCAATTTGGTCTGCTGCGAGTTGGGCACACGCAAGTCGGCCTGGGAAAAGATGGTGACGATGTCGCCCGGCTCCAGCAGCAGGTTGCTGGACTCGTCATGTTGCAGTACCGCCTTGCCGAGATTGAAAGGCAGCAGTTCGGTGGAAAGGTCCTGGCTGCTGATGCGCTGGATGACGGCGTAGTCCCAGTTGATCTCGGGAGCGTTCCTGGTCACGTCATTCAGCGCCGCCTTGTCGCTGCCGGTCTGAATCTGCAGATTGATCTTGTTCTGCTGGTTCCAGTAGGCGTTTGTGATCAGGAATTCGCGATTGGGAATCAGGTCGTTCACGCGCATGCCTTCGTGCCAAGGGTATCGCCCGGGCGAGGCCACATTGCCGCGCAGGGTGACGGCATTCGTGAATCGCGGCGAAATGGCGGCGAAATTCAGCACGTCGCCATCTTTCAGGGGGCGCGCCAAACCCGCGCTGTCCAGAGCTACTTCCTCGATCCCACGATCCTGCCGGTTCCGGATTTGCTCGACGTAAACTTTGCCGCCAGCCGCCGTGGTGGCCAGCCCGCCGGCCAGTTGCAATACCTCGCCCAGGCTGGTCTCGGTCTTCAGCTCGTAAATCGCGGGATTGTTCACCTCCCCGCCCATGGCCACCTGCGGGCCGATGGGAGCGAAGTAGATCACGTCCTCCGGCAGCAAGACAACATCTTTGCTCTTGTCGCCTTTTATCAGCAGGTCGTAGAGATCGAAATCGGTCACGATGTTCGTCCCGCGCTTCAACTGGATGTGGCGCATGGAGCCGGCGGGGGATGGTCCTCCGCAGGCGAATACGGCATTCGCCAGCGTGCTCAGCGAGCTGACCGTGTACCGGCCGGGACGGGAGGCTTGACCGACAACGAAGATGTCGATGGAACGCAGCGCGCCCATGCTGACATTGAGGTCAAAATTCTGGTAGATGCGGCCGATCTGCGACTTCAGGTATCCCTGCAGCTGCTCAAACTTCAACCCGGCAACGTTCAGGTTGCCGACCTTGGGGATGTAGATGGCGCCATTGCGATCCACCCGCGCCTGCAGGTCAAGATCGATCTGGCCCCAGGCCCGTATCTGCAGCTCATCGCCGGGACCTATGACGTAATCCGCTGTGACCGGCACGCGGTCCACCGGGGCGAAGGTTGTGGGCACGTTCTGGAACAAGCTTTGCCCATAGATCGGCAGCACTTGACCCAACGAGTCGGCAACCAGCTTCTGAAAATCGGTCAGTTCAACCGTCCTGGCCTTGACCGGTGGCGGTTGCTCTGGCGCCTTCGCCGCTTTGTCCTGTTGCGCCGTCTGGCTGTCGCTAGTTACGGCTGTTGGAGTCGTTGCAGGCAGAGTTTTGGCCGGAGCCGGAGCGGCCGTCTGCGATTGGCTGCCGTCGCTTTGCGTGCCGAACGGACTCGCCAGACCCGGTACCGTGAGTCCGCCTGGGGCGGCTTGTTCCTGCCCCAATACCGTGATCGATACGACTAACGACCACACCAGCAAAAGACGGAGTTTGCCCAGCAAAGCACTTCCCAGACCGGCTCGAAGGATCCGGCGGATGCGAGTCCCGCTATAAAACGTAAGCCGTGTTATCAAAAATGCTCTCCATAAAAAGACAGCCGGCACAGCCGCGAAGGCTCAGGCATTGCTCTGGTGCGCGTCGCCATTGCTTTGCGCGACCGGCGGTTGCCTGCGCAGGGCATTCAACCAAAATTGGGCGTAAGCAGGTGCGAGCGTATGCGTGCCCCGCAATCCTTCTTCGCCGGCAAATAGTGCCCGCAGGTTGCAGTGCGCGCTTACCGCACCCGCCAGTCCGAGGGTGGCAAATGTCGGCTCCAACTCGCTGATCGCGCCGCGCGCCGCGCACCGGCCAAAGTACGCGCTCACCGCATCAAAGATAGGTCCCAGGTGCTCGCGAAACATGCGATCGGCACCGGGCAGTTCGAATCCCGCAACGTACAGCAGGCGCATCAGCTCAACATCTTCCGAGATGTTCTCCATCAGGAACTCGACCAGCATGGGCAAAACGACTTCCGGATCCAGGTCCATCGCCATTCCCGTCTGCAATTCCCGGTTGAGTTTCAGGCGTGTCAGGCGCGATTCCGCAGCCGCCCAGAAGACGTCCGCCTTGCGCGCGAAGCAGCGGAACACCGTGGCTTCGTTGACCCTTGCCAACTGCGCGATCTGGCGCGTAGACGTGCCCTTGTAGCCTTGGCGTGAAAATAATTGTGCGGCGGCTTCCACGATGCGGACTTCAGTGATACTCCTCTCCGCAGCTTTTTTCACAAGCATTGGTCCTCTGGGCTGGCTGACTTGGTCAGGAGTTACTTCCGGAAGGGTTTTCGTCGATTGAGATTTCCGACCGACGTTTCATTTTCGGTTAGGGAAGACAAAGCTCCGCCCTCCTCAGTGAGAGAGGTGATTTGCTTCCAGTTTTGCCTCGCTTGCAATCCCCCACTTTCAAGCGCAACACAACCCCGGATGCAGCGCCGCAAAACCTATCGCTCTATGCAACTTTGGCATCGCCAGGATGTGCAAGTGCCTACTTGCTGGACGAGTTCAACTTGCAACAGAGCTACTCGATTCGTCAGCATAGGGAAAGCGACCGCTGCGGTCAAGAAAAAAAGCCGGTTGGTTCTACCTGGCAACACGAATGGGACATGAATGGGACGCGACTGAAGTGGGAACCTGCGAGTGCGGCTTCGCCAGCGGCCGAGTGCGCGCAATTGGTTCGCCAGGGGCAAGCTCCGCGATTCCCGGCATTCTCGCCGCAGATGCTCCAGCCTGGTTATATAACTCTATACATGATTATAGAAACCATTTATAATGACGTTTCGGCACATTTGAGATGGCATTAAGCATAAAGAATACCGAGACCGAGCGCTTGGCCCGTATGGTCGCACGGGAAACGGGAGAGACCATCACCCAAGCCATCCAGCAGTCGCTGCAGGAGCGAATGGATCGGCTGCGCCGGCGACGTCGCGAGAAACAAATCTCCGAATCCATTGAAGACATATTGCGCCGGGTGGATTCTATGCCGACGCTCGATCTGCGTCCTGAAGATGAAATTCTTGGATATGACGAGCAGGGGCTGCCGCGGCGATGGTGATCGATTCCTCAGCGCTGGTGGCGATCTTCTTAGCGGAACCCGAGCGGCACGAGTATCTCGGCCTGATTCGGCAAGCAGACGTGCGCAATATTTCCGCCGTCAACGTTTTCGAAACTGCAATGCTGTTGGAGTCGCGTCGGGGAGAGGCGATCGGTCGGGAACTGGATTTATTCCTGGTTGATATGGAATTGGAAGTCGTCGCCTTCGATAAACGGCAGATCATCATCGCGAGAAGTGCCTTCCGGCGTTTTGGCAAAGGGCGACATCCGGCTGCGCTCAACTTCGGAGACTGCTTCGCCTACGCCCTCGCCAAGATGACAGGAGAGCCCCTGCTCGCCAAAGGTAATGATTTCGTGAAGACGGACATTCCTTTGTGCAGACTATAGCATTCCTTCTTGCGACTCGCACTTGACACTTAGAAGTCATCAGTCATCTCATAAATCGGATCGGCTTTGTATCAGGGCACGACTTTAGTCGTGCCGAACAAGGCCGTGCTCTTGATGTGGGCTTTTAGCCCCTGTTGATCAGCGTGCTGGCGCTAACCAGACAGTGTCGCGAGCGGTGTCGCCGCTGCCGCGGCTCGGTTCCTTTCCCACTCACACCCGGCGCCTACGCGCCGGGCCAACACCCTTCCGCCGCTGCGCGGCTGTTTCTGCTGCAATTCTGACTGTTCTTCCGACCGCGCAAATTCACTTCCGTTGTGACACAGTCTCTAAAGCCCGATCATTTTTGCGCCTTTCCGGCACGACTGAAGTCGTGCCCTGATACAAACCGATTTATGGGTCGCGCTGCATTTTCTGCATTACAATTTCGCCAGAGTCCACAAAAGTCTGAGAATCGCGCCCGCGATGGCCGCTGGCATCAGCGATCATGTTTGGTCGCTGGAAGAGATTGCGATGCTGGCGGATGCGGCTTTTGTGCCAGCGAAGCGCGGACCGTATAAGAAGGCATCGTGAGTCCACGGCTCGTAATCGGACTGCTTTCTCCATTGCTGGGGTCTACTTTTACAATTGTGGCTGCATGGGTGGAGCCGCATCACCGTGTTTGCGACTTGTTACTCCGTCCCGGCGCTGTGGTCGCCGATCAGTTGCACCTTGATTTCGTCTCAACTGCCTTTGCGTTCACGGCCTTCGCGTTCGACATATTGATCTACAGCGGAGCGTTCTGGATTATTCTCTGGCTTGTCTGGACTCTCGTTAGTGGGGTTAAGGCTAGAATTTCAAACTGAGACACTACCGATTTATGAGACGGCTTGACGGCTTCTAGTTGTTTCTTGATCGCCGATAATCTTTACTCGCCCTTACCCAGTGCCAGCGTAATCAGCGTCTTCTGCTCCAGTTCATGAGCCTTAGCGGAGCCCGTAGCTGGTGTCGCATTCTCGGTGCGCTTGATGCTGCGCACCTTCGGTCCCAGGATCTTCTTCAGCCGCGGCACGACGAACGACAGCGCACCCATGTTCGCCGGCTCTTCCTGCACCCAGATAAACTCGCTCGCGTTCTTATAAATTCCGCGCAACTGCTGAATCTCGCTCTCCGGAAACGGATACATCTGCTCCAGCGAAACGATGGCCGGCCCGGCCAGCTTTCGCTTTTTGCGCTCCATGCGCAGTTCCTGGGCGATTTTACCGGTGCACAGGAGCACGCGTTTTGCCCCTTGTGCCGTCTCGTCGGAAATCACGTTGAGGAATCGCGGCCGCTGCAAATCGCCGATGGACGAAAGCGCTTCCGGGTGGCGCAACATGCTCTTGGGCGTGAAGCAGATGAGCGGCTTGCGCCACTTGCGCAGCGCTTGCCGCCGCAGCAGATGAAAATATTGTGCCGCGCTCGAAGGCTGGCACACCTGCATGTTGTCGCGCGCGCAAAGCTGCAGGTAGCGTTCGATGCGCGCGCTCGAATGCTCCGGCCCCTGGCCTTCGTGCCCGTGCGGCAGCAGCAGCACCAGCCCGGTTAGCAGGTCCCACTTGTCTTCGCCGGCCACGACGAACTGATCGATGATGATCTGCGCGCCATTGGCGAAGTCGCCGAACTGCGCCTCCCATGCGACCAGCGCTTCGGGATAGTCGCGCGCGAATCCGTACTCGAAGCCCATCACCGCTGCCTCCGACAGCTCCGAGTTGTAAATCTCTACTCGGGCCTGTCCCGGCGCAAGATGGCACAGCGGCACGTACTCCTTTTCATCGAGGATATCGATCAGAACCGAGTGCCGCTGATTGAAGGTCCCGCGCCGGCTGTCCTGACCGCTGATACGAATCGGTGTGCCTTCGATCGCAAGCGAGCCTAGCGCCAAGGCTTCGGCCATGCCAAAATCCAGCAGACGCTTGCCATAGCCCATCTCACGACGCTGCTCCAGCAATTTCTGCACCTTCGGGTGGATGTGAAAGTCTTCCGGATATTTCGTCAGCCCATCGGTGATCTGCTGGAGTTTTTCGGCAGGCAGTCCAGTATCGAGTTCGTACTCCGGCTTGTACGGTCCGCCGCGATACGGCGCCCAATAGTTCGGCAACTGCCGCATTACCGGCTTTTTGGCCATGCTCTTGCCGGCTTTCTGCGCGGCATCGAGCTCCGCCTGGAATTTCTCTACGTACGGCTGCGGATCCATCCCCTTGCGCTCGGCATAAACCTGATACAGCATGGGATGTTCTTTGATCATGCGATACAGAATGGGCTGGGTGATGGTCGGGTCATCGACTTCGGAGTGCCCGTGCCGCCGGAAACCAATGACATCGACAACCACATCCGTGCCGAAATCATAGCGATACTCCAGCGCCATGCGGCCGGCGCGTACTACCGCATCGGCATCTTCGCCGTTGACGTGGAAGATGGGGATCGGCAAACGCTTGGCCAGGTCGGACGAAAATCGCCCGGAGTAGGCGTCGCTGGGATTGGTCGTAAATCCCAGCAGGTTGTTGACGATGATGTGCACCGTCCCGCCCACGGTGTAACCGCGAAGATCGGCCAGATTCAGGGTCTCGGCGGTGATTCCCTGCCCAGCAAACGCGGTGTCGCCGTGCATCAACACCGGAAGAACTTTGATCTTGCCGTCGCGCCCCAGCCGCGTCTGCTTGGCGCGCGCGCGGCCCAGGGCGACCGGATCGACTGCTTCCAGATGGCTGGGATTGGAGACCAGGTGAATGCGCACCTGGCGCCCGCTCACGCCGGTGTAAATACCGGTTGCGCCGATGTGATATTTCACGTCGCCGCCGCCCAGCACGCTGCGCGGATCGACATCCTCGAAGCCGGCGAAAATCTCCGCCGCCGGTCGCTGCACAATGTTGAGGATCACGTTCAGGCGCCCGCGATGGCTCATCGCCAGCACCGCCTGCTCGGCGCCGTAGCCCGAACCGGAGTTCAGGATTTCATCCAGCAGCGGAATCAGTGCCGTGTTGCCTTCCAGCGAATAGCGCTTGGTGCCGATGTAGCGCGAGTGGATCGTCTGCTCGAAGACGTCGGCGCGGACAAGTTGGTCGAGGATGCGCCCGCGGTCAACCGGCTCCTCGTGCTGCGATTCCATGCGCTCCTGGATCCACTGCCGGCGCTCGGGATCGGCGATGTGCATGAATTCCACGCCGATACTGCCGCTGTAAATGCGGCGTGCCGCATCCGCCGTCTCGCCGGCGACGTCGAGTTCGGGATGAGCAACAGGAGCGAAATGCCCTAGCGGATCGAGATTCGCTTGCAGATATCCCCAGCGGCGGAACGCGTCCATGACGCGCTCCTGCTGCTCACTGGCAACATTCATGAGTACGGTGGACAAAGGTGAATGTCTCCCGCGCCCAACTTGCTGCAATCAGCTTGGGCGATGACTGAACACACTATGATAGATTCCCTGCCGGTGAGGCGGATGCGCCCAGCGAGCAACGCCGCCGTTCTGAGCGACAAGTATTCAGTATATAGTGTTGTCGGAAATCGAGTTATACAGCACCGGGGACCACGGTCGTATCTGCAGTTCAGCATTCCGATGAATCGAAGGAGGGATCTCATGCGCCCACATTGCAAGCTCAGCTACGCCTCGGTCCTGCTGGTCATCGTTTTTGCTGCAATCCTTGTCAACGCTGCTGACCTGCCCAGCTCTCCGAACGGCCGCATGCCCACCGATCCCAAGAGCATCACTTCGCCTTCCAGTCCGTCGGCGCGTCCGGTTCCCGTCAACGATCTGTTCTACAGCCGGCGAGTTGGCGCACCGGCGTGGTCGCCGAACGGCAAGCAGATCGTGTTCAGCACCAACTTCACCGGCCGCATGAATCTCTGGAAGGTGTCGTCCGACGGAGGATGGCCGTTGCAGCTCACCGTTTCCGACGACCGCCAGGGCAACGCCGTTTGGTCGCCAGACGGGGAATGGATTGTCTATAACCAGGATTTCGGCGGCAATGAATATAACGACCTGTTCGCCGTGCCCAGCAATGGCGGCGCGCCGCTCGATCTGACCAACACGCCTGACATTTCGGAAACCGGCCCGCTGTTCTCGCCCGATGGCAAGACCATCGCTTTCCGCTATAAACCGAAGACTGCTTCCGTTACCGATATTGCGCAGCTCGATTGGCGCTCGCACCAAGTGAAGAAGCTCACCGACGAGCAGACCAAAGACCATCTGTGGTCGCTCACCAACTGGACGCCCGACGGCAAGTACGTCATCGCCGACCGTGTCAACGCCGGTTTCGACGACGCCAGCGTCTACCGAATCGAGGTGGCCAGCGGCAAAATCGAGGAGCTGACACCCCATCAGGGCAAAGTGCTGTACACGTCAAGCGCAGTTTCGCCTGACGGAAGGACCGTCCTGGTGACCTCCAACGAAAAAGGCGGATACCAGAACGCCGCCCTGCTCGACATCGCCAGCAAGAAGCTACAGTGGATCACCGACTCGCAATGGGAGGTCTTCAGCGGCGATTTTTCTCCCGACGGCAAACTCGCGACCTGGACGCTGAATGCCGACGGGCTCACCACTACATATCTATACGACATTGCGGCGGGAAAATCCGAGCCGATTGCCATGCCCACCGGCTTGACGTTCCCGGCCGGAACTCCGAGCCCGTTTTCGCCGGATGGCAAGTCTCTGCTGCTTTCCCACCAAAGCTCGCAGCGCCCATCGGATTTCTGGGTCTACGATCTCGCCTCGCACGAGCCGCGCCAGCTCAGCTACTCGGCCGTTGCCGGCCTGAACCCTGCCGACTTACCGCCGGCGCAACTCGTCCATTACAAGAGCTTCGACGGCAAGATGATCAGTGCCTTCCTGTGGGTGCCCTTCAATCTGAAGCGCGACGGCAGTAATCCGGCAGTGGTGCTGCCTCATGGCGGTCCGACGGGGCAAACCGTCGATTACTTCGATTCCACTGCGGCCGCTCTGGCGTCGCGTGGATACGTCTGCATTGCGCCCAATGTGCGCGGCTCGACCGGCTACGGTATGGCCTTTCAAAAAGCCAACTATCAGGACCTCGGGGGCGGCGATTTACAGGACGAGGTCTATGCTCGGCAATTCCTCATCGACACCGGCTACGTCGATCCCAAGAAAGTGGGCATTACCGGCGGCTCGTATGGCGGGTTCATGACGCTGATGGCCATTGGCAAGACGCCGGACTTGTGGGCCGCCGGCGTCGAGGAGTTCGGGATCATCAACTGGTACACCATGCTGCAGCATGAGGATCCGTTCCTTCAGCAGTATGAGAAAAACCTGTTGGGCGATCCGGAGAAAGACCGCGCTGTTTATGAGGCGGCTTCGCCGATCAAATACATCCGCGACGAAAAGGCTCCTTTGCTGGTGCTGCAGGGGACGAACGACATTCGCGTTCCCAAGGAAGAAGCCGAGCAAGTGGTCGAGATCCTGAAGAAGGAGGGCCGCACGGTTGATGCTCATTACTACGAAGCCGAGGGCCATGGCTTCTCCAAGCGCGAAAACCAGATCGACTCGGTTCGCCGTACCGTCGATTGGTTCGACAAATATCTGAAGGGCTCGGCGGCTCCGGCCCAGGCCACGGGAGCGCAATGATCGGGCCCTTATCTTCGAACGACCGCGTCTTCGTGCTGACCGGTGCGGGGGTGAGTGCGGAGAGCGGCCTTCCCACCTTTCGCGGTGCGGGCGGTATCTGGCGCGGCTATCGCGCCCAGGACGTGGCTACGCCCGAGGCATTCCACGCCAATCCCGAGATGGTGTGGCAGTTCTACTCCGAGCGGCGCAAACGGCACTCCGCCGTTACCGCCAATGCTGCGCATTTTGCGCTCGCGGAGTTGGAGCGGAGTCTCGGCGAACGCTTCTTCCTGTGCACGCAAAACGTAGATTCGCTGCACGAGCAGGCGGGCTCCAAACGCATCCTCCACATGCATGGCCGCCTGATGCAGAGCCGCTGCTCGCGCGAGGGCTGCCGCAGCAAGCCGTTCGACGATGAGCGCCTCTACCTGAGCCACGCCGAAATTCCCACCTGCGCCAGTTGCGGCGCACTGTTACGCCCGCATGTTTGCTGGTTCGGCGAAGTGCCCTACTCCATGGACCACATTTTCGCCGAGCTACGCGCCTGCACGGTTTTGCTTACGGTGGGGACTTCTGGCGTCGTCGAGCCCGCCGCCAGCTTCGTGCGCATGGCCAAGGCGCATCATGCTAGAACGATCTACGTCGGGCCGGAAGAGCCCGCCAACCTCACGTTCTTCGACCACGTCGTGTTGGGTAAGGCGGGCGAGGTATTGCCGGAGCTGACAAAGAACCTGGCGCGACGAGCTGCACCCGGCTCTGCAAGCGGATGAAGAACTCCGATTTCGGAGGACATGAGTCAGGGCATGGCTTCAGCCGGTGAAAGAGTTGCGCTTCAACTTTTCGGGAGCCTGTTTAACGGGCGCGTCCGTTCTTGACCAACTTCAAGAATTCGGCGTGAACCCGCCTGTCTTCGGACAGCTCGGGATGGAACGTCGCGGCCATCACGTTTCCTTTTCGCACCAGGACGGGATCGTTGCCGCGCTTCGCTAATATCTCGACTTGATCGCCTACTTTCACGATGCGCGGCGCGCGAATGAACACCATCTCCAGTGGCTCGCTGCCCAGCGCGCTCGGCGCGGCGATGATGCTGGAATTGATTTGCCGGCCATAGGCGTTGCGGCGAATACTGATGTCGATCGCGTCGAGCCCGGGCTGAGGTGGGTTTTCTACTTCTCGCGCCAGCATGATGGCGCCGGCGCACGTGCCAAACGTTGGCTGGGTGTGCACGAAGTTATTCAGCTTTTCGAAGGTGGGATCATCCAGCAGTTTCAGGAACGTTGTCGACTCGCCGCCAGGAATGACGAGCCCGTCCAGTGAATCAAAATCCTCGGCATTGCGCACAAGAACTACTTCCGCGCCGAGCTCTTCCAGCCGACGGCGATGCGCGTCGAAGTCGCCCTGCAGTGCTAGAACGCCGATTTTCATAAATCAGCCGCCGGTCGAGAGCTCTCGGCCATCGGCAATTCTGTCTGATGCAGCGCAAACACGAAAGGCGCGGCTGCCGCCGCGCCCAAAAGCTCATGACTCACAGCGGACGGCTGACAGCCGTTTCACCACCCTCTGGTCTGCAGCAAATCCTTTTCCTCGATCGCGGCAACCGCCAAGCCCTTCATCGCGCCGGTCATCTGCTCGCTGACCTCGGCCAGCACCTTGGGATCGTCGAAATGCGTTGCGGCGATGACGATTGCCCGGGCGCGCGATTCGGCTTCCTCGCGTTCAGCCTTCAGCGACAGATCGAGCGGCGTCGCTCCGCCCTTCATGAAGATGCCCGAGCCCACGAACACAGCTTCCGCCCCGAGTTGCATCACCAGCGACGCATCGGCCGGCGTGGCGATCCCGCCAGCGGAGAAGTTCGGCACCGGGAGCTTGCCGGCCGTCGCGACCATCTTCACCAGCTCATATGGCGCCTGATGGTGCTTCGCCGCGGCAAACAGCTCTTCCTCGCGCATCACGGTCAGCGCCCGCATTTCGCTCATGATCTGGCGCATGTGCTTGACCGCGTGAATCACGTCGCCCGTACCGGCCTCGCCCTTGGTGCGGATCATGGCTGCGCCTTCCGCGATGCGCCGCAGCGCCTCCCCCAGGTTGCGCGCCCCGCACACGAATGGCGTGGTGAACGCGTGCTTGTCCACGTGGTGCTCTTCGTCGGCCGGCGTCAGCACCTCGGATTCGTCGATGTAATCCACGCCGATTTCCTGCAGGATTTGTGCCTCGGCGAAATGCCCGATGCGGCACTTGGCCATGACCGGGATCGAGACGGTCGCCATGATCTGCTTGATGAGCTTGGGATTCGCCATGCGCGAGACGCCGCCCTCGGCGCGAATGATCGCAGGCACGCGCTCCAGCGCCATCACCGAAACGGCGCCGGCCTTCTCGGCGACTTCGGCCTGCTCCAGGCTCATCACGTCCATGATGACGCCGCCCTTCAGCATCTCAGCCAGGCCGGTCTTCAAACGCAAGCTGTTATGAGTACCGTTGTTGTCGAACATGGAATTTCTCCGGTCTTGGGCGCTCGCCACAGCTCGTCACTTAGCACTTGGCTTAAAGCCAAAGACACAGACGAGCGGCATGCTGCAAAATGAGGCTGTGTAACTAATTATTCTACTCTGCGCCGCTGGGGCGCGTAACCCCGTAGCGCGCTATTCGCCATTCGCTTTTCGCCGTTCGCCAGAACAGTTCTTCGAGCGGCATGATCTCTGATGGCAGCGTTCTGGCGAAAAGCGAATGGCGAATGGTGATTGACATGAGCACCCTGCAAATCACGCCAATGACCGAAGGGCACTGGCCTGCCGTGCGCGAGATCTTCGCCCAGGGCATCGCCACCGGCAATGCGACCTTTGAAACAGTTGTGCCCGAATGGGCGGAATGGGATGCGCGCCACTTGCCCACGTGCCGACTGGTCGCGCTTCGTGACGGCGAGGGGCTGGGATGGGCGGCGCTCAGCCCGGTTTCCGTCCGGCAAGTTTATTGCGGCGTCGCCGAGGTCAGCGTGTACATCGCCGAGAGCGCGCGTGGACAGGGGATAGGCTGGGCGCTGCTTGAGGCGCTTATTACGGAATCGGAGCGCAACCGCATCTGGACCTTGCAGGCGGTGATTCACGCCAGCAACTCGATGAGCATCCACGTGCACCAGAAGGCCGGCTTTCGCGTCGTGGGCACGCGCGAACGCATTGGCTGCCTTCACGGCCGCTGGCTCGACACCGTGCTGATGGAGAGAAGGAGCAGGGTTGTTGGAATCTGAGAGGGGCTGGCTCTTGGCTGTTGGCTCTTAGCCCGTCGTCATGGAAACTCGCGCTGTCACTACTAGCTCGTATGTCGATCACTCAGCAATCTGGAGTCGAGAACCAAAAGCCAATCGCCAATAGCCCCCAGCGCTACGTCGCATCGCTGTGCTTCTTCTTGAGGTATTTCGCAAACATGCGATGCGGGTCGATCTCGATGAAAGTGCCCTTGCTCGTGGCCAGCACTTCACCCTCAGGATTGCGGATCTCCGCGCCGCGATAGTGTTCGCGACCGCGCACCCGCTGCTCCCAGCCTTCGACGCTTAGCGGCTTGAACAGCGGCACCGGTTTCAGGTAGGTGACCTCCATCGTGCTGGTGAGGCAGACGATGTTGTGCAGCTTGTTCACCTTGCCCATGGCTTCGTCGAGGATGGTGGCGATAATACCGCCGTGCGCGTGCGCCGGCGGGCCGACGAAACGCCCTGGCAGGCGGAAGCGGCAGACGAAGCGCTGCCGGTCTTCATCCAGCACGAACTTGAGCTTCAGCCCGGTGTCGTTCTGCGGGCCGCAGCCGAAGCACTTGTTGCCGAATTGACGCTGTTTGACGTGGTGTCCGGGGACGGCCTTGTGCCGAGGCATGCAACCAAGATGAAGCAGACTAGCGGGAGGATGCAAGCAAGCCGCTTTTCGCCATTCCCTGGGTGCCCCAGGTTCGCGTCCGTCCTTTGGACGCTAACCTGGGCCCACGTTAGCCCAAAGAATGGGCAAACGTGGGGCACCAACTGACCACTGGCCACTGGCCACTGCTTTACCGCTTCGACTGTCCGCGCGCCATCTTCTTCACTTTCCGTTTGTGAGAACCGCGCGCGTAGGTGCGAGGCGCCTTCGGAGCTGCTTTTTTCCGTGCCGCGCGCTTGATTTTCTTGCGTTCTGCCTTATCAGTAATGCTCTGGGTGTTTGCCATGAACTCTGTGTGTCCTCGTGAAAGAGAATTATGCTTTTTCTAATTGCGCGTACTTCTCCACCAGCTTTTTCAAGCCGAACTTTGGAAATTGTACCGTAATCTTCGCGTCTTCCCCGTCACCCTCACGGCGATAGACCGTGCCTTCGCCATATTTCGGATGACGCACGCGCTGCCCGGGGCGAAATCCGGTCCGCCCCCTCGGTGTGGGCACGTCAACTTTCGGCCGCGCGAACTTTTTGCCGCGCGAGGCAAAGAACTCCGCAATGTTGTCGATAGAGTTGTAGGTCGGACCCGCGTACGAACTACGGTGCTGTGTGTTGCGCCGTCCGTACTGCGGACGCTGATCCTCATCTTCGTACGCGTAATGCCGGCTGCTGCCGTAGTCGCTCGCGTGCACGTGATGCGCTTGCGGCGAACCCAGGTCCCGCATCAGCTCCTGCGGTACTTCCTCCAGAAACCGCGAAGGCACACTCGCCTCGGGCATATCGGTTCCATAGCGGCGACGATAGCGCGCGCGCGTGAGGATGAGCGTGTCCATCGCGCGCGTCATGCCGACGTAGCATAGCCGACGCTCCTCTTCGATATCGTCGGGCGCCAGCAGCGTGCGCGAGTGCGGAAACAGGCCCTCCTCCAGCCCGATCAGAAATACCAGCGGGAACTCCAGGCCTTTGGCGGAGTGCAGCGTCATCAGCGTAATGCGCGAGTTTTCGTCGTAGTCATCGGTGTCGCTCACGAGCGCGGCGTGATCGAGAAACTCGCTGAGCGTCTCGCCGCGGTCGCGCGAGTCCATGGCCGCATTTACCAGTTCGCGCAGGTTCTCGATGCGGGCCTGCGACTCCGGCGTGTCCTCCTGCTCCAGTTGCTTGATGTAGCCGGTGCGATCCAGCAGGAACTTCAGCAGCTCGGCCGTATTCGCCGGCTCGCCCGGCGCACGAAAGCCTTCAACGCGCGCCCCATCGGTGTTGTCATCCTGAGCGGAGCTGGCCTGTAGTTGGCCAGCGGAGTCGAAGGACCTGCTGTCCGCCGGGCTGGCAGTGATGTCGGGCCCTTCTTCCTCGAACATCTCCGGCGAGAAATCCATCGTGTGCTGCAGGTCGTCTTCTTCCGCGGAATCGAGAATCGCATCGATCGGCGCCGCCGCCGACTCCGCCACACGCTCGCGGAACCTTCCCCGGTGCATCGCGCGCGCGTCCTCCATCAGCTCGCGAAAGCCATTGAGAGCCGAAAGCGCGCGCGGCGGCAACAGCCTCTGCCGGATGGTCTCCCCAATCGCACTCCACAGCGATGTTCCCGTCTCCAGCGCAATTCGCTCGATGGTCTCCATCGTTGTCTTGCCGATGCCGCGCGGCGGCGTGTTGATGACCCGCTGCAAGGCAATCGTGTCGTCGGAATTCGCAATCACCTTCAGGTAGGAGATCATGTCCTTGATCTCGGCCCGCTCGTAGAAGCTGAAGCCTCCCACAACGTGGTAGCTCATCTGGTAGCGCCGCATGGCCTCTTCCAGCAGGCGCGACTGCGAATTGGTGCGATACAGCACCGCCGCGCGCGGCGGTTCACCCTGTTCGGTCTGGCCTTCGCGTAAGTATTTGGAGATGTAATCGGCGGCAAACAGCGCCTCATTCTCGCCGTCGGGCGCTTCGTAGTAGCCGATTTGTGTCCCACCGCTGCGCTCCGTCCACAGGTTTTTGCCCTTGCGCTTTACATTGCGCGCCACCACCGCCGACGCGGCCTGCAGAATGTTCTGGGTCGAGCGATAGTTCTGCTCCAGCCGGATAATGCGCGCCTCGGGGAAGTCTTGCTCAAATTCGAGAATGTTGCGGATATCGGCGCCGCGCCACGAATAGATGCTCTGGTCCTCGTCGCCCACCGCGCAAACGTTGTGCTCGCTGCCTGCGAGCATGCGCATCAGCTCGTACTGTGGGCGGTTGGTGTCCTGATATTCGTCCACCAGAATGTAACGGTAGCGCCGGTTGTAGCGCGCACGCACCTCGCTCGACGACTTCAGTACCTTCACCGCATAGAGCAGCAGATCATCAAAGTCCAACGCATTCGCCTTCGCCAGCTCCTGCCGATACACCTCATAAATGTGGGCCACGCGCTCGGTCTTGGGATCGCTGGAATTCAGGTACACCTCTTGGGGATCGAGCATGTGGTTCTTGGCCCACGAAATCTGTCCGAGCACGCTCGACGGCGTCACCTGCTTCGTATCGATGCCCAGCCGCTTCATCGCCCCTTTGACGACGTTCTGCTGATCGGCTTCGTCGTAGATGACGAAGTCCTTGCGATGGCCTTTGCCGCCGATCTGCAGTGTCTCGACATCGCGGCGCAGCAGCCGCACGCAAAACGAGTGGAAAGTCGAGATCAGCGGCTTGGTCACCGAGCGCGTGCCTACCAGCGATTCAACTCGGCCCGCCATCTCCGACGCCGCCTTGTTGGTGAAAGTGACCGCGAGAATCGCATCCGGCTGTACACCCATGGCGTCGATGAGGTGCGCGATGCGATGCGTGATGACACGCGTCTTGCCGCTGCCGGCGCCAGCGAGGATCAACACCGGTCCCTCCACGGCCTCGACGGCTTCGCGCTGCTGCGGGTTGAGTTGGGACAAATACGAAGGCAAACTTCAGGTTACTCGAAAAACAAAATTAACCACAGAGACACAGAGCCACAGAGGAAAGCAAATCCTGGAATTGGGCAGCCGTGATTCAGGGGTGTGCCTACTTCTCCTCGTCAGGCAGGTTTTGATGTAGGTCTTCCACAGGCAGGTCATCGGTAATCTGTGCTGGTGAGAACGTCGTCCACAGCGTCACCGACGCCATGCTTATCCGCGGTTTGCTTTTTGAATCTGCAGTCGTCCTTCGTATCAGCCATTACCCGCTACTCAATCCCAGGAACTCTGTGCCTCTGTGGTTAATTGGGTTTGCTGCCCACGGCCGGTGCTTCCATGGCGCGGCGCGCCTTGCATTCCTGGCAGGGACAATGCTCGCGCAGATACTGCCAGGAATAGATGCCGTGCTCGTGTCCGTCGTTCCAATGGAAGCTGATGGCGTACTTGCCGACCGGCTTGACTTCAGTCGGGCGAGCGGCCGCCTTGAAAATCGGCAGTTGTCCGGCAATCGGCTTCAGCGGATCGCCGGGCTGGCGGCCGTCTTTCTCGCGCTCTTCGTTACACAGCGCGCAGGGGCAGGCATCGCGCAGGAACGGGAAGCTGTAGGCGCTGAAATGCCCATCCTTCCACTCGATCTCCATGCCGGTGCCGGTGGTCACGTTGACTTTGACGGATTTGGGGTCAGCTGATTCCATGAGTCAAGTTCTAGTATCGCAGAAATCGTGCATGCCGGGAGTGGAGTGAACTACCAGATGCGCCGCACGGCATAGGAATCGAGGCGGGCGTTCGAAAGCCATCGGCTGAAAGTGGGCTACAGTATACGTATTGAGACGGAGTCAATACTTAATTGTACTTACTACTTTCCGATGCAGAACGAGCTGAAGATCAGGTTGAGGATGTCGTCGGCGGTGGTGGCGCCGGTGATGTCGTCCAGCGGGCGCAGGGCGCTGTAGAGATCGAGCAGCACCATCTCGTGCGGAATGTGGATCGGCAGCGCCGCGGCAGCTCGGTCCAGGGCAGCAATAGCGTCCGTCACCAGTTGTTTCTGCCGAACATTGGTTAGCAAGCCGCTCTCCTGCTGCCCGCCCGAGTCGCCGCCGGCCAGCCGCAAAATGGTGGCGCGGAGTTCCTCGATGCCCTCGCCGGTGAGGGCCGAGGTCGCTACCCACTCCGGCATGGCAAAACCGTGATCGCCGCCAGGAGGAAATCGAATTCCGGTTACGCGGTCTTGCCCAAGATCGATTTTGTTGACCACCACCAGCCGTGTGCGGCCTTCCGTCTTTTCCAGGAGCCCGGCAAATTGCTGATCGTCGGACCTCGCTGCCGACGCATCGAGCACAATCAGTGCGACATCGGCGTCGGCCAGCGCTTCCATTGATTTGCGCACGCCGATGCTCTCGGCCTCATCCAGCGCGTCGCGGATTCCCGCGGTGTCGACGAGGCGCACCGGAATGCCGCCGAGCGAAACCGTTTCGCTCACCAGGTCGCGCGTGGTGCCCGGCGTCGCCGTCACGATGGCGCGCTCACGTTCCACCAGCCGGTTGAACAAGCTGGACTTGCCCACATTCGGCCGCCCCACGATGGCCAGCATCAGCCCTTCGTGCACCACTTTGCCGAAGGCGAATGATGCCAGCAGCTCTTGCAGCGGCGCGCGGATGGCGGCGACGCGCGCCAGGATTTCTTCGTCGGCGATCACCGCAACATCGTCCTCGGCGAAGTCTATCCCGGCTTCCAAAGTGGCAATCAGTTCCATCAAGCGCTGCTTGACCGGCTGAAGGCGCTTCGAGAGCGCGCCCTCCAACTGCCGCGCCGCCACCTGCGCCTGGTAAAGGGTTTGCGAGTCGATGAGATCGCGCACTGCCTCGGCTTGCGTCAGGTCGATGCGGCCGTTGAGGAAGGCGCGCATGGTGAACTCGCCCGGCTCGGCCAGACGCGCGCCCGCCGCAATCGCCATCTCGACCACATGGCGCAGCACCACCGGCGAGCCATGGCAGGAGATCTCGACGACGTCATCGGCGGTGTAGGAGTGTGGCTTGGCGAAAAACGTCGCCACGACTTCGTCGATGCGCTCGCCGGTTACAGGCTCGATCAGCTCGCCAAACTGCGCGCGTCCGGCCTCCAGCTCATGGCCATGCGCAAGTCGCAACATGGGCGATACGATTTTGCGGGCTTCAGGCCCCGATAGCCGCACCATGCCGATGCCGCCGCGTCCCGCCGGCGTAGCAATGGCGACGATGGTGTCGTCGAGGTGCATGCAGCTAATTATTCACCACAGAGACACAGAGACACAGAGAGCAAGCTGATTAGAGCGACGTGGGATTAGTGCGTTGGGGAATATTGCTGCCAGCCGTTCGGCAGCTCGGCAGCTCGGGTGACGAATAGCGTGATGCCATTTTTCCGGCACGCAGCAATGACTTCATGGAGGAGATCCTTTTCCCGGTCGCTGTAAGCATCGGGATGAGTGGTAACAATCCAGATCCCATTCTCCTTCACCGAAGCACTTTGCTTCCGGACAAAGGCAAGAAACTCATCCGGAGTTTGAAGCGTGACGGAACCGGCGTCGGGGGTGAGCCAGCTCGAAGGCGTTACGGTGAATCCCCATTGGCGTCCACCCAGGTCCGCGACCCCCTTTGGCAGTTGGTGCATGGAGATGCCCTTCGCGCGTTCGGGCGGAGCGGCGATCGCAAAAGAACCGAGGGCCAGAATCGAGGCAAAAGCCGCAGCGATCCTCTTCGTCATTCCAATTTCCTCTGTGTCTCTGTGTCTCTGTGGTGAAACTTACCTTCGCCGCGACATCGGCCTCGCCGGCGGCTTGCCTTTGTAGTCCTTGGGATAGACGATGACGTGGCGCTCGGCGGCTTCCCCGGCGCTCTCGGTACGAAGATCGTCCAGATCGCGCATCGCCAGATGCACGATGCGGCGCTCGCGCGACGACATCGGCGCGAATGCATACGGCATACCGGTTTCGCGCACGCGTTGCGCGGCAACCTCGGCGGCCAGGCGCAGCTCCTGAATGCGTGCCGCGCGAAAATTCTGGCAATCGAAGCTGATCTTCTCATGCTCGTCCGCGGCCAGGCGCAGCATCTCCAGCGAGACGTGCTCGAAGGCGCGCAGCAGTTCGCCGCCGTTTTCCAGCACCAGCGGACTGTCCGAGCCGGACAGCTCCACCGCGATCTCGGGACGCTCCCATTCGCGATCGGCAATCGGCGGGTCGACGGTGATCTTGTAGCGCAGACGGAAGTCGCCCGCAGCGAACAGGGCGTTGAGCAAGTCGCTGATCTTTTTCGCGGCGGCGATTTTGTCGGTTAGCGGCATGTTTGTAGTTTCGATTTTCCAGTTTCCAGTTTCCGGTCGGCCATGCCGCACAATGGCCGGAACTTGAAACCTGAAACTGGAAACTTGGAACTGCTATTTCATTGCCTTCTTCCGCGCGCGCTTCTCTTGCTCGGCGCGCAATTCCTGTCCCAGGTGCGACTTGTTGATCGCGTACTGCTGAATCATCAGAATGATATTGCCTACAATCCAATACACGCTCAGGCCCGACGGCAAATTAAAGCTAAACCAGCCGATCATCAGCGGCATCATCAGCGTCATCATCTGCTGCTGCTTCGGGTCCATGCCGGCGCTGGGCGTCATCTTCTGCATCGCAAAGGTGCTGATGACGATCAGCACCGGCATGATGAACAGCTTGTCGGGCGCGGCCAGATCGTGCAGCCACAAGAACGGCGCCTGGCGCAGCTCAATCGAGTTCTGCAACATGCTATAGAAAGCGAACAGAAACGGCATCTGGATCACCAGCGGCAGGCAGCCGCCCGCCGGATTCACCCCCTCGCGCTTGTACAGGTCCCCGATCTCCGCGTTCATCTCCTGGCGCTTGGGATCGCGCATGGGGAGCTTCTTGTACTTCTCCTGGATGGCCTTCATCTGCGGCTGCAGCTTCTGCATCTTCAGCGCCGATTTGGTGCTGGTGATGCGCAACGGCAGCAGCGCCGCATTAATACAGATGGTCAGAATGACAATGCACCAGCCCCAGTTGCTGACATACTTATGCGTCCATTTCAGCCACAGGAACAGCGGCCGCGCGATGAGGCTGAAGAAGCCGAAATCGACGACGTTGCGCAGGTCGGGACCGTTCATCTGGCCGGGTGCGGTATTGGAGTGCACCGCCTCCAGAACTGTCAGCGCCTTGGGGCCGACGAACAGGCGCGCTTTCGTCACGCCGCTGGCATCCCCGACGGCCGCTCCCAGCACCTCGTAATGCACAAGCTCATTCGGATTCGGCTTCTTCAGGTCTTTCGGTAGCGCCAGCGAGTTGCGCAGTGTGACCATCGCCGCCGTATCAGGATTCTCCGGCAGGAAGATGGCCGCGAAGAACAGGTCCTGCGTTCCCGCCCAGTAGAAAGGCCCGCGCAGGGTGTTGCCGCTGCTGAGCTTCTTGGCCGCAAGCCGCTCCGGACTGCGCTCGCCGACGGCCTGGTACTCGACCCGTTCGGAGCCGTACGCCGCCGCCGTATTCTCATCGCCGAACCCCGCCGGCCACGCCGGATAAGCTGCCACCGTCTGGCCGTTTTGCGTGACGTGCGTCTCGATGGAGATGACGTATTTGTCGCCGAAGAAGAAGTTCTTGCGGACGGCGACTCCGTTTTGTGAATACTCGAAGGTGAGCTCGCCGGGCGCCTGCAGCGTTCCCGTCGCGCTGGGCACATAGAGCGCCTGTTTGTTGATCTGCTCGCTCAACGCCGCATCGTAGGTGTGCAGGCTGAGCGGATAGCCGAACTTCTCCGCGGCCGCCCGGTTCACTAGGTCCAGCGGCTTGCCTTCCTCGTCCTTGTAGTTCTTCAAGATCCACGACTTCACCACCGCGCCCTGGTTGGTGAAGGTGATGCGGTAGACGTCGTTCTCCACGATCGTCTGCACTTCGCGGCTTTCCGCTTTGGTGGGCGTGCTCGGCGCCGCAGCAGTAGCGGCGCGCGACGCGCCATGCTGCTTCGACCGAGACGGAGCCGCCGCAGGTGAGGCAGCCGACGGAGCCGCCGCAGGCGCGGCAGGCGATGGAGCCGGCGCACTGCTCGGCGCGGGCTTGCTCTCATTGGGCTTGGGCGCGGGCGGCTTCTTGAACAGGAAAGCCTGGGCGAGGATGATCGCCGCAAACAAGACGGCGAAGATCATCAGCATGCGCTTGTCGCCACCGCCGCCGCCGCCGGGCTCTTGCTGGGGATTGCGATATTCAGGCAAAGATGACTTTCCCGTTACAACGCTAACAACTGCAAGACAGTCGTTTTGGTTCGGGCTCTTGGCTCTTGGTTTTTGGCGCTTGGCAGTGCGACACGCTTTCTGCGGCCAAGAGCCAAAGGCCAGGAGCTAAGAGCCTAATCTCGCATGCACGTGACGCGGCTCAACGCTCCGCGGCACCGGGTCGTATCCTGCCCGCGCCAACGGTTGGCAGCGCAGCAATCGCGCCAGCGCCAGCAGACTCCCGCGCGCCGCGCCATGCCGCTCGATCGCTTCCATCGCATACTCGGAGCACGTCGGCACGAAGCGGCAGGCGTGCGGCAGCAGCGGCGAGATCCATCGCTGATAGCCACGCAACGCGATTTGCATCGCCTGCTTCATCTCTCTGCATCTCCCACCCGGGCACGCTGTTCGGCCAGGCGCAGGCCGCGGGCCACTTCACTCACCAACTCCGCGAACGGCATCGTCAACACGCTTTTGCGCGGATGGAACACAATGTCCACCGGCCCGCACGCCGCCGGCGACCGCCGCACCGCTTCCCGCATTCGCCGCTTGATGCGATTGCGCTCGACGGCTCCGCCCAGCACCTTGCCCACGGTGAATCCCACGCGCGGCCCGTTTTCGGCTGCGCTCTGCCGCCGCAGGAAAAACACGGTCATGTTGCCCGTGAACTGCCGCCGTCCTTGCTGATAGACCCGTTGGAAATCGCCATGTTTCAACAGGCGCTTCGACTTCCCAAATCGCCCCAACGGCGGGCGCGCTGGCGGAAACTCACTGCCGGAGGCGCACATTCAGCCCTCGTCGCGACCGACACTTGCACAAGCGGCACGGCTAAAATCGCGGTCAACCTTCGATTCTAGGGCATGTTGACGATCGTGCAGAAGGGTCGGGATGTTTGGCCTACTCGCGGAAGCCAGGCTTGACCGAGACGCGCTTGCGCCCCTTGGCGCGACGGCGCGACAGCACCGCCCGGCCGCTCTTGGTCTTCATGCGAGAACGAAAGCCGTGCGTCTTTGAGCGGCGGCGACGGTTGGGTTGGAATGTGCGCTTCGGCATGACGAAAAACGGCGCTCCTCACGAACAAAAAATTGGAAAAGGCAAACTGAAAGTATAACGGCCCGCGTACCCGCTGGCAACCTGCGGCACTCGGCTGCGGGTCAGTAGTCGTTAGCCCAAAAGATGGACGAACGTGGGGCACCATTTCTTGACCGGACCGGCAGCGCGGGCACCTCCTCTGCGTGGTTTTCACGAGCTCTAAATTCGCTGGTGAGCACCAACCACTTCGATCTGCCGTTGTGCAGTATCCCCGGTGGGAAATCGGGACAGCGGTTTCCTCGCACACAAGGTCTTTACCCAGCTATTTGCGTGGCAATTGGGCAGAGGAACAGAAACCGGAAGGGAGTTCCGGAAGCTGGTTGATCATGATGGCATGAGTACGGACCAAATCATCGCACCCCTGTCACACCTGCAGTTCGCTCATCTATAAAGAAGCCAAAGGCGAGTTTGCCAAGCGGAACCGGAGTGCCTCGGAAAAGTCAAAATGAAGACCCCAATGTCAGAATCGGTTTGCGGGAGTTCCTTTCGGTCCCTACCAAGAAATTCGGAGAGCTTTTGGTTACCTTCACGGCGAGCCCTAGTTACCACACTAAAGTGGGGCACTCTAAGCTCATGAGCTGCAAATACTTACAGGCGCGAAAAATGTTCTACGTAGAACATTTTTGTAGAATACATGGGAAGGCAATTTTGCGGAGCAAAAGAGGACGAAAAAATTGTCAGTGACTGGCTTTCAGTTGTTAGGGAAACGAACACTGCATAGCTCGGAGGCGGTACTCTTCCATCCGCGATTTGCGGGGTGTTAAACTTGAGCCGGTTTGCGGGCGTCTGAGCCCGCAGGCGAAATCCCGAGTGGAACGAGGGATCTCCAATTCCAAACGTTCTTTGACTGAGCGGGAGTAACTCAGTGGTAGAGTCACGGCTTCCCAAGCCGTTGGTCGCGGGTTCGATCCCCGTCTCCCGCTCCAATCATCGAAGACGCGAATCGGAGGAAGCGAGCCCTCAATGGTCCATCGCAACCAGCCCCGGCGGCTCCGCTTCGCCCAGAGGCATCCGGCGTAGAGTCGCCAAGTCTTCCTGCACTCGCTCCCACGCTTTCTGATTTTTCCTGGTGACGATGGGCGCGTTGGGGTCCGCATAAAACGCCAGCAGATCACGGTGGATGCCGAACGGCACTTCGCGGCCGGGCTCACGCGTGATCCGCTGCAGCAACTCGGCATAGGTTTTGTCGGTCAGCGCATAGGCGCCGGGACGCACCAGATTGCCGGTATCAAGATCGCGATTGGCGAGCGCGATCGCCTGGCTCGGCTGTTCGCGCATGCGCTGCAGAATGTCGCGGAACTGACTCATGGTGTCGTTGACGCTGTGCACGTACCACTGCTCGGTCTGCTGATCGGGACCGCGAATCGCCAGATCGGAAACCACACCGATCTTCGGAAGGATCACGATGACCACCGCCAGCACATGCGTGACGAAGCCGGCACGCTTGCGACTGCCCGCCCAGTACCGTTGAAAATCGGCATTCTGCACATCCTGCGCAAAGCTGGCGAAGGCCGCATCGTTGGCGTCCGGCGGCATGTGTTTGCGATGCAGCAGTGTCTCCGCCCACGCAAATCGCGGGATGAAGCTGCGCACCGACCAGCGATAGCTGCGCATGGCGGGAGCTACCGGACCCAGCACCTCGTGCAGGGGCAGGCCATAGGTTTCATAAAACGCTTGCGCCACCAGCGCGCCCGGCACCTTCAGTCCGATATGTCGAAGATATGCCGAGGGGGCAAGCCGATAATGGCTGAGCTGATCGATATCAAACGCGAACTCCGTCCGCACGTGCCCGTGCGGGCTTTCGTCATAGGTCACGTCTTCGCCGTACTTGTGCTCCAGCCGGGGAAACTCCACCCCGGTGGCGGGATTAATGCATTCGCTGTGTCCGGTGGTATCCCCCAGGTAGTGCGACAACGCGCCGATGGCGAAGGCCAGCTCGTTGGCGTTATGCGCGTTGCGAAACAGGCTGGCGACGAAGTCGCCGCTGCGCACGTAGTGCGTAAGGTTGCTGAAGAACTGTTTACCAAATGGATAATAGCCCATGTCCTGGATCGCCGAGCCGCCATAAGCGTAGGCGTGCGCCTCGACGAGCTCGGCTTCGGAGATTCCGGGATAGCGGCTCTGCAACAGCGGACGAATGCTGTCGTCCCAGGCGAGATCGATGAGCTCCTCGTGGGTGAGCACAGAGTATGCGGGCGCAGGAAGCGGCACGACGATGATGGCCAGCGCCAGCAGAACCGAGCAAGGCGCCTTCAGGCGATGCAAATGGGCGGTCCTCGTTTTTCTTCCGGTGCCGGCTTCCGCAACCGGAACAGTGACGACCCTCAGTAAGATTTCGAAAGCGCCGGATTGGGTTGCAGGAGCAGCTACAGGCAGTGGTCAGTCTGATTGTCATCGCGGGCAAGCCGCTCTTGCACGGCGAAGCCGGGATCTCCGGAGTGCGCGCAGTGTGCGTGTTCTGGGATGGACGCAGCGCGCAACTGACCACTGACTACGAGCTACTGGTCACGAGGCTAAGCGTGGAGCGCTGGCTTCGCCGCCCTCCGGACCGTAGAAGAAGACCCAGGTGGCAAAATCGTCGCCGAATTCCACGAAACGATGTTCCTCGCCCGCGGGCACGAACAGCACGTCGCCAGGACCGAAGGTGGTTTCCTCCGCGGCGCGGCGAAACCGTCCGCTGCCGCTGATGATGACGTAGATTTCGTCGCGCGTATGGGGCGTCTGCGGATCGGTGCGGCGCGGCGCGTAGAGTTCGACGCTGAGCGTGCCATGCCGAAACAGTTCGATGCAGCGCTGCCCATCCGGTCCCGGCAACTGCTCGAGGCCGCTCAACGCTTTCAGATATCCGCTGACGATGCTGCGTTGGATTTTCTGCATGAGGTTGAAGCTGCGGCGCACGCTGAGTCGCACAATACACCGGGCCGGGAGCAATTAGCAACTAGGATCCCACTCTACCCCGTCGGACCGCGACGACCCACTCTGGTCTCCAGGATTCGCGGCGCTGCTCCGCTGTCATGGCGCCAGGCGAGTGGCCACCAGTTTGTCGAGCCGCGTGGCGAGGGCCTTGCGCATCTTAACATTGCGTGGCAAGTGATAGCCCTTGACGGCGGGATTGCCTAGATTGTGGACCTCGTGCGGATCGTCAGTCAGGTTGTACATCTCGTACTCGCGCGGCTGCGCCAGCGAAGGACTCGACAATTCCTTGGGATCGAAATAGTACGCATACTTCCATTCCTTAGTACGGAGGCAGCGGTTGTGGTTCGGCTGCCGGGTGGCGCTGATCTGGCCGGCAAAGGCGGCGCGCTGATCGTCGAAGGTGAAGAGGATTTCGTCCTGTACCGCAGCTTTGGGGTTGCGCAGGATAGGAGACAAGTCCCGTCCGTCGAACGACCAATCGCGCGGCGGAGTGATGCGCGCCAGCGCGGCCAGCGTCGGCATGATATCGACCAAGGTAGCGAAAGATTTCGTCACTTGCGGCTTGGGAAACATAAGCGGGTTGGAGACGATCAATGGAATTCGTATCGCCTCTTCGTAAACCACGAAGGCCTTTTGCCGGAACCCATTGTGTGAGAGGGCCATCTCGCCGTGGTCAGCCAGGCGGAAGATGACCGTGTTCTTGAGCAGGCGGCGCGCCTGCAGCAGGTCGAGCACTTCCCCCAGTTGCCGGTCGATCTTTTTCTGCAGGTTGGCGTAGAAGTTGACATAGGCGAGCTTGTTCGGCTTACCCGGAAGCGGGCCCAGCGCGCTGTTCATGACGGTGAGCGCCTCCCGCTGACAACGCGGCTTAGTGGAAAGATCTTCCTCCACCGTCGGCGGCAATTCGATGTCGCCGAGCAGCATCTCCGGCGGATAGTTCCCCTGCCAGGTTTGCGGATAGGCCAGCACGTCATGCGGGTTCACCAGCGATAGGATGAGCGCAAACGGCCCCTTCTTCACATCAACATGTTCCAGCCAGGTGATGGCATCGCTGATGAAACGGCCATCGTTGTCGGCCTGCCCGCCACCGAAGTGTTCGGGGGCAGTGTCCTCGCCCGCGTCGGGATAGTCCCACTCGTCGAAGCCGTAGTCGGCGATCATCGGAACGTCGTCCTGCGTCCAGGTCTGTCCGTTCATCGGCTTGCTGAGATGCCACTTGCCCTTGTACACCACTCTGTAGCCACCCAGCTTCAGCAGCTTGGCCATGTTTTGCAGGTTGAGCGAGATCGAGGTTTCCAGGTATGAGTACTTGGGCTGGGGCGGCTGCTCCTCGTAGGTGAGCGTGTCCATCACCAGGTGGTGCGCCGGATAAAGACCGCTGAAGAGCGTAGTCCGGCTGGGCGAGCACATGCTTGTGTTGTTGAAGGCGTTCTCAAACGTCAGGCCGTGGCGGGCCAGACGGGCGCGAGTGGGAAGGTTCTGCTCCGCCCAGCCCGATGGGTAGTATTGCGGATAGCGTTCCTGGTCGGTCATGAAGATGACGATGTTTGGTTGGTGCGGGCGGGGCGAGCGCGACATATGACCTCCTGGCGCCGGAGGGCCGTCGAATGTTGTGAAGGCTGGAGGTTTTCTTTCCAAGCCGTCGAGGAGTATACACCGGGAGGTTGCGGGCTTTATCTAGGTTTCAAACGTCGCGACTAAATCAGATTCCCCGCAATGCTTTCCCAACTCTCGACATGGCGAGAATGTCGCCGGGCGTCCGCCCCTGCTCGCGCAGCGCGCGGAGGCTGAGCGCGTCGTGACGTTTGGCCAGACGTACACCCTGCTCGTCGCGGATGAGATCGCAGTGGTAGTAAGCGGGCACGGGCAATCCGAGCGCGCGAATCAGTAGCAACTGGCGCGCGGTGGACTTCAGCAGATCGGCGCCCCGCACCACTTCGGTGATTTGCATCGCAGCGTCGTCGGCCACGACCGCAAGCTGATAGGCCGGTACATCGTCGCGCCGCCAGACTACGAAATCGCCGAAGTCGCGTCCGGCGACGAAGCGTTGCAGGCCCTGGCGCAGATCGTCGAACGCGATGATCTCGCCATCGGGAACCAGGAATCGCCAGTTCACTCCCACTGGTGTGGCGTGTGTTTTCGCTTGCCCGAGTTTTTCGCGGCAACGGCCGGGATATAACGGCTCATCGTCGCCGTCCTCATTGGGAGCGCCCGCCGAACTCGCCAGGTCCCTGCGCGAGCAGGTGCAGGGATAGATGCATCCCGCATCGCGCAGCTTGCGCCAGGTGTCCAGATAAAGTTCGCGTCTTCGGCTTTGTTCATAGGGCGCGAACGGCCCGCCAACATCCGGGCCCTCGTGCCAGCGAAGGCCGAGCCAGCGCAGGTCTTCCATCATGGCGCGCGCAAACTCCGGCTTCGAACGCTGGGGGTCGAGGTCTTCGTTGCGCAACACGAGCGTGCCGGCATGGGCGCGGGCGCGCTGGTACGCGGTCCAGAAGGTGCAGGCGTGCCCGAGGTGCAGCAGCCCCGTCGGCGAGGGCGCCAGCCGCCCGCGATAGGGCAGGCGCTGCGTGGTGGCAACGGCGTGCATCAGAGGATTGTAGATTTCCACGCATTCGAAAGTCGCGAATGAGTGCGGCACCCGGCTGCCCGCATCTACGGCAGGGCACTATGTTTCATATAGCGATTCGCGCATCTGCCGCCATCGGGATTGTGCTGTGGATTGCTGTGTTGTGGTTCGCGCGCAGGCATAAACGACTTCATGCCGCATTCCTGTTGCGATTCACCGGGTTGATCGTGGCGTTCACGGCCATTTTGTTGTCGGGCCTTGTCAGCCTTACATGGAGCAACCGAATGCTGGAGGTTGGCGTCACCCTGATCGTGTTTTCTTTCCTGGTTGGGATCATGATGGCAGACGCCGTCACTCACGGATCGGATAAGCCACCCATCGGCTGCCAGTCTGCTTTAATATCTCCACATGGACGACTGCCTCTTCTGCAAAATCATTGCCGGAAAGATCCCCTCCAAGAAAGTCTATGAAGACGAGAAGGTGTACGTCTTCGAGGACATCCATCCGCAAGCGCCGACCCACGTGCTCATCGTCCCCAAGTCCCACATTGTGGGACTTGACAAGGCAGGGCCGGAAGATGCGGAGATCATCGGCTATTGCCATCTGATCGCCGCCAGGATCGGCCGCGAGCGCAAGATTGAAGACGGATATCGCACGGTGTACAACGTCGGCCCGCGCTCGGGACAACAGGTCTTCCACCTGCACCTGCATCTGCTGGGCGGACGCGACCTGAGGTGGCCGCCAGGGTAAACAGTGGCCAGCGCTCAGTAGCTCGTGGTCAGTGAATAGGCACCCACCCGGGGGAGCAATGCGGACGCTTATTGTTTGGCGAACTTGAATGAGCAGGGACGGCCTTCGACGCGCGTGCCGCTTCCCGTGGCGCCCTCGAAATGTGCGTCGATGTTGTAGCCGTATTCCGTACCGCGCGGCGTGTCGCGTCCGGGCACGAATTCCTTCGAACCGGTGCGGCCTTTGGCATAAAGCGATGCCTTGCCGTCGGGCGCGATCGTCCCGTCGATCACCAGCGAGCCCGGCTGGCCTTCCGTACCGTGCAGGCCGTGCAGTGTGCCGTCCTTCACCGTGCTGACAAATTGGTAGGAGTAGCCGAGCGCGTCGCGATAGTTGGCACAGGAGACGGTGGTCTGCCACTGGCCGTCGAAGCTGCTAGGGTTCTGCGCCGGAGAGGGGCTTGCCAGCAGCACGGCCAGCACGGCCACGGACGATATCGCAGGGCGCATCGGCAGCTTCCGATCCCGAACCGCACATGAGGCGGCCGCTTACTCGGCGTGAATCAAAATCTGCGTGCCACTGTCCAGCTTGACTTCCTTGCCGTTGGAGGTGAGCACGGAGTTGTCCCCCATCTCAAGACCGTGGAAGCCCATGACGCCCTTCGAGTCCGAGTTCAGGATCGGGTGGGCGGCGTCGCCTTTCGGGTTGGTGTCGAGGTTGGGAGCGGGATTGCCGCGAAGTCCCGGGCCATAGGCGGCGCCCACGTCGGGACCGCTGTTGGTACTGGGCGCCACGGCCTGCAGGGTGCCTTTAATCGGAATCTCTTGGCTGCCCAGCTGCACCTTGTCGAAGACAATGGCGAGCGACGACTGTGCGTCGCCCTTAGACTTCGCCTGCGCCTGGGTTACGTGACCGAGGATCTTGGTGCCGCTGGGGATCAGTCTCCCGCTTGAATCGTGGGCCGGTGCCGCGGTCTGGCAGACAACCGCTTCGCCGTCCCTAGCCTTTTTCGAGTCGATGGACTTGACGAGGACCGTGGGGAATGTGCCCTGAAGGGAAGCGGTATCGGTTTGTGCCTGGCTTGTCCGGGTATAGAGGAACACTGTGGTCAACAGAAGGCAAAGTCCTGAAATTGTTGAGGCGAGACGTTTCAGGGTCATTGAGCGGTGCATAGTACACTCCCGAGGGTTTTCTTGCCTGCGAACTGGCGAACAATTCTGATTCGAATCGCGGTGCAAAGTCAATGCCAACGGGACGAGAGGCGTCGAGTGTCTCGAAAATGGCGGATAGCTTTTAGGGGAACTCTGAACAAGTTCCTACATGCTAAGGAGACTCTGAACAAGTGGATGGGTCGGCCTCAGGGGCTAAAGCCCGCACTGATTTTGCTGAATTTCCGGCACGGCTGAAGCCGTGCCCTTTCAAAAACTGGGGCTTAATCAGAGTCTCCCTAAGAACCAGGGCTGAAGTGTCTGCGTGAGAACTATGCCGCCGCTCCGCGGCTCGGGAGAATTTCCCACCTGACCCAGGACTCCGCTGCGCTCCGTTCTGGGCTAACGGCACAGCCACCCCTGCGGGGTTCGATTTTCGTGCTTCCTGCTCCACTGCCTCAAGGAAAAGCTAGTTCTCACGCAGACACTGAAGCCCTGCTGATTTATGAGGGTTGGACGCCGGCCTGAAGAGACTGTGTCACAACCGGAAACGAATTTGCGCGGTGGAAAGAACAGTGAGAATTGAAGCAGAAACAGCCGCGCAGCGGCGGAATGCTGTTAGCCCAGCGCGTAAGCGCTGGGCGTGAGTGGGAAAAGAAGCGAGCCGCGGCAGCGGCGGCACCACTCGCGACACAGTCTCTGAAGGCCGGCTCTTCCACCGACCGACTTAATCAGAGCCTCCTTAGCAATTCGCCCGGCGGACCAGCCCGGCCCACAACTGGAAGGCGAGAGCAATCAGGAATTGGGCGGAAAAGGCGCGCGCGATTACAGCACGGTTCAGACAGCACCGCCTTACGGCGGGTACGGCGCGGAGCTGTACAGCACCGTCGGCTATGACTATATAGCGCTGCTGAACCTGGGACACGGCTGCAATCCGCTCAGCCATCCCAACAACTCGCCTCCGGAGAGCTCGATCGCCATCGTTATCTGGGGCGATTTCCGCAATTCCGATCTGGTTGGCTTTGTGGACCACTACCCCTTTCCAGTTTTCGCAACACAAAGCGCAGTGGCGCTTCGTGGACGGCACCCCGGCGTGTCAAGAACGTACAATCGCAAGGAATGTCCTTCCCATTGGAGATCGAGGCGCGTGACGGCAGCGCGCGCGCCGGGCGCTTCATCACGCCGCACGGCAAGGTCGAAACGCCGGTGTTCATGCCGGTGGGAACGGTTGCGACCGTCAAAGGCGTGCCGCAGGACGTGCTGGAAGAACTCGGCGTCGAAATCCTGCTGAACAACACCTATCACCTGTATCTGCGGCCGGGCGTGGAGACGGTACGCCGGCTCGGCGGGGTGCAGAAGTTCATGGCGTGGAAGCACCCGATCCTGACTGACTCCGGCGGCTTTCAGGTGTTCAGCCTAAGCGATCTGCGCAAGGTGAGCGAAGAGGGCGTGAGGTTTCGCTCGCACCTCGACGGCTCGTCGCATTTCTTCAGCCCGGAGAGCGCGATGGCGGCGCAGATCGGGTTGGGCGCCGACATCATCATGGCCTTCGACGAGTGCACCGAGCATCCCGCCGAGTACGCGCGCACGCGAGAGTCGATGGAGATGACGCTGCGCTGGGCGGCGCGCAGCAAGCGGTACTTCGAGGAGCACAAGCACGAGGTGCCGTGGTACGGTGAGCGCGGACTGAAGTCCGCGATAAATTCCAATAGTGCGCTCAACGGCACGGCTGAAGCCGTGCCCTTTCAAAACGTGCCGGGCCCGCAAGGCGTCACCCAGACATTGTTCGGCATTGTGCAGGGCGGAATGTTCCCCGACCTGCGGCGCGAGTCGGCCGAGCGCACGGTTGAGTTGGATTTTCCGGGATACGCCATCGGCGGATTGAGCGTGGGCGAGCCGCGGTCGATGACCTACGAGATGGTGAGTGCCGCGATCCGCTTCCTGCCGGAAGACAAGCCGCGATACCTGATGGGCGTCGGCACGCCGGAGGAGATCGTGCACTACGTCGCGCAGGGCATCGACATGATGGATTGCGTGCTGCCCACGCGCGCCGCGCGTCACGGCCTGCTGTTCACTTCCGAAGGGCGCATCACGATCAAAAACGCGCGCTATGCGGGCGACGAAGGGCCGCTCGATCCACAGTGCGGCTGCAAGGTGTGCGCCCGCTATTCGCGCGCGTATTTGCGGCATCTCTACGCGGCGAACGAATTGCTGGCGCAAACGCTGAACACGATTCACAATCTCGCGTTTTATTTGGACACGATGCGGAAAGCGCGGCGGGCGATCGAGCATGGAGAGTTTGCGAAGTTCGTGGCGGGAGTTGGCGCGCCGCATCCGGCGTGAGACCAATCCAATGTAATTAACGCGAATTGTAGGCCGAATAGGCTAGACAAGAGAGTGCCGTAGGCGCGGAAGAGTTTACGGGTCGGGTCCTGTCGTCCCTGAAGGGACTCTGCCTCGTACGATGACGCCTCCCAGCGCTGAAGCGCTGGGCTAAACTCTTTTGCGCCTCCGGCGCTCTGTTCTTTGCCGTACCACTTCCGATGCGACAATGAAATCGGACTCCGGCTGGCCTAAGACAATATCCTTCTGCGAAGCAGAGATGAAATCGGACCCCGTCGCGACAGCAGAACCTCCTCTCAAGCTACTTGTGTGTTATTAATCCGAGTCCCGGTTCCGGCTCAGCCTACACGCAAGACTCGCCATAATTGCCTTAAGGCAGTACTGCCGCACAACCTCGCCGCGCCCGCGAGCCATCGAACAGCTCTGAATGGTTTTGCGGGAGGCAGTCCCTTGATTTCGCAGTCGCCCTCCATTTCGAGCTCGACGCGCGCCTATGCGGCGCGCCCCGATCCCCTATTCCCCTCACGAGCGATACCCCTGTCGGCAATCCTGCTGATCGCGCTGGCGGTGCACGGGCCGCTGCTGTTCATGCAGTTGCCGCTCACCTCGTATGACGCGAACACGCACATTTTCTTTGCGGCGCATTATGCGCAGCACTGGTTCAATCCCTGGAATCCCAAGTGGTTCGGCGGCTTCTCGCAGACGACCTACCCGCCGCTCACGCACCAGTGGATCGCGCTGTTCTCGCACATCATGGGATTGAAATGGGCGTACATGGTTGTGCAGTTGATCGCGATTCTGCTGCTGCCCATCGGTATGTATCGCTACGCCGCGCTCTGGGTGGATGAAGTTTCGGCCAGCTACGCGGCGCTGGGCTCGGTGTTCCTGGGCTCGCTGGCGATGCTGGTGTACCAGTCGGGACAGCTCCCCACCACCGCGGCGGCGGCGCTCACGCTGAACGCGCTTCCGTTTTTCTACTTCTGGCTGCGGACCGCGCGATTCATGGACCTGCTGAAGGGCGTCGCCATCGCCTGGGCAGCGGCGGCGGCGCATCACGTCACGCTGCTGTTCGGCGCGGTGCTGTTTGCCATTCCGGTTTTCGCCCTGGCGATTCTGGATCGCCAGGCGCCCGACCTGCCCGAAGAAGAGCACGCTTCCGCAGGCGGAGTGGTGTTACGCGCCATCGTCTTCGCCCTTGTCGGTCTGGCCGGTGTAGTCGTGGTTCTGTATCCCTACTGGATCGCGCTGATCAAGAACCCGATCAACCAGATGCCGATTCCGCACGGCTCGCGCGCCAACTACATTCTGCAACCGTTCTTCGGGGTCAATTTCTGGATCATTCCGATGGGCGCGCTGATTTTGGCGATCCCCTTCATCATCTGGCGCGGGTCGGCGGAGCGGCGGCTGCGTCCGCTGCTGATCGGCTGGTATCTGACGACGCTGCTCGGGCTGGGCGGAACCACCCCGGTCGGCAAAGTTCTGCTGGGCCGCGCGTATGAGGTGTTGACCTACGAGCGCTTCACCTTCTGGGCGACGCTGATGGCGATGCCGTTTGCCGGCCTGCTGGCGTTGGGTTTGCTCCGGCGCTTCCGGCTTAAGGCCGTCGTGGCACTCAGCGTGGCCGCAGTCGCGACGATGGCCGCATCGGTCGCGTGGATCGAAATCAACCCCATCACCGTATCGCCGTTCAACGTCGATCAGGTGATCGCGTTCCTGAATCGCGACGATCACGCCAAATTCCGCTACATCACGCTGGGCTTCGGCAGCAAGTTCGCGATGGTTTCCACCTACGCCAAGGCGGGCAGCGTCGATGGCGACTACAACTCCGCCCGCCTGCTGCCGGAGCTGACCGCGTACGGCTCCGCCCAACTGAACAATGCGAAGTACTTCGGAGTGGCCGGCATGGAATCGGTGCGCGCCATTTTGAAGCACGCCAATCAGTACGGGCTCAAATACGTGTTCGTGCGCGACCGCTACTACGAACCGCTGCTCGCGTTTGCCGGATGGCGGGAAGAGGAGATTTATGACAACGGCAACGTGAGCCTGTGGGTGAAAGAAGATGTACCGCCGGCCCGTCCCTTGGACTTCGGAACTTTGATGCCCACCGCAACCGAAGGCATCTTGTGGGGAATTCTTCCGATTGCCAGCAGCCTGTTCGCGTTTTTCCTGGTGCTGCTGGTGCCGGAGCGGCGGCGCATGGGCACGACACTGGAGTTCCCGGCTCCGGCTGAAACTGTAGTACTGCGGGAGGCCAAGTAATGAAGGTGGTATTGCCCATCGTGATTATCGTTTTGACGGTCGTGCTGGTGGCCATGGCGACCATTCAGCCGAACCAATTGTCGCCCGCCAAGTCGCCCGAAGGCGCGGTGCAGGCCCTGCTCGCTCGCGTACAAGCGCGCGACTATCGCGGCGCGTACTCGTACGTTGCCCACAACGCCGATAGCGATGAGCAGGCGTTCGCGGAGGACCTGGCCGGCCGCAACGGCAGCTTGCGCACTTACTCCTCGCTGGCGAACGCAGACACGAAAGTCCTGCGCGCCACCGATGACGAAGCGATGGTGCGCGCCACGCTGGCGTACGCGACGGCGGTAGGCGCATTTTATGACACACGCGATTTGAAGGTGGTGAAAGAGGGCGACAACTGGAAGGTGGAATGGCCGGTGATGAAGGAGGCGAAGGTTCCGCCGCAGGTGATCCAGGAAAACTACTTGCGCTGGGACGTCATCACGCGCGGGGGGAACGATGACTTCGGCGCGCAGAACGTCGAGGCGCCGCGCGTGCGCATCGTTTCCATGAATGCCATCCCGCAGGCGAACAACACCATCATCGTGGGCGAAATCGAGAACGAAGACACCGTGCCGGGCTTCGTCTCGGTGGGCGCCACGCTGATCGGCAAAAACGGCGAGGTGCTGGGCGAAGAGACCAGCTTCGACAAGATATCGCACACCCTGCTGCCGAAAGAGATTTCACCGTTCCGCATCGATTTTTCCAACGTGAAGCTGGCGAGCATCAAGAGCGTGCGCATGACGCCGAACTCGATGCTGGTGCCGGCGTCGGCCGACCCGACCATCGGCGTCTTGCACCAACGGGTGGAAACCGATGCCCGCGGCCGCCACGTGCTGAAGGGCGAACTGGTGGAAGAGAGCGGGGAAGTGGTGAACATCCCGCACGTGCTGGCCACGTATTACGACAATGCCGGCAAGGTGATCTGGGTGTCCGACGGGTACGTCGATCAGGCGCTGTTGCCGCAGACGCCGGTGCCGTTTGCCGTTGACCTGAACGACACGGCGGCGGCCAATGTGCACAACTATCGCGTGACCGTAAATGAATACATACTCAATCGCCAGGACCAGCAGCCATGACCAACGACGCCATTGATTTCGAGCAGGAACTTTCCGCAGACGTGGGTCCCGTGACGAAAGCAATCGTTATCTGCGCGGGCATTCTCTTCGTAGTGTGCTGCCTTGGGCTTTACGGTTTCGCGAATGAGCTGAATGTTCCTGCGACCGTCACCGCAGGGAACGGGCTGAGCGTTCCGGCGTCGGGAAGCGGCGAAGCTACGCTCTATCTGGCCGGCCCGGGCACAGCGATCAAGCGCAAGGTCCAGCTTGGCGGCAACGTGCAGTTGACCGGCGATGATCTGCAGAACGCGGGGCGCTATGTTATCGCGCTCGACGGTAATACTGCGAGCTTCTACGTGACCGCCGCGCCCGTACACGCCATCGCGTTCCTGGCGCGTCCCTCGCGTGTGCCTGCGGATACGCCGAATGTGGTTACAGGTACGGCATTTCTCTTCGATCGCTATCAAAACCTGGTGCTCGAACCGCAGCCGGTAAAGTTCGAGCTTGAGGTCAACGGTCAGACGGTCACGCGCACCGAGACGTCGAAGGACGGCGTGGCCTACACCAAACTGGATTCTTCGAAGAAGGAGGGAACGGCGCAGTTCGTTGCCTCCAGCGGAAGCGCCTCGGTGCGGCGGGTGGTGCAGGAGGTCGCGTCCGATCCGTGCAACATCCGCATGACGGCGCAGCGTGATCCGCGCGGCATCCTGGTGCGCACCGATCCCATTCGCGATTGCGCGGGCAATCCTGTGCCCGACGGGACTATCGTCACCTTCACCTCCACGGACTCACGAGGCAAGAATACGGTGGACGCGCGCATCAAGCGCGGCATCGCCCAGGCGCAACTGCCCGCGTCCAATGACGCCACCATCTCGGTCGCTTCCGGCGTGGTCGTAGGCAATGAAATCAAGTGGAGAAACGAATGACGATCTTCGGGCGGATTGCGCTGGCCATGGCATTAGCCGCCTTGGCTTTGCTTGCGCCGAGTCAGAAGATGGATTCCGTTCTGGCGGCGACGGCGCCTTCGGTTTCGCTGAACGTGGCGCAGGCCGGCCCGCGGCAGGTGGAAGAAACGACGCAGCAGGCGGTGGCACGCGACTACGCTGCGGCATGGCAGGCCATGGCCGAAGCTCTCGACCAGAACCGAGCTGACCTGCTGGCGGCCAACTTTATCGGCACGGCGGACGAGAAGCTGACCGCCGGCATCGCCGAGCAGCGCAAGGCCGGGTTGCATCAGCACATCGTCGACAAAGGTCACTCGGTCGATGCGGTTTTCTATTCGCCGGAGGGTTCAGCGATGGAGCTGCACGACTCGGCGCGGCTGGAGTTGCAGGTGCTGGATGGAACCAAAGTCATCCATTCCGAAAATGCGACGGTGCGCTACGTGGCGCTGCTGACCGCAGCAGAAAACTCGTGGAAGGTGCGGATGATCGAGGCTGTGCCGCAGTTCTGAAAGCAGTTGTCGGTTGCGTGGCCGCACCAATGTGAAGCCCGACCGCGATGAAGGTGGCTGGAAGTAAGAGCCAAAGCGCGATGAGGGTGGTTGGAATCCAGACGCCGTAGCGAATCACGAAATTGTCATCACGAGCGCAACCGGGGCCCCAGCAAGCGCCACGGTTGCGCTTTGCTCGTGATGACAATCTTCCGATACGCGCTCCAATCCCTGAGGCGCGCTCCGATTCCGGAGCGAAACGGGCACCTTCGCAAAACCGTGAACGGAACTTCTGACCTTTCGCGCCGCTCCGCGTCCATAGAAGTAGCAACTCACTGGAACTTTCGCGCCGCTGGCAGGGAAGGATTTACAAATCTTTGCCCTGAGGCGGAGCATTACGGGCTAAAATATCTATAACTCCAGTGTGAGGCGCGGCATCCAATCGCTGTGGAGTGGCTGGTCCTGAATGATCGTTAAATATGTTCGTGTCTTTACTCTGGTTTTGCTGATAGCCGGCGCGACCGCCGGTTGGGCCCAGAACTCGCCTGCAACCCAGGTCCCGACAATCGTTCTGCAACCGAACGCTCCTGAGGCCAAGGTCCCGCAAAAGGCATCGTCTGACGATGCGAGCGAAGCGCCGGCGCCCGCCAAGGCGCCATCCGCCACGCCCGCGAAGCGGCCCGACAAGGCTGCCGCGTACTACCACTTCATGATGGCGCACATGTATGAGGAGATGGTCTCGATGAATGGCCGCTCCGACTATGCCAACAAGGCCATCGAAGAGTATCGCGCGGCCATCGACAACGATCCCAGCTCCGATTATCTCAATGCCGGCCTGGCCGAGCTGTACGCCAAGACGGGACGCATCCGCGACGCCGTTCTGGAGGCACAGGACATCCTCAAGCGCGACGGCAACAACCTGGAAGCGCGCCGGCTGCTGGGCCAGATTTACCTGCGCTCGCTCGGCGATATGCAATCGGGCACGCAGTCGCAGGAGATCCTGAAGCTGGCCATCGACCAGTATGAGCAGATCGTGAAGCTCGACCCCAACAGCGTGGAAGACCATCTGCTTCTTGGCCGCTTGTACCGCCTGAATAACGAGCTGCTGAAGTCGGAGAACGAGTTCAAAGAGGCAGTGAAGATCCAGCCGGATTCGGAAGAGGCGGTCACCACGCTGGCCTATCTCTACAACGAGGAAGGCGACTCCAGCCACGCCCTGCAGGTGCTCAACACCGTTCCGGATAAGGCCCGCACGGCCAAACTCTATTCCGCGCTCGGTTACACCTACGAGCAGCAGAAGGACTACAAGCAGGCGGTCGAGGCCTACAGGAAATCGACCCAGCTCGACCCGGACAATCTGGATGCCATACGCGGCCTGGCGCAAAACCTGATGAACGACGGCCAGACCGATGCTGCCGCCGAGCAGTACAAGGCCATCGTCGAAGCCGATCCTTCGGATGCTCAGACCTATATGCGCATCGCCGAGATCGATCGCCGCAACGGCAAGTTCGACCAGGCGATGGAATCGCTGAAGAAGGCCAACGCGGTGGTGCCGGATTCGCTCGAGGTGCAGTACAACATGGCGGTCATCGACGAGGCGCAGGGCAAGTACGACGACGCCATCCAGGTCCTGACCGGCCTGTTGCAGAAGACCGAGCACGCCGACGGGGACTACGCGACGCCGGACAAGAACAACCGCGCGGTGTTTTTGGAGCGGCTGGGGACGGTGTACCGCGAGGCGGACCGCTATCAGTTAGCGGATGAGACCTTCCGCAAGATGCTGGACTTGGGCGACGATAACGCCATTCGTGGCTATCAGCAGCTCATCGAAACCTATCGCGACAACAAGCAGTGGCAACAGGCGACCGACGTTGCCGAAGAGGCGGCCAAGAAGTATCCCAACGATCGCGGGCTGCAGATGGTGGCCGCTTCACAGCAGGCGGACATGGGCAATTCCGGCCCCGCCATCGAGCGGGTGAAGGCGATGCTGAAGGGCAACGGTAGCTCCGAGGATCGCGAGGTGTACATCGCGCTGGCGCAGATGTACAGCCGGGTGAAGGACTGGGACCAGGCCGAGACCAACATCGACAAAGCCATCGACAGCTCGAGCAAGCCGGAAGATCGCGATTATGCGCTGTTTGTCGCGGGCTCGATCTACGAGCGGCAGAAAAAGTATGACAAGGCGGAAGAAGCCTTCCACAAGGTGCTGGCCGACGATCCCAAGAATGCGATGGCGCTGAACTATCTTGGCTATATGCTCGCCGACCGCGGCACGCGACTGGATGAAGCGCTGGGCTACATTCGCCGCGCCATCGCGCTCGATCCGCAAAACGGCGCCTATCTCGACTCGCTGGGCTGGGTCTATTTCAAGATGGGCAATTACGACCTGGCCGAAGAGAATCTCCGCCGCGCGGAGGAGCACATGGGCAATGATCCCACCATCCAGGACCATCTCGGCGAGCTGTACCAGAAGACCGGACGCCTGAAGCTGGCGGCCACGCACTGGGAGCGATCGCTGGAGGAGTGGAACAAGACCATTCCTGCCGAAGTCGACGCCGACAACGTAGCCAAGGTGCAGAGGGACTTGGAGACGGCGCGCGTGAAGCTGGCCAAGCAGGGAACAGGGGCGACGCCGGCCAAACCGTAGCATCATAGAGCGGCGCTTCAGCGCCACGTTAAGCTGCGCTCTCATTCTTTTTCTTGCATTCCGCTGCGAACCCAGCGGGATGCAAAACCCCTTTCGGGCGATTCCGCAAGCGCGAGCCCGAAGGCTCGCTCTACCTGCATACAACCATCCTGAAACCGCTCCAGCTCTGAGCAAGCGCTAAGACCGCGTAGAATCGGTTCGGCATGCTGCTCTACTACATCACCGACCGCAGCGCCTTTGCCGGAACGGATGCTGAACGGCGAACCGCGATCGTTCGCCGCATCGCCGAGGCGGCACAGGCGGGAGTGGACTACATTCAACTTCGCGAAAAGGAGCTCTTGGGGCGCGAACTGGAACAGCTTGCGCGTCAGGCGCTGCGCGCGCTGCGCGACAACTCCGCCCATACCAGGTTGCTGATCAACAGCCGCACCGACATCGCGCTTGCGTGCGGTGCCGATGGCGTACACCTGCCCGGCGACGACATTGCGGCCTCGGAGGCGCGGGCGTTGTGGCTGAAATGCAGCGACCGCCAGCCGGTGATTGGGGTGTCGGCGCACTCGACCGCGGACGTCCGCCTCGCCATGTCCCATGGCGCGAGCTTTGCGGTGCTCGCTCCCATCTTTGAAAAGCCACAGACATCCGGCAAAGGCATTGGACTGGAGATACTGCGCGCCGCCTGCTCCGCATCCGGGACGCCGGATGGAAACGCTGGAGGAGTCTTTCCAGTTCTGGCACTGGGCGGCGTCAATCTGGAGAATGCCGCCGCGTGTCTGTCGGCGGGCGCCGCCGGAGTGGCCGGCATTCGGCTGTTCCAGACGGGCGCAATAACGGAGACCGTGCGGCGGCTGCGGACTCTACGAGAGTGTGTTGCACATGGGAATCAAATTTTGCGGCAGGAATAAAAGTAGGAAATTACGCCAAACCTGGCCGGGCAGGGCGGGATCGTGTCAGGCGTGGGAATGCGCCTAAACCGCTAATCTTTGAATTGGTGGGCAGTGCAGGACTCGAACCTGCGACCTCCTGCTTGTAAGGCAGGCGCTCTAACCAACTGAGCTAACCGCCCAGTCGTCGATGAAGCTCGCTGGGCGCGATCTACGCTTTGAGTTTACATGAGCCCAATCCGACCCACCAACGAGCGCTAGGATCGATTGGTAAACTCCACCAGCAACTCCAACCGCTGGCGGGCATGTCCGCTGTCGATCGCGTAGGCAGCGAGCGGCACGGCTTCCGCGAGGTGGTCGGCGTGTCCGGCGGCGACCAGCGCCGCGGCGGCGTTCAGCAGCACCACATCACGGCGGCAAGAGCGCTCGCCCTCAAGAATTGCGCGGATGATGGCGGCATTCTCACCCGCGTCGCCGCCGGCAATTTCTTCCAACGGCGCGCGTTGCAGACCGAACTCTTCCGGCGCGACCTCGTACACATGCACTTGTCCGTTGCGGAGCTCCGCAATCTTGCTGGGCGCCGAAAGGGTGATTTCATCGAGTCCATCGCGTCCGTGCACCACGAGCGCGCGCCGCAACCCGAGTTCGCTCAGCGCCTCCGCTAATTTCTCCACCAGTTCGCCGGAATACACGCCAACCACTTGCGCGGACGCATTTGCAGGATTGGTCAGTGGGCCGAGAAGATTAAATACGGTGCGCAGGCGCAACTGGCGGCGTGCGGGCTGCACGTATTTCATGGCAGCATGCATCGCCGGCGCATAGAGAAATGCGATGCCGGTTTCTTCCAGACAAGTGACAATTCGCGCCGGCGGCAGATCGATCCTGACGCCGAGCGCCTCCATCACATCCGCCGAACCGCATTTGGAGCTGATGCTGCGATTGCCGTGCTTGGCAACGCGCACCCCGGCGCCGGCAATGGTGAGCGCGGTCGCAGTCGAGATGTTGAAGGTGCCGCTGGTATCCCCGCCGGTGCCGCAGGTGTCGACCAACGCGTCGCGCTCGGTGCCGCTCAGATCAAGCGCTTCGCCATCGGCGCCCGTTAGCGGCGTCGCCTCGGCGCGAATGGCCTGCGCGAAACCGACAATTTCCTCCACCGTCTCGCCCTTCATGTGCAAGGCGACCAGCAAGGCGCCGATTTGCGCGTCGCTCGCCTCTCCACGCAGAATCTCCGCCATCACTGCCCGCGCTTCCTCGCGCGTGAGCGAGACGCGATGATTGGCGACCCTGTGGAGTGCGTCGAGGACCATAGGAGCAGTGAGAGGCTGATTGCTAGATTAGCACTGTGGTTCGAGTCCCGAGCCAAGCGTGTCGGACGGCAAGCATGCGATGATGGAGGTGGTGAACTTCAGATCTAATTGGTCAATTGCGGTCGCTTGTCTCGCGTCGATGACGACCATCGCACGCGCACAATCGCAGCGAACCTACGTCGGAATGGACCGCAACGATTATCCCGGCGATAGCGCCATGAAGACGCTACGCGAAACGTTCGCGTTTGCCGGCTACTGGCTGAACAATCCTCCGGGCGAAGCGCAGAACAGTTGGCACGGACATCGTCAGGCGGTGGAAGCAATGGGCTACGGCTTCCTGCTGCTTTTCAATGGTCGCGAATACGCTGCCATAAAGGCCTCCGGGGATGCCGCGCGCCTGGGTGCGGATGACGCCGCAGTGGCCGTGCAGTCGGCGCAAGGGGAAGGATTTCCGCACCGGGCCATCATCTTTCTGGATCAGGAACAGGGCGGCCGCATGTTGCCCGAGCAACGCGCGTACATTCACGCCTGGGCCGATGGCGTGATGCGCGGCGGCTATCGCGCCGGAATTTATTGTTCGGGCATCCCATTCCGCGAATCCGGCAAGGTCACGATCGTCACGGCTAACGACATTCGCGCTCATGCCGAGGGTCGCGAGCTGCATTTTTTCGTCAGCAACGATCATTGTGGACCCTCGCCCGGGTGCATGTTTCGCCGGCCGCCCCAGCCCGCCGATAGCGGCGTAGCTTTTGCGAACGTCTGGCAATATGCGCAATCGCCGCGACGGCCGGAGATGACGGCGGCCTGCCGCCAAACCTACGCTGCGGATGGCAACTGCTATGCGCCGGGATTTTCGACGAACTCCCGCGTGCATCTGGATCTCGACTCCGCGGATTCGCCCGATCCCTCGCATGGGCGAACGCGCTAACGCAGATGGTGGAGACGAAAATTCCATCTCCCGACGAGATTCGGCACGCGGCTTCCTTATTACGCGCAGGAAAGCTCGTCGCGTTTTCTACGGAAACGGTTTACGGGCTCGGCGCGAATGCGCTGGACGAAGCGGCCGTTGCGCGCATCTTCCAAGCCAAAGGCCGGCCGACCACCAGCCCAATCATCGTGCACGTCAGCAGTATCGAGATGGCGCACACCGTTGTAGCGGAATGGCCCCGGTCTGCAGAACGCTTGGCGCAGCGATTCTGGCCGGGTCCGCTCACGCTGGTGCTGAAGAAGCAGCCCGCCGTGCCCCAGCTCGTCACCGCCGGGTTGGACACGGTGGGCGTACGCATGCCCGCTAATCCCATTGCGCTGGCGCTCATCGAGGCGGCACAAGTTCCCATAGCAGCGCCCAGCGCAAACCGATTCACGCAGCTCTCGCCAACCACCGCGCAGCATGTTCGCGAGGGCCTTGGCACCCGAGTGGATTACATTCTGGATGGTGGCGCGTGCAGCGTCGGCATCGAATCCACCGTGCTGTCCCTGGCCACGCCAACCCCGCTTCTGCTCCGGCCGGGAGGAATTTCGCGTGAGCGACTCGAAGAGGTGATCGGGCCGGTTGAGCAGCGGCGCGAGCCCTCGGATGGTGCGCATCCCTCGCCCGGCCTGCATCCTCGTCACTACAGCCCGCGAACGACATTGCTGCTGGTGCGCGGCGGCGAGGTCCCGCGCGAGGGTGCTGGTGCGTATCTGCAACTGCAGTGCCCCCCTGTAACCGAGGTGCGCGAGGTAATCACGATGCCGCTGGATGCCGACGATTATGCCGCGCAGCTTTATCGCACACTGCACGATCTCGACTTGCGAAACTACGACTGGATCGCGGTCGATGCGCCGCCGGACAGCCCCGACTGGGAAGCGGTCCGCGATCGCCTCCAGCGGGCGGCGTTTCAGGGCACGAATCCATAATTTCAATCCTCGCTGGACCATTTTTCCTCGCCATAGCTTGATAATTGTCGTGGTGATCCGAGCACACGCCATGCGCAATTGCCGGCCTGCTACGTCGTGCGCTTCTCGTCCCCTCCCGTGCTACAGTCGAGCTTTTGCAACTTGCCGCATTGAGCGCAGCGCCCTCCAATTCGCGCCAGCCCCAGTCGCCATACCTGCTCCGGCAAATTGGCTTGTTCGACGCCACCATGCTGGTGATGGGTGGAATTGTCGGCTCCGGCATCTTCATCAACCCATATGTTGTCGCCCTGCAGGTACACACGCCGTGGCTGATTCTGGGCGTCTGGATCGCCGGCGGTATCGTCGCCATGCTGGGGGCGTTCATTTATGCGGAACTGGCGGCGCTTAGGCCGGCGGTAGGGGGCCAGTACGCGTATCTGCGCGAAGCCTTCCATCCTATGGTCGGCTTTCTGTATGGATGGGTGCTGCTGCTGGTCATCCAAACCGGCGGCATGGCTGCAGTCACCGTGACTTTCGCGCGCTATCTTGTCGAACTCACTGGCTGGAGCGTTTCCGAGCGTCTCATCGTGGTCGTGACGCTGGTCGTACTTACGGTGATCAACTGCCTGGGGGTGAAGCTGGGCAGCCGAATGCAAAGCGCGCTCATGCTGCTGAAGATCGCCGCCATTGCCGGACTAATCGGAGCCGGGTTATTCCTGGTGCGCTCGCCGCACCCGCTGCTGCATCCCGTGCTCGACCGCCCGCCGTCGCTCGATCTGTTGACCGCGATCGGCGCGGCCATGGTGCCGGTGCTGTTCGCCTTCGGAGGATGGCAAACGTCGAACTTTGTCGCGGAGGAAGTGCGGGAGCCGCGTCGGAATCTCTCGCGCGCGCTGGTGATCGGCGTAGCGGGAGTGATCGTGCTCTACGTCGCGGTGAACTTCGTGTGCGTTCGCACGCTGGGCCCGCAGGGCCTCGCCGACACACGTGCGCCGGCCACCGCGGTGATGCGCGTCGCTATGGGCAGTCGAGGAGCGCGCCTGATCGCCCTGGGAATAGCGGTCTCGACGCTTGGATTCCTCAGCCAGTCCGTGCTGACCGCTCCCCGCGTTTACTTCGCCATGGCCCGCGACAAACTGTTCTTCCGCAGCATTGCAAGCGTCACCCGACGCACGCATGTGCCGGCGCTGGCCATTGTCCTGCAGAGTGCGTGGACCATCGTGGTCGCGCTCTCCGGCCGCTACGAACAGATCCTCAACTATGTGGTCTCCATGGATTTTCTGTTCTTCGGCTTGACCGGCGCCAGCCTGTTTGTTTTCCGGCGGCAGGCGCCCGATGCGGGGCAGGGAACTGGTTATCGTGCGCCCGGACACCCGATCACTACGGCCATCTTTGTCTTGGTATCTTGGTTGGTGGTGATCAACACGATCTACAAGTATCCGCGTAATACTCTGCTGGGATTTGCGATCCTGCTGCTGGGTGTGCCGGTTTACGCTTTTTGGGCGGCAAAGGCCAAGCACGCGGGAGAGAACGCCCCATGACATGCAGGACGCAGAGCGCGTCGCCGTACATGCAGTTCGCCAAATTGCGTTCGGACGCAACCTACAACCTGGCGAGCAGCGGCATCATGCCGTGTTCGCTCTCCGACCTGCCGGTGAAATTGGATGAGCTCGATATCAACGGCCCCACACTCTATGGCTATGCGCCGCTGAAAGAGCGTATCGCCAGGTTCAACGGAGTCACGCCGGATCGTGTGGTTTGCGCGGCCGGAACCTCGATGGCAAACCATCTCGCCTTTGCGGCAACGCTGGAGCCCGGCGACGAAGTTCTGGTCGAGCGTCCGACGTACGAACTGCTGGTCAGCACACTGCAGTATCTTGGCGCCAACATACGCTGCTTCGATCGCCGCATGGAGAATGGTTTCCGCGTCGATCCCGAGGAAGTCGCGCGCCAGATGACGCCGAAAACACGGCTGATTGTGCTTACCAATCTGCACAACCCTACCGGTGTCGTGATGGACGATGCGACGCTGGCCGCAATAGGTGAGATCGCGCTGGCGCACAAGGCCCGTGTTCTGGTGGACGAGGTTTACCTCGAGGCGCTGTATGAGCAGCGACCGCGACCTGCCATTCATCTTGGCGATCACTTTCTGGTGACTAGCAGCCTGACGAAAGCTTACGGCCTGAGCGGCCTGCGCTGCGGCTGGGTCCTGGCCGAGCCGGAGCTTGCGCATCGCATGTATCGGATCAACGATCTGTACGGCGTGTACGCGGCAACTACTGCCGACATGCTGAGCGTCGTCGCCTTTGACCACCTGGATGGCGTAGCCGCGCGCGCGAAAAAACTCCTGGCCGCGAACCGTCCCGTGCTTGATGCGTTCTTGCAATCACGAGATGACCTCGCATGCGCGCGGCCAGAGTTTGGCACCATCGCCTTCCCGAAGCTACTGCACCACAGCGTGCATGATCTCGATCACCTGTTGCGCGAGAAATACGACACCAGCATCGTGCCCGGACGTTTTTTCGAAATGCCGCAGCATTTCAGGATCGGCATCGGCGGCGATCCGGAGATGACCCGCGCCGCTTTCCAGCGCCTCGGGCATGCTTTGAACGAACTGCGTGGACGGGCGGCAGCGGGATGAACCTGCTCTGGCCCAAATCGCAGCATTGCAACCCAGAAGAAACGCAGTGCCTGTGGCACGACGTCGCGGAAGACAGTGGCTTCAACCGGGCAGGAATGTTCTAGATCAGTACCCCTGATTCCGGTGCTGATCTAACGGATAACATCAGTACCCTGGTTCCCCGTCGTTCACGGATGCGGCAGTTGTTTGTATAATTAGGCACGTCCCCAACCGGGGCCGATTCTTGGCTCCGTCCTCGCGTGGGGCTATAGCTCAGCTGGGAGAGCGCATCGTTCGCAACGATGAGGTCGTCGGTTCGATCCCGACTAGCTCCACCATAAAATTAACAGCTTACTGGCGGGAAAATCACATTTATGTTCCAAACTGTTCCAATTGGGGTTCGTTTGGAACAACTTTCGCGATTGCAGACTTCTTGCCGTCCATCGGCATGCTCACTGCCTAACGTTGTGTGTCGCTGACCAGTTGGGCATAGCTTCCCAGGGATCGGCTGTAGATTCGCGCGCCGCATCTGGGCCTGGACGGATTTCGGATCCGCACCCCACGCGACCATCCAGCGGTCATATCGAAATCGGCGACGGTATATACGTTGGCAGGGTTGCCGAACGCAGTGTCGTATCCGTAAAGGCCAACTTCGCCGCGGGGATTACTGGATTCGGCGACGTTGTACAACAAGAAGACTGTTACCTGGGTAGCGGAATCCCGAGCGCAGTTGTGTCGAGCCACTCCGTTTGCTAGTTTGGCGTAGATGCCGCCGCCAGTGCCTGAACAACTCAACAGGACCATTGAGACTCTTTATCGATCGGAATCGGGCCGGGTGCTGGCGACGCTCGTACGCCTGCTTGGAGATCTGGATCTCGCCGAAGAGGCCATGCATGAGGCATTTGCCGTCGCGCTGGAGTCCTGGCCTCAGACCGGCATCCCGGACAACCCGCGACCCTGGCTGATTTCAACCGCGCGCTTCAAGGCCATCGATGTTATCCGCCGGCGCGCGCGCTTCGATGGAGCACAGAGAGATCTCGTTGCCCATATGGAAGCGCGCGTCAACGACGCTTCCTCCGGTAACGATGAAGATGTCGAGGAGATCGAGGATGATCGCCTGCGTCTGATCTTCACCTGCTGCCATCCCGCTCTGCCTCCGGAAGCACAGGTTGCGCTCACCCTGCGCGAAGTCTGCGGCCTGACCACGGAAGAAATCGCGCGAGCGTTTCTGGTTACGCCGGCGACGCTGGCGCAGCGCATCGTGCGCGCGAAGGCAAAGATTCGAGAGGCATCGATTCCGTACGAAGTGCCGGCGCCGCAGGAATTGCCGGACCGGCTGGACGCGGTGCTTCAGGTCATCTACCTCGTCTTTAACGAGGGTTACTCGGCTGCGGCGGGAGCGGAGGTAACGCGGGCCGAGCTGACCGGCGAGGCCATTCGGCTAGGTAGGCTGCTGGCCGAACTCCAGCCGAACCCGGAGGTGATTGGGCTGCTTGCTCTGATGTTGCTGCAGGAATCCCGTCGCGCCGCAAGAAGCTCTCCGACCGGAGAGCTGATTTTGCTGGAGAACCAGGATCGCTCGGCCTGGAACCGGCAGCAGATCGCGGAGGGAGTGGCATTGGTGGAGAAAGCCCTGGGGTACCGTGGGACGTCCCGCCGCTTCGGCTCTTACACACTGCAGGCTGCGATTGCGTCCGTTCATGCGGAGGCGGAGACCGCCGCCGCGACCGATTGGCGGCAAATTGTTGCGCTGTACGACGAGTTGGTGCGGATTCAGCCTTCGCCGGTTGTGCAGCTCAATCGCGCTGTGGCCATTGCCATGCGCGATGGCCCCGAGGCCGGCCTCGCGCGTATCGACGCGGTGCTGGAGCATGGCGAATTGACGAATTACTACCTGGCGCATGCAGCCCGCGCCGATATGTGCCGCAGGCTCGGCAGGACGGCTGAGGCCCGGACTTCTTATGAGAAAGCCCTGGCACTGACCCAACAGGAACCAGAGCGGCAATTCCTGCAGGAGCGGATCCGGCAGTTGAAATAAAAATTGGACCGGCTGTCGATTTTCGCTCTCCCGGACGACTATCTGACGAAAGAACGATGAGCTACGGCTCCTGAGTGAACAGGAAACGAGTCATCGGAAACAAACCACAGGAAACAAGGAGAAAAAGTCATGCCACAGTATCTGGTTGCTAACTACCTCCCCGACGACTTCGACCCGTCCACCGTAACCGAGGCGATGATGGAAGAGATCCACGCGCTCAACCGCGAAATGATTGCTGCCGGCGTGAGGAGGTTTGCCTGCGGGATTGCCCCGCCCGCCCAGGCGAAGACGGTGCGGAAGCAGCGCAATGGCTCGGTGCAGGTCACCGACGGACCGTACACCGAGACCAAGGAGCACATGGGCGGTTTTTGGATACTGGAAGCCGCCAATTTAGACGAGGCGCTGGCGTGGGCGCGCAAGGGCGCCATCACCTGCGACGCGGTGGGCGAGGTGCGCGAGCTGCTTTTCTTTCCGGCTCCGGAACAGAATTCCGGCGGAAGCCAGTAGGGAACGCGGCGATGCGGCCTCGGAACACGCGCCACGGCGACGAGAAGAATGACTCGGCGCGGCGAGGCCGTTAAACCGTCCAAGCGCTAGTACAGGAAGAGAGGTCGGGACGATTGAATGAGAAAAATGATCTACGCAATCAACATCACCATCGATGGCTGCTGCGACCACACCAAAGTACCTCCTCCCGATGAGGAAGTCTTTGAGTACTTCATGGACCTCATGCGCGAGGTCGATCTGCAAGTCTTCGGGCGTAAAACTTATCAATTGATGGTTCCTTATTGGCCCGACGTCGCAAAAAACCCCTCGGAGACGAAAGCCGACCGCGAATTTGCTGAAGCATTTGTCGCCCTCGACAAACTCGTTTTTTCACGATCATTACCCAGCGCCGAAGATGGAAGTACGAGAATTGTTCGGACGAACCTTCGCGAAGAGATAGTTAAATTAAAACAACAACCAGCCAAAAACATTTTGGTTGGAGGTGTAGATATTCCTTCACAACTGATCGAGCTTGGCCTGGTTGACGAATTCCGTTTTATGGTTACGCCAGTCATTGTTGGAGAAGGCCGACGGTTGTTGGAAGGCGTCAGCCTGCCGGAAAGATTGCGCTTAAAGCTGGTTGAGTCAAAGAATTTCAAATCAGGATGTGTTGCGCTTCGGTACTTGAAACAGTGACGAGAAAAAACCACGACGGTTGCGCCCTGGGCGAACGCGATTCCGGACTTGGCGCAGCTTGCTTGAAAGGGCACCCCTTCAGGCGTGCTGCCAGGGAGCGATTCATAGCTTTGCAATTGCATGTTAGACTAGTCGAGCACCGGTCTGATTGAGAGAGGCATTTCCATGGCCACGCTGCACAGCAGCAAGACGGTCGGAGCTTATGAGGCGAAGACGCACCTGTCCGAACTGTTGGAGAAGGTCGAAGCGGGCGCCGAGATCACGATCACCAAACATGGTTCACCGGTAGCCAAGATCGTGCCCATTAGAAAAGAAGCCAGCGCGGAGGAGCGAAGGGCCGCCATTCAGCGGATTCAAAAGCTCGCCGGCGGCCTTTCCTTAGGTGGACTCAAAGTCAAAGATCTGATTCGTGAAGGCCGCCGGTGAGCTCCCCGGCATTTGTGCTTGATTGTTCGATTGCCATGGCATGGCTGTTCCACGATGAAGCGACGCCGAGGACGGCGGCCTTGCTGAATCGGCTGGCAACCGAAACGGCGGTGGTGCCCGCCTGGTGGTCGATCGAAGTTACCAACGTGCTCGCCATGGCGGAGCGCAAAAGGCGTATCACTCCGGCGCAGTCCGACGCTTTTATCGCGGACCTGAGCAGGCTCGGCATCGAGCGAGACGAGGAAGCGGCTGGCCGGGCCTTCACCCATCTGCTTGCGCTGTGCCGGACCCATCGGCTGACCAGCTACGACGCGATGTACCTCGATTTGGCAATCCGCCGAAGCTTACCTCTGGCGACGCTAGATGCCGACTTGCGTAGAACCGCCAGGAAGTTGGGAGTCGGCCTGTTAGCTTCCTAGCCTTCCCAGTTGGTGCCCCAGGTTCGCGGCCCGATTTTGGCCGCTAACCTGGGCCGCGCCGATGCATCCCGAGCCCAGGTTAGCCCAAAAGAAGGGCGAACCTGAGGCAACCGGCTATCCGGGCTCTCTTCTTCGCTTTCAACGCCGCCCGGCGGCAATACGCTAGAATTTCAAATGAATATGAGGCACGAGGACGAAATAAGGCGTGGCATCGAGTACCTAAAGGGCACGATCGAAAGCGGGAAGATCCTACGTTTAGGCGAGCCCCGCATCCTTGGGCAGTTCAATTTCTGGTATCACTTTGTAGTAACCGCATACTCCAAGCAGTGGGATTTCACCCTGTCGCGAGATGAGCTTTCCGACGTCCCCGGAACTAGGCAGTACCAGCTATCAGCTCTCGCTTTTGCCCATGACCTTGAAAAGCGATTCAAGAATGTCTCTCCGTCTCTGTTCTGGTGCACTTCCGGGCGCCTCATCGAGATCGAGGTCGAATGGCCTCATCTTCACTGGTCGGGCCGCGCGGCCTCTTACGTCACGGCCCGCGTGATCGATAAAATGACGGGCGAATTCGCGAATGGCTTTGTCGTTCAAACACACCAGCAGGACATGTTCGAGCTGAAGGAGGACCCCTTTCGCGAGTATCCGGGAATTGCGAACAGCATTAGAAAGGGTGTCGATTCTGGTTCGGTCGTCTTTTATCCCACTCGTACAGACCATCCGCACGATCTGCAACGGGTAGACCTTACGCTCGGTCCGACTCAGCCGCCCGCTACCGACGTTAGCGACTTCCTAAAACAGAAAGTGCTTTCCATGGGCTTTAGATCGGGCGGGAGGGATACAGAGGTTTGGATCGCAGACCCTTGGGATGCAGCATATCTGGGCGTGACCGTTCAATCTTTCCAGATGGAGGCCGAATTTCTTGAAGCTGAAGAGTTTGTTCGGCTAAACCACGAGGATAGGAGTTTCGCATCCGCAGCAAAGAGACTACTTCTGGAGGAGCGGGCACGCACGGCGGCACCACCGCCGGAGGCGAGATCGCGACAGGCCGCCGTGCAGTCTCAAAACACCAATCTGGTCGAATTCGACGACGCCAGCCGGCCCGTCGCTTTTATGTCCTACTCATGGGAGACGAAAGAGCACGAGGATTGGGTACTCGCATTGGCGACGCGTTTGACAGAAACGGGAGGCGTAAACGTAATCCTCGACAAGTGGCACCTGCGGATGGGCATGGATAAGACTCTCTTCATGGAAAAGGCGGTGGTGGAGAGCGACTTCGTGTTAGTAATTTGCACTCCGACCTACGCGCAAAAGGCCAATGAGCGCCGCGGCGGAGTCGGCTACGAAGCGATGATCATTACCGGCGAGCTCGCCCAGGATATCCAGCAGACAAAATTCATCCCCGTGCTTCGCGAAGGGGAATGGGACAAAACCTCAATGCCGCGCTGGCTGAGCACTCGAACCGGTGCCGACCTACGGGGAACTTCATACGACGCGCACCAATACGACATGCTCATAAGAGAGTTGCACAGGGAATATCTGAAGCCGCCCGCAGCTGGCCCGAAGCCTGATTTCTCTTTCGTCGCGCCGGCCACGTCGTCAGCCGCACCTGCTCCGGCTGTCCAGCCCGGACCGGCTCCGGCTCAAACTGCACGTCCACAGAATGCCATTGCTCACGCCTTCTATGAAACTACGGGACCGAGTGCGACGTTTTTCAAGATGTGCGTGAGACCCGTGGACCAGGCGAAGGATCTGTTCAGTCTTGAAACGTCAGACGGAGAAGTGTCGGAGGGTAGTTTTAGCGAGATCGCCCAAGACTTCCTGTTGACTGATCTCAAGTGTAGACAGGAAGGCTATAAACGTATGAATAAGGGCAATTCCTCCGGGCGCCGAGAGCTTGACCTTCCTTGAAATTCTGGCAATCTGCTTTGATGGGAAGACTCTTTCACAATTTGCTCTCGCCGCCCAAGGCATCGCCATCTGCGCGGATCGTAAACGAGGCGCTCACGCGGACTCCGCAGGAACCGGAGCGCCGTTTCCTCGCGCTGGGCTGCAATTACTTCAGCCAGTGGATTTTGATTTCCCGTTCGAGCGGCCTCAATTCTGGGCGCCGGTCACGAGTTCCGCCTTGAGCTCTTTGGCCAGGGCGGCGGCGAAGGCATCGGCCAAGCTCAACCTGAAACGGGCTTTGAAATCGGCGGCGGTGTCGCCACACGGACGTTCTCTACTGATTCAGAGCTGCAGCCAGGTGCGCAGTTTGTCATTAAGGGACTCTCGATCCACAGCAGTGATACGGCCGATGATCCTCACAACTAACTTCTCTTCAAACGGTCGCGAGTTGCGCTTTAACCCCGGAGGCAACATTGAGCCCTGCTGCTTCCCACTCCAGAAGCGCAAAGTCCGTGTGTTGGCCAGAACTGACGAGATGGGAACCACGAAGAGGTCTGCGCCTTTGCCGCCGACAATAATTGCCGGCCGAACCTTGCGGCTGGTCAGATCGGTAAAGGGAATCGGTAGAAGAACGACATCATTTCTGGAGCAGTTCATTGTAGACTTCGTCGGCATCGTTGTCCCAAACTCTTCTGAGCGATTCCTCCGAGAGTTTTAGCCACGCCGCACGCTCCGAATCCGTATCGATGATGACCCGGACATGAGCATGTTCCGGTAAGGGCAACGGCTGCTGCAGGACCAGCTTGCCGTCCTCGTAGGTTGCATCGATAGTCTTGATCATGACCGAAGAATAGCGTACAGAGGTGGCGCATGTCACCCGCTCCTGCCGGGTGACTCCGCACCTAAGCGCAGCCAGGATTCGATGTTCCCCCCCGGGTGCCCCACTCATCACTTGTTTTGGGATGAGTGGGTTCGTGTGGGCGGGGCCCAGGTCTCGCGCTGTTCGAGACCTGGGTGCCATCGCTCTGCACAATCCCCGTCTCGGAAACCACGAGACCCTTCGGCTACGCTCACGGCAGGCTGTGGGGCACCCAGCGCGCCGCGCTACTACCTTCGTAACATTTACCCTCTTGCCATGAATTAATAGGATGTGATTAGGGTGGGATCGCCAAAAACCTCGGCGCTTCCGCCCTTTTGTCTTGAATTGAGCTTTTCTTGTGGCTACTGCTATTGCCAAGCCGTCGGAGCGCGTGAAGCAGGCGAAGAACTTCGGCCGGCAAGCAGCAGAAGAAAGCATGCAGGCCAAGGGTGTTTTCCCGTTTTGGAACGGATTTGTGACGTCACTTGGACTGTAACTTTTTTTGTTTGGAATATTTTATCTGTAAGTCCCACGCCGAGAATATTTTGGCGGGAAAACTAAGGAATTTCTGATTGTTTTCAACAACTTGAAGGGTAACATAGGTAGGGGGGAGTCCTCTGGTTACGTTACCCGACCAAAGTGGCGACTCGTTCTTGTTTCTTCCTTCGTTTTCTTCAGTAATCTCCTCTGTCGATTTTCTCTGTACGCGACGACTATAGGATGAACGGTCCAGCATTGTGCCCCAGCTTCGGCCTTCTTTTTGCCTAAGCTGGGAACAGTCAAGGCTGTGCTGCTGGCTCCGACCAACAGGAGGAGAACAATGAAATACATCTGTTTCGGGTACTACGACAAAGCCAAATTCGATGGCCTGCCTGAGGCCGAGCGAAACGCCATGTTCGACGCCTGCTTCGAATACGACGAACATCTCCGCGCCAATGGGCATTTTGCCGTAGGAGAGGCGCTTCAGCCTCCGGAAACCGCGTTGACCCTGTGTTGGAGGAACGGCAAAGTGGCGACTACCGACGGTCCCTATGCGGAGACCAAGGAACAGCTCGGCGGCTTCGGAATCCTCGAGGCGCGGGACATGAACCATGCTGTACAACTCATAGCGCAGCATCCGTCCCTGAAATACGGCAGCATCTGGGAGATTCGGCCGGTGGGAGACATGAGCGAGATCATGAAGGCCAGTGAGCAGCGACGGCGGCGGAACACGGAGCGCTGAAGTCGCCGCGACAGTTGTTCGCTGGCGAACACCGATGCCGTGTCGGCGGACATGTCGGCGACCGGTGGAAATGGGAAGTGGGTCCAAGCTGTTGAGAAGCAATGAATTTCCCGGCGCGGGTGGTGGAGAATCTATTGCACTCCAAGGTTCCCAAGGGAGAGGCGGGCCGCGGAAGTGTGACGCAGTTCCGGAGAGAACAAAATGACGGTCAGAGCGGATTTGATTCTTCAGGACCTGAAGGTGGCGCTGAGGTCATTGTGGCGCAGCAAAGGCCTGTCGATCACGGTGATCCTGACGCTGGCGCTGGGAATTGGCGCCAATGCCGCCATCTTCAGCCTGGTGCGCGGGGTTCTGCTGCGGCCGCTGGTCAACCGCGGCGAAGACCGCCTGATCTACATCCGGCAGAGCGCGCCGGGTTACGGCGACGAGGACGAGGCCTTTTCCGTGCCGGAGATCCAGGACCTGACAGCCAGCGTGAAAACGGTCAGCGCCTTCGGGGACTTCTCGACTATTGGTTTCGCGATGATCGGGCTGGGCGAGCCGCGCGAGGTGCGTGCCGGCGTCGTGGACGGACCGTATTTCGAAGTTATGGGCCTGCGCCCGGTGCTGGGCAGGCTGCTCGATCAGCATGACGACGGTCCCAATGCCGCCGGCGCTTGTGTGCTGACTTATCGTTTCTGGAAGGACTCACTGAAGGGCGATCCGACCGTGATCGGCAAGACCATACGGCTCGATCCGCGCACAGCCACTATCGTCGGCGTGCTGGAGCCGTCGGTGCAGTATCCGACGCAGACCGAGATCCTGGTCAACGTGGTGACCAGCCCGCATCATCTCTCGGCCACCATGGTCACCGGGCGTGTGCATCGCATGACCGAATTGTTCGGCCGCCTCGCGCCCGGCGCCACGCTCGATCAGGCCCGCGCCGAGCTGCGCACCGATTATGCGGCGATGGTGCGGGCGCATCCCGAAGCTTACCCGGCGAGCGCACATTACCAAATCGATGCCGTGATGCTGCGCGACCAGATTACGTCGGGCGCAAAGACGATTCTCTGGGTACTGCTGGCCGCGTCCGGGCTCATCTTCATCATTGCGTGTTCGAATGTCGCCAATCTGATTCTGGCGCGCTCGGTGCGCCGCGAGGGCGAGCTGGCGATTCGCGCCGCGCTGGGGGCGACGACCGTTGCGCTGCGGCGAACCCTGCTGGCGGAAAGCCTGCTGCTGTCGGTGGCCGGTGCGGTGCTGGGCATTGTCAGCGCGCAGCCGATGGTGGCCGTTCTGGCGCGCTATGCCTCGCGTTTTTCCGTGCGCGCCCTCGATTTGCGGGTCGACGTGAGCGTGCTCTGGGTGGGAGCGGCGCTGGCCGTCGTCTCTGCGGTACTGCTGGCCTTCGTCCCGCGGCTGCCTTCGATGGAGTCGTCGGGTGGAATCGGGCTGGCCAGTAGCAGCAGCGTCCGCATCACCGGAGGCACCAGCCGCCGGCTGCGGATGTTTGCAGTCACGCAGATTGCCGCTTCCTTCATGTTGCTGGCGGGAGCCAGCGTTCTCATCAAGACTTTGATTACGCTTCAGGAAACGCAGACCGGCCTCGACATGCATCGTGTCCTGGCGGTCAACGTTCCAGTCATGTCATACGGGAAGACTTCCGCCGACATCATCAACTTCTACCGCGAGGTGATTCGGCGCATCAACGAACTGCCGGGCGTCGATCGCGTGGCTTTGGGGACCACCGTTCCCTGGCGTGACGCCGGCAACTACGGTCCCGGCCTGCAATTCAGCGGCGAGGGCCACATCAAAGGCAGTCATGATGAGGATCCGCGGGCGCAGCTTCGGGTGGTATCGCCGGGATTCTTTGCGGCGCTGGGAGTGCCGCTGATCGCCGGACGCGACTTCAACGACAACGACCGGCGCGGCGGCGAGCCCGTAGTCATCATCAGCCAGAGCGCGGCGCAGCGCATGTTTCCAGGTCAGGATCCTATCAATCGCCACATCATGTGGACTGACCCGGTGATGAAGTTCGTCTACATCAATCCCGGACCGCGCCGCATCGTGGGTGTGGTCGCCGATATGGACGACGAGCATATCCAGCCGGGGCCGGCGCTCACCATCTACCACCCCTTTGGGCAGGTTCCCGACGATACCAGCAAGGAGTTGTCACTGTTCGGCGGCCGTCTGTTCGTCCATACCCGCTCCGATCCTCATGCCCTGATCATCCCGCTGACGCGCATCATCCGCGGCCTGTCGTCGGAACAGCCTGTGGAGCACGCCGCCACGCTGGATGACATTCGCGCCGAAGTGCTGACCCCGGACCGTCTGAATACGCTGGTCTTCAGCGGTCTGGCGGGGCTGGCGCTGGCGATCGCTGTGGTCGGCGTCGCCGGCGTGCTGGCATTTTCTGTCAGCGGACGCACCCGCGAGTTCGGCATCCGGCTGGCGGTTGGAGCGCAGCCCAGGCACTTGCTCATGGACGTAATGATTGAAGGTGCGGCGATGGCTGTGTCCGGCATTGCGGCGGGCGCGGTCCTCGGTTACGGATTAACGCGCCTGGCCAACAATTACTTTCCGGCCTTGCAGTTGCCGAGCGCGTGGCCAGTGATGGCTTCGGTCATCGTCTTGCTGGTCGCTGCAACCATCGCGTCCACCTTCCCCGCAGCCCGCGCTGCACATGTGGACGTGACCGAAGCCCTGCGTTCGGAATAATGCCAGCCTCGCGGCTGGTATCGTGCGAAGGCTTCGGAGCTATTCCCGACAACTGGTCAGAACTCGGCCTACGCGCAGAATTAGCAACGAGAAACGCACTTCTATTATAAAAATTACTCCTGTGAAGTCGGCCAGTGTTTACGAATATCTTTCGATTCAGCTTGCCGTACAACGGTCAATGCGCCACCGAGCCGGGGCAGGCTCTTGGCCAGCCGCGATGGAGGCGGCTGGAATGAGCAGACACGGCAAGGGGAAATTCCAAGAACCAAAGCGGCCCAACGCGAAACTCGGCCTAATCTGGATCACAGCAAGTCGGCGGTCCTGGACAGCCTTCGTTCACTCGAGTCGAAGCGCGGCTACCGACATGCCATCGATAAATTCATTCAGTGGTACTGCTCCGAGCCGCGACTGTCGTTCAACAAGACTGACGAGCGCCAACCCTGAGCTCACCGAAGCATCGATTATGCCTTCTAACCACCGCCGTCCTGCCCGTTGCATACGTCCGTTCGCCCCAGACTCTCTCCCCTTGTATATTGACTTTGCACATCGGGAAGGGTGCAGATCCAATATTGTTTTAGTAGTTTGTCGAGGTCGTCCGTGCGTTCGTAATTGAAGTTCTCGGCCACCATGGCAAATTCCTCCGCGAACACTTCGGCGAATTGACTAAAGTAGTCGGAGTACATTCTGTAATCGTCCGGGTAATCTGGATCACCGTACGGGAAGTAGACTGCGGAGTCAGGTATAAAGCGAAGGTAGTAGAAGTCTGCTCCTCCCGACAGCGGTGTGGGACGACCGCCGATTCCGCTACCACCTTTCTGGTAATCATAGGCGTGTCCTATTTCATGACGGGCGACATGGCTAACACTTTCACCGGTAGTATCTTTGCTTATTCGTATGTCTTGAAACTTGGGTGCACGTTCAGTGGGGCTATACAAATAGACAGAAGTTAGAACCGGCGTTTCGTTCCAAATAGGACTCGGGAGCCAAGTGTAACCAAGGACACCATCATACGAATTATTCCATCTGTACGCAACCCAATCGTACAACGTGGGATAAGTTCGGTTGCATCGTGGGATGATCTCGAGCATCCTATGATGCAAGATGCGTTACCGACCCGAACACAAAGCAGAAATCCATCAGAAGATTGTGAAAGACGCCTCGCGCCGCCTCCGCGTCGAAGGCCTGAGCGGCGCGGCGGTGGCAGCGGTGATGCGCGACACCGGCCTGACGCACGGAGGCTTCTACAAGCATTTCGGGAGCAAGGGCGATCTGCTGGTGGAATCAATGAGTGAGGCTTTCCGGGAAATCGCCGCGAGCTTGGCTCGGGTCGCTGAACAGTCGCCCCCCGGCGAGGGGTGGAAGGCAATCGTGAAAACTTATCTGCGCCCGGAAATGTGCGAACACCCGGAGCGCGGGTGCCCTCTGCCGGCACTTGGGCCCGAACTGGCCCGGGTAGATGAGCGGATGAAGCCTCAGGTCGTTGCGGAGTTGGTGAAGTACAAAAGCCGAATGGTGCCCTACATGCCTGGGCGGCGAATTTTGGATAAAGAACGCGCTTTCTTTGCGATTTTTTCAACGACGATTGGGGCGGTCGAAATCGCACGCCTGCTACCCGATCCTGCGATGCAAAAGAAAGTCCTGGGAACCGCCAGAGACTTCCTCTTGTCTAGCTTTTGATTTCCGAAGTCGATATAGGCATCAGCTCGGACGCTCATGCGTGCCTCCAAGCCACCCAAAACCGGAGTCCATAGGATGATATGCATCATCTTATGCAGAAAGGAGGACCCCAAAGTCACACCCAATTTTGGTTGCCGGCGCAGCCGGCGTCCGCAGGGATCAACCGGACGCGGCGAATAGTGCGTTCAGAAGGTGTATCCGACCTCCAGCACGGCCGATGTGTCGGTACGGCCCACATCGAAGAGGTAAGTCGTAAATTCCAGATTCTTATGGCCAACCCCCAAGAAGAAGCCGGGTTGTGTTTTAAATTTGGTCTCAAAGGCCTTAGTATGTTGTGCCACCAGGCCGAACTTGAGCCATTCTAATGCCGAGTAGGTCAGCTGCGGCCATGAGTCGTAGAAGTTGCCGGCCTTGTCTCCGGTGTCGAAAACATACTCGTTGGAAAGGCTGAATTGAAGCTTCTTATAAGTAAGTGAGGCTTCAATCCCTGGCGCAATGCCTGTGGTCCTGCCAAAGACACCGCCGATCATGGGCGTGAACTCGAAAACGAGGTTCTTTCCCCAACTGAAGTTGTAGCCCACCCAAATGGAGCCGGTATGAAGGTTCTCGTCGTTGTAACGAGCTTCGAGATGCAGCCAGTGGTGATCCGCTGTAAAAACCGGGTCTACGTAGCTTTCTTCGCTCGGGACGATGTAGCCGTCTACGGTTAGAGAGAATGCCCAGGGCTTACCACCAGACAGAATATCAGCTTTTGCCGCAGTTGCCGCCTCGGTGCCCTGAGCCGCTGCAACGGTAGGAAGCAACAGCGCAAGTAACACCAGACGTATGCGTGCCGAGTTCATGGTTGCATCAGAACACAACCTTGATGACCCGCAGGATGACTTCCTCCGGCGACCAGACAGTCAGCAACAACGGCACGAGGGGGGCCGCGGTCACAGCGGCCAGACGCGTCACGTCCTGCAATCCGAAAGGAGTGATACGCATTTCCCGTACTACCGCATAGCTGTTACCGAGGTCCGCAAGCGACTGAATATCGCCTGTTCCGAGGAGCTCTTCGGAAGTATTCGAATTTCCGGCAATCCACTTTTGCTGGAAGCCCTCCACATATTGCTGAGCGAGCAAGCCGTATTCCGCCGATCCCTTGCGTCTTGCACTTGCCATCTTAGGGGTGAACATGAGCAGAGGGCCGAGGATGACGCACACAAAAAAAACCACGAAGCTGCCCGCCTGCAGCTTAAATGAGAATAGGTTTTCGCCGTTGTAGAGCACGCGACTGGCAATGACACCCGCGAGCATCACACCCTGAGCAAAAATAACAGGGCCGAATGCATAGGGGCTACTGCCGATGAATCCCAGCCCTGCGGCCCGGTCTGGATGGGTGGAAATGAGGTTGAGCTGCAGTCGCGACACCTGCCAAAGGAAGCGATACCAGATGAGAAACCTCAAGTACCAGCGCAGGAGAATGAATTGCAGGAGAGGAATACTTATAAATACATACCAAATACCAGCGGGAGTGAGGTGCCAACGTCCGCCGGGCATGGCATACCACGTGGCAGTGTTAATGCTGAAACGACTGTTCCAGACCCACAGTCCGCAAATGTAAACAAATGCCAGCAGCCCAAGCTCCAGGGGGATGGAGTTGCGCAGGCGAATTGCGGATTGTAGGGCGTGCTGAAACCGCGGGAGGTCTTCCGGCAGAATAATGCGGCGCTCGACAAAGCGGCGCGCTATCGGGCGTAGCCGAGCATGCACGATCAGCTCAGCCGCGATCAGGATCGGAAGAGCTAAAAGGAACCGCACATGCACTTCAATGTCGTGAAAAAAGGAAAGCCGGGCGGTGCTGCCCGTCAGAGAGCCGAAGATAGCGAGGAGCATTAGCGGCAACCACGCGAGTAGCGTGATAACCAGCAGCCGGCGATACAAAAGCTCCAAGTGATCGCCCTCCAGACGGACTTTCCGAAGGGCTTGGTAGGTTGGGCCGCCTAATACCAGAGAGAAATCAAAGGGCTCCTGGAGAAAATCGGCTGGCGCGGCAGGGGCGCGTTCGTCTGCCGATTTGGTTGGCAAGGCCATAGAGTCGTCCTTGTGCTCGCACGACCCGTTCACGTAATTCCACGATTGATGAATCGGGGGCCGACGGCATTCCAAGCGGAATGCATATAGACACTTCGTCCTTTGGTGTAATCGGAGATGACGGACCACACAACTGGGAAAATTCCTAGCCTTCAGTAATCTGGCAAGCTGCTGAAACTGGCTGCCTCTACATGTCTTGTCGTCATTGCGTGAGCAGCATGCCGGAGGCACGCCCGGCACTCCAGACCATCGTGAAAGCAGATCGCGTGCAGTTAGACTATTCGCTGTTCTGCATGACCGCATTCATGGCGGGCACGAGGTCCCGGCCGACATTGGATTTTACGATGTACGCGCGCGCACACGGACCTACGCAAAGCCTTTCGCATCATGGTGGGGGACTCAAGGGCCCTCACGAAGGGAATGATCGTTTCGGGAATCGTCCTGCAAGCCTATTAATCTCAGGTAGGCTGATATCCAGCAGGACCAGGTCTGGAAGTAAATCTTGACTATTGCGGATCGCATCCAGTCCGTCTCTAGCCTCACCGACGACCAGAAACTCCGGATACGCCTGCAATTTGTTGTGGGTGTAACGACGCCAGCCGTCGAAGTCATCGACGATCAGAACACGAAATCTTGCCAACAGCGATATCGCCTCAAAATGAGAAAATTAGGTCGGGGCCCCACAACGCTGGCTTAGTTAAAGCATCGCAGGCGACTAGGGCAGTCGTCGTTGCGCGGGCGCAAGCCTGTGCTTGTTCACGTACAATTGGGCAAGAGCCGTCGCCTCGCTAGGAATTTCCCTAGTTGCGACGGAGCTTACGCTGTCCTAAATTGCCTAGTCGCAGGAGACCGTCTGATCAAAGGGGAAAGACCTATGGGCAAGAACTCCAAGCACAGGAATGAAAGCAAATCTGCCGTGATGGAAGCTTTGGAAACGCATTCATCCGCCCCAGACGGGGATCAAAAGCTCAGCAAGAAGGAGTATGAGGCTGAGCTGTTCAAGCTTCAGGTCGAACTGGTCAAACTTCAGGAGTGGGTGAAAAAGACCGGCGCGCGCATCGTCATCGTCTTCGAAGGCCGTGATGCCGCGGGGAAAGGTGGCATGATCAAGCGCATTCTCGAACGGGTAAGCCCGCGAGTTTTTCGCCTGGTTGCGTTGCCTGCGCCCACGGAGCGCGAGAAAACACAACTCTATGCCCAACGCTACATCGCGCATCTTCCGGCCGGCGGAGAGATCGTCATCTTCGACCGCAGTTGGTACAACCGCGCCGGTGTCGAGCACGTGATGGGCTTCTGCACCGAAGACGAGTATAAAAAGTTCCTCAAGAATTGTCCGGCGTTCGAAAGTTTCATCACCAGCAGTGGCATTATCCTGCTGAAATACTGGCTGGATGTTTCCGAGAGGGAACAGCACAAGCGGTTCCTGGCGCGCATCGAAGACCCGTCAAAACGCTGGAAGCTAAGTCCCATGGACCTGGAGTCGCACCGCCGCTGGTACGACTACTCGCGGGCGCGCGATGCGATGCTGGCCGCCACCGATACGGCCGTGGCCCCGTGGTACATCGTGCCTTCGAACGATAAGAAACGGGCCCGGCTCAATTGCATCGCAGACATCCTTAGCCGCATTCCTTACAAAGAGACACCCTATACGCCGCCGAAACTGCCCGATCGTCAAAAACCGAAAGGGTATCGCGAGCCCACACTGCGACACCAGACGATAGCACAACGTTGGTAGGTCAGCACAGCAGGAGGAACTGTGCCCGACGTTCACCCGCTCGCACACGTTCACTTAGGAGGCGAATATGATCCGATCCAGCCGAGTGGCGGTCGCGGTTGTTCTCCTGAGCTTAGTCATCCTCTGTGGCTGGCGCGGGCTGGGTCCTGAAACTCAGGATCTTCTTCCCCATGACACTCAGAGCCTGCTTTTCCCCAGTTTTAAGCGATCAGAAATTCTTGGTCTCGTGGCGGGGTTTGGAACCACCTTCGCTGCTCTGCCTGATCTGATCGCGATGCTCCGGCGACGGTCAAGCGCAGGCATGAATCCGAGGATGGCGGCAATCATGGGGGTTTTTCAGATACTCTGGGTGTACTACGGTCTGTTGATTGTTTCGCGGCCGGTGGTGCTATGGAACGTTGTGGCCGTGTTGGTCAATTTCGTAAGCGTGGGCGCGTACTTCCACTTTTCCCGCAAGGAAAAAAGTCGGGTAATCCACCGAAGCTGAACCTTGTGTAACTCACGGCCAGCAGATGTTCAGGAGCAGCAAGAGGCCTCTCTTATATGGAGGTCACCGAACCGAAGCGCCTGAACAAGACCCGCGAAAACGGCGTGCCGTAGAAGATATGGCGCCCACGCACTCATACATGATGTATCTGTGCAAGTATTCCCAGCGGGAGCTCCCGTATCGCGACCTGGTCGAAACCGATGGCCGCCGCTCCCCAGAGGAGTTCGAATATGAACTGCTGGACACTGGCGTCTTTGATGACGACTACTACTTCGATGTCTTCGTCGAATATGCTAAAGCCGATCCGGAAGACCCGCTCGTACGTATTAGCGTGCACAACCGCGGACCGGAAGCAGCCACTCTACATGGTGCGGCCAGAAACCCGGATTAGGAAAATCCCTAGTTGTTGCTTTCCGTATCGCCGTCTCCAATACAAACGTCGACGGGAGAAGCTGAATGAAGAAGTTGCGGGTCTGGGCTATGGTTCTGTTCAGCAGTCAACCACTGGTTAATTGAAGTGAACCGCCCGCGGGTCGTCGATGAATGCGCTGAAGCGAAGAGGCGATCATGTCGTGGAATACACGTAGTTTCTGTTGGGCACCCGTCCTTCTGCTGCTGATTGGTGGCTTGGCGGCGGCGCAAGCAGACAAGCCGCAGGCCAAGAACATGGCCACCAAGCCCCCTGCCTTGGCTCCCACCGGGCAGGGTCAGTACGCCGATAACGAAGTCTGCAAGACCTGCCATCAGGATCTTTGGGAGAAGCACTTTGCCGGGACACCGCACTCGGCGCTGCTGAAAGGCGACCAGCACGGATGCCAGTCGTGCCACGGGCCCGCCCAGGCGCACGTGGACGGTGGCGGCGACATCACGAAGATCATTCGCTTCGAGACGTTGAGTCCGACGCAAGCCGCGGCAATCTGTACGAAATGCCACCAGTCGAGCCTGGAGACGCAAAACTTCTCCAAGTCGGAGCATCTGGCCGCCGGAGTTGCCTGCACCACCTGTCACGATCCGCACAACTCGAAAGATGTCAATTTCATGCTGGTGAAGTCGCAGACTGAACTGTGCTTCGGCTGCCATGCGGCGCAGAGAGCGGAGTTCGCGCGGCCGTATCGGCATCGCGTCGATGTCGGCCTGATCCAGTGCAGCGATTGCCACAATCCTCACGGCACACAGATCGGACACCAAATACGTGCTGCCGCCGGGCAATTCGCCGTCTGCACCAAGTGCCACACCGACACCATGGGCCCGTTCGTCTTTGAACATGCTCCGGTCAAGACCGAAGACCAATGCCTCTCCTGTCACACGCCGCATGGTTCGACCAACCCGCGGCTGTTGCAGGTAAACAACGTGAACTTTCTCTGTCTCCGCTGCCACACGCCGAACATGAATGGCGCCGCTGGCCGGCCCTCCGGACCGAACCACGACCAGAACACCAAGTACCAGGCGTGTACGCAGTGCCACACGCAAATCCACGGCTCCAACTTTAGCCCGGTGTTCTTCCGGTAAGCGAGGATTGCGATGAACCTGCAGAGAACTGGCAAGAACCTTCTGAAAACGGCTGTAATCGCCGCCTCATTGTTACTGCCAGGCGGTGTAGCAGCACAGGATCAATCGTCCAATCCTGACGGGGGCCTATCCTCCGAGAGCGAAGGAAAAGACATCGGCGGCTTCCATGTAACGCAGTCGATCACCCTCGGCGGACGCATCAGCGACGTGAGTGGCAGCCAGGCAATGTACGACACGTTGCTCAATTATCAGAGCGGCGCGCGGGTGCTCGACCAGTCGCTGACCATGCAGTCCATCAGCCATCAGGACGTCTTCGACACGCTCACGCTGAACAGCTTCGGTTTCGGCGGCGATCCCGAACAGGCGGCGCGGCTGCGCGTAGCCAAGTACAACTGGTACAACTTTTCGCTCACGTATCAGCATATACAGAACTTCTTCGACTACGACCTGTTCGCCAATCCGCTGAATCCATCCACCGGCTCATCGTTTGCGCCAGTGCTGTTTTCGCCGCACGCGTATTTCAATACGCAGAACCTATACAACTATGACCTGGTGCTGTTCCCGATGCATCGATTCACAGTGCGCCTGGACTATAACCGCAACCGTTTCATCGGCCCGTCGTTCAGCAGCGTGCACGAAGGCACAGACGCCCTGACGAATCAGAACTGGGACAACACACTGAATGGCTACCGGTTTGGATTCGACTTCCGAGTGGATCCCAAGACGACGCTCAGCTATACGCAGTCGTTGCAGTACTTCGACGGCGGCACGGTTTATAGCCTGAATCCCTTCAACTCGTATCTGCTATCGAACGGCATGCCGGTTAGCCTCGGACTGAACTGGTTCAACGGCGGCAGCCCTTGCAGCGCGCCTTTGAGGAATGGAGTAGCCAATCCCACCTGCAATGGCTTTTTCGGCTACGACCTATATCAGGACCAGGACACATTCATCCCCACCGAGCAGCTCAACCTGCGCTCCTCGCACTTCAAGTGGCTGGACTTCAATGGCCAGTACGAGTACAGCCACGCGCGTATGAACACGCCGCTACAGGAGCTGTTCACCGGATTGAGCAGCCGCTCCAATTTGCTGGCATCTACCACGGGCAGCACGTCAATCGCGCATTGGAACTCGTCTTCCGCCGACGTCTCGGCGGTGATTCACATCAACGACCGGCTGCGTCTCGTTGACGACTTCCGCTTCCGCACCTTCAGCGTCGCGGGAAACTTCCTCGATGCCGAGATGGCCTTCTTCAACGCGGCCGGCCTGGGCTCGGGGTCGCTGCTCAATCCGATCAGTCTGTTTCCGCCGACGACACTGAGCCACACTTCCAGCTCGCCCGCGGACATCACCAACGAAATCAATGCCAACCTCATCGGTCAGAACACGAAGGCCAACGATTTTCAAGTGCAATACGACGTCTCGCGCTGGCTGGGCGTCCGCGCAGGCTTCAACTGGTCGCAGGACACCATCCAGCCGGGCAACTCGTATCAGGCGGCGCTGGGCGATATTTACTTCCCCAACAATGCGGACCGCGGCGATTGTCCTGGGCCGCCGCTGAATCCTGACGGAAGCTGCACGTTCATCGGCGTGATCACGCCCTTTGGCAATCCCACCACCACCATCAACCGCTACTCCGGCGTGCTGGGCGCCTGGTTCCGCAAAGGTTCGGCGCTGCGCGCCAACTTCGACGCCCAGTTCGGCGGCGCCGACAACTGGATTTACCGTACCGACCCGCTGAAGTCCTTCAACATCAAGGCCAACATCTCTTACGCTCCGCAACCCTGGCTCATGCTAGGGGGCAACTTTATTTATGAGCACGCCAGCAACGATGTGAGCGATATCAACCTCAACCAGCACAACTATGTCACGATGGCCACCGCGACCATAATGCCGAACAAGCGTTGGGGACTGGACCTGGCGTATAACTTCGACGCCATCCAGCAGAACCTGTTCCTCTGCTTCCAGGGCTCGCTGTTGCCGTCCGGCACGACCACGTGCGCCGAAGACAACACGCTGAACCAGGTCTACGGGCTTTACGAAACCCACACCCAATACGGCTATTTCGCCTTCCGGCTTGCGCCGGTGGAGCGTATGGCGCTGAGAATCGGTTATAACATCGTGGACAACCAGGGCAACAGCACGCAGCTCAACATGTTGTTGCCTTTGGGTCCGCTGGCCTCGACCTATCAGTCGCCGCTGGCAGCCGTGGATTTCCAGGTATACAAGGGCGTGACATTCAAGGCTGGTTGGAACTACTACCAGTACAACGAAGGTTCATTCGTGGGACCAACCGCTCCCCGTTACTTCCATGCGAACAACACCACGCTGGCGTTGAGATATGCGTTTTGATTGCGACCGTCATGCACATCCGATTGTGGAGGCATCACCATCAACGCCATCTTCGTACCAGTGACATTCGGAAGTGCAGTCGGCACTGCCGGTCGTCAACGCGTTTTCTTCAGACTGAGGCAGATATTCTGAAGCGGCAAGCGATAGCCGCGAGTTCCACACAGAGCGGAGGCCGGCCGGCGTCAGGTAGAGGCTTCTTTCGATTAACCCAGCCATTGTGATGATGCCGACCAAAACTGCAATGCTTTCCTCGCCTGATCCAAAGCGCAGCCAAGTCATTCAGGCCAGTCTTGAGACGAACGGCACTGGCTGGAGACGCTGGTTTCCCGGTGTAAGCACACTTCGCCGTTACGAACGGTCGTGGCTCAGGCACGACTTGATTGCCGGCCTGGTAATGACGGCCATGCTTGTGCCCGTGGGCATTGCTTACGCCCAGGCATCCGGACTGCCAGGTATCACCGGGTTGTACGCGACGATCGTTCCGCTGCTCGCGTACGCCGTGTTCGGTCCGAGCCCAATTTTGATCCTGGGACCCGACTCCGCTCTGGCGGCAGTGATCCTGAGCGTGGTCGTACCGCTTTCCGCAGGCGACCCTGGACGGGCGGTTCGGATAGGTGGAATGATGGCGCTCGTCTCCGGCCTCTTGTGTCTTGCCGCCGGCTTGGCACGGCTGGGCTTCATTACCGAACTGCTATCAAAGCCGATTCGCTATGGCTACATGAATGGTATTGCCCTGACAGTCCTGCTGAGCCAGATACCGAAGCTTTGCGGATTTTCCGTCAATGCCGGAGGACCGTTGCGCCAGGCGTGGGGGATTCTCCAGAAGGTGCTGGCAGGCAAAACGAACGTGGTTGCGCTCACGGTCGGCGCCGGTACTCTGGTCATCATCCTCCTGCTGAAGCGATGGGCACGGATCCCTGGGATTCTGCTGGCTGTCGTCGCTGCCACTCTCACCGTTGGCGTTTTTCGCCTGGCCGACCGCGCAGCCGTATCGGTGCTCGGTCCGCTGCCGCAGGGCTTGCCCTTGCCGCAGCTCCCCTTTGTGCGTATTGACGACCTTGTACCGATACTCATCGGCGGCGTTGCGGTCGCGCTCGTTTCCTTTGCTGATACGAGCGTACTTTCGCGAACCTATGCAGCGCGTTTGCGGGTGGCGGTCGACCCAAACCAGGAAATCGTTGGTCTCGGCATCGCCAACCTGGCTGCCGCTTTTTTTCAGGGATTTCCCATCAGCAGCAGTTCGTCGCGCACTCCCGTAGCGGAGGCCGCGGGCGCCAAGACTCAGCTAACGGCGGTGGTGAGTGCGGTGGTAATCGGGTTGTTGCTCGTCTTTGCGCCGCAGCTCTTGCGTTATCTTCCCAACACTGCGCTCGCCGCCGTCGTGATCGGGTCCGCGATTGGGCTGTTCGAAATTTCCGACCTGCGCCGCATCTATCGGATTCAGCGCTGGGAATTCTGGCTATCCATGGTCTGCTTTGCCGGGGTAGCGGTGTTCGGCGCCATTCAGGGGATTGCGCTGGCGATCATAATCGCTGTGATTGAGTTCTTGTGGGACGGATGGCGTCCGCATTCGGCGGTGCTCGGACGCGTCGAAGACATAAGAGGCTTTCACGATATCGCCCGCCACCCGGAGGCGCGCACCATTCCGGGCCTGGTCTTGTTCCGTTGGGATGCACCACTGTTCTTCGCCAACGCCGAACTCTTCAATAAACGGGTCCTGGAAGCGGTCGCGGGTTCAGCGACCGAGGTCAAGTGCGTAGTGGTCACAGCAGAGCCGGTCACCAGTGTTGACGTGACCGCAGCCGATGCGCTCATGGAGTTACACAGTGCCTTGACAACGGCAGGTGTTCAATTGTGTTTCGCCGAAATGAAAGGTCCCGTAAGAGACAAACTGATGCGCTTTGAGTTGTTCCCTTGTCTCGGCGAGCAGAACTTCTTCGCCACCATCAGTGAAGCTGTCGATCAATGCCAGGCGCGTTATCCCGCGGCTAATGTGTTAACAACCACTAATTACAAATAGTCAGGCGTTATCCCTGGTCGCCTGAAGCATCAGCGGGCCGGCGCTTTTTCGGCACCAGGTGTGGCTCCACGCATCGCGTGAGTCTTTCTCCGATTGCGTGAGTGCTGAGCTAGCTAGGGTTTTTCCCAGTTGTGAGGTTCCTCATGGAAGCCTACCATCGCCGTCGACTCATAAATCTAAGATCGGAACTGTCGGCTTTTGGGAGCCTTGTTAGAACGTTCCACACCTCTTAGACCCCAGCATTGCAATCGAGAACGAATCCGTTGGTAAGGGAGTGCAGGATGACTGTTGGGCCAATTGCATATACCAAAGCCGACATAAGCCGCGCCGTCGAAGTATCGCTTAACGTCGGCTTGGTATTTGCGTTGGCAGCCGTTTGTTTCTTGATCCTGCGTCCGTTCCTTCCTTTGCTCACCTGGGGCATCATCATCGCGGTTGCTTGCCACCCCGTGTTCAGGAAACTGCAGCGGCTCTCGGGGATTCGTCAAAGCTTGGCTGCTCTGCTTTGTACGCTGTTCCTTTTGGCGATATTGGTTGTGCCGGCGATCTTTCTGGCGCAAGGCCTCGTTCAAAGTATCCAGTCATTGACGGCGCAGGTAAAGGCTGGATCAGCAATTGTTCCGCCGCCACCACCAGCAATCGGCAAGTGGCCGATCATCGGAGCTCCCTTGCAGAGTATTTGGGAGCTTGCCCACACAGACCTGGGACAAGCGCTCAGCAGATTCAGTCCGCAACTCAAGTCCATCCTGCCGGGAGTGGTGTCGGCTTCTGTAGGTATCGGTGTAGCCGTGCTGCAGTCCTTCTTTGCCATCGTGATTGCCGGAGTCCTTCTGGCGAACGCGGAGGCCGCGTACAAAGCGACGCGCGCAATGTTTAATCGTGTTTTCGCCGACAAGGGACCCGAGCTCCAGCAGCTCGTGGGTGCGACGATCCGGAGCGTTACCTTCGGCATACTTGGAGTCGCTCTGATCCAAGCGGTCCTCGCCGCAGCCGGTTTTTTCATGGTGGGGTTGCCTGGGGTGAGTCTATGGGCCGTCATCTTTCTTGCAGCAGCGGTGCTTCAGGTGGGAGCCGTAGTGCTCATTCCGGCAGTGATTTACGTGTTCGCCACTGCTACGACCACGAGCGCAGTGGTCTTCCTCATTTGGTGCATCATGGTAGGGCTGATCGACAATGTTTTGAAACCGCTTCTGCTGGGGCGGGGTGTCGCCGTTCCAGTCGCAGTGGTTTTCCTAGGCGCAATAGGGGGATTTGTGGCTATGGGCATTATTGGTCTCTTTGTCGGCGCAATTGCCTTGTCCGTCGGCTATAAGCTGTCAGTCGCCTGGCTTCAGACGACAGGTGCAGATGCCCAAATCGTTGAGTAACGAACTGCTAGAAATCGTCGAGAAGGTCCGAGCAGCTTCCGCCAACCGAGGGCGCGATATGAACTCCATGCAGGCAACTGAACTAGCGCCAAGCAAGGTGACGGGGGCTGTCGCCAAGCAAGTATCGAAGCGTGTTGCCTCCATCGACTGGATGCGCGGTGTGGTCATGGTTTTCATGGTCCTCGATCATGCTTCCATGGCATTTGACGCCCACCACCTGGACAAAGATTCCGCGCTGTACGCCAATGCCGCTACTATGCCTCTGCCCGCGGCGGAGTTCTTCACCCGTTGGCTGACGCACCTGTGTGCGCCTGCCTTCGTTTTTCTGATGGGAACGGCTCTAGCGCTGAGTGTGGAGCGGCGGGTCGTGAAAGGGGCGAATGCCTGGGATATCGACAAAGGCATGCTAAAAACGTGGGCTGTTTATCGCCCTCCTGGACCCAACCCTTATATCGCTTGGATCGGGTCGCTGGACATTTCAAGTATTGCTCGCCATTGGGCTTTCTATGATTTGCATGGTCCCGCTTCGGCGTTTGCCCACTTGGGCTCTTGTAGCCCTGGCCGTTGGCTGGATTGGGTTGGGGGAAATCGTTACAGGATGGTTCTGGACACCGCCGGGCAATTCGTCGGTGCCCGCAGCTTTCGCGGTTGCAAACTACTCAAGCGCTGGAATGATTATTAAGTATCCCATCATACCCTGGCTGGCCATCTCTATTCTGGGATGGGTCTTTGGTCGCCACCTGATCCGGTACGCTGCAGGACAAAGCAAGGTGTCAGGGCGGAATGTGCTTTGGGTCTCCGGAGTCGCGTGTTTAATCGTCTTCTTCGTGTTTCGAGCAATCGCCAGATATGGCGACATGTTCCTGCCCCGCTCGGATAACTCCTGGGAGCAATGGCTGCACGTCAGCAAATATCCGCCATCATTGACGTACTACTCCCTCGAGCTGGGAATTTTGTTTCTGTGCCTTGCCTTACTCAGGACGATCGAGCTGCATATCGGCGTACGTGAGAATGGACCCCTTTACGTTTTCGGACAGACTGCGATGTTCTTTTATCTCGTGCACCGTCTGGCGTTCGAGATACCGGCAACGTATTTCGGACTTCGCGGCTTCGATGGCCTGCCTGCCACTTACATCTCTGCGGCTGTAGCGCTTGTATTACTCTACCCAGCCTGCCGCTGGTACCGTACTGTCAAAGCGGCCCACCCGAAGTCCTTGTTGAAGTACATCTAGATACTGCTGCCTCGCCGCCCGGCCAGTTGCCGGTACATGAGACAAGGTTGCGCTGTTATGAGCCGTTTGCCGCGGTTTGCGTACTCGCATCGCTGTCCGGCCACTGGTCGTACGTCGGCTTCCAGGTCGAGTCGGGATTGTAGAGCTCCATTTTCTTAACGATCTCCAGAGAGTCAGGCCCTAGATCCTTCTGGTAGACGATACCGTCATTGCTCACGATGAAGGTCTTAACGCCCGTCACGCGGTACTCCACAGGCACCGCGACTAGAGCAAAGCCGCCGATCATGATGCCCTCGATGACATAGTTCAGTTTGCCGAGAGGAGCGGCAGGGCCCTGCCCCTTAAGGATCTTGAAATAGTAGCCGTGGTAGCCTTCTTTCCCGGAGCTGTAACCCTCCTCCAGCGCATCGGCCACAGCTTCGCCAATAGGTCCTCCCGATGTACCGTCAGGATTCTTCCAATAGAGCCCGTCCTGTTTGCCCGGAGTGCTGATGATCCGTTGCGCATACTGATTTACACCCGAGTCATCGTGGATCTGTTCGGCATATTCTTTCTGTGCCTCGACATAGCCGCGGCAGACCTGGATCGCATCCAGCTCATTGGCACCGATGCGGCGGTACAGGATCTCCTGCTTGCCGGCCTTGGTATCGAAATACCACTTACCGTTCCGCTTCACCATCGGGACCGGCCCTGGCCACTCCTGTGGTCCAACCACAACGATCGCCCGGTTAGGATTCTTGGGGTCGATCTGCACCGACATCTTCTGGCGGGCGTCGTTGGCAAAAGCCTGGGCCCGGTTTTTGTCCTGGACCGTGTCTTTCGAGGCAACGATGTCCTCTGAGCCCGGCCCCAGGATCGCCAACAACTCCGGAACGTTAAAATCGCCTGCGGCCTGCACCAGTGCATCGGCGGCCTGCTGCGGCGTGTCAAACGCTTTCGCACCTGCGGGAGCCGTTACTTGGGTCTGCGACGATGCCGATTGCGTCTGTGCCGACGCGGCCATGGAGAACAGGCACAACACGCAAGCCGTAATCAGCAGGCCGACCAGACAGCTGATCTCAATTCGTTTTGTTCTCATGATTTCCTCGCTTATGATCACTCGCCTGCTATCGGCGCCGTCCGCCGCCGCCACCGCGCCGTCCGCCGCCACCGCCGCCGCCACGCGAGCCTCCTAAGCTGGAGGAGCCACGCGATTGACTGGCGCGAGCATCTCTTCCGCTCGTGCCGCTGCCTCCAAAGGCGCTCCGGTTGTTGCCGCCCGGGTTGTTCGGGACTTGGCGATTGCCGACCCTGTCTCCGCCGCCTCCAAAGTTTCCACCTCTATTGCCACCGGGACCACCGGCGCCACCCGGACCGCCGCGATTGCCGGCACCACCCACGCCGCCGGCACCACCCACGCCGCCGGCACCACCCACGCCACCACGACCGCCGGCACCACCGACGCCGCCGGCACCGCCGGGATTCCGATTGCCAAAGTTGCCGGCCTGCTGCTGCCGGCCAATGTTCTGCCGAGCGTTGGCTTGCCGGTTCTGCAACGTATCCCCTCGGGCTGTGCCGCCATATTTATTAGCGAGCTGACGGTCGGAGTACGGTGCACCTCCACGGTGCGACGGGTTGTGTTGCCAGCCGCTATTGCCTCCTCGGGCGGGCAGCTGTGTCGCACGGTTGCCCCCGCCTCGGTTGCCGCTGATGTTCTGCCGGTTATAACTCTGACGGTTGAAATTGTTGTTGTTGTTGATGGTGACGTTGTTATTGCCCCCACCCCATCCGCACCCGCAACACCAGCCACCACTCCACATCGCTCCCATGGCCACGCCGACGCCGAAAGAAATCGCCATGCCCGCTGCGTAGTAGCCCGGAGGAGGATAGGCGATTGGCGGATACGCATAAACCGGTGCTCCGTAGACAACGGTCGGGTTATAGCTCGGAACGTAGACGACTTCTGGGTTAGCTTGCTCGATGACGATGACCTGCTTGCTTTCGACCGTTTTTACTTCCACTTTCTGCTGCTCGGAAGATTTCAGATTTCCGTTGTCTTGGGCCTTCTTGCGCATGCGTTGAACCGCGGCCATCACGTCGTCTTGTTGCGCCAGAAACGCATTGCCCAGATCGGTCGTCCACTTGATGTTCTCCGCGAGAAGCTTGACAACGTCAGGAAGCCCGGCCAGCGACTGGATGCTTGGGTCCCACTGCTCCTTCGCTACCGCATCGGCGAGCGCCTTGTCCTTCAGACCTTTATTCTGGCCCAGCCACTGTTGCAGCTGAATGATTTCCAGCGGGTACGTCGAAGCAATCAGGACCTGGCTGAGCATCGGGTCGGGATAAAGCGCGATCGGCGCCACCAACGAGTCCAGTTGCTCCGGAGGTAGGTTCACGGCGGCCTGATCTGCGGGTTGAGCCGGCTGCTGAGCTTCGAATCCTGCAGCCGACGTGCTCCACAGGGTGAAAGCTCCGATACACAGCATGGCGGTAAGCTCCCGCACGAACTGAAGCAAGCTAGATGTAACAACTTGATTTCGCTTCATCGAATCATTCCTTCGTCCCGAGCATGGACATTTGGGGAAAGGACGGGCGCCCAGCATCTTATGTAGTGCCTCGCAGGAGGAGCAGCAACTAGGAGTATTCCTAGTGAGGACTGGCGCGTAATGAAATGAAGCAACGGCCGGAGAGTGCAGCGTCAATCGCTGGAATCAGGTCCCTCCAAAGGTCAGGCTTGACTACATAGCCCGATGCCCCAACATCCAAACACGCTTTGACAAACGCCGGCTCGGAGTGAATCGTGAGGAACACGATCTTTGCCGTTGAGCCTTGTTTGCGCAGGTCGTCGGCGGCGTCAATGCCGCTCAGCTCCGGCATGATTATGTCGGCTACAATGATGTCGGGCTTCAGACGTATCGCCTCTTCCACCATCTCCCGGCCGTTGCGCGCGGTACCCACAACCTCAAATGCAGACTGCAAGCACCTTGTGACACACTCCAGCATAAGTGGATGATCGTCGACCAGCAGAATGCGCCCAATGCTCATGTGTCTACGCGATTAGAAAATCACAACCGAATAGACACAACTGGGAATACTCCTAGTGCCGAAGAAAGTATGGCTCACTGCGAGCATAACAAGCAGAAACCGTGTGCGGTTGTTTTAAAACCATCTAAGGGGCATTTGCTAGGTGCTGGTTCCTGTCAATAGCTCGACGTATACCGGAGCGGCTGTGAAAACGACTGCGCATGGGAAAGAGCTACCGCGGACGGTCATAGGCCGGAGTAGAACGCAGAGTAAGGGCATCAGATGATGACTAACATCTGCCGGTCAACCATCCAAGATTGGCTTCCGTCGAGACTTACTGCGGCGACTTATCGAGCCGGACGACTTTTCCCGTATCCAACTGGTATTCCGCCTCGATGATGGTCAGTTTGCCTTCTGCCTTGGCCTCTCGTAATAAGTCGCTGTGCGCAACGATATCCGCTGCGCTCTGATGGACGTTGTCCTTGACAGCGTCTTCTATCAGCGCGTCGCCGCTAGCGGACTGCTTGGCTTTCGCTACCGCTGGATCGATCTGGTCCACCATTGCCTGCAGATTCGGCGTCGGCATCTTCTCGCCCGAACACGCGGCGGTCACGGCCCCGCATTTCGTGTGTCCCATCACGACCAACACGGTGCTGCCCAAGTGATCGTAGGCGTACTCAAGGCTGGCAAGTCCCAACGGGCTGGCAATGTTTCCGGCTGTCCGCACCACGAAGAGGTCACCCAAACCTTGGTCAAATACCATCTCGGGAGGTAAACGGCTATCGGAGCAACTGAGCACCATGGCTTTGGGATGCTGCCCGTTGATGAGCGACTCCCGCTGCTTAACCAGCGATTGCGCCTTCGGTTTGCCACTGACGAAGCGTTGGTTGCCTTCCATGAGTTCTGACCAGATCCTGTCGGCGGATACGGCCGCCCGCGGGGCATGCTGCTCATGGCTCGCGGGCGGTGTAGCGGGCTGTTGACTCAGCGCGAAGTTCGCTAGAAAGACGGTCAAGATGCACACCAGTTTGCGCATGTGACTCCCTTCCCCTTGCAGTTAAAAATCCGTCGCCCGACCACCTTTTAACCAAAATTTGCACCATGGTCGATCCCCATTCGGCGTGGCCGGGGGCATTCCTATCCACGCTTGGAGGTAGACCAGCTCAGAAGGTCATCGTTGTTGGTGGGCAAAATCGGGGGGAATTAGTCCCCGATTTAATGCAAACAGCACAAGATCAGTGGTATTTTTGAGTTCGAACATTTCCATTATGTGATACTTGTGAAACTCTATCGTTTTGGCACTAAGGTTGAGCAGCCAGGCTACTTCTTTGATGGATCGCCCTTCAGCCAACAGCTGCAGAATTTCTCGCTGACGGTCGGTCAATTCCTTCCCAAATTGGGCTTGGCGCCGCTTCATTACCACCCAATCGTCGGGCTTAAGCTTCGGAGTCAGATAGCTCTTTCCAGACAGCACCTGGTCGATCGCCTTCAAAAGCTCAGAGCCGGCCGAGTGCTTGACCACGAACCCTACCGAGCCGAGCTGCATGGCGGCAGCCGCGAGGTTTGGGTTCTCCTGCATGGTCAAGAAAACAATCTTGACCTTCGGAAGAACTTCCCGAACTCGCCGCGCGGCATCCAACCCGTTCAGGAGCGGCATGCCGATATCCAACACGATCAGATCGGGCTGTGTCTTCGACGCTTCGCTTACCAGCGCGCGTCCGTTGGTAACAATACCAATGACATCGTGGCTCTGCTCAATGAGCAGCTTCAGGCCTTCGGCGACAACAGCGTGGTCTTCGGCTAACAAAATTCGCGCACGGTTAGTTGTCATGAGGGTCCTCCAAATCACCAGCTTCGTCAGGTGCTACGAATGTTCCGGGGACAATGGGCGGTGCGCAATGTCACCATAGCTGCGATCGCCGATCGGTACGGTCGCAGGTACCGGCGTCGAGACATCAATCGTTGTCCCGGCGCCTGGCGCTGACGAGATTTCGAAGCGCCCGCCAATCAAGCGTGCCCGCTCGGCCATACTCAAAAGCCCAAGTCCTTGCTTTACTGCAGGATCGCCCCCGTCGAATCCGGTCCCATCGTCACAAATCGATAAATGAAGGCAATTGTCAACCGTATCTAAGACCACCCTCGCGCGAGAGGCACGGCTGTGTTTACTTATATTCCGCAGAGCTTCCTGGGTAATGCGAAATAGGCAGAGCGCCATTTCCGGGGCAACGGACTCGGGCACGTTTTCGTAGGAAAAGTCCACCGGTATATTGTGCTGGGCGGTAAATTCCTCGCAAAAGGCGTTGAGCCCCGCAACCAGGCCCAATCTCTCAAGCGTTGACGAGTGCAGGAGGTGTGAGAGGGTATGAAGATCAGAGCCCAGTTCGCCCACCGCGTCCAATATCGCGTGTAGTCCCTTCGTTGACGACCCAGGCAATTTCTGAGCTTCTGCCTCCAGTTGTAGCGATAGCACTACCAATCGTTGGCTGAAGTCGTCATGCAACTCTGCGGCGAGCCGTTTTCGCTCCTCCTCCTGCGCATTGATCAACATGCCGCTGAGACGGGCCTGTTCGTTCCGTACGCGCTTCAACTGGCGGCGGTTGTAGAGTAGATAGACGGTCAAGGAGCCCAACGACAGCAAGAGTAAGGCAGACACCATGACTGTCCACTTGATGTGCTGCCACAAGGAGCCGTCCTCGTAGAGGACGGTACTGCCCGCGGGCAGGTTCCGCTCGGGCAGTTTCCATCGATGTAACTGCCGCGCATCAAACATGTATGCGCCGGGGACGAAGCGGATGGGAATCGTGCTGGCACTCTTGCCATGCAGAATCTCCAGCGCATCCTCACCAGCGATCCTACCTTGTTCGGTATAGTCCAGTACATAACCGCCCGCTATGCCGCGACCCAGATAAGTATCGGACATGCCGAAGACCGGAACGGCAGAGGCCTCGGTAACCAGCGGCAGGGACGTAGCCGTATTAATAAAGCGGTTTCCCGCCGCGTCCGCAAACAGCGATACATACAGAACAATCGTGTCGCCCGATAGATGGCGCAGTCGATCCAACAGAACAGGCATCGTCAGATCAGTCCAATACTGAAACTCCACGCTTCGCGGATAAGATCTGAGGCTTGTCCGGACTACGCTTTCGTTGATTTTATCGAATGCTGACGAGCCTCCGACAATGATCGCTTCCTTGGTCTCGGGCAGCAAATTCAGCGCGGCATCCACGGTCTTTTCGGGATCGAGCTGCAACCACGAACCCGTAAACCGTGGACCCAGCTTCAGGTATCCCGTCTGCTCCTGGCTACTTGCGCAAAAAATGACCGGAACACCGGGCAGGAAACTGTCCGCAAAGTGAGACATGAAAACAATGGGGCTAGGGCCGAGGGCAACGATAACGCCTATATTGCGGTTTTGATACTTGGCATGCAGTTGCTGCTCCGCTTTCAACTCCGAGGCTTCATCCTGAAAAGCGGGTGTGTCAACTGACTCGACGTATAGATTTACCTGGAACTCATGTTCTGCAGAAAGCGCCGACACGAGCTCACGGACGATAGTTGCCGGTGCCGGACTTGATGTACCCACTTCGCTGATAATCAGCACATTCTTGGTGGAGCGGATTGGACCAGATTGAAAAGCGTGAACCAAAAGCGGTGCGCAAAACAGGACAGGGATTACCAGCCATCTTAGAGCCGAGCGCCGACCCATCTGTTGAGAGCACATAAGCGACTCTACACCTTGACTTTGGCGTGCTACGGTGACCCCGAGCACCGCAGCGAGTTAACAGGCATTGGGAGGTGATAACAGTAGCCAATGATAGAAGCCGCATGAGGCAGATACAAGGACAAAACGGCGGATTTTGGCGTGGGGCCGCCGTAAGACGAAAAGGCACTTTAGTGGGCGGCTAGGATGGTGAATGCAGTGCGCTGCTTCGCTGGCGCCTAAGAGCGCCGCGTGCGCCAGCGGTTCCGGCTCAAGACTGACACAGTGACTCCCCCGACCAAGCGCGCTATCGCGTTCTCAACGGACCCGGTCCCAGGTCGCAGCATCCAATCACTTCAGCCGCCTCCCGACCCAGGAATACTGCCACGCGGCGGAAAGCGTCTGGTAATTCCCACCAAACCGGATATATGCGCCATTGGCATAGCTGAACTTAAGCGACTGGTGTCGACTGATGGGGACGGACGCGGTCGCGCCGATGCGGGAGTTTCTTTGCAGCGTATTGGGGGATTGCACTCCGTTGAGGCTGGTTCGCCCTCCGAACCAGAAGTTGCCGTCGAGGGACGCCCAGAGGCGTGGCTTGAAGTTGCGGCTGAGGTGTCCTTCGAACGAACCTATGGGCTGCTGCGATTGCGACCGTGTGCCGGGAAAGTTGCTGTTGTGGGAGAAGAATTCGGGATTGGTGGTGAAGAACCACGCACCTCCGTAAGCATCGAGGATCCAATTGCCCCACCGTTGCGAATAGCCGAACTCGGGTTTGAACGCCCAGCGATTGGTGCTGATGTTAATTAGTTTTGTCGGGTCATATTGTCCAGTCGGCGCCTGGACCAGCAGACTTACTCCCAACAGCGTCTTCTGCTTCCATTGCACGAACTGCGGCAGCTTCATCGCCGGCCCGCCCTTCAGGTTGACCGCGAACCGAATGGTGCCGTCTCCCAAGCCCGAACGATAGACTTCCTCCTGCTGATTGACAACGAGCGCACGAAATGTTCCCACTGCGTAAGGCAGCCCGAGGGTGATGTTCGCGGAACGGCCGAAGAAGCTCAGGCCGTGGTAGTAGGTGGCTACGAACACATTGTTTGTGCCGTTGGCGTCGGCGATTGGGACGGTATTGTTGAACTCGATGCCGCCGCTGGAGTAGTTCTCGCTTATCGTCAATGCATTGGAGCCGACAGGAGTGATCAGATAGGCGCGAGGCGCGAGTGTCTGGGCGTGCAGCATCGGCACAACCAGCCAGGGCAGGCACACCAACCAGCCGGCGATCTTTATGGCGCGCATTCTTTCCTGTTAACGCCTGCGGCCTCCGCCCATTCTCCCGCCGCCCATTCTAGCGCCACCGAAGCTGCCGCGGGACGAGGTGAAGTTCTGTGTGCGCTAAGCGCCGTGGCTGCGCATCGGCTGCTGGCGTTGCACGTTGGGCTCCTGCCAGCCATTGCCGCTGTTGGAAGACCAATCACCGGTCTGCCGATTATAGCGATATACGGTGCCATCCTTGCCGGCAATTCCGGCTGACGCACGGGCGATCGATATCGGCGACGAATTCGAAACCGCGCAGGAATTCCAAAAATATTCTGATAGCACTTTCCAGGTCGGCGCCGCGATCGCGCTTGCCGGAGAGAAACTGTTCTTCCGTCCCTCATACTTCAGACCAGAGATTTGTGAATGGCTCGCTTGCAAGCTGTCGAACAACATCGTTGGTCATAGGTCTGCCACGCCCATTTCTTTCAAGTAGGCTGTGCATACGTTATCCCGAGCGACAGTGCAGCCGCCAGGATCCTACGAAGATGACAGCCTATTGCTCTTGTGAATAGCTGCACTATTAGAAGCTTTCCTAGTTCGAGTCAGAATCACGTCGCTTGGAACGACGCCAATTCCGCATCAGCAAGATTTGGCTGAATAGCAAGTGAATGTTCACGCAAGATGCTAGGAGTTTTCCTAGTTGCGAAAACGTGCTTCATGGCTTAACAGGAACAGTATGCGCTCCTACACGGTAAGAAATCGTGATCGTGTGTGTGCTCACGACAAATGCAATTCTTATAAGGAAATTCGCAATCGTGGCATAAAAGACTGTTTATTCGAGTCCGAGACATCTAAAGAAAGCAGGCGCTGCTTATGGAACGCCGATCAGTCGTGAGCGCCAGACGTGCAGCAATTATTTCTTTGGTAGTATTGTTCTTCTCTCCAGTGCGGCTGCAATTACGGGCACAATCGCCAGCCAACCAGAGTTCTGACTTGCAACAACTGCAAAATAAGCTTGAGCAGATGGAACAGCAGATGCAACAGCTCAAGCAGCAAATCAGCGCGCTTCAGCAGACGGAAAAGCCACCAGCCCCGCCCCAAGCGGCGCCCACTAAAGCTGAGCAAGAGCTCCAGGAGGTTGTTGGCGAGCAGTCTTCGGCGCGCACGCCCAGTGAAGAAGTGGGAAACGAAAAGCTTCCGCCAGAGCAAGGTACTACGCTCGACCTGTATGGCTTCGTGATGCTCGACTCCGGATACGATTTTGCAACCAACAATCCCGACTGGTTCGACGTAGAAAGGCCCACCAAACTGAATGCATATCCAGGGGAGTTTGCTCCGGATGGAAAGGTGTATTTCGGGGTCCGCCAGACCAGGTTCGGCGTAAAGACCTCGACTCCTACCCCCTTCGGGGACCTCAATACTCGATTTGAGTTTGAGCTATTCGGTACCGGAGTCGATGCCGGCCAAACTACCTTCCGTTTGCGTCATGCCTATGGTGAGTTGGCCGCCTTTGGAGCGGGACAGACATGGAGTCCATTCATGGACATCGATGTCTTTCCCAACAGTATTGAGTACTGGGGACCCAACGGCATGGTGTTTTACCGCAATGTCCAAGTCCGATGGATGCCATTGCGGGGTAACAAAATCCAGGTCACGATCGCGGCCGAACGTCCCGGTGCGAGCGCCGACCAGGGCAACTACCGCGATTTCATTGCACTTCAGAACGTCCAGCCGCATTTCACGGCGCCTGATATTTCCGGCCATGTCCGCTTTATCGGCGAGAAGGCCTATTTGCAGCTAGCGGGAATTTTCAGGAAGATCAGCTGGACCGACACCACGCCCGGACCGATCAATCTGAGCGGTACGGCTTATGGCTGGGGTATCAACACCAGTTCCAACATTAGGTTCACAGCAAAAGATGTGGCCAAGTTGCAGGTGGTGTACGGTCATGGAATTGAAAACTACATGAATGATGCCCCGGTTGACATTGGTGTTCAGAGCAATCCCGGAAATCCAGTCGCGCCGGTCAAGGGCGTGGCGCTGCCCGTCTTAGGTGTCGTTGCATTCGTTGATCATACCTGGAGTCCCAGATTCGCCAGCTCCGCCGGTTATTCGATGGTAAACATTGAAAACTCTGACGGCGAGCTTGCAGCAGACTTTCACCAGGGTCATTACGCGCTTGGGAACCTGCTTTTTTATCCCGTTAAGCAACTCATGGTGGGGACAGAATTTCAGTTTGGCAGGCGCGTGAACTTCAGCGACGGGTTCAACACGAATGACTACCGCCTCCAGTTCTCGGTGAGATATGACTGGGCGAAAGCCTTCGGCTTTAACACAGACCATTAGCTCCACTGCAGGAGAGTCCATGAATTGCTGCACAAGAATCGCCCGATCCGCTGCTGTCAGCTTGATCGCACTGAGTTCACTTGTCGCCACGACCTGGGGGCAGTCAAGGAGCCCGGTTGCCCCAACTAGGGAGCAAGTCGAGGCCGCCGTTCGCGAGGCGTTCCTGAAATATCAGAGCGACACAACCGGGAAGAACGCCGATTACATACCCTATCTGGCCCAAGTGGATTCAAAGCTGTTTGGAGTTGCGGTTGTCAGCACAGACAACCAGACATTCACGATGGGAGATGTAAATTACTCGTTCTCCATCCAGTCGATTTCCAAAGTTTATACGCTGGCGCTGGCAATGGAAGAACTCGGCCCGGAGAAGACCTTCGAGCGAATTGGGTCAGAGCCAACCGGGCGGGCATTCAATTCGGTGAATGCAGTTGTCGACATGCCGACGCACACCGGAAATCCTTTCGTCAACGCGGGCGCGATTGCAACTACCAGCCTTATCACCGGCAAAGACGAAGATGAGAAATGGAACAAAATCCTAGGATTTTACGGCAAAGTTGCCGGCGAAAAGCTTTCTCTCATCGAGGAGGTCTACAAGTCGGAAGCTGCGACCAACGCAGGCAATAAGGCCCTGGCGATGCTATTGGCCAAGTACGAACGAATCTATGCTGACCCCTTTGAGTCAGTGGATATTTACACGAAGCAGTGCTCTGTCGGTGTGAATGCGCTGCAGCTCGCCCGCATGGGCGCAACGTTGGCTAACAAAGGCATTAACCCTGCGACTGGTGAGCGGGTCATCAAGAGCGAAGATGTTCCCAATATTTTGGCAGCAATGATGATGGCCGGACTCTATGACTCATCGGGAAGCTGGGCGTGGCACGTCGGCCTTCCTGCGAAGAGCGGTGTCGGCGGAGGTATTGTTGCAGTGGCGCCGGGTAAAGGCGCCATCGCTGTTTTTGCTCCCCGCCTCGACGAGGCAGGAAACAGTGTGAAGGCACAGGAAGTCATCGCCTATGTAGCGAACAAGCTCAACTACAACATTTTTTCTCCGGGATCGGTCGGACTCAAGTAGCACAACCATTTTCTTGGGTGTGCTCCGAGTGGAGAGGTTATGAAGAGACGTGGCTTGATTATATGGATAGCAACCTGCCTCTGCGTTGGAACGACTATTCACGCGCAGCAGACGCGAACCGAGAAGGATCTGCTCGGACAGAAGCAGGTTCCCGCTGACGCTTACTACGGTGTGCAAACCGCCCGGGCCCTTGATAATTTTCAGATCTCCGGCACCGACATCGCTCACTACCCTGGATTCGTAGACGCGTGGGCAATCGTGAAATTGGCGGCTGCGCAGGCCAACACCGACGTCGGAGCGATGAGCAAAGAGAAATTGGACGCCATTGAGAGAGCGTGCCAGGCGGTTTTGGCCGGGAAGTACCACGACCAGTTTGTGGTGGACTGGTACCAGGGCGGCGCCGGTACCTCGAGCAACATGAACGCTAACGAGGTCCTTGCCAATATTGCCCTTGAAATGTCGGGACGCAAGAAAGGCGAATATCAGTTCATCGACCCCCATGACGACCTGAACATGTCCCAGTCGACCAATGACTCTTACCCGACTGCCATCAAAGTTGCGATTCTTCTTAGGAACGAGAAACTGATTGGGGAGATGCAACAGCTTTCGTCGGCGTTTCGAACGAAAGGGGATACCTATCTTCGAATGGTGAAGATGGGACGGACGGAAATGCAGGACGCCGTGCCTATGACCGTGGGCCAGGAGTTTTATGCGTTTGCGGCCGCGCTCGACAGTGAGATTCAACTACTCAAGGATGCAGAGAAGCCTCTGTACACGGTCAACATGGGTGCAACCGCAATCGGCACAGGTTTGAATGCGCCGAAAGGATATGCGGAGCGTTGCGCGGCACACCTTGCCACCCTTACCGGCAAGCCGATTATCCCGGCGCCAGATATGCTTGCAGCCACTTGGGACCAGCAGGGTTTTGTCGTCTATTCGGCCGCCCTGCGCAGTGTAGCCATCAAAATGTCGAAGATTGCCGGTGACCTGATCCTATTGGCTTCGGGTCCGCGTGCCGGTCTGGCTGAGATCAAGCTCCCAGCCGTGCAGCCCGGTTCTTCAATTATGCCCGGGAAGGTGAACCCCGTCATTCCAGAGCTGGTCAATGTGGTTGCGTTCCGCGTGATCGGCAATGACTATACGGTCAGCCTGGCGGCTGATCATGGGCAGTTGCAACTTAACGCATACGAGCCAATTGAAGCACTGGCAATACTGGAATCTCAGCAGTTGCTATACCGCACCTCAATCACACTGCGTACCAAGTGTGTTGATGGCATCGCTGTAAACGAACAAACTTTGCAGCACGACCTGGAGACCACGGTAGGCATCGTAACCGCCTTGAACCCAATTATCGGATATGAAAAAGCCACTGAGCTAGCTGCCGAGGCGTACGAAAGCAACAAGGGAATTCTCGAGATTATCCGCGAGAAGCATATCCTGACCGAGCAACAGGTCAATGAACTGCTCGACCCAGTAAAGCTGACCGGCCTGGATACCAGCAAGTATTCGCCGGCTAAGTGAGGTGGGACGGGAGGAGTGGATCATGAAAGGAAATACCAAATTCTGTGTCTATGTTCTCATTCTGATAGTTCTGAGCGGCCTTAGTTCCGCTGCTCAAGAGAAGAGCCGACCAAACGTCGTCATTCTCGCCACCGGAGGCACGATAGCGGGAGCGGCTGCAACGGGGACGCAAGCCGGCTACACCTCTGGTGCGGTAAGCATCGACACCATGATTGCGGCTGTTCCCGGTATCAAGGATCTTGCCAACCTCAGAGGAGAACAGATTTCGAACGTGGGGTCGCAGGACATGACCATTGCGATCATGCTAACGCTGGCCAAACGCATCAACGCGCTGCTGGCGCGCCCTGACGTCGACGGCATAGTCGTTACCCATGGGACCGACACGATGGAGGAGACGGCGTTCTTCCTCAATCTGGTCGTCAAGAGCGACAAACCCGTTGTCATGGTTGGCTCGATGCGACCCTCGACCGCGGTCAGCGCGGATGGTCCATTGAATCTCTACGATGCAGTCGCCGTAGCTGCTGACCCCAACGCCAGGGGGCGCGGCGTGCTCGTGGTGATGAACGACTGGATTCACGGTGCCCACTCTCTCACTAAGACCAGCACAACCGCCGTGCAGACTTTCATGTCGCCGTTACGGGGCTTGGTCGGCGTATCCACTTACGGCAAGAATGACTACTACAACAATCCTGAATGGAAGCACACAACTGGGAGCGAGTTTGACGTGACGAATGTCACGGAGCTTCCTCGTGTAGACATCATCTTCGTCTGTGCCGACATGTCCCCGGACTTGATTGACGCTGCGGTGGCTAATGGCGCTGCTGGCATCGTCATTGCCGGAGTGGGTAATGGCAACATGAACAGGGCATCTTTGGACGCTGCAGGTCGGGCAGCGAAGAAGGGAGTTGTCGTCGTCAGGAGCAGCCGTGTGGCAACCGGCGCTGTAGGGCGCAATGTCGAGGTAAACGACGACGAGTTGGGATTCGTCGCCTCCGACGAACTAAACCCCCAGAAGGCTAGGATGCTTCTAATGCTGGCATTGCTGAAACCGCGCTCGACAATCCAGATACAACAACTGTTTCAGACCTATTAGCTGCGCCCTAGCTAGACAGACGGTCCACAGCAGGCGGCAAGCATGATCTGGATCGAACTCTGTGTTTTATTGACTTGTATCTTGATTGGTGCACGGCTAGGCGGAATCGCCCTGGGTACTGTGTCGGGCCTGGGCCTGGTTCTTCTTGTTTTTGCCTTCAAAGAGCCGCCGGGCGGGCCGCCACAGGCCGTCATCGGCATGATCATAGCCGTGATCACCGCGTTGGCGACGATGCAGGCTGCCGGTGGGCTGGATTATGTCGTAAGCATTGCCGAGAAGGTCATGCACAAGCACCCGCGATACATCACATTCGTCGCGCCGATAGTGACCTACCTTCTCGTCCTCGCCTCCGGAACGAATCACGTCATCTATGCCCTTCTCCCCGTAATTGGTGAAGTATCTCGAAAAGCAAATGTTAGGCCCGAGCGTCCGATGTCTATCAGCGTCATCGCCGGCTTCCAGGGTGTGATCGCTTCTCCAATCTCTGCTGCTACGGTTGCAATGCTAGGCCTCCTGGCTGCTCGCAATGTGTCTCTGCCCAAGCTTCTGGCCGTCACTATACCGTCGACATTCATCGCCATCCTGATTGGCGCCCTATCGGTTGCCTGGAAAGGCAAACAGCTAAGCGAAGACCCCGAATATCAGAAGCGCCTGGTCAGCGGACAACTCAAAGCACTCGAAGCCACGCCAACGCTGCAAGGACGAGATCTATTCAATGCCCGGGGCTCGACCATTGCATTCTTATTCAGCATTCTGCTGGTTGTAGTGATCGGAATTTTTCCAAGACTTCGTCCGGTTTACCAGATCGTTGCCAATGGCGGCGCCGACACCGACCAGGTGAGCATGAGCATGGCGATTATGATCATCATGATCGCAACCGCCGGTTTCTCAATGATCGTCTTCAAGGCTTCTCCCGAGGCAACCTTGAAGGGAACAATAATGCGGGGCGGAATTATTGCTGTTATATCAATCGTTGGTGTCTCTTGGCTCGGATCCTCTTTCTTTGAGGGGAACCGCCCCCTGATCGTCGGTAGCATTTCCCATCTGATCCAGCACTATCCCTGGATGTTTGCCGTGGGCCTATTCATATTGTCTAACCTGCTGTTTAGTGGTGCCGCCACTGTCGTCATTCTCGTTCCATTGGGTTTGGCACTTGGTTTGACATCATCCCATCTGGTAGCATTCTACCTGGCGGCAAACAGCGTCTTTTTCCTTCCCACCTATGGCACGTTGATTGCGGCTGTTTCCTTCGATCAGACAGGAACTACCAAGATTGGAAAATATTTACTCAATCACAGTTTCATGCTGCCGGGAATGGTCACTGTGGTATCGGGTATCATCATTGCGCTCTTAATCAATCCTCTGGTAGGACTTTAATCAATCCTAGAATTCGTAGTAAGGAGGATCTGCCAGGTACCCCTCACGGGTCTCACGATCAAATTTCTGAAGGAGCTTGGCAAGGGACTGTGGGTAACAGCCCGCTACTGCTCAGCTTGGCTGCTCGACGCCATGCGCTTCGAGTCCGAAAACAAATGCGCAAGTGATTCCTAAGGAGACAGCGATTAACGGAGCAGGGGCTCGGGGGACGAAGTACTCGGTTGCCACCAGGAGCACGATCATCACTACCCCGACCGTCAAGGTCGGCAAAGAAGTGTGCGGCATGCCGCGAAAGGTGGCCAATAGGTTTTGGACGAAAGAACCTCTGGCGAAATGGATGCCAAGGATCTTTGGGAGTTGATCTAGAACAATCACCAAGCCGATTCCAGCTTTGAACCCGACCAACACAGGCTCCGAAATAAAGTTGGCAATGAAGCCGAGCCGCAGCAGGGAAGCAACTACGAGCATGCCCCCGACCAATAATGTCAACGTTGCCGAAGCGCGCAGCAAGGAATCTGGATCCCCTCCAGGAACGACCTCGCCAAGTTCCGCGGCGGTCAAAATGGCAAGGGTTGTAGTGGTGCTCACGCTGAGAGGTCGCGATGTGCCCAAGACCGCGTAGATCACCATGGGCAGAAATGCTGTGTAAAGACCCACCTGCACCGGGAGGCCAGCGATGGTGGCGTAGGCCATTGCCTTGGGGATGACAACAGCAGCCGTAGTCAAACCGGCAATGATATCGGGACGCAACATGCTCTCCGATATCCGGCAAGCCAATCGGGGACCGCCACGGATTGTGGCGCCTTGAACTGGGACGGCACAATTCCTCCAACGACGAGTCGTGGATTTGGAGTATCGCGTCCGTCTAAACATACAAGCAGCCAAGCCGTTGCACACCTAGGGATTTACCTAGTAACTGGCTGGCGCGAGTCGGTCGCGTCAACCTCTTCGATGCGACCCTTCATTGCGTTTTGGTCGATTTCCAGCCACCCGGCCAGCCAGGGAGCTCATGCCATGCCAATAGGGCAAGTCCATAATGGCGTGTCATGCTCAACGCGCCGGGGACTAGGAATTTCCCTAGTAGCATCCGGACGGGCGCCGGTTTAGAACCAAATCATCACTCCAGCACCGTTGCCTGTTCGCTGGGTGAGTAAGGGACATCTCCGTAAAGGCACGGCAGAACTGGAGGAGGAAACCGATGGGCCGACAAATTGTTGTAGTGAGTCTGCCGGTGCATCTCCCACAGCGTTTTCCAAGGCGGGTTTTGGCCATCCTGGGGCCGGCCACGCTCTTGGGGAAACAGCGGCAACGCCTAAGCTAAGTTAGTCGTACTCCCAGGTAGATTTCCACTTGCTGCGAGAAAGAGAGGTTAATTCTATGCGTAACAGCAATCGATTTCACACCGGCTGGATATCCATAGCAGCACTCACTCTGGTCGCTCTCCTGAGCACCGGGCTTTTGGCGCAGTCGGCAAAAACGCAAGGAGTGATTAAGGCGCGAAACGGAGACCAGATGCTCCTCCAGGTTTCAGGCTCACCTGACGTCACCGTCTTGTTAACTGACACCACTCAGGTGGGGCAGGTACAGGGTGTGCTGAAGGCGCGCAGGAAGCAGATGTCCATGGCCGCGCTGATCCCTGGTCTCGCCGTTAATGTCGAAGGTACCTACAACACGGAGAATCAACTCGTCGCCGAGAAAGTGTCGTTCAAGGGCGATGATTTGCAGGAAGCCCAACGGATGCAGGCCGGCATGCACGAGGTGAAGGTGCAAAACCAGCAGCAACAGGAAGAGCTGGCGAAGCAGAATGCTGCCCTGAAAGCCCAGAACGAAGCATTGCAACAGCAGCAGGCGCAACTGACTGAGCAACAGAAGAAGCTTGCCGAGACTAAGGCGGCGATCGAGGCGGCGGTGGCGCGCTTTGGTCAACTTGACGATTACTATATTCGGGATGAAGTGACTGTGTACTTTGCCAACGGTAAAGTCACAGTTGATCCGAAATATATTCCGCAGTTGCAAAAACTGGCCGACAGCGCCAAAGGAATCGACGGCTACATGGTTGAGGTGAAAGGCTATGCTTCGTCCGTCGGCAGCGTCTCTTTGAACCAGAAGCTGAGCGAGGACCGCGCCGCCAATGTGACCAATATTTTGCTGCAGCAAGGCCATGTTCCTCTTACCAGAATGCTCGCTCCGGGTGCTATGGGAGAGAGTCAACAAGTAGGCAGCGACAAGACGGCGGAGGGACAGGCAGAGAATCGGCGGGTCGTGGTCCGCGTGCTTCAGAGCAAAGGTATCGCGGGCGTGTAGACAGGCTGACGTTTTCTCCAGTGTTCCACTCCCGCAAGACCGCTGGCTGCTTTTCGCCGAGAGAACATCGGGGTCTGTCCAACAGCGAGCGGATAAGCCGAGTGCTGAATAGTGTACATGCGGGAAAACGAAAGGAGACAGGACAATGCAAATCGTTAAGTGCCTATCGAGACTCATAGTTGTCGTCTCGATGTTGATGTTCTTGGCAATTCCGGGATTCCCTAGAGACAACAACGAAACCATCGATGCCACGGCTTGGGGTACAAGCACCCAGTTGGGAAAAAACATCGGGGTTACGCTCATCATCTACGAATACTCGACACCGGAGGACCGTGCCATTTTAGTGGAGGCTTTTCAAAAAGGCTCAAATCAGGGCCTCGTCAATGCCCTCGAGAGAATGAAGGCAGTGGGCCGCATCCGCATAACAGGCACCTTGGGATTTGATGTTAGCTACATCTTAATGATCCCAACCTCTACCGGGAGAAAGATCCGTTTTGTTACTAATCGAGAAATCAGATTTGGCGAGGCGTACTATGACACGGAGTCACAGTACTATAACCTGAGTGGTGGTGAAATCGAATTGAATGACCAGGATCCAAGCAAGAGCTCTGGGGTCCTTTTCCCAGCCGCTCAGTTGGGCATCGATGACCAAGGCCAGTTGTCAATCAATCTGCGTATGAATCCGTGGAGGTTGAGCAACATAATCGACTGGAACAAGAAACAAGGGAGGGAATAACCCTCGGACCTTGTCATAGAAGACCTTGTCAACGAAACCTAAGTCAGCCTAGCTAGCGGTCGGTAATGTAATGTTGTTTGTGTAGAGGGATCAGTGATGAAGATTCAGCGCTGTTGTGGGATGTCTTGCGCTGTCGTCGTGCTCGTCCTGGGCCTGTTGCCCAGACTTGCAGGCGCTCAAGAGAAGAGGGCTGAAGATAAGTATGCATGCCTGGAGCCCAGCCCTGCCGCGCAGTGCAATGCGAGTAATACTTGCGGGTCTCCTTCCATGCCGTGCATCGTCAATGTGAAAAGAACCGGGCACTCCGCATCAGCTACGCCAAGCATCCCAAACGCAAAAGACAATGCACTTTTCTGTGTCACGACCGGCACTACGGTAACCTGGCGCTCAAGCGCAAGTAACACAGGCTTTCTTGTGGACTTCGGTGCCTCCTCGCCGTTTGATCCGCCAGAGACGATTATGGGGGGCAGCAAAAAGGCTGTCGCTGTCAAGGCTGTCAGAACTGGGTGTTTCCGGTATGCGTTTCAGGCGACCAAATCCTCGGCGGTAAGGGGGATGAGTGAGGCATCACGAGCGGAGTTAATCGTACTCGGCGGAGAATAGCCTGCTTATCAAGGTCAGCGCCCAAGAAGGATCCTCCGCCATGTTCCGCCTCATTTGCGTGCTTGCGCTGTTGCTTTCGCTGGCTGTTCCCGGCTTCGCACGAGACAAGACAGACGTAATTTACATGAAAAACGGGGACCGTCTCACATGCGAGATCAAGGGACTCGACGCTGGGGTGCTCTACATTAGTGTGGATTATCTTCTGGGAACGCAGTCTCTGCAGTGGTCTGAGATCCAGCGCCTTGAGAGCAAACAACTGTTTATCGTGAAAACGGAGGACGGGAACTCCTACGTCGGCACTCTGTCTACCATCGAAGCCGGTGGCTCTAGTCCCATCAAGATCGCAGTTCTGGAGGAAATGCAGCAGGCGGTCGCCATGAATGGGCCGGAGCTTGTCCAGATCACTCAGACCTCGGAAAAATTCTGGCAGCGATTCAACGGCGCGATCAATTCCGGGCTTATATATTCCAAAGGTAACCAGACAACACAGTACACGCTTAGTTCTGATCTGACCTATCCCCGTGAGAGATGGGCTGCCTCAGCTGCGGTCACTTCCAATTTATCATCCAGCACCGGAACCACTGCCGCCACACGGAATGACTTCGCGATTGACAGCCGTAGATTACTGCCCTGGAACAACTGGTTCTACGCCGCCGCCGGCGATTTTCTGCAGAGCTCGGAGCAGGGTATCAAATTGCAGTCCACCCTCGACGGCGGGATCGGGCACTATCTTAAGAATTCGAACATTATGCAGCTTTCACTGCTGGGAGGCGTAGCCTGGCAGAGCATAAAATATCAGCAAGCCAAAACGAGTCTACCTCAACAGAATGTCGCAGCGGGGTTGGTGGGGGTGAAATTCAAGTTTTTTCGGTTTGACAAGACCGAGATGGAGGCCTCCACAGCGGTGCTACCAGCATTTTCCCAGTCCGGCCGAGTTCATGTGACCACAAATGCAGCTTATTATGTCAAACTCATCTCGAATCTCAAGTGGAACATCTCTTTTTATGGCAATTGGGATAATCAACCGCCTCACGGCTTTTCTGGAAGCGACTACGGTACCAGCTCCGGCCTCGGCTGGACATTTGGTAATCGCTAAGGAGACTCTGAACAAGTGGATCGGTTGGCCTCAGGGGCTAAAGCCCGCACTGATTTTGCTGACCTTCCGGCACTGGGGCTTAATTAGAGTCTCCCTAATGCTTCCTCAAGCGGCTTGTGAGGATGAATTCCCAGGCAGTTTCGTACTTACCTTCCCGATATTCTCGATAAACCGGACGTGCGCCCCCCCCAGAGCGGCGGAAAGTATTTCAACGGTTGTTGCTGTGCATTCAACGATGTGATGGATCTGCCGGAAGGACGCTATTTGGGCATGAAGGCGCTTTGCGGGCTGGACTGTCGGAGCAGTTTGGCCTTTATTCGACGGCAGAAAATCAAGCCCTGACAGCCAGGGATGCCCGGCTGCGTAATCGGATTACTTCGGGTTGGCCCGTTACCTATCCGATTGGTTCATCAGAAGCATTTCTGGAAAAACGGCGCATCCGCCACGGAGCAACCTCGTGCGCCGTCAGCTTCGGTCGAGTGCGGGACAACCTTGGTAGGATTACGTCAACAACAGGGGCAGAACCGTAGGATAGTGACAAGAATCCGTGAGCAGACAACACTCTGGTTTCGATGACAACCGGCGAGACATTGGCTTCTAGGACCAGAATGTCTGGTCGAGCGGTGCTGCTTTTAATCTGCCCTGTGTCTTCCGAATTAACGATGTCACTCTCACCCCATGCTCCGTGTATAGCGCGAAGCAGTGCAAGAGCGCCATTGATCGTATGCTCAGTTGTGGCTATTGGCAGGTTTAGTTGAAAAACGAAGGAGAAGACAGCGTCTGCTAGCCTATTGGACCGAGATAATTACTTTTGCCCGGGCGTGGCCTTCTTCCACGTAGGCGATGGCGTCGGCGGTTTGCGTCAGCGGATAGCGTCGGTCGATCACAGAGGTTACTTTCCCGGCGTTGATCAGTTCGCCCAAGGTCGTCAGGTCGTCTCGAGTAATGTTCGCAATGAAGAATGTGAATTTCTGCCGTAAAAATGGAGGCCACGCGAATGCCTTCAGTAATCGCGCGAATACCTTCCACATCTCCTTGGGCGCTCCGGTCATGACGCACTTGCCATTCGGACTCAGAACGCGCCTCATCGACAACAACGTGCGGTTTCCCACGTTGTCGAGCAGCAGGTCGTAACGTCCGGTGTCCTGCGTGAAGTCCTCGCGGGTATAGTCGATGACCCTGTCCGCCCCGAGAGCACGCACCAGCTCAACATTCTTCGTGCTGCAAACACCGGTCACATTAGCCCCAAGTAACTTCGCGATCTGCACGGCAAAAGTGCCGATCCCTCCCGCCGCGCCGTTAATCAACACTTTCTGCTCGGGCTGAAGGTGTCCTTTGTCGCGAAGCGCCTGCAGGGCCGTAAGTCCAGCAATCGGAATAGCAGCCGCTTGCTCGAAGGTCACGCTTTCCGGTTTCGGTGCTAACTTGGTTTCGGAAGCGCAGACATATTCAGCAAAGGCACCTTTGCCAGCGCCGAACACGGCATCACCCGCCCTGAAATGCGCCACCTTTCGTCCGACCGCAACTATCTCGCCAGCGACATCTACTCCGGGCCGTTCGGCTTTCATGCGCCAGTCCAGCGGATTGACGGAAGCGGCGCGAACCCGCAGGGCGACTTCGTTGTCCTTCGGAACGGGCTGTTCAAAGTCCTTTATTTCGAGGATCTTTCTCGATTTCGTCTTCGTATAAACGGCAGCCTTCATTTGGGCTGAGATGTTAAGCCTCGATGAGTAGGATCGGCTGTGACAGGAATCACAGAATCGGGCAGCGAGTGTAATGGGATATTTCAACCATTGACAAACCGCCTTGTGGGTTCTGCTGGTCGACAGTCCGAACAAGAGGAAGATGGCGAGAACTTTCGAGCCGCCTTGATATTGCGTGCCGCACGCGTCAAAGCACTAGCCGACTTTCCCCGCCTTGGCAGAGCGCTTGACAGACAGGGGTGTGAAGTACGCTTGCGCGCGGCCGATGTTGAAGGATACCTGATAAGGATGGATGCTCTGAGCGATAGCCGGAATGACCACCGGATCGTCCGGCAGGTGATAGGTGCACAGCGCCATTTTCGGAGCGTAGCGGGAGATCGTCACTTTTGCGCCTTCGAGCGCGACCCGCTCGGCGCCTTCGATGTCGGCCTTGATGAAGTCAACCCGCTTCAACTTCAGCGATTCCACGACGCCGTCGATGGTGCGCGCCTGGACCTCAAGCCCTCCGTTGTCGGAGACCCGAGATTCGACGCCGTTCGACTCGAAGCGCAGAACCGTGTTCTCTTTCCAGGCTGCGGCGCGGATGAGGTGCAAGCGGCCCAACTCGATCTCTTGCGCGAAACAATGCTCGACCCAGCCGATATGCTCCGGCTCCGGCTCGAACATAACCACGGTCGCGGCGCCGCGGCTGAAAGCATAGCGGCTGAATGAGCCGATCTGACCGCCGAGGTCGATTACCACGTCCCCCGCGTTGATCCGCACCGCCCCGCGTTCATAGACGCCGCGCATATGGTCGAGCGCGAAAAGACCGGCATATTGTCGCAGGCTCCTGGTCCAGCAGAGGGTCCCGATGGGTGTATCGTAGGCTACGCAGTCGTCACTGTCGGCGCGCGGGATGGCCAGCTTCTCGGTCGGCCAGCGGGTTGATGATGTCGTCCAGGTCCGGGCTATGTCGAGCCATCCGAACTGCGGCAAATGGCCGGACGCCTTAAGTCGCAAGACGTCGGCGCGAAACGCAATCTGGCTTACCTTGGAAATCATGGCCCATCTATCTTGACACAGCTCAGAATAGGCGCAACCGCGACCTTGTGGCCGCCCGGTGCGCGGTCGGCGGGGCCTGACTCTGGGTTAGCGCCGGCTATGCAACTATGCTCAGGAAGAGGAACAGGAAAATCGACAACCGCGGCGGGAGCAGGACCGTCAGAGTCAGATCGCTCGGCCTCCAGATCGAACTGAGAACAAGCGCATGGGATCGCGTGTGGCCGTGCATGCACTCCTCCCTCGTGAGGCGGTTTCAGGCAGACGTGGCGTATGGACGCGTGAGTTGCATCCGCCTACCTACGGCGACGGGGACTACCAGATCACCCCGGCGTCACCGCCGCACGCGCCGAAGGTCCCGTAGAGACTCCCGCTGGGTCCGGCTTCCACGTCGCGCCAGAAATCACCATGGCTAAAGTTGAAGATTGGCCCTGAGGGCAGCGGGCTCAGTGCTCCCAAGACGAAAATCCATTGGTCGTAGCCTGAAGTTGCATACACCTGGCCCGCCGGGGTGACCGTTATACCGTGAAAGATGGCAGACCCAGGCTCCTCACACCCAAAGCTAATGCAATACAAATAGTAGGTATCACCCAGATCGGTAAAGTGCTCGAATGGGACGCCTGGCGTGAACACAAACGCTCGCCCCAGCGTCCAATCGAAGCACTGGCCAAAGTCGCAAAGTTGTGCGTTGTACTGGTAAAAACCATAGAAGCTGCCGAAGTGCTCTTGAATCAATACCGGATTACACTCGCCGCTTCCGGGATAACAGCCGCTAAAGCTGGAGAGAACTGTCTCTGTCCAGCCGGAGCCGGCAGGCGCCAACTGAAAAATCACTCCGCCGCCGCCACCTCCCCCTTCCGTCGTTCCGTAGAGATTGCCGTTTGGTCCCGACAGCAGTGAGTTGGGTACACCACCATCACTGCGACCGGTAAAGCTGTAAATGATCTTCTCGCTCCAACCGTCGCCGGAAGGAGTGAGTTCAAACACCGTGCCCAGCCCGTAGGCTCCTCCGTACTGGGTCGCACCGAACACATTGCCCGATGGATCGACCGTGAGAGGTCCGTTCGGCGCCCAACCGTCAGGATCGCCGGTGAATTGGTGAAGCACCTCTTCACCCCAACCGCAGAGCGCGTTCTGGCAGGCAACCGGAGGAGGTCTGAGCCGGTAGACGATCCCGCAGTATTGGTTTCCGGAACTGCCACAAGTCTGCAAGCCGCCATCGGCGGCGCCGTACAGCGTTTCGTCAGGTGCGACAATCACGGGTGACGAATTCTGCCCGCCCAGACCTCCAAGGAAGTTATAGAGCGGAGTGAAAACCCAGTCTTGTCCGATCTGCGACAGCTTGTACGCCAAACCGTCGCCATTCGTACCGCCGGATACCGTTACGCCAAAGAGATTCTCGTGCTGGTCAATAGCTAGACCGGCAGCGGGAGTGCCTTCGTCGCTGGTGAAGGTATGGAGGAAACCGCTGTCAGGGCCCTCGCGTTGGTACTGGGAGGACTGATCGTAGCAGGTCGTGGTTGTGGTTGTGGTAGTGCTTTCCCCGAGAATCGTGAACGCTTCGGATGGAATTGTGCCGACCGAATTCTCCGAAGCTTCAGACGGGCAACCGGACGACTGACATCCCACTCCCGAGTTCTCGTCCCAATAAATTGGATCGCCAGTGTTGACGACGGCGTTCGCCAGATTCACCCAGTAGGTGCCGGCCGCTATGTTGACGGGGCCGAAGTTGGCGCTGGTTTCGGTGCAGATGTTGAAGCCAAATTGATTAGTCGAGCAGCCGCTCTGGGTGAAGTTCACCACCTGATCGAAGTAGGTCGTACCGCCAAACTCCGAAGAGGTGATGGAGATTTCGACCGTCTGAAGGACATCGCCCACGAACGCCCACGCGCCGAAGGTCATGCCGTTGACAGTGCCTCCGCTGCTGGGAATCGTGAAGGTGTTGCTGACGACGAAACCGTCGTTGATCGTCCAGGCGTCGGTGGTGCCGTTGATCGGGCCGTTCTCGTAGAGGTCGTTATTATCCAGCGGCCCACCGCGTCGACCCAGCGCGTGCGGGTCTCGCGGATTCTTATACGACGCACGCGGCTGGTTCGAATACGCACGCGAAGCATTCTGTTGCGACCGCAATTGGGCCGTGTGCGCCAGCCGCGATGCATACTGCGGCATGGTGGCGGCCTGGCGCGCGGTCGGCGGCACGGAATTCTGCGCCTGGGCGGGCACAGCGGTCACGTTCAGCAACAGCACGAGAAATATCAGGAACAACAAAGTGAGCAGGAACGTGAGCGCCACTGTGGCCGGAGTCCATCTCGTCCCGAACAGGTGATCGTGAAAATGTCGTTTGCTGAGCATCGCGGTATCCTCCTGGCGGTAGCTCCGAGTGACCAGCCCCCCACTCATTCGAAAATGGCGAATGAGGGGCACGCAGCGATGGGCGTAGTTGGAGGTGCTGGGAGAAGGAGTGCGACGCGTCTTATTTCTCAACGTATGGGAGCGATGTTGTTGGGTGGAAAACGGGCCGCACTCCTCTCCCGCGACACCCGATAAAATTTAGCACTTCACGATGAACAATTGTCAGTGACAGATGTCGCAGGGTGAGGTGACGCGGTGAAGTTTCAATATCAGACGCGTCATCGGCGCCGGTGGGATGCGCCCGTCAGGAGCGGGTCAATGCAGCAAGCTTGGGACGGTCTCTAAAGGGACGCGCCTTCAATGGGCTGATTCTTGTTGCTGGTCCCTGCGCCTGCCGGCGAATCGCGACGCTCGGTTCGCGCCGCGTGGCGCTGCGGTTGGAAAGCGAAGAAGTACCACTTGAGATAGTGCGGCAGCCAGTGCAGCACGCGGAAGCGCGAGCTGCCGGCGGTGCGGTCGCGCCAGATGCTGGGGATTTCGGCGATACGATAGCCGTTGAGAAATGCCTTGACGGTAAGCTCCAGTCCCAACTCGAAACCAGCCACGCTTTCGATTTTCAAATCGTGGACCATCGCCGCGTCATAGAGCTTGAAACTGTTGGTCGCGTCGTGGGTGGGCACGCCGCGAAACCAGTACAGCGTCAGGCCGCTGGCACGCGACATGAACTGCTTCAGGAATGGCCCGCCGATAAGCTTGCCGCCCGGCATGTAGCGGCTGCCGCAGATCAGGTCGTAGCCTTCGAGGTAGAGCGCGTACATGCGATCGACCGTGGTGAGTTCGTCCGAGAGATCGGCCATGGTGACCAGCACCGGGCCGGATTCGACAGCTTCCAAGCCGGTCTTAATGGCATTGGTGACGCCGCGTCCGTATTTGTTGCGCACCAGCTTGATGCGGGTCTCACCGCTGTCGATGATCTCCTGCGCGACCGGCACGGTATTGTCGGCGTCGAAGTCGTAGACC
>Ga0335081_10000222_pt1 | contig 107847 bp, 96 predicted proteins | sample Lox_Sample_35_FD_206713 | JGI IMG/M metagenome (GOLD analysis project Ga0335081, IMG submission 206713) | Soil microbial communities from Loxahatchee National Wildlife Refuge, Florida, United States - Lox_Sample_3.5 | ecosystem: Environmental > Terrestrial > Soil > Wetlands | place: USA...
CTCGATCGCCTATGGCAAAGCCATTGGGCAAACTGGCAGGTTACCAAGTAAAATAACACTTCCGACTTCGTTGTCTCGTCATTCGGTTGCCTTCAGACCTTGCGTGACGGTGCTACGCTGGGCGGGGAAAATAGTGCATCGCTGGAACCATGGGAGCCATCCAAAACAAAGTAATTGGACCTGTTAGCGACGAGCTTGCTCTCGTACAGGCGGCCAAGCGGGGCGACGACTCGGCATTCGAAGAGCTGGTCCGCCGCTATGACCGCAACGTGTTCCGGATCGCGCAGCACATCACGCAGAACCGGGAAGACGCGGAAGACGTGGTGCAGGAAGCGTTCCTGAAGGCGTACGGCAACTTGTCGAAGTTTCAGGAGCAGTCGAAGTTTTACACGTGGCTGGTCCGGATCGCCGTTAACGAAGCGCTCATGAAGTTGCGCCGGCGCAAGCCCGAGCGCACCGTTTCGCTGGACGAAGACATTAAAACGGATGATGACTCCCTGCCCCGCGAGATCGCGGATTGGAGTCCGAATCCGGAGCAACAGTACACGCAAGCAGAACTGCGTGAGATTTTAAGCAAGACGATCCAAGGCCTTCCCCCGGGCTTTCGGACGGTGTTCGTGCTGAGAGACGTGGAAGGTCTCTCAACCGAGGAGACTGCAGCCGCGCTCGAATTGAGCGTACCTGCGGTAAAATCGCGTCTGTTGCGCGCGCGCTTGCAATTGCGCGAGCGTCTCGGACGTTACTTCCAGCGTCGTGAGGCGGAGAACGGCAAGGGATCGAAAGGTGGAGATGTCAAAACAAGTGATGTGGCGAGTGGAGACGGCGACCTGTGAAATGCTCTGAGTTCCTGCAAGAGCTGACTAGTTATCTGGACGGCGTCCTTGATGAAAAAACCAAGGCCGAGTTGGAAAATCATCTTTCCTGGTGCCACAACTGCTACGTTGTTTGCGATACCACCAAGAAAACCATCGAGATTTACCGCGACTCCCAGCTCTACGAACTTCCTGAAGACCTCCGCAGCCGGCTTCGTTCCGCCATTATGACGAAGTGCCAGCAGTACAAGAAGCGCGGGCCACAAAGCGTGTGACGACAGGTTTTCGATTGCAGATTTCAAATTGCAGTTTTTTCCCTTATCGGAAACCTACCGAAACCTTAGAATCGCCAATTTGCAACCGCTCCGAATCCATCGCGGTCCCGGTAATCCCAATCACAGCGTGCTTCTCCGGCGACCGATAGCATTGGCCCATGTCGAATCGAGTCTGTCCCTGGTGGATGGGTTATGTGCTCGCCAGTCCAGTACGCAAATGGCTTGGGCAAGATCCGGAAAATATTCTCCGTCCGTACGTGCGCGAAGGGATGACTGTGCTCGAACCGGGCCCGGGCATGGGATTTTTCACCATATCCTTGGCGCGGCTGGTGGGCGCAGCGGGGCGCGTCGTTGCAATCGACCTGCAGCCGAAGATGATCGCCGTCTTGAAACGGCGCGCAGCCAAAACAAAGCTGCTCGATCGCATTGACGCTCGTGTCACTTCATCCGAGACACTGGGCCTCGACGACCTCGAGGGGAAGATTGATTTCACGCTGGCCTTCGCGGTGGTGCACGAACTTCCCGACGCGGCTCATTTCTTCCAGGAGATCGCTCGCGTCTCGAAGCCCGATGCGATGTTGCTGCTTGTGGAGCCACGCGGGCACGTCAACGAAGCCAAATTCGGGGCTGAGTTATCGGAGGCAGGAGCTGCTGGATTTGCAATCGCAGCCCGGCCGGCGATCGGACGCAGTCACGCTGCGTTGTTGACCAAGGCTCGCGAACTGGGATGAAACATCTGATTTCAGGCCAGTTAACCAGATCGCTAATGGTTCAGGCTCTGTGAATCCCAATCGACAGGGCTATGACTCACAAGGCCCTCCCCGCCCTAACCATCTGCTTTCAAGCAATTTACGAGTGCCGTGCAAAATCCTTGAATCTCTAAACCCTTTCGTCAATCATTGAATCTAAATAGATGAGAAGTGGCGTTCACGAATGCATCGTGAAAGGGGGCGCACTCTCCAAAGAAAGCCCAGGACTCGGCATACACGCTCAGGTATGGAAGGTGGGTCATGATCGCAAAACTGGTGGATGTTTTCTTCGGCTGCAGGCATTCGCGCCTCAGCTTTCCGGTAACGGTTCGTCGAGCCAAGCATCGCCCCGAAGCTGCGGCTCTGACAGGTACGTATGTTGTCTGTCTGGATTGCGGGAAAGAATTCGCTTATGACTGGCAGCATATGAAGTTGATCTCTTCCCCCGAGCGGCATAGTGACCGCGTGACTGAACTGGCCAAGAACGCGGCCTGAGAGCTTCAACCACGAAGGACCGCTCTCCTTCGTTGATACGAGTGTCCTTTGTGGTTGATTGTTTCTGCCGAAAAGAAAGTCTTTGTAAGAAAGAAACAAGATATGGGATGCCCCATGTCTCGCTGGTGTTGCGAGACATGGGAATGTGTTTAATCCTATTCCCTGAAGAGTAGTGTCCTGCTTCGCAACCCCTAATGAATTGTGTGGTCAGGCCACAGTGGTTCCCAGGTCTCGCAACTACGGCGAGACCTGGGGCACCCAATGCAGTCTTGCGAATTACCGCGAAGGATATTCGGCCGGAATCGGCACCGGAACTCGCTTATCGATGGGAACAAATTCCCTTTCGCCGTGTCCAAGATAGATTTGCCGCGGGCGCGCGATCTTCTGCTCGTGGTCAGTGATCATCTCCTGCCACTGCGCCAGCCAGCCCGCCGTTCGCGGAATCGCGAACAGCACCGTAAACATCTCCGGCCGGAAGCCCATCGCCTGATACATGATCCCGGAATAAAAATCCACGTTGGGATACAACTTTCTCTTCACAAAATAGTCGTCTTCCAACGCGATTCTCTCGAGTTCCAGCGCGATGTCAAGTTTCGAATTGCGTCCGGTCACTTCAAACACCTGCTCCGCGGTCCAGCGGATGATTTTCGCCCTCGGATCGTAGTTCTTGTAGATGCGGTGCCCGAAGCCCATCAGCTTGATCTGGCCTTCCTTCACGCGCTTGATATAGGCCGGTACGTGATCCTTCGTTCCGATCTCATCGAGCATCTTCAGCACTTCTTCATTCGCCCCACCGTGCAGCGGGCCTGCCAAAGCGGAAGCCGCTGATGCCACCGCCAGATATGGATCTGTCTCCGAGCTGCCCACCGACCGCATGGCGGCGGTGCTGCAGTTCTGCTCGTGGTCGGCATGCAGGATGAAGAGAATGTCGAGCGCCCGCGCGATCGCCGGCTGTGCCACATATTTCGGCTCGACCATCTTCCAGAGCATGTTCATGAAGTTTTCCGTGTAGCTCAGATCGTTGTCCGGGTAGACGTACGGGAATCCCACATTGTGCCGGTACGACATCGCAGAGATCGAAGGCACTTTGCCGATCAGACGTACGATCTGGTGCATGCGATTGGCCGCATCATGAATGTTCCTCGCGTCGGGATAAACGCTCGACAGCGCCGCGATGGTCGAGACGAACATCGACATGGGATGCGCCGAGTACCGGAATCCCTCCATGAATTTTTTCGTCGTCTCGTGCAGCATCGTGTGATGCGTGACGTCGTACACCCACTGTTTGAGCTCCTTTTCGGTGGGCAACTCGCCGAAGATCAGCAGATAAGCAACTTCGAGGAACGTGCAGCGCTCGGCCAGCACCTCGATCGGATATCCGCGATAGCGCAGGATTCCCTTGTCGCCGTCGATGTATGTGATGTTGCTCTTGCACGACGCCGTGTTCATGTAGGCCGGGTCGTAGGTCATCAGCCCGAAATCTTCCGGGCCGGTTTTGATCTGACGCAGGTCCATCGCCCGGATCGTGCCATTCTCGATGGGGACGGTGTAGTTCTTGTTGGTGCGATTGTCGGTGATGGTCAGTGTGTTTTCTGGCATGAGAAGTTCCGCCTTTATGCGCGCTATGAAAACCAGCTTAGCTGAGGCTATGCCGCAGCCCAACCTGAATCTGTGATTCTAATCACAACCACCCGTGATGCCCAAGAGGAATGAAAAAAACGCCACTCGATTTCGTTCAAAACAGTTCGATTCGTATCAGGGGACGCCACTCTGTGCCAGAGCGGCCCTTCAGGGCCGCGTTTGGGCGCAAAACGTTTGCCCTTTAGGGCCGGTGACGTCTTCTTCTGTCTGATCGCAAGACCTCGGGGGGCTAAAGCCAGGCTGGTGAAAATATCCCAACGCGGCGCTAAAGCGCCGCTCTTCCAGGGTGCAACACAGAGCCGGACTCACCCACACCAGAAAAAAACCGGCGGCCACAGCCGCCGGCACGGTCTCTTCCACATCAATGACGTCTAGTTCGAATCGTCCCGGCGCTTCAACGTCGGACGATCGTCGTCCTTCTTGTCCTTGTCGCTCGAAGTGTCGCTCGGGTTCGATGTCCGCCGCAGGCTGGGCTTGTTAGCGTCTTTCTCGTCGAGCAGTTTGTGCTTGTTCTCGATCGCCGCCAGCCGTGCCTTCACTTCATCAAATTCCGAAGTCGTCACGATATACTGCTGCTTGGCAGGAAGAATCTTGGCGATCTCTTCCTGCGATTTCGCAATCCGATCCGGAGTCTGCGGGTGCGTATCGAACGCCTTTGACAAAGTTCCCGGCTTCTTCTTTTCCATCGCCTGAATCTTTTCGAAGAAGGTGACGAACGCCGAGGGATCATACCCCGCGCGGTACATGTACTGGATGCCGAGGTAGTCGGCCTGGGCTTCGAAAGTGCGCGAGAAGTGCAGGAAGGTCAGCGGAATGCCGAGTCCCATGCCTTCGTAAATGCCATATCCCAGCGCGCCGCCCATGAAGATAGCGGGCAGTGAAGCCAGTTGCAGCAGGTTGGCGCGGGTCATCTCGCGTCCGTAGTGGCAGGCAGCGACGTGCGCGATCTCGTGCGCCATGACGCCGGCCATTTCGGCTTCTTCGTCGGCTGCAAGGATCAGCCCGGAATTCACATAGAAGAATCCGCCCGGCAGAGCCATTGCATTGACCACATCGGAATCGATGACCTTGATCGTGAATGGCACCTGCGCGTCGGAGTTGCGCACCAGGTTTTGTCCAATGCGGTTCACGTACTCGGTGATCACAGGATCGTTCACCAGCTTGATCTGGGATTCGATCTGCTGGGCATATTGACGCCCGCGGGCGACCTGGCCTTCGACCGTATACCAGTTCCCTACCCCGCGCTCGCAGCCCACGTTGCGGTTGCCCACGGCGTCCACGTCGGCCGCTCCCCCGTTATGCTTGATCTCGCTGTCATCCTTGGTCGGGAGAGTCGCCGCAGGCGGCTTGGGTGCATTCTGCACGTCCCGCGACTTGGGCTGACCCGCATCCGGATCGGTGGTCGGAGTCTGGGTCGTCGGAGTCTGGGTGCTCGGCGGATTCTGCGTCGGAGTCTGTTGCGGGGTCTGCGTCTGCGGATTCTGGTTCGGATCCTGCGTCTGGGCCAGAGTCCACGGGCCCGCGCTGAACGCCGCCAATCCCAATGCGATTGCCAGCCATCTGAATTTCATAGGGAACTCCTTAAGCCTGATTATACGCCGGGTGGGAAGACACCAAGCCCCTAATCTTGGCTGACTGATTAGACGCGGATGGTGCTGTTTGGGGTTATCCGGCGCAGTGAGGAATCAGCCTGCGACGCTTGAGAATTTATTGACAACTTGGAGTCTTGCTCCGCGTCTGTGGGGGCTTTTTTCATTGTTTTTCCCTGTTTTCCGTCCTATGATTCGCACAACGGAGGGTTCCCCGATGAACGCCTCTACTTGCCTTTCACTACGTCTTTGCTTGTTCGCCCTGTTTTTCCTCGTCGCTGCTTCGGCCGTGGCTCAGGCGCCTCCGAAATACGATCCGGCCACCGAAACTACGCTGAAGGCTGTCGTCGGCGAATTGAAATTCATTCCAGCCGGCGGTGCGAAGCCCAATGCCTACCTCATCACCCGCGCCGGTCCTGACAAGGACAAGGGCACTGTCGAGATCTTTCTTTGTCCGAAGAAGTTTCTGGACGACATCGGCATCACATTCAAGGCGGACGAATCGATCCAGGTCACCGGTTCCAAGGTCAAGCAGGATGGGGCAGACCTCATTCTGGCGCGAGAAGTCGTAAGAGACGGCGGGAGTGGCGAGACCCTTAGCTTCCGCTTCCCCGACGGCAAGCCAGCGTGGTGAATCTCCGAAACCAGAAAATGTCATCCCGAGTAAGAACGAGGGTGCCCCACCCTACGCGGTTTTCGTAGGGTGGGAATCTCGAACTTATGCGGTTTTCCTGGAAAACAGAACTCGACGTCTCTGCTGCCCACCCTTTCGCACAAGCTGCGAAACGAGCCTGCCCTGGAGCGACCCGAGTACAACGAGGGCAGTCGAATGGGATAGGGCGATCCCTGCAATTGCCTCGCGCGTGCATTAATGTCAGAATTCCCGATTCACATTGGAGGATTCATGGCTTCACTTCGTCTTACGCTCTTGACACTGTTAGCGCTCCTCGTCGCAGCACCACCCGCCACCCACGCCCAATCCGCGTCGGCCGACCATCCCTTCGTCGTTGAGTACTATTACAAAGCGAAATGGGGACATGCCGACGAATTCCTCAAGTTATTCAAGAAGAATCACTACCCGCTCCTGAAGAAAGAAGTCGAAATGGGACGGATGGTGAAAGTCTGGATGGACCAGCCGCGCTACCACACCACCGAGGACGGCCGCTGGGACTTCCGCGTCACGATTGTCTTCAAGAACGCGACAGTCGCAAACGAGCCTTTCGATGAAGCCGCGCTGCAAAAGCAGCTCTTCCCAGATCAGGAGACATTCAAGCAAGAGGAGCAGCGCCGCTTCGAGATCCTCGACGCGCACTGGGACTTGCCGGTGAAGACGGTTGACCTGGACTTGAAGTAAGAACTCGAGGGTTGGTGGCGCTGTATAGAGGGGATGTTTTGATGAACTACTTATTTATCCTGAATGACTCACCCTACAGTTCCCAGCGTGCCTACAACGCGTTGCGTTTGGTGCGTTCGTTGGCGACTGGCGACACGAGCGTTTCGGTCTTTCTGCTTGGGGATGGCGTAGTTAACGGCGTACGTCGGCAATCCCCAGCGGATGCTTCCTATAACGTGCAGGAGATGCTGAGAATCCTTGGGCCGAGTGTGTCCGTGGGGGCCTGCCGCACCTGTCTGGAAGCGCGTGGGATTGACGAGCAGTCTCTCGTGGAAGGCGTTCAACGCCGGACCTTAGATGACTTGCGGGATTGGACAGAGGAAGCTGAGAAGGTATTGGTTTTCTAACTGTGGCAGGCGGGCCCTTAAGCTTTGCTTTCGAGTTTACTGTGAGCCATCTTTCGCTCGTGCCTCGACGATCTCCCAACCCTCGCGACCCAGTGCATGCGAGAGTAGGAAGAAACGGTCAGGGTCAGGAACGTAACATGTAACGGTGCCGGCCACGTCCTTGGTATTGGCTTCGTACACGGCGAGGCTTTTGCCGCTATCAGTGTCGACGATCGCGAATACCGAACCCACGCATGCTTTGGCGTCGGGGCCACAGTCACGGCGATACTGAATCATCAACCTGTTGTTCACAACGCGCAGACCAAACCTCGGATCCCCGGCGCCCGCGGGCGCCGTTACGTGAAGGGTGCGAACGACTTCACCGGCGCGTGAAATCGCATAGATGAGGATAGGATTCGTAGGCCTCATCAGGTAGACCAACCCGTCGTCGCCGGAGGTGGCAACAGATTCGTTCACGGCTCGCGCATTCATTCTCTGAGCACCGGAATCATTCACGATTTCCTGCTCCCTTTTCACGTCTTCCTCGAACGTCAGCTGTTTGATCAAAGCGCCGGATGGGTTGTAGATGGCTGCAGAGGCCTTATAAGAGGGCTTGATTTGCTGCCCTGCGATGAAGACTTCCCCCGATTGGAATACGGCGAGTTGCGATGGGAAGAAAGGGGTCGGCGTCGGCTCCAGCCGCATAGAGGATTCGCGTTTTCCATCGCTGGCGAAGCTGTCCAGAAATCTGCCGTGTTCGTCTGAGTGGAACATGACGACGCCACCATCGGGCCGTGTCGCATAGCGGAGTGGCATCTCACGGGACATGTCGAATTGCACTTCGACCACGCCTTTGTCCGAGATCCTGAGCAAAGGCTCAACATTTTCGGGTTCTCCCCACAACAGCTTGACGTAGGCGCGCCCCTGCTCATCGCATGCCGTCGGGAACATTACGCCGTACGCGCGCCCGTCGGCTCCGATAATGGGAGTTCGCGAGACCGGGGCGAGTACGCTGCTTTGAGCAACGGCCGAAGCCGTAACCACAAGAAGGGTGAAAAAGAGACCCAGCCTGCTCATGTAAGCCTCCCGTTCCGGACGCCGTGTCGGCCCGCGACTGGGATCAATATAACTGAGGCTGCCCCACCCTGCGCGGTTTTCGCAGGGTGGGAAGTTGCGAAATTGCCGATCCGGTATAGAAAATTGCCGATCCGGTATAGAAATAGGGCGCATGGGCGGCAAAACTTACGTCATGTTGCATGATCTCGTCAAAGCGCGCTGATGCCGGTAGCCCAGGAGTGGAACAGCAATCCCCTATAACGAACGCTGACACGTCTGGCCAGCACAAGCAGGAAGGAGGTTTAGTTAGACTAAGTCCAGCCTGAACCGACGATTGTCTCCCACCCTGCGAAAACCGCGCAGGGTGGGGCAACCTCCAACTTTCAGCCCCTATCGTAATGACACCTCTCCGGGGCCTCTCTGGACGAAACCTTCGCGTGCGATTATCCTCTCGGCTCATGAACCGACGAACCTTTCTGCAAGCGACTGCGGCAGGCGCTGCAACCCTGGCTCTCCCCCGTTCTTTGCGCGCCGACAACAGCGAGCTCAACCCCATCTTCACGCAGATCGAAAAGCACCACGACGAGGCCGTGCAGCGGCTGCAGGAATGGATCAAGCAGCCGTCGATTGCCGCTGAGAATCGCGGCGTGAATGAAGGCTGCGACCTGACCATACGCTTCCTGCGCGAAGCCGGCTTCGGCCAGGTGACGAAAATTCCCACCGACGGCCAGCCCGGAATTTTCGCTACGCTCGACGCCGGCGCTCCGAAAACGCTGGGCCTCTATTTCATGTACGACGTGAAACAGGTCGATCCATCGGAGTGGTCCTCGCCGCCGTGGGCAGCCGCGCTGGTGGAAAAGCCCGGACTCGGAACCGTGGTCATGGGACGTGGTGCGGTCAATCAGAAAGGCCCGGAGTCGTCGTTCATCGCAGCGCTGCATGCCATTCGAGCCGCCGGAAAGAAGCCGCCGGTCAATCTCGTGCTGGTCGCAGAAGGCGAAGAGGAGATCGGTTCGCCGCACTTTCCGCAGATCGTGCGCCGACCGGAGGTCATCGCCGCCCTCAAGCCGTGCATGGGAATTTTCATGCCGTCGGCCGAACAGGATTTCGATGGCTCGGTCGTGATGACGCTTGGTGCCAAAGGCGTCGTCGAACTGGAACTTGTCTCCAGCGGCGAGCGCTGGGGGCGCGGACCGCGCCGCGACATTCATTCCAGCAACAAGGCTCGTCTCGACAGTCCGGCGTGGCATCTGGTCGAAGCGCTCGTCACACTCGTATCACCTGATGGTAATGATCCCGCGATCGACGGATTTGCTGATAAGGCGCGGCCGATCTCTGCCGCAGAAAAGGCGATGGTCGCCGCGGCCGCACAACGGCTCGATGAAAATGTCGCGAAGAAACAGATGGGAGTCGAGCATTGGGTGCACGACGTCAGCTGGCAGGAGGCGCTCGAACTGCTGGAGTCGCGGCCAACCGTGAACATCGAAGGACTGGTCGGCGGCTACACCGGACCTGGCGGCAAGACGATTCTGCCGCATCGCGCGGTCGCCAAAATCGATATGCGCCTCGTTCCCGACATGCAGGCGAGCGAAGCGCTGGCCGCACTCAAAGCTCATCTGGCCAAACACGGCTTCGGCGATATCGAAGTCAACATGACAGGCGGATACAACCCCAACAGCACGCCCGCCGATGCTGCTCTCATCCGCGCGCAAACCGCCGTCTACAAAAAGCGCGGCATCGATCCCATCGTGCTGCCGCGCAGCGCAGGCTCCTGGCCCGGATACGTATTTACCGATGAGCCGTTGAAACTCGCTGCCGGGCATTTCGGCATGGGACATGGCAACGGCGCGCATGCGCCCGACGAGTACTACGTCATCGAATCGAAGAACGAAAAGGTGCAAGGGATGGACGGAGCCGTCCGGTCCTTCGTCGAGTACCTCTACGAGGTAGCCGCGATTAAGTAATCAATAAGGGCGAAGTTGCTCAATCGGGATTCGCGGTTCTGGAACGCGTCATTCCGAAGCCCCGCGCTTTCACGAGCGGGGCGAGAGCCTGCCCTGAGGGAGAGTCGAATGGGAATCTGGCGCGGAGCGTAGCTGGTCCGTTGAGCCCCACGCGAGATCCCTCCCTTCGCCTCGCTACGCTCGCCTCTGCCTGAAGCCAGAGGTCTACCAGAAAGCGGCTCCGCTCGGGATGACACCAGTTGAGTGGACTTTTCCCCTTCCTAGGCTCATAGTGTGAACCGCATTTAGAGTCTTCCGGGTCAACCTGGGAACTCCCGCAACTTGAAGACTCCCGGGGAGGAGGCACCATGGCCAAGCCTTTCAATTTCGGAGAAATTAATCTTATCGCCGGGGAGGCGACCACCTCCGCCGTCCCCGATTCGGAGACGCCGTTCTGTATTGCGATACTAGGTGATTTCAGCGGACGCGGCAATCGACACATCTGCGATCCGGCGAACATCGCAACTCGGCGCGCGGTGTTGGTGGACCGGGACAACTTTGACCAGGTCATGGCGAAGATCGCTCCCGAGATTCGCTTGCCACTCGGCGGCAAGGACGGCACGCTTTCCTTCCGCTTTTCGACAATCGACGATTTTCATCCCGATCAGATTTTCCAGCGGTCGCCGATGTTTGACCGCCTGCGTGATCTGCGTTCGCGCTTGAGCAATCCCGAGACGTTCGCAAGCACGGCTGACGAACTCGGTATCAGTGCTCGTCCGCAATCGCAGCCGCGCGAGCCGGAACGGGTTCGGCCAGCGGCGCCAGAGATGACGGGCTTGGCATCGGGAAGCCTGCTGGACGCGATGATCGAAACATCCGAATCCGCAGCGCCGACCACCCGTCGGCAACGCCGCGACGAGGTGCAGGAGTTCGCACGCCGCGTCAGCGAATCGACAGCGATCGCGGCGGCTGATCCGCGGCAGCCGGAAGTGGTCGCTATGATCGACCGCGCCATTAGCGGGCAGATGCGCGCCTTGCTCCACGTGCCGGATTTTCAAGCCTTGGAAGCCGCCTGGCGGGCGCTGTTCCTGATGGTTCGGCGCGTCGAAACCAGTTCCCTGCTCAAGCTTTACCTGATCGATGTGTCGCGGGAGGAACTGGCGGCTGATCTCACTTCCTCAAGTGACCTGCGCGCGACTGGCACTTACAAGTTGCTGGTGGAGCGTTCCGTCCGAACTCCCGGCGCCGAACCTTGGACCCTGCTCGTGGGCAATTACATCTTCGGTCCACAACGCGAAGATGTGGAACTGCTGGGAAAGCTCGCCAAGGTGGCAAGCGCAGCGGGCGCACCATTGATTGCGGGAGCGAGTCCTCGACTCCTGGGATGTTCCTCATTCGCTGTAACTCTTGAGCCGCGAAATTGGAAATTAGCGGCCGAGCACGCGGACTCCTGGGCTGCCTTGCGCGGCCTGCGCGAATCCTCTTCTCTCGGACTGGTATTGCCGCGTTTTCTATTGCGCTTGCCATACGGCAATAAAACTGACCGGATCGAGTCTTTCGATTTCGAGGAGATGGCGGAAACTCCAGCGCACGAGGATTATCTCTGGGGAAATTCGGCATTCGTGTGCGGCGTGCTGCTGGCACAATCTTTCAGCCAGGAAGAGTGGGAGATGCGTCCGGGCTCGATTTCAGAGATGGACCGTCTGCCGCTGCATGCTTATGAATGCGATGGCGAGCAAAACCTGAAGCCTTGTGCGGAAGCCCTGCTCACCGAATATGCAGCTGAGCAGATGCTGGAGAATGGTTTCATGCCGCTGGCGTCTCTCAAAGGGCGTGATGCCGTGCGGCTGGTGCGGTTCCAATCGATTGCAGCACCGCTGCGGGCCCTCGCCGGAAGGTGGGCCTTTGTTCACTGAAGCCATCACAAATCAGTTTTGAAAGGGCGCGGCTTTAGCCGCGCCGTATCAGGGCCGTAGAGAGATTGGGCCTTTAGGCCCGGAGGAAAACGCGAGACTTTCTGCCTGGCTAATGTCTTTGGTGGGCTAATTCGACTCGGTTGAACTGGCCGGCTGCACCGTACCTCCCGGAGTGTCGATTTGGATGGGACGGTTGAAATCAGAGTAGGAGTAGACGCCGCCCTCCATATTCCACTCGTATGGCAGATGGTCGTCCACACCGATGCACACCGAACCTACTCGGGAAGAAATCGCGGTTCGCATATCGAACTTCCATTCGCGGCAGCGGACACCGTTCACCATCTTCTTGTCGCCCTTTTCCGGGATGCCATGGCTCAGGATCGTGCGCATATCGGGCAGCAGATCCGCGGTACCGCTCGCAACCTTCTCGCAATACCACTTGGCCGAACCGCGGTCGCCGGGCTCCTGTCCGATGTTCTCCCACGATCCGCCGCTGTCGCGCATGTATCGCTGGTCGCCGACTGACACTTCCTCCTGTTTCATGTCGGAATCAGATCCGCCGCCTGACTGCTGGTGAACGATGACCCGGTTACAATCGACCTCCCAAAGGCGCGCCGAAGGGTACCCGGTGGCGTTGAACGTAGCGCGAAAGGTCTTCACCTGCATCATCGCGTCCAGCGATTTCTGAAATTCCTGGTCCCCGCTGCTGGGGCCGACAGCCTGGCCGACTCCCCAGAAAATCAGGCCTGCTCCCAGCACAGCCGCGCCGATCCAAAGGTTCCGACGATTCATGACGAAGTCCTCCCCCAAGCAGCTCGCGTTTTAGGCTAGGGGACGGAATCGGCAGATAAAAGTTACTGACGTACGTAGGAGAGGGTAATTCGGTCGAAATCCACCTCACGTATACTGTCCGCCTGTTCGGAAGAGGACGAAATCAACCCAGCATTTTCGGAGAAGAAATGCTCCCGAGTCCCGTAACCGACATGAAGGCTTTTGTGCCTGCCAAGGATATGGATATTTCCAAGGCGTTCTATACCGATCTTGGATTCACCATCAACTTCAGCACTGATCAGATTGCGGAACTGCAGATCGGCTCCTTCCGTTTTCTGCTGCAGAAATTTTACGTAGAGCAACATGCCGGCAATTTCATGATGTCACTGAACGTCGACTATGTGGATGCCTGGTGGGAATATATCCAACAAAAAGAGTTCAGTAGAAAGTATCTCGGGATTATGTGCAAACCGCCGGAAATGCAGCCATGGGGACTGCGGATTCTTTACTTGAGCGACCCTTCAGGGGTGCTGTGGCACATCGCCGAGAATCGCAAGTCGTGAACGATGTGGTGGCCACTCACGCCTGGGTTTGGCTTGAGTGGGTAATGCATCTTCAGTCAATCTTCACCAAGTTCGCGATCATCTTCTCCCACCACTTCCAGGGCAGCAGGCGCTTCATCGCGAGCTGAATCTTCGCGTCGCGGCCCGCCAGGTATCTCAGTTTGGGATTCGGGTCCTGCGCAATGGTCACAATCAGGCGCGCTACCGCGATCGGATCAGCCTTCGGAATCTTCTGAATCACTCCACGCATTTTCAGGCTGCGCTCGAAATTCGGCGACGTATTCTTGATCGCGTCCTGTCCCATCACGGCACCTTTGCTCCAGATGCCGGTGTCATACGCGCCGGGCTCGACCAGAACGACTTTTATCCCGAGAGAATTCACCTCCAGGCGCAGCGACTCACTCCAGCCCTCGAGCGCATGCTTCGAAGCCGTGTAACTGCTGACGCTGATCGATCCGGTCAGTCCCACGATGGAAGACAGTTGAATGATGTGGCCGGACCGCTGCTGACGCATGACCGGCAAGACGGCCCGGGTCATCGCAACCGTGCCAAAAAAATTGGTTTCGAACTGCAGGCGTAGTTCTTCGAGCCTGATGTCCTCGGCAAAGCCTGCGACAGCAAAACCGGCGTTGTTGACCAGCACATCGACCCGGCTGTAATCACCCACTACACCGGCTACCAAAGCCGGAATCGAGTCGAAATGGGTGACATCCAGTTCGCGCACGTCGATGCGATTGGCAAGTCCGGCCGCTGAGCCTGGCTGGTCAAGCGCTCCCCAGCGCGCTACATCCCGCATTGTGGCCACGACGCGAAACCCGGCCTTGGCCAGTTCTATGCAAGTCAGCAGTCCAAAGCCCCTGGAGGAGCCAGTCACGATGGCAATCTTTTCCGGCATGCCAAAGATGTATCACACCGACTTAAGGCTCTGGAAACCCGCCCGCGAAAGTGGGACAATACTCCCGACAGGCCGTCCGTTGCCACTCCAACCTGATCCGGTATAAGGAGGTCCCATGCTGGCGACGAAGCATCGTTTCTCGCGAAATCCGTATTTTCAGTTTCACCCGATGCATACGATCTTCTCTCTGCTCGGCGCCCTGCTGTTGTTCGGAATGCTGGTCTGGTTCCTCGCGGTTCCGGCGCGCTAGAGAATTCTTTGCATGACGCGGGCCTTTTGCCCGCGAAGCGGCTCTTGCCTTTTTTTGTCCGCTCCATTCCGTCCCGATGCGCTCACCCGAAAAAAGATGTGAACACTCGCAACCATTCCCAAGAAAATCCTTTATGTAAGCGATCAAAATTTGGAATTGGACTTCCCTGCCCTTGCTTCATACCGTATATCCATGGACCCAATCATATCTGTCGAGGATTCACACGTTGATGTACTCCACGAAATCAGCGTCCGTCTGAACACGTCGGATGGATTTCACGAAGTTCTGACCCGCGTGGTAGATTTCGCTTCAGCGCTGGTGAAATGCGACTCGTGCCTGGTGTACGTGCTGGAAGGTGACGAGCTGGTGCTGCGCGCGTCGAAAAATCCGCACCCCGAAGTCGTCGACCGTTTGAAATTGAAAGTTGGCGAAGGCATCACCGGATGGGTGGCCGAACATAGCGAACCGGTCGCGATTCCTGAAAAAGCGGCCCATGATCCACGCTTTCAGTTTTTCCACGAACTTCCCGAGGATAGTTACGAAGCATTCCTCTCTGTGCCGCTGATGTGCCGCGGGCGGGTGGTGGGAGTTATCAACCTGCAGCATAAGCAGCACCACGTCTATCGCCGGCGCGAGATTCGCATTATCTCGGCCATCGGCTTTCTGGTTGGTGCGGAAATCGAACTGGCGCGCCTGGAGCACGCCAACTCAACGTTGGCCGAACAGCTACAGACCAGAAAAATCGTTGAGCGGGCGAAGGGTATCCTGCAACGCGATCTCGGACTGAACGAGGAGCAAGCTTATCTTGCCATTCAGCGGCAGAGCCGCCAAAAGCGGAAGCCTATGCGCGAGATCGCCGAAGCCATCGTCCTTAGCGACGAGGTACGGGGCAACACGCCACAGCCATCGTAATCACCCACTGGGATGTCATTCCGAACCGGTGCATAGCGCCGGTGAGGAACCTGCTTTTCATTACTAATCAATAAAATCAGCAATACGGAAACGGCGGAGGACCCGATTTGGTCCTCCGCCGTTTACCTGCAGCGGCAATCTGCTACTGACCGGATGCCATGGCTAAGTTTCCAGCCTTGGCGATCTCCTTTTCCGCGGCGCGGGGCACGTTGAAGTCGAGCGTCATGCCGAAATCCGGCAATTGCAACGCCTTCACATAGCTGCCTTCCGGAGTGTTCGCGAGCACCAGCAGGCTTCCGTCGGAGTGTTTGCTGGTTTCGGTCGAAGGGACCAGTACCATGTATCCGGCACGTGCCCCGCTGATTTTGTTCAGCGTCAGCACCGGAGACACACCATTCGGGACCACGGTGAACTCGTATTCTCCCGCTGGAATCTTCGCATTTCCCCAGAGAACATCGTGGGCAAGCTTGAATTTTCCGTGGGCCGACTCCTGCGCGGAAGCTAGGGCTGGTGTGAAACTCATGGTAGTTGCCACCACGAGGACGATGTAAACGAATTTGCGAATCGAAGTCATAGGATCTCCTGTTCTGCCCGCATTGGGGCAAGTCTGATGAGCACGCAGGTCCGCTTCGGCGCACCAATGTGCGCGTACGGATCGCATGGGCTCAGGCTGTGGTGGAGAACGACAAGGTCAGGAGATTGGCGATGCCGCAAACCCGGCTGGCACGCAATCAGCGACTTCGCGGGAATCGGCAAACTGAGCTGGTTCGCGAAGTGATTCCACTATGCCGCAAGAGCGGTGCAGGAGTCCAATGCAAAGAATCGATGAGAGAGATTCGCAGACGAGATGTGTTAAAGTGGCCGCCCGTGAGTCGCGCTATTCAAGTTCTTGCGGTCTTCCTCATCTCTCTCGCCTCATTCGCGCAAGATCCCACTCCGCCACGCGGACGTCTTTCCTTGCCAGGAAAAAATTGGGGAGTCGTTCTAGACCTCACCGGCTTCACGGTCAAAATCGTTGAGACCAAGTCCGACGGGCGCCGCTACATGTTCGCGGTAAACGAAACGACCCATGTCGAGGCTTCCCTCAGGCTGGAGAAGCTCACTGCCGGGCATCCAGCGAACTCATGCCGTGACTCGTTGGAAAAGAGAAGTAAGAATCAGTCCTTAAGAGTCGAAGAGGTTCGGTTTTCGCGCTCCGGCGATCTTGAAGTAATGCAATATATGATGGCCGAACTCAATGGTCAGCGCATCGACCACAAAAGCATCTTCGCGTGCCAACTCTACGACAACACTTACGTCGATCTGCATGTTTCGAAAAACAACTACCAAGCGGCGGACGACACTCTCTTTCAGGCCGTGATCAACTCGATGCGCATAGAACCTGTGCACAAATCGAGCAGTGAGTTAATACATGACGCGAGCATCCTTTATCTTCGGCACGACTTCAAAGGCGCCATCGTCCCCTACTCGCAGGCTTTGGAACTCGAAAAGCTCGATCCTAAGCTGGGAAAGCCTCTCTGGTATGTACTGGTCGACAATCTCGGCATGTCTTACGGAATCATCGGGGACCTGCAAAAGGCGAAAGAGACGTTCGACTATGGCGTCAGCAAGGACCCGACCTATCCGTTGTTCTACTACAATCTCGCCTGCACATATGCGGAGATGAACGACGTTGAAAAAGCATCGGCCTACCTGAAGAAAGCTTTCGCGTACAAAGCCAACGCTATTCCGGGCGAGGGAATGCCCGACCCGCGCACTGACGATTCGCTTAAGAAGCTGATGAAGAATCGCGAGTTTCGAGAATTAGCGAACACTCTCGCGCAGTCGCGGTAGGGTCACGCGCAGTTCGACTGCCGCATATTGCTTTCACGTGCGGGCGGCACACGACCTGCCGTCGGCCGCACATACACTTCGCAGACAGCGGGCTTCGACTGGGATTCCACGATCAGCACGCTTCCATCCTCAGACCGGGCCCGGCGTGAGGTCTCCAGCCTGGCACCGCTGAAAAAAGTAGTCGGACTCGCGACACTGAACCGCGCCGCACCGCCATACTGCTCGATGCATTGTTCAAGGTTTCCGGAGAAACAGCGGATGGTATTCGACTGGGGGAACGTCATCACTAAACCTTCGTCGTGGAAGATTTCCACTCTCTACTGGATGTTCTGACCCTAACACAGAGGGAAATCGCAAGTCAGTACACGAAAGACTGTAGTCCGGCCACGTCCCAAGGCCTTTTCCGGGTCGGTCGAAATTCCGCGAAGATTTGCCAAATCCAACCTCGGCATGAGACCATTCCCTGTTGGTGGCGGTGACTAGTCACTGCCACCACAAAGGAGCGAAATGTATCAGAAACGTCCGGGAGTCTTCATGGCCGACTGGTGGGATGCCGACGGCCGCCGCCACCGCAAACAGTTTTCGACATCTTCGGGAGCGCGCGAACATGAGCATCGCGAGACTGCCCTGGCTCACGCCGAACGAGCCAGCCGCGAAATGAAACTTGCCGCCCGCAGCAGCGGCTCCGGCAAGCGCGCCAAGGCGGTGGAAGATACAGGCACGATCGATGCGGCCAAGGGCAAGCTCGGCGTGATGATTCCCGGGATGGGCGCGGTGGCCACGACTTTCGTTGCCGGCGTGGAAGCAATCCGCAAAGGCCTAGCCAAGCCCATCGGTTCCCTCACCCAGATGGGGACAGTGCGGCTCGGGAAGCGGACCGACGGCCGCTCGCCCAAGGTGAAAGAGTTCGTTCCGCTTGCCGGCCTCGACGACCTGGTCTTCACCGGCTGGGACATTTTCGAAGACAACATGTACGAAGCGGCGTCGAAGGCGGGCGTGCTAGACCAGCGCCTGCTGGATCAACTCAAGCCTTTCCTCTCGTCCGTCGCACCGCGTCCCGCGGTGTTCGACCACAATTATGTGAAGAAGATCGACGGCCCCAATGTAAAGAAGGGCAAGTCGAAGATGGAGCTTGCCGAGCAGTTGCGCGATGACATCCGTGAATTCAAAAAGAGTTCCGGCGCCACCCGACTGATCACCATGTGGTGCGGCTCGACTGAGTCGTACATCGAGCCGACCGAGGCGCATCAATCGCTCAAGGCGTTTGAGAAAGCCCTGCGCGAGAACGACGAGATGATCGCGCCTTCGATGATCTACGCCTACGCGTCGCTGATGGAAGGCGTGCCGTTTGCGAATGGCGCTCCGAACCTAACGGTGGATTTGCCGGTTATGCTCGAACTCTCGCGCAAGAACGAGGCGCCGATCTGCGGCAAGGACTTCAAGACCGGCCAGACGCTGATGAAAACCGTGCTCGCCCCAGCCTTCAAGGCGCGTCTACTCGGCCTGAGCGGGTGGTATTCAACCAATATTCTCGGAAATCGGGACGGCGAAGTGCTCGACGATCCCGGGTCGTTCAAGACGAAAGAAGAGTCGAAACTGGGCGTGCTTGAGCACATCCTGCAGCCGGGCCTTTATCCCGAGCTCTACGGGAACATGTTCCACAAGGTCCGCATCAATTACTATCCACCGCGCGGCGACAACAAGGAAGGTTGGGACAACATCGACATCTTCGGATGGCTCGGCTACCCGATGCAGATCAAAGTTGATTTCCTCTGCCGCGACTCGATCCTGGCGGCGCCCATCGTGCTCGATCTCGTTCTCTTTCTCGATCTGGCGCAGCGCTGCTCCGACCTGCGCGGACTCGGCATCCAGGAATGGCTGAGCTTCTACTTCAAGTCTCCGATGACCGTGCCGGGCCTCTATCCCGAGCATGATCTATTTATCCAACTGATGAAGCTGAAGAACACGCTCCGCCACTTAAAGGGAGAAGAGCTGATCACGCACCTGGGACTGGAATACTACGACTGATCCGGTGTGGCGCGGGCGCCCTCGCCCGCGCTGCTCTGGTCCTTGGTTTTCCCTCTGATCTTTTTCTCTCCGGCCCATTCGCAGTCTGTGTATAGTATTGCGACAGCCACTCTCCGCGGGTCCTCATGAATCGTTGTCCATCCTGCCAAGCCGCATTTCCGGCCGACTACACGCATTGTCCTCGCGATGGCAGCAGTCTGATGGTCGTCGGCGAGTGGGCAGCAGGAACCCTCGTTCGCGGCAAATACCGCATCATTGCCAAGGTCGGCCAGGGCGGGATGGCCTCTGTCTATAAGGCTGCCCACGAGCGCTTCAAGGAAATCCGTGCGCTGAAGGTAATCAATCCCGAACTGGCGAGCGACGCAGGATTCGTGCGGCGCTTCGAGCAGGAAGCGATCGTCACGCGCAGGCTGCAACATCCCAATGCGGTCCGGGTCGATGATATTGATGAGGCCGACGATGGCCGTCCCTTCATCGTCATGGAATACATCGAGGGCCGCAGCCTCAAGGATGTGATCGAGCAGGAAGCGCCGATGGCGGTGCCGCGCGCCTGCTCCATCATTGAGCAGGCGGCATCCGCGCTGGATGCGGCGCACGGCTTGGGACTTGTGCACCGCGATATCAAGCCGGGCAACATTGTACTCATCTCTGCTGCGGATGGATCTGGCGCGCTGCGCGAGCAAGCGAAGATCCTCGACTTCGGGATCGCCAAGCTGAAAGAGGATCATCGCCGCGGTAGTCAAAGTGACGAGACCCGCATGACCCTGACCAGCACCGGCATGGTGATCGGAACGCCTGCATACATGTCTCCGGAGCAGGCGAAGGGATTGAAGGGCGACGCCCTCGACGGCCGCTCTGATCTTTATTCGCTCGGCATCGTGATGTATCAGATGCTGACCGGGCAACTCCCGCTGGAGGCGGACTCCACGATCGAGCAGTTGATGGCGCATCTCAACGTGCCGCCGAAACCGATTCGCAGCATCCGGCCAGATATTCCGCCCGGCATCGCCGCGGCAGTGATGCGTTGCCTGGAAAAAAATCGCGATCTGCGGCCGAGGAACGGCCAGGCCCTGATCGACGAACTTCGGCCGACAAATGCCAAGAGTGTGCTGGCGCCGGCCGGATTATCGGCCACAGCGATTGCGGAGCTTCCCGCCTCACCGCGGGCGCCCCTCACAAGAGATCCTGCGCCTGCTTCGACTACGGCAGCCGCCGTGGTGGCGCAATCCGTCATCGTCGCGCCTCAGCCTGCGCCAGCAGCATCCGAACCGCCACAGCAATGGACAACGGATCAACCAGCCGGAACTCAATCCCGTTTGTGGCTGTGGGCTGTCCTTGCCGTAGTCGTAGTGGCCGGATTTGCGGTTGCGTTCTATTTGCGTCCGCAACAATCCCGGGAATTGCAGCCGCTGGTGGAATCCGCGACGAGTTCGACGCGTGGCGCCACGGCGGTTCACACTACGGATGCACAGGCTTCGGCTCATTCCCCAAGCGCCGCACAGAAGCCACCGTCGGTTGCGCCAGAACGATCTACAAGCCGCGAGGCCACTGCTGCGCCGGCAGTCCGCCAGCCGACGACGAATACTCCCGCTTCGACACTGGCAACTTCGAAGACCCCGAATCCACCTGCTACATCCCAACCGTCTGACCAGGCAACGCCAACTCCACCTGCGACCGCGGATTCCGCCAGCGTCGCGCCCGCCAACAAGATTACGCGAGTACAAGTAGGCTCGGGCGTCGCAGGCGGCTTGCTCGTCAGCAAAGTCAACCCTGGCTATCCTCCTCTGGCACGCCAGGCGCGCGTGCAAGGCGCAGTACTGCTGAAGGCTCTGATTTCAAAGGACGGGAGCATCACAAATCTGGAACTGATCAGCGGGCATCCGATGCTGGCCCCGGCTGCGATCGATGCGGTAAAGCAATGGAAGTATCGTCCGTATCTGCTGAATGGCGAGCCGGTGGAAGTGGAAACGCAAGTTCAGGTCAACTTCACGCTTGGAGGCGATCCGGCAGCGAGCGCAACGACAGCAGCCGGCACTCCGGGAGACTCCAGCGAGATTTATCACATTGGCGCGGGCGTGTCTGCGCCCACCCTTATTTCGAAAGTCGAGCCCTCATTTACGGAGGACGCGCGAAAGGCCAAGAAGAGTGGAACGTGCGTTCTCAAGCTCATCGTGGACACGGCGGGGCATCCCCAGAATATTAAAGTGGTGAGGCCCTTGGGCTTTGGACTCGATCAGAAGGCCATGGAAGCGGTCCAGCAGTGGCGCTTTCAGCCGGCGCTGAAAGACGGCAAGCCTGTCAATGTTGAGATCGGGCTGGAGGTCGATTTCCGGCTGTATTGATCCATGGTGGCGCGGGAACTCCTCGCCCGCGCTCCTTACTCCAGATCAGGCGATCTTGTTCGTGCTCTTGTACTCATCAAACTTCTCCAAAAACCGGTCGATATCTTTCTTTTGCAGGTAATACGGAGTCGATAGCCGCAATTTGTGCGGATCGCCGCCTCGGATGCGAATCTTGTGCATCTTCCACATCCAGTTTTCCAGTTCCATGCGCGGAACCGGCGGAACAATCACGCTGATGATCGCGCAGCGCAGCGCCGGATCCGGCGATGTCCACGATTCCGCCCCGCGCTTCGTCATTTCCGCAAGCATGTAGTCGGCAAGTTGACGATGGCGCCGCTCGATTCGCTCGAGGCCGATATCGTCGGCCAACTTGATGGAGGCCCGCAATCCCCAGAGCGCAGGTACGTTCGAACTGCCGATGCGCTGAAATCGTTCCGCGCGAATCTTCTTGTCGTCCCAGCCTTCGGTAGCGATCGTATTCCAGAGGCGGTCGATCATGTCATCGCGCACGTACAGGAAGCCCGACCCTTTGGGCGCCATCAGCCATTTGTGCGGGCTGGAGGAGTACATGTCGCAGCCGATATCGTGCACGTTCAGTTTCATCATCCCGGGAACGTGGGCTCCGTCGACGGCAGAGACAATTCCCTTCTCCCGCGCCCACGCACACAGCTGCTTCGCCGGCAGCACCACGCCGGAAAAGGTCGTGATATGGCTAAAGAAGATCACTCGCGCGCGGGGCGTAATGGCATCGTTGAATAAGTTCAACACCTGACCGGCATCTCTTACTGGACGCGGCAGCGTGATTTTCTTAATCACAATCCCGTAGCGTTTCGCCTTCAGATCCCAGGGATGCTCGCCGCCGGGGTGCTCCTGATCAGTCATCAGCACTTCATCTCCCGGCCTCATGTCGATGCCGTTCGCGATATAGCTATTGGCCTCCGTCGCATTCCGCAGCAGAGCGATCTCGTCGCGGGTGCAGCCCACGAAGTCCGCCAGAGGATCGCGAAATTCATTCCACGCGGCATAACCCCAGATCGGATAATCTTCCGGATCCTGCTGGTCCATCTTCTCGGTCGTGTTATATCCGTCGAACACCGCGCGCAACACGGGCGCAGGACTCGAGCCGACGGTTCCGTTATTCAGATAGATCTCGTCCTCGGGAATCAGGAACTGGCGCCGCATCTCAGCCCAGTAGCGGTCTTCATCCTTGTCGAGAAGAGAGTGATCCGGCAGCGCTGGAACTTTCTCCACTTGCGCAAGAAGACTGCCGCGCAGAGCGACGGAAGCCGCAATTCCAGTTGCCGCGGTGGAAACAGAAAAAGAGAGAAAACGACGGCGATCGAGCATGGGTCACCTCTGTCGCGGAACGTTATATCACGACAGAGAACGCAACATCAGGAAGACATCTGCGATGCCTGATTTCCGACTCGATTCTGCCAGTGACTCCAGGCGAACCAGAGGATCGCGACCACGATCACCGCACCAATCGCGGCATCGAACTTGTGGAAGTACTTGCCCAGCGTCCGCCAGTTTTCGCCCAGCTTCATTCCCAGCCAAGCCAGGCCGAGACACCACGGCCAGGAACCGAGAAAGGTGTAAATGTGGAATCGGACGCGAGGCATGCGCGCAATGCCTGCGGGCAACGCGATGAACGTTCGGATCACGGGCAGCAATCGAGCAATGAACACAGCCAGGTATCCCCAGCGGGCGAAGAAGCGGTCGGCCCAGTCGAGCTCGCGGTGTCCCATCAGAATCCAACGGCCGTAACGTACAACCAGTGGACGTCCGCCGTAGCGCCCGATCTCATATGCCACCAGCGACCCCAAATTACAGCCGATCGCCCCGGCGGTCGCCACCCAGAACAAGTTGAAAGTTCCCTGGAAGACGAGATATCCCGCGAACGGCATGATCAGTTCCGATGGCAGCGGGATGCACGCCGACTCAATCGCCATCAGAATAGCAATTCCGGCATAGCCGGTTGTCGCAACGATGTGGCTGATGAAAGCGAACAGGATGGCGAGGATCTTTTCAGTCATTAGACTCAGGGAATAGGGGCTAGGGCTAGGGTCAGCACGACCTCTTTAAGGATCGGCTCAACAGAGATATCTACTTCAGTGTATAGGAGATTTGTTTGCGGGACGTGGGTTGATCGCGGGCTCTTTCTGTCGCTAGTCCCTAACCTCTGGCCCCTGATCCCTAAAACGATCCTTCCTGCGTAAAGGCATATCCGGGCAGTGTTGCTCCCTGCGGGCCTTTGGCGACCTTCACACGCACCGTAGGCGCATCGGGAGCGCTGATGGCGGCCGGACGCAGCATCGCGTACTGGGTAAAGACTTCGCTGTAAACCTTGGTGACGAGATAGTCCTGGCCATCGCTTTCGCTGCGCCAGACTTGTCCGAGCTGGATGGAATTCACTGCCATGCTTGATCCTTTGGCTCCGGTAGTCTCAGAGTACCGAGGAGCAGTTGAGCCGTCAATTGCCGGACAGGTTACCGAGGGACAACGGGGAAATGCCGATTGGCGACTGGGGACTGCCGATTGGAAATCGAGCTGCACCGATTGCTATGATGAGCGGTCGTCGAGCAGGAAAGGAATCGTGATGCCCCGAGGAGTCGTTCCCCGCCAGCCCGCCCGCAGCGGCCGTCAGGACAAAGTTCGTGTGGCGCGGGCGCTGTCGCCCGCGAAGAGCGACGTCAAACGCATCGCGAAACCGCGCGCTTCCGCTGCTGCGGCCAAGAGCCCGAAGCCATCACCACAACGGCGCAAGCTGGCCAAGTCCTTTAATCCCATCGCTCCGGAGCGTGTTGCCGAAATTCTGAAGCGGCTGAACGATCTCTATCCCGAGGTCACCTGCGCGCTCACTCATTCCAGTGCCTGGGAACTGCTGGTTGCGACGATCCTTTCCGCTCAGTCCACTGATGTGAACGTGAATCGGGTTACGCCGGAGTTGTACCGGAAATATCCGACTGTACAGGATTTCGCCGCGCTCACGCCCGAACAGCTCGAACCAGACGTGCGCTCGACCGGATTCTTTCGGAATAAGTCGAAGTCCGTTGTCGGAGCAGCAAAGAAGATCGTTGCGGATTATGGTGGCCAGGTGCCCGACGATATGGAGAAACTGCTCACCCTGCCCGGCGTCGCGCGCAAGACAGCGAATGTTGTGCTCGGCACGTGGTTCAAGAAGGCGGAGGGCGTCGTTGTCGATACGCATGTGCACCGCATCTCGCGCCGACTGGAACTGACGAAAGAGAACGATCCGAAGAACATCGAGCAGGATCTGATGAAAATCATCCCGCGCGACCGCTGGATTCTCTTCTCACATCAGATCATCTGGCACGGGCGCAAGCTCTGCTATGCGAGAAAGCCACGCTGCGTTGATTGCCCGCTCGAGAACATCTGCCATGCCGCAGATAAGACGTGGAGCACGGTGGAACTCCACAAGAGCGCCCTATAACAACCGACTCGGCCCTCGGAACTAGTTACTTCCTAGTTCGTCCAATACTGGCTCACGCAGACCACGAAGGCTGAGCGTCTTTCCGCCGAGCGTAAACACCACAATCTCATTCTCCCCTTGCTTCAGCCACGGAGCCGGGACATACAACGTTTGCTGCGGTCCAACGTTCCAGAAACGACCGATGGCGCGTCCGTTGATCCAGACAGCGCCCTTGCCCAGCCCACGCGTATCGAGAAATGTGTCGCCCAGAGATTGGAGATCGAAGTGGCCGTCGTAGAACGCGGGTCCGACCGCACGCGGGCGGGACATGATGCGCCCAAAATGCAGCGCGGAGAGGTCGTTCATGGGCAGGGGCATTACCTGCCAGCCGGTCAGTTCCTTTCCGCCGAACATGACTGGACCGTTAATCCCCTGGCGTTCGTTGCGGAGTTCGGGGCTGAAGTTGATGCGCCCGGTTCCCTCAACCAGCACATCGAGCTGATCGTTGGCGTTCACCTGCAGCTTGATTCGATCCTGCTTCTTCTGCCGACTTAAGGTCCCGACCAGCTTCAAGTTCACGTATATGCAGGCATAGCTTCTCAGCGCAGGCAGCACTAACTGGCCGCTCGCTGCCGCATGCACCGTGGTGCGATAGAGGATGTACCCGTAGGACTCTCCGAATGTTTCCATGTTGCGTGGACGGTCGACGGACACAGAATGGGCGAGGCCCTGATTCTGAGGCGCCGAAGTCTTATGCAGCTGAAATACGGACTCTCTCCAAAGCGGCGCAATCCTTTCCAGTTGAAACTCCGGAATTTCAATCACCGGCAGCGCGGAGGGCGGATCTGGCAGCACGACTCCCGGCCGGTGCTTCGCGATGACCGCGCGGAACGCGTAGAACTTTTTCGTCAGCACTCCGGACTCGCTCACGGGCGAATCGTAGTCGTAGCTGGTCACATCCGGCTCATACGTGTTGTGATCCCAATTCGCGCCGCTCATGAAGCCGAAGCTGGTGCCGCCGTGGAACATGTACAGGTTGATCGAGTATCCCTGGCTCAGCATCCAGTCGATTTCTTCCGCCTGCTGAGTCGCATCCGTCCCGTGATGGCGGTCACCCCAGTGATCAAACCATCCGTCCCAATATTCGCTGTTCAGCACGGGTCTCCCGGGCCGAAATTTCTGCAGCTTGGGAATCTCATTCTTGGCTTCTCCCGGACCAAAGTTGATGGCCGCGTGGACATCGGGCAGAGTGCCTGCGGCAAGTTCATCCCCGCCATCGGCCGTGAACAGCAAGGCGTCGGTGAAGCCTGCGTTGCGAAGCGCGTTGCGAATGCGCGCGACGTAAGCTTTGTCGTTGCCGAACGATCCGTATTCGTTTTCGACCTGAACCGCCAGAATGGGTCCGCCGCGCGCAACCTGCAGGGGAGCGAGTTCCTGCCCCAGACGCGCGATCCAGCGCTCCGCCGGTGCCATGAAGTTCTCGTCAGTGCTGCGTAACACGATCTTTGGATCGCGAAGTAGCCAGGCTGGGAATCCTCCAAGGTCCCACTCCGCGCAAGAATAAGGCCCCGGACGCAGTATCACGTACAGGCCTTCTTCTTGCGCCATGCGGATGAAAGCAGCCACGTCGAGCCCGCCGCTGAAGTCATAAATACCCGGCTTGGATTCGTGGGCGTTCCAGAACACGTATGTTGAGACGGTGTTCAGCCCCATGGCGCGCGCTTTCTGCAGCCGGTCGCGCCAGTATTCGCGAGGAATGCGGGCATAGTGCATCTCGCCCGATATGATCTGGAAAGGTTTGCCATCAAGTACGAACTGATCGCCCTTGATGCCGAACCTATGCGCGGCCGCTTTTTCCTGCGCACGCACGAAGCAATTCGACACAAAAACAGCTATCAGAATAGCGATTGCAATCCTGCGCGAATGGATAAACATTTCTCTCTCCTCGCATAGCCTGTCACAAACTTCCTTGTTAGACTTTCTCTTCTACATCAGTTTGCGGTTCCACGCCATGCGCACAGCCATCCTCTTTATCGTTTCCATGATGAGTGTCGGTGCGGAGATTGCCGGCCAGACTCTTCCTGCGCCTCACGCCATCACCGATCCCAGGCAAATTTCTTCCAAGCCGAACGCCCAGGTTGAGCCGCGCAGCCTGACCATCGAGAAGCTTTTCATGACGCGCCAGATCGGGCGTCCAACATGGTCTCCGGATGGCAAGAATATTGCGTTCGTTTCGAACATGAGCGGGCGGAACAATATCTGGCTCGTTCCTGCCGAAGGCGGATTTCCCACACAACTGACGGTCAGCGATCAGCGGCAGACCAGCATCGCATGGTCACCGGATGGAAAGTGGATCGCGTATCAGTCCGACTATGACGGCGACGAGCAGTGGGACATCTTTCTCGTCTCGCCGAAGACCGGCAAAGTCGTGAACCTCACGCAGACGCGCGACATCGCGGAGATGAATCCCACCTGGTCGCCGGATGGACGTTATCTCGCCTATGAAGTGAAGCCGAAGACGTCTGGCGCGGTCGAGATCGATGTCTACGACATGATCATGCGCGAGGTGAAGCATCTCACCACCAACACGCCGCAGGACAAGCTGAACACGTATCCAATCTGGTCGAAGGATGGCAAGTACATTGTCTACACGCAGGAACAGGCCAAGGGAACGGACTCGAATATCTTTATCGCCGACGTGGCGACGGAAAAGAGCACGCTGCTGACGCAACACGAAGGCGAGCGACTGTACTCTGCGAACGACATTTCCCCCAGGCCGATTCCTGACGGGCGAGAGATTCTCGTCACTTCGAATTCGGGCAATGGCTACGAGAACGTCGGCCTACTTGTCGTTGGTACAAAGGGCGAAATGAACGGTGCGTTCAGGCCAGGGACAATTAGGTGGCTGACAGACGATAAATGGGAAGTCCGCGGCCGCAATTTCTCTCCCGACGGTAAGCAGATCGTCTTCAGCGCGAACGTCGACGGCAACGAAGACATCTATCTCTACGACTTTGCGACCGGAAAATCTACACAGCTTCCAATTCCTAAAGGTCTGAACGAACCTGCCGGCGGCCGTTCCGCTTTCAGCAAAGATGGTTCGCGCCTGCTCTACTACCACAACGGCCCGACCGCCCCCGGGGACCTGTGGGTTTACCACATCGCCAGCGGCAAATCGCAACAGATCACCTTTTCGCTCGTGGCTGGTATTCGCTCGGAGGATTTAGTCGAGCCGTATCTCATCCACTACCCCAGCCGCGACGGCAAGTGGACGATCTCCGCCTTCCTCTATGTCCCTTCCAACATGGCCCGCAACGGGCAGAACGCGGCGATTGTCTACATTCACGGCGGTCCCACTGCGCAGACGATGAACTCCTTCAACCGCTTCATTCAGTTTGCGGTGAACCAGGGATACATGGTGCTCGCGCCGAACTACCGGGGCTCGAGCGGCTACGGCGAAGAATTCCAGGAGGCAAACCTGTTCGATATGGGCGGCGGCGATCTGCAGGACATTCTCGCCGGAGTCGACTGGATCAAGCAGACCGGATATCTCGACCCCAAAAAGATCGCGGTGATGGGAGGCAGCTATGGCGGATATCTCACCATGATGGCTGTGACCAAGGCTTCCGACGTTTGGGCCGCGGGCATTCCGATCGTGCCTTTCGTGAATTGGTCCACTGAAATCCAGAACGAAGATCCGGTGCTGCGCCAGTCTGACCTCGCCACCATGGGCGATCCGGTCGAGAACAAGGCGCTGTATGACGATCGCTCTCCGATCAACTTCGTTGACCAGATCAAAGCGCCGCTCCTGCTATTGGCCGGAGGCCACGACCCTCGCTGTCCGAAATCCGAGGCCCAGCAGGTCGTTGATGCCATCAAGAAGCGCGGTGGTACGGTCGACTTCAAAATTTATGCGAATGAGGGCCACGGCTTCGCCCGCGTGGAAAATCAGATTGACGCGTATAAGCGCGTCGCCGACTTCCTATTGGCCCATGTTGTTCCCGCCGATTGCAGCTGCTCGTTGAACGAATAGTCCCGCTTAAATAAAGAAGCCGTGTCATCCTGAGCGGCAGGTTTTGCCGCGAAGGACCTGTGCATCTCATAAATGCATGGGTCCTTCGCTTCGCTCAGGATGACAAAAGATTGGGAAAACTTGGGTCATTGCTTCTGCCCCGCCGTGAACGTCGTCCACGGGCCTGCCTTCATGTCACGCAGCAGAGGCTTCTGCCACGAATATTCGGGGTGCTGCTCGAGGAATCTGTCGGATAGAAAATCGGCTCCACAGGGATGTCCCGCCCGTGCTGCAAAGCTCATCTTCGAGGCCATGGCGCTGTCCGTGGCCTTTCCCTGCACCGCGCCGCCGGGATTGTAGGCGTCCCATCCCCACTGCTTCACGCCGCGCGGAGAAGCATCCACGTGCCCGCACAGCGCGCGCTCATTCGCCTGCTCTTTCTTCTCGAAGCTGTCGCCGTGGTCCGACAAAAACTGCTCCGCCATCGTCACGTCGATTTTGCCCCTGGACTGCTGCATCAATTCTTCCCAGCGTGCATGCCGCGCATTGGGCGATGAAGACAAATCATTGGGATCGAACCCTGACGTCTCATCTCTGATCACGCCTACATTGCGCGGGAAATTCGAACTCACAAAATAACCGTCCTTCGTGGGACCACCCAACCACCAATTCTTCAGGCCCAGCTCCAGGTATGCAATCTCGCCCGTTTTACGGTCGCCGATTAGCCAGTCGTTGGCGTATCCGCCATTGTTCCCGTTCGTGATGATGCGGACATAATCGGCGATGCTGTTGGCGTACTGCATCGCCTTGCGCGAGCGCATAAACTCGGGCTTCCCGTTCGGGTCCCATCCCTCAAATTGGGTCATGGTGGTCTCGGTGATCATGATTCCCGCGGAATTCACCCCAAAATCGTCATCGCTGGTGATGACACCGGGGAAGCCGTCCATCAGAATGCGATTACCGTGCTCCGGCTGGATATCGAAGATGATGACCCAGCGCTCGCCCGCCAGATAGCTGGTCCAATTATTGTGAGCAATCACGATCTGATGATCTTTCGTCATGCTGCCGGTCGCAATGAATGCGCTGCAGTTCCCCGGAGCGACAAGCTTGGGATTCTTGGCGACCTTGTTCTGCTTGTTCAGCCAGGGCAAGTAGTAATCCGGAACTTCTTCGAATGCATTCAGCGCGACGATGTCCCACACGTCGAGTTTGATGCCGTGCGCCTGCACGCCATCGGCGATTCCCTGCAACTCCTGCTGATACTCGGCATCAATATGCGGCCAGAGCGCCTGCTTCGCCGTCGTGCGGAAAAATTCCCAGTCACGATTCGACTCGTGGACGTCAAACAGTTTGATGGCCTCAAACGCGTCGGAGATTTCCGGTGCCAGCAGGTAACCGTGTTGGAAGCCGACGTCGGCCGGCGAGCCCTCGAGATGAACGTACGTCCATCCACCCTGCTGAAAGCGATACGCCTTTTGCAGGCGGGGATCCTGCGATCCCGCGCCGATCAATACGATGCACGTGAAAGCGACCAGAAATCCTGCCGCACTTTTGCGCATAGTCCTTGCCGACATGAGTTCTTTCTCTCCCGAAATCGAGTCGCAACATTTTAGCCGATTCGATGATACGGATAGCTGTTCCCACGTCTCGCAAAAGCGGCGAGATCCTTCGACTTCGCTCAGGACAAGCGTGGAGCACCCCACGGTCGTCGCAGCTTCCTCCCTCCAAGACGGACCTGCGTCAGATATCTATCCGCTGCTCCGGATGCCGGCTCAGATACCAGCAAGGTTTTGATCCGGAATGCGGGAATAACGCGTGAACGCAGGTTTCTGCCTGCGGAGGATCAAAAATGAACTGCGTCTTCCCATTCTTCTGCGCCACGGCGTAATAGCGACTCACTGTTACCGATCCGTACGCATTGTGGTTAGTCGCTAGCCGAACGCGAAAGACGAGGAAGTCCAGAACGAAAGCCAGGGCCGCGATCGCGAGAATGGTGACAATTGTTCCCACGAACATCCGCCGCAGCCGCTCTCGCAGATTCGCAGCCATGAATGGACCGGATTATATCCCCGCCACTCCATCCGGCGCGCCGCCCGCGGCGTAAGGATCTCTCAGCCGCGGAGTGCCCTCTTCGAACCAGAGCTTTTTATCCACATTGACGTTTCACAACTCTGAGGCATAGTCTCGCACCGATTTCCCAAAAAAGAAGATGGAAGGAGTTCTCATGATCTCTCGGAGATGTGTCCCAGTGTTGGCGTCTTTGCTGCTGACAATGAGTGCGACTGTGTCGTTCTCACAACCGTCTCGAACATCGCAGCCCGGGCCAGGACTCTTTCGCTCCCACTACAATGCCGCAGCTGAAATCAGAGTTGACGGCACCATCCAGGAACTTGTGACGCAGCGCACGCCAGGCAGTCCGGCAGGCATTCATCTGCTGATCGCGGGTACTCAAGGGATCGTCGATGCCCATCTCGGACCTTTTGTCAGCAAGGAAACTCGCGCCGCCTTACGTTTCGGCGTGCCCATTCAGGTGGTGGGATCCATGACGGCAGTCAACGGCAAACAATACTTGTTAGCGCGTCAACTCATCTTCGACGGGCGGGCTGTGACGGTGAGAAGCCCTCATGGATTTCCCGTCGCGGACGCCTCCGGCCACACATCATCGGTGCGCCGGTCGAGCGGTTCGCGCACCAACGGAGGCCATCAATGAGAATCCTCCGACTTGTCTCCGTCCTTGTCGCATCGATTCTATGTGCCGCACTGATTGGCTGCAGCAGCTCCGCGCCGGGCACTCAAATCAAGGCGCCCATCAGTATTGTCTTCACGAGCAATCCCGCGAATTCCATGGCGGAAAGTTCGACTCAATCCATTTCAGCGACCACTAACAACGATTCTGCCGGCGGCGGGGTCAAATGGGCAGTCACCTGCGGCAGCGCCGACTGCGGCAGTTTCAGCAGTGCCACCACCCCGAGCGGATCCGCGACCAAATACACGGCTCCCGCGACGATTCCGTCTGGCGGATCGATCAAAGTTACGGCGACCGCGGCCGATGACACGACGAAGTCCGTCTCGGCCACCATCACTGTTACGCAAGCGACCACGCTCGGAGACGGGACTTACGTCTTCTCTCTCGCCGGCCAGGATCAATCCAGCTTCTTTCTCTATTACGTAGCTGGAGCGTTTACCGTCAGCGGAGGAGCGATCACCAGTGGCGAACAGGACTTAATCGACTACTTTCTGGGTACGCTCTCCGACCCAATCACCAGCGGCACCATTACCGTCACCCCGGATGGCAATGTGCAGATTATCCTCACCACGGCCGACACGCAGATTGGCGTGAATGGTGTGGAGACGCTGAACGCGAGCATGGTTTCCGGAAGCAGAGCTCTCATTAATGAATTCGATGCGTCGGCCACTTCCAGTGGAGCACTGGACCTGCAGACGAGTACTCATTTGGGACTGGGTGGCTATGCCTTCATCGTTCAAGGTTCTGACGCCTCCAGCGCGCCTGCCGGGATGGGCGGTGTCATTAACGTGGACGGCAGCGGAACCATCTCGGGCACGGGCAGCGTCTTCGACCTGAATGACCAGGGCACCATCTTGGCGTCGCAACCCGTCGATCCCAGCACCGCGACCGCGCCCGATGCCTTCGGCCGGTTCACCATCAGTCTGGATCTGACAACCTCGGGCGTAGGTGGCATCGGATTGATTGGCTACGTGGTCGATGGCAAGCAGATTCACCTCATCGAAAACAATAATGACGCTCTCGACTGCCCTGGAAATTTCTGTGGAACCGTTGGCGGAGATGCTTTTGCGCAAACAGGGGCTTTCAGTGCGGCGTCGCTGGCGAATTCAAGTTATGTCTTCGGCTTGAACGGCGTCGACGTGAATGGTCCTTTTCAGATTGCCGGTGTCCTGAGCACGACCGACGGAGTCAATGTGACGGGCACGCTGAATTACAACGACCTGTTCAATGGCGGAACCCAGGCGCCTATTCCGTTCACCGCGACTGCGACAGTCGACTCGACCGGAAGGGTCACGCTGACCAATCTGACCGATGCCGGAAATAACTTCAGCTTTAATGCTGAGCTTTATCTCGACGGCAACGGCCACACGACCATGCTGACACTCGATAGTACGGACGAAGTCGCCGGCCTGGCTCGCCAGCAAACTGGAGGCGGATCGTTCACCGCAGGATCCTTCTCCGGAACCTACGCCTTTGACCTGACCGGCTACGATTTCACCAGCGAGTTCGAAATCGATGCCGTAGGCGCGATCCAGTCCCACGGCTCCTCAGTTCTTACGGGATCCGTAGACGTGAACGTTCAGAATACCGATGCGCAGACTGCGGGTCTGACTTTGAACGGCACCTACACAGCCAGTGCGGACGGGGTCTTCGGCGATGGCTTGACCGGTCTCGATGTCACAACGCCGGCCAACACCGACACGTTCGCTTACTACTTGATCGACAATACCCGAGTCTTGGCGATTGAGACCGATACGAACCAGCTTGGGCTCGGAATTTTCGAACTGCAACATTAGCTCTGGGGTCTGAGGCTCCCCTCTCGGCACATTCCGAAGGCCCGCGTTTTCACCAGCGGGCCGTCTGTTCCTCGCAAGGATGGCTAATTCATGGGACTGATCTCAAGAGCCATTGACAAAGTTGTTGACCCGCTCCCAACGTGGGCAAAATTGATTCTGCTCGCCCTCGTGGTTATAGGGAGTGTGTACTGTATCGCTCGCTACGGTTTTTGGTCCTTTTTGCTGCGTACGATCTTCAGTCCCGATCTTTGAATTTAAAACTGAGTTACTGCAAGCGCCCGGACATGCAAGCGCCCCTGCGTTGACAACTCCCTATCGAACAGGCAAACTACCGCATTCGCCGGGAATCGCGTCTGGCGAGCGTCCTCGGGCGGGTTCCCTCTGCAATGCAACCCTTCCAGGCCGTATACTCAAGATTCACTTCGTCCATGGCCATGACCGAGCAACGGGTCTCGTACACGCTCGACTCCTCGCTGGAGACCATTGACAGCGCGGAGGAGAAAGCCACCCGCATTGCCACCGAACTGGGTTTTGGCGAAGACGAGGTCATGCAGATCTCCATGGCCGTGCGCGAAGGCGCAGTCAACGCCGTTCTGCACGGAAATAACTACGCTGCCGACAAGAAGGTCACACTGGCCTTCGAGCGCACCGGCAACGAACTGGTCATCACCATTCGCGATCAGGGCAAAGGGATGGATCTCAGCAAGATCCCCAATCCCCTGGCGCCGGAGAATCTGCTCAAGACTTCCGGGCGAGGAATTTTTCTTATGCGCTCGTTTATGGACGTGGTGGAAATCCGCCCGTCCTCTTCGGGCACCGAACTCAAATTGATCAAGCACGTCCACGGGCCATCCGCGGGCGGCAAGGAGGCTTCCCAGTGACAATGAAGGTTGGTACAAGGCAAGTGGATGGAGTCACGATTGTAGACGCCAGCGGCCGCATCACCCTGGGCGAAGGCAGCGTGATTCTTCGCGATACCGTCCGCGATCTGCTGTCAAAGGGCAATAAAAAGATTGTGCTGAATCTCGCGGATGTCAATTACATCGACAGCTCCGGCATCGGCGAGCTGGTCAGCGCCTTCACCACGACCAAGAACCAGGGCGGCGAACTGAAGCTGCTCAATCTGACCAAGAAGGTCAACGATCTTCTGCAGATCACCAAGCTCTACACCGTTTTCGACGTGAAAGACGATGAGACCTCCGCAGTGAAGTCGTTCAAGTAGGGAATCTACACAGGAATGGGTGCCCCACTTCTCGCCGATTTTGCGAGAAGTGGGAACTACTAATCCGAGTGCCTCATTCCAGGATCGCGCCTTTTGCGATTTTAGAGTGGGGATTCCAGACTGTATAGGCTACGGGACTTACTCTCCGTTGGGAGTTATCATTGCATCAGTAAGGAGGACGCCATGTCTCGCCTATGGGCGTTCCCGTTGGTTCTTTTTGTGATATCGGTTTCCCTATCCTGCGGAACCGGAACCCATCGTTACCTCGAATCTATAAACATCAGCAGTACGGCGAACGGGCAGCAGATTTCTTTTGTTGCGACGGGAACCTTTACCGCTCCGCCGACGACAGTCAGCCCATTGCCGGTCGACTGGACGCTGGGCCTCATGGCTCCTCCGCCGCAGGAGTTCACCTACACGCTGACCACCCAGCCCTACGTGTTCGACTGCTCGAATGCGGGAGCCTACAATCTTCCGGTGGTCGCGTTTGCCCCAATCAATCCCGACGCCCCGAGCAGGGGAACGACGAAAACGGTGGTCACGGCAGCGGCGCCAGTCCAGTGCGAGTAGTAATCGAATCTCCGAATGAATCCGGGTGCCGCTTTCTGAAATCGCGTTCTTTGCGACTCTAGAGTAAGGATTTTGATCTTCCCATTTCGGCACAATTTGCAAAATAATTCTCGCGGCATCACAGACGGATTGTCGTCCCCTTCCTAAAATCGGTGTGTGCTTCGGACAATCAGGAATTTACCCAACGTTCTCGCGATGATCGCCCTCCGCTGTCCGGCCGGGCGAAGCCCGGCAGCGATGTTTTGTGCCGCTTTCGCATCTCTCCTGCTGCTGTTAGCGATTCCGTCTTTTGCCTCCGACTGCCTTCCCATCCGCGAAGCTGGCGCGCACGTTGGCGAAACCAAATGCGTGACGGGAAAAATAATCCGCGTCAAAGTCGGGCCCAGAGGCGTTCACTTCCTGGATTTCTGCGAAGACCAGATGGCCTGCCCGTTCACCGTTGTCGTCTTCGGGCACGATTTAAAGGACGTCGGCGACGTGCGCCGCCTCGCCGGACGCACCATTGAGATTCGCGGGCCGGTAAAGATTTATGACGGACGCCCTGAAATCATTCTCAGCCGCATCGGTCAGATCACGAACGGCGCGGCGATGATCCCGCCACTGCCCAAGAATTATGACGTCGAGAACCGCGGCCACTTCAGCGCCGGACGGCTCTATCCCGCCAAGAAGCCGGCCAGGACAAAGGCCGTGCCGAACACAACGGCGACTTACGGTAATGATGTAGAAGGCGAAGAGCCACCAAACTAACCCCTGTGTCCTCTGTGTTCCCTGTGGTGAAAGGTTTTTCGCGCGTATACTGTCCCCTTTCGCGAAAACACCATGGCCCCATTTCCAACAGACCTCACGCGCCGCGATGCGCTCGCAGTGCTCGGTTCAGCCGCGGTCGGGCTGGCCGCACGCAACTTCCCTTCCTTTCCTCAGCAGGCTTCCGGCGATCGTCTCGACAACCTTCTTCCTGCTTTCAGCGAGAAGTCGCGCGCGATTTTGCGACGCCTGCTCGCTGATCCCAACTACAGCGGACAGATTCCCGTAGCCTCGGCTTTCGCGCTCTCTCAGCACGAAAACTTTGGCCCGGAGAAGCTGCTGCTCGCCCTTCTCCCGCTCGCGCAGAGCTATTCGCAGGCGCCGATTTCCAATTTTCACGTCGGAGTCATCGTGCGGGGCGCGAGCGGAGCTCTCTATACCGGCGCGAACATCGAGATTCCCGGCCAATGCCTCGGATTTTCGGTGCATGCGGAGCAGGCCGCTCTCGCGAATGCCTATATGCACTCCGAGTCAGCGGTCATTGCAGTCGGCGTGGGTGGCGCGCCCTGTGGTCATTGCCGCCAGTTCATCGAAGAGATGTCGCCCGATGGAGATATCCTGATTGTGACGCCGCAGAATGGTACAAGGAAGCTGTCGTCAATCTTGCCCGAACCCTTCTCGCCGAAAGATCTGGGGATGACGAAGGGAGCGTTTCCGGTGCCAGAAGCGAATCTTTCGCTGGTAAAGGATTCACCGGACGCCCTCGCCCACGCCGCTCTGGATGCGGCGAGGAAAGCCTATGCGCCGTACAGCAAGTCTCCATCGGGAGTTGCAATTCGCGGCGCGAGCGGCCGAATCTATCGTGGATCGTATATCGAGAATGTCGCGTTCAACCCGAGCCTGTCGCCGCTGCAGGTCGCATTAGCAGGCCTGATCGCAGCGGGAGAGCCGTACTCGGCAATCCAGGCAGTTACGCTGGTGGAAGTGGATGGCGCGAAAATCAGCCAGAAAGCCGCGACGGAGGCGGTGCTTGGGGCCGTAGCGCCGAAAGTCAAAATGCAAATCTTTCCGGCAAGGGCATGAACTTCATAGCCGAACTCGCCGCCAAACTCGACTGCGATGACAACCATCGTTTTGAGTTGCTAAACGCTTGGTTTCGACAGTTGAAAAAGAACATAATTTCGCAGGTTGCGATCATGGACCAAACCTCACCCGGCGATCGACGAATGGTTAGGCGCCTCAAGAATGTAAACCACGTTCGTGTTGTTACTATCGGATGGCTGCTCGGATTGGTGCTTGCGGCCATTTTCCTGCCACCACCAGATTTGGGCCTTCGTCCAGCATCTGGCGTTGTCAAGAGTGTTCTTGTCTTCCTCGCGGTCTGGGTGACTTACACTGCCGTTGCAGTTCCACTGTATTTGTACCGCGCATGGCTCAGGGCAAGAGTGGTGCCGAACAAACTCGAATATATGCTGTGGGTCGGTTTTGAGACTCTTTGCGCGGTTGTATTCGCTGGCGGAATTGCATACCTGCTCTTAGGTAGGTAGTTCATCTAACCGCATGACGATTGGCGATAAGTCGCGCCACTCATTCAGCGCTGCCCTTCGAGCTTCCCCCTCACACCATGCCCTTCCTCAGCTCCTCCAGCGGATACTTTGTCCCGCGCCACACAATCCCGTCATTCCACAGCGTCAGAATCATCGAGCGCAGCAGCGTGTAGGTGAACATCGCCGTGCTCACCGGATGTAGCAGGAAATAATATGCCGGCACCGACGACCGCCACGACAGCCCCAGATAAACCAGAAACATCGACGCGAGCGCGATGGCATACGGCAGGCGCGCCCATCCGTGCGCCAGCCACACGCCTACGAACGGACCGAGATTGATGAACACCAGCCCGATCGCCGAAAGCAGCGTGCGCCACCACTGAAACGACAGCACGGCGAAAAAATTCTTCGTCAGATTATTGACAATGCCGAACGCGCCGCGCCCCCAGCGGACCGAAATCAGATCTCCGCCAAAGACATTCCTCTGCGCGAAGCCCGCCTTCTTCACGACCTTGCCCAGTTTCATGTCGTCGAGCACTTCCATGCGCAGCGCATGGTACGTCCCGACCGCCTCATAGACGCGCCGCCGTACCAGGTTGAATGCGCCCACCCCCATGTGATCGTCGGTCGACGGATCGGCCACCTTCCACGGACGATGCCCGAACATGAACATCGTCTGGAAAAACGCGATCATCATGTACTCGCCCGGCCGTTTCATGATCATGCGCGGAAACAGCACAACGTGATCGGCCGGTTCGGCTTCGGCATACGCCAGCGCCCGCCGCAGCGAGTCTGGCTTGAAAAGCACATCCGCGTCGGTGAAGAGCAGCCAATCGCCGGTCGCCTGATTCGCCGCCTTCCACATGGCGTGCGTCTTGCCAAGCCATCCGGGAGGAAGTTCGGTGAGATGAATTACACGAATCTTTGAGGCTGCCCCACCCAACGCGGTTTTCGTTGGGTGGGAATTGATGGGTGGCCCACCCGTAGCCTGCCCTGAGCGAAGTCGAAGGGCGGTTTTCGAAGGGTGGGAATCAAGCGAGATCTGGGAATTCGCGACTCTCTCTATGATCTCGCCCGTCCGATCGGTCGAGCGGTCGTTCACGGCGATCACTTCATAAGTGTCGTAGTCGAGTCCTAGAAGAGTTCGCAGCGCCTGCTCAATCGTCGATTCTTCGTTCCGCGCCGGAACAACGATGGAAACCCGCGGATTGCCCGCAGGAGAAACCGGATTACGATCCCACTCTGGACGCGACACGTCGGCCACGCTGGGCATTCCGAGCGCGGCATCGACGATGCGAGAAACCCATGCCAGCGCCAGAATGACTCCAGCGATCCAGTAGAAGTAGTGCATTCCGCCCATTCTCTCGTATTCACCACGGAGTCACGGAGACACGGAGAAATCCCAGACTGTTTTCTCCGTGCCTCCATGCCTCAGTGGTGGAGAACTTGTGGGTTGTCGCTTTCGATTGCCACTGCCGGCGCAAACTTCATCCCATAGAACAGTATGGCAGACGAAATTCCCATAGCGATGATGGGCAAAACGAACGCCGCCTGCAGCGAGCGTTTGTCAGCAACCCATCCCATCATCGTGGGCGAAGGCACATCGCCGAGGATGTGAATGATGAAGATGTTAACCGCCAGCGCTGTCGCGCGAATGTGTGCGCCCACTGAGTTAATCACGGCGGCATTGAGGGGCGCGGTGTTCAGGAGCAGGAAGAACGCCGCTACTCCGATCGCAGGGACCATCAGCGGCCCTCTCGAAAACAGCGCTACGATCATGACCGGGATCCCCAGCAACATGCTGGCCGCCGAGACGAGGTAATACGAACTCTTCATGCGTGGCAGCAGAAAGTCTCCCAGCCAACCGCCGGCGAGCGCCGCCAGAATCCCATCGATCACGATGATGATGCCGAACATCAGGTTCGCTTTTTCCAGTGCGTAATGCCGCTCGCTGTAGAGGAATTGCGGAATCCACACCTGGATTCCGCCCAGCGAATACGTCATGAAAGCCATTCCCAACGTGGACGTCAGGAAAGCCGGATTTTGAAACAGTGCCAGCCCCTTGTGCCAGAAGGTGCCGCCGACCTCGTCCTTGACTGAATCGAACTGGCCGCGTTCGGGCTCCTTCAAGAAGATGACAGCGAGTGCGAGCAGAAATCCGGGCGCAGCAGCAATGTAGAACGGGAAGCGCCAGCCATGATGCGGCGCCAGATACCCTCCGAGCAAGTAACCCGCGGCCGATCCCACCGGAATGGCCAAATAGAACACGCCCAGAATTCGTCCGCGCACGTTTTCGTGGAACAAGTCCGCAACGAAGGTCGGAGCGATCGTCACAAACGTCGCCTCGCCCACACCAACCAGAGTATGCCGCACCAGCAGTTCGGTGTAATTGTGCGTGACTGCAGTGAGCAGGGTCAGGCCACTCCAGAAAATCGCGCCGACAACAATAATGAGCTTGCGCGAATAGCGATCCGCGAGCGGGCCCACAAATGGCGCGGCGACCATGTAGAAGCCGAGGAAAGCGCTGGTCAGGAATCCAATCTGCTCCTTGGTGACGTGGAATTCGTCCTGTATCAGCGGTTGCACCGCAAACAACACGTTGCGATCCGCATAATTGAGCAGATTCAGGGCCGTCAGGACAATCAGTGCAGTCTTGGGATGAAGATTCGACTCGGACACAGGTCCAGCGAATATAGCACGCGAGGCGGACGTCAGATCGCTGACCTAAGAGCTCATCGACTTCGAATCCTACGAGGTCGGAGGTCCGATGTCTGACGCCGCATTATTTTTTCGGCCTTGGCCAGCGCGCCACGATGGTCGTCGAAATTCCTCCTCGCGGACGGAACTCTCCCCGCACCTCGGCCCACACAGGCTTGGCCCACTTCACGACGTCTTCGAGAACCTGATTCACCACATTTTCCTGAAAGATTCCCAGGTTGCGATAGCACTGCAGATATTCCTTCAGCGACTTCAATTCGAGGCAATGCTTGTCGGGCATGTAGCGGATGTTCAATACGCCAAAATCGGGCAGCCCGGTCTTCGGACACACCGAAGTGAACTCGGGATCGTCCACCACGATCTCGTATCCCGGAAACTGATTCGGCCAAGTCTCGATCTCGGGAAATTGCGCGTCGAGTCCAGCGGCGGCGTGCTCAGGAGTGTAGCGTGGTACCTTGGGCATATTTATTTATTGTATCGGCTTCGACGCAGAAATAGCGGTCGCCGGGTTCGCACTCTCATGAATCCAGCGAGGCGCTTCTCAGCTCTCCCTTGCAGCCATCGCTTCCTTCCCCGCATCAAATCAAGTACTGTCCCGGGAAGGCTTCCCAGTACTGATCTGGGCCTTTCGGATGGTAAAGTACTACGTACAGTTATTCCTGCCGCAGCCTGAAAGACAACTAGTTGGCATTGACGAACAACTCGGATACGCCGTCACGGCGGCGTTGGCTCTGGTCCGCGCTCGGGCTCATCGCTCTCATTCTCATCCTTTACTCCTACCTGCACCAAACGCCATTGAAAGTGCGGGTTGCTGCTGTGCAGCGCGGTCCGATCCGCAGTGTGATCTCGACCAATGGAAAAATCGAGCCGGTGCAGAACTTCGAGTCGCATGCTCCCATTGCCACCACGGTCAAGAGCCTTTATGCGAAGGAAGGCGACCACGTCCGCAAAGGTCAACTGCTGCTGCAACTCGATGACGACGATATCCGTTCACAGGCCGCACGGGCACAGTCGCAGTTGCGATCCGCGCTGGTGAGCCAGTCCGCCTTGACAACCGGAGGCACGCAGGAAGAAGTGCTCACGCTGAATGCGCAACTGATCAAGGCGCGCGGTGATCGCGACGTCGCCCAGCGCAACCTGGAAGCACTACAGAAGTTGGTGCAGCAGGGCGCGGCCTCACCGGGCGAACTTAGTCAGGCCCAGGATAAATTGCAAAGTGCGCAAGCCGATGTCAACCTGCTGGAGCAGAAAAAAAAGGACCGCTTCTCGCAGCCCGAAGTTGCGCGCATTCAGGCGCAGGTCGCCGAGGCGCAAGCCGCCTACGAAGATGCAGAGGATGCTCTTCGCAAATCCAGCGTGCGCGCTCCGTTCGACGGCATTGTGTACTCGCTTCCGGTTAAGTCGGGGGCGTTCGTGCAAACGGGCGCGCTTCTGCTGCAGGAAGGCGATCTCTCAAGAATTCTGGTGCGTGCATTCGTCGACGAACCCGATATTGGCCGCCTGCGAATGGGACAGAGAGTGGAAGTGACCTGGGACGCCGTCCCCGGACGGACCTGGACGGGCACTATCAACACGATCCCATCGACCGTGAAGTTGAGTGGTACCAGGAACGTTGGTGAAACGACTTGCTTAATTGATAATCAAGATCTGAGGCTGTTGCCGAACGTGAATGTAGGTGTGACGATTGTCGTTGCCGAGCACGATAATGTTCTCACTCTTCAGCGCGACGCCGTCCGCATGGACGATAGCAAGCCTTACGTGTACCGCATCGAGGACAACCGCGTACAGCGTCAGAACATCGAGTTCTCATTGCAGAATCTGACACGAGTCGAGATCACGTCGGGCTTGTCAGAAAACGATCGGGTGGCTTTGCCGGCAGAAGAGGCCAAGCCCCTGTTTGACGGCGCGGCGATCAAGATCGTTCCGTGAGTTTCCTCTATCTCGCATGAAATCGCTTTCATTACTCGCGATCTTGCTGATGTCCTTGGCGACAACGTCCCTGGCCCCAAACGCACGGGAACTTCTCGCCTCCGGCCAAGCCGCAGAGGCGGTTCAAATTTTGCAGCAGCGAACCGCACATGCGCCCGATGATGCCGAGAGTTTCAACCTGCTCTGCCGCGCCTACTTCATGATGGACGAGTGGGACAGCGGCATCCTGGCTTGCGAACGGGCACGGAATCTGGACCCGCAAGTCAGCCTTTATCATCTCTGGCTCGGTCGTATCTATGGCGAGAAAGCCGACCGCGCCGGGTTCCTTTCCGCCGCCGGTCTCGCCAGGAAAGTCCGGTCATCGTTTGAGCGAGCCGTCGAACTGGCTCCGAAGAGTTGGGAGGCTCGCACCGATCTCGCCGAGTTTTATCTGGAAGCTCCGGGCATTGTTGGAGGAGGAAAAGACAAGGCGATTGAGCAAGCCCAGCATCTGTTTACGCTGAATCCGGCGATGGCGCACTGGGTCCTGGCTCGTATTGCTGAGAAGCAAAAAGACGCCGCCGGAGCCGAGCGCGAATACCGGGCGGAGGTCGAAAGCAGCCACTCCGGCGCCCGCGGATGGCTGGATCTGGCCATCTTCTTCCGTCACGCGAATCGGCTCGACGAAATGGAAACCACGCTGCGCCAACTGGAGTCCTGCCCTATTGATCGGCGCGAGTCGCTGATGGACGGTGCGAGCCTTCTGCTGCGCACGGGACGAGATCCTGCGCTGGCCATCCGCTTGCTCCACCGTTATCTCTCCGATCCTGTCGAAGAGGGTCCGGCATTCAAAGCTCACAATATGCTCGGTGAATTGCTGGAGAAGCAGGGAGACCGCCGCGTGGCCGCCGAACAATTTCGCGCCGCCCTAGCCCTCGATCCCAACTACTCAAAGGCGCAGCAGAACCTGAAGCGCCTGGAGCAGTGAATAATCGTTGACGAGGGTTGCCCCTATGATTGTCGCGTTTGGTGCGGCAGGGTGGGATTTTGATTCTAGAATTCCGGTTGCATCCAACTTTTCGTGAGCTCATTCGCAACATTCTGAAAGGGACGCAATGAAGACCCAGTGCCGACGCGTGTTCAAGCTGAGATGGATTTTACCGTTCTTATTCGTTGCCTCTTCCCTGTTCGCGGAGCCGGTCCCCTTCAAACGCATCGTCGAACTCGCGCTTGGTCACGCCACCGCCGCTGCCATCGCAGGGGCGGATGAACAACGCGCGCTGTCCGCGTACCAGGAGCTGCGCAATAGCTACATCCCACAGCTCAATACGGGTGCAGGACTCGGCTATTCCTACGGATTTCCATTGGGCCTCGAAGGTTCCGCGCCGTCATTGTTCAACATCAGTACTCAATCGGCTCTGCTGAATCCCTCTTTGCGCGAATTCATTCACGCTGCCCGCGCGGAATCGATAGTAGCCTCTCTCAAGAGTAAAGACCAGCGCAACCAGATCATTCAAGATGCGGCTCAGAGCTATGAAGAACTCGCGAAATGGGAACAGCGCATGGAAAAGCTGAAAGGTGTCGAAGCGGACGCCCAGAAGAATCAGGCTGCGGTTGAACAGCGCGTGAATGAAGGCATCGACAGCGAGCTTGACCAGACCAAAGCGCGGCTCTCCGCGGCACGCGTACGCCTGCGCATTGCCGAGGCTCAAGGTTCAGCCGACGTTTTGCGTGAGCACCTTGCGAAGCTTACCGGCCTCGCTGCTGCCAGCATTCAGACAGATCCGGAATCGATCCCCGAGTTGCCCGTGTCACAACAGACTATCGAGCCCACAACCAATACTGACAATACCAGCCCCTCCGTGCAGGCTGCGGTCGAGCATGCGCGAGCCCAGTATCTTCGCGCGCAGGGAGAGCACCGCGCTCTCTGGCCCAGTGTCGACTTTGCCGGGCAATATGCGTTGCTCTCGACCTTCAATAATTTTGAGAACTACTACATTCCTTCGAAGCCGTGCCTCGTCGCCGGCACCAATGTGCTGTGTGTCGCCGATACTTTTCGACGGAACAATGCGACGATCGGTGTCAACATCCGGTTTCCCCTGTTCAATGCTTCGCAGCGATCGCGGGCGCACACCGCTGATGCCGATGCCCTCAAGGCCAGGAAGCAGGAGGAGGCTGCAAAGAATCAGGCGTCGGAAGAGACGCTGCGCCTACGACGCTCCTTCGCACAGCTGCAGGCAGCCCGCGATGTGGCGCAACTGGAATACGAGATTGCCGAGAAGACCGTCTCTGCCGTCCAGACTCGAATGGACGCCGGAACCGCCAACCTGCATGACCTGGAAGACGCGCGAACGCAGGTGAGCGAACGCTTCATCGCCCTGCAGGACGTGACCTTCAACTTGCAGTCCACACAACTGGCGCTATTGCGCTCAACCGGGGAGTTGGAGAAGTGGGCGTTGGGAAGTCAGAAGTAAGAATTGCAGATTGAAGATTTCAGATAGCAGATTACTGATTTCGATCCGAATCTGAAGTCTACAATCTGAAATCTGCAATCCAACTTGTTCTACATTCTGCATTCTGACTTCTGCAGTCGCTACAGCTTTCCTCTCAAACTCTTCAACAGGTGCCGTATCGCCTTCTCGTTGCGCCGATACCAGCGCCACTGGCCGTGTTTCGTGGCTTCGACCAGTCCGGCCTTGGTCAGAACCGACATGTGGTGGGAAATCGTCGGCTGGGACAATCGAATCCGCTCTTCGATCTCTCCGCCGCACAAACAATGACCAGCGATTGTCTTGGGAGCCGGAACTTTCGCGCCGCCTTCCTTCAGTGTCAGCAGAATTCGCCTTCGCGTAGGGTCGGCCACTGCGTGCAGCGCACGATCGAGGGATTCGTCGGCAGACATGGTGGGCTACAAATAACGCGAAAATTGATGGAAGTCAATCTGGCAAACTCGACCAACGGACGAACTTATCGGATGATCTCGGTGTCCAATAAGAACGGAGCGTTCTTCGCGGCGCCATCAACTTCAACCTTTGCGGGGATTGTCAAAACCTAAGTCGGAAGGGAGCCTATTCGTGAAGACATTTCAACTCATTTCATGCCTGCTTTTCGCTGTTTCTTTGCAAGCCCAGAAGGTCTCGGACTTCTCCGGCACATGGCGCATCGACCCGAACAAAACTACGTCCAAAGTGTCGGTTGCCAAAAACCCGCCTGCAGACGTTCCTGCCATTCCACCTCCGCCTCCAGCGGAACACCAATACACCATTGAGCACATTGAGTTGTCCGGGGAGATTCTCAAAATCTCTGGTGGCGAGGCCGGCACGACCGCAGTGTATACGATTGATCCGAGCCGGAAAGAGGTATCCGATCCCATACCCGACGCCCCGGGCGTCGTTCGTGTCGCCCGCAGTCACTGGAACGATGGGAAGCTTGTGACAGACTGGAAGATGACCAGAAAGGGCGAGGTGTTTATGCAGGGTACTGATACGCGCAGCATCACCTCGGATGGCCGGCAAATCCTGGAGAGAACGATCGAGTCGCCGCGGCACAAAGCAGAGTTAGAGCTGGTGCTCGAAAGAGTCCACTGACACAGGAATTTCACTTCTTCACGATCGGGCTGTATCCATCGCCGACGAGCTTGGTGCGCATCGCTTCCGCGTCTTTGATGTCTGTGAATGGGCCTAACTGCACTCTAAAGAGCTTGTCGGGTGCGGCCGGCGCCACAAACGCCGGATAATCCTTTTTTTTCAGCGCGTCCACCAGCGCCTCCGCGTCCTCTTGTTTGCTGACCGCTGCCACCTGCACAAAGTAGGACGACATGGGCATCGTGGTCGCAGGATCCGCCGCGGAGCTGGCTGGAGCCTGTGGCGAAGTTGCAGTATCGGGCGGAGCCGCGCTCGTGTCGGTCTTCGCATCACCGGTCTTGGCATCGGCCGTTTTCGCATCGGCGGGTTTGGTATCCACCGATGGCGTCAGCTCAGGATTCGCATCCTTCTGCTCAACCGCCTTGTAGAACGTCATCGGTTGCGCGGGCGATCCACTGCTCGCCTTGGCGGTGCTCGGCGAAGTGACTGGAGCCGGTGCGGCGCTCGCGGCCGCCATCGTGGGTTCGGCTTTTCGTCCCAGTGAGTATCCGAGCGCAAAAAACAGCGCGCAGATTCCCACCAGGCCGAAGAAAAGCACCAGCAGCTTTCCCGTTCCTAGCGTGATTTCCGTGTCTTGAGACGAAGCCATAATTCACTCCAAAGCGCGCAACGCAACTTCAGGTCATTCCCGCAACTCAAAACAAGGTCATTCCGAGGAGCGAAGCAACGAGGAACCTGCTTACTGCCGAAAGCAGATTGCTCGCGCAGAGATTCTGCGATCGGAATGACAAACAACGCGGCAGACTTTACGCCGCCTTCCCGCCCGTATCTCCGCCGGCCTTTGACATGATCTTCTGCAGTCCCGAGAAGAAATCGACTGGCACGGGAAATACGACGGTCGTATTCTTCTCGACGCCGATTTCTGTCAATGTCTGCAAATATCGCAACTGCACGCTGACCGGCTCGCCCGAGAGCAGATGCGCCGCGTCGACCAGCCGCTGCGCCGCCGAGAACTCGCCTTCCGCGTGAATGATCTTCGACCGCTTCTCGCGTTCCGCCTCAGCCTGCTTGGCCATCGCGCGTAGCATCGTCTCGGGAAGGTCGACCTGCTTCACTTCTACATTGGACACTTTCACGCCCCACGGCGATGTGTGCGTGTCGAGGATGCTCTGCAGGCGCAAGTTGATCTTGTCGCGATGCGCCAGCAGTTCGTCCAATTCCTGCTCGCCCAGCACCGACCGCAGCGTTGTCTGCGCAAACTGAGAAGTCTGATAAACGTAATTTGAGACCTCGACAACCGCCTTGTTCGGATCGATCACACGCAGGAAGATCACCGCGTTGACCTTCAACGTGACGTTATCGCGCGTAATGATGTCTTGTGGCGGAACTTCCAGTGCTTCCTGCCGCAAAGAGATCCTCACCATACGCTCCACCGGACCGAACACGAATGTCAGCCCCGGCCCCCGAGCGTGCGACTGCAAACGTCCGAGGCGAAAAATCACACCTCGTTCATACTCTGCCAGAATTTTGATGCAGCTGAGTGCATAAAGTACAAAGATGACGATTACGATAGTGCCAAACCCTATGCCTAGACTTTGCACGGCGCCCCTCCACGTTCGGAGTGCGAACACTCCTACGGCGGATTGTATAGCAGGCATGTACTCACGGGGCGGAAATCGCTTTGACTCAGTTGCTTGGCTTGATGCGGGAAAGGTTGCGCTAAACGCTGTCATCCTGAGCGGCGGCAAAGCCGGAGCGAGGGACCGTACGAGGACGCACCGTTTGGATGCAGTAAACCGGGATACTCCCGCCGCATGCAGCTCGCGGATCTTCTCAACTGCATCGGCGCACCCGCTGTCGTAAGGTCCCTCGGAGGGCTTGCCGCCCTCCTCAGGATGACAAGCTATTTGGAGTTGCGAGGGTTCTACTGCGCTTTGGCCAGAATCCGGCTGCCATCCACCGGAACATCGCGCTGGATCTCCATTTCGAGCGATGTGCCCACGTCGAGCTTCACTTCCGGACCGTGCTTCAAGAGCGCCCAGGCCACACCGCCGGCAATTCCGGCCAGTCCGCCATAGCGCGCGCCATTGAATCCTCCCGTGGCCGCCGCTCCGGCGATGCTGCCGACGGTTCCACCCACCGCCGCACCCTTGGCGGCGTCCTCGACCCGCTTGCCGGTGTCTTTGTCCTGCTGGATCGTCCCTTCGGCATCTTTGACGCTCTTGTCCTCAGCGCCGGGCGTGTTCTCAATGTAGCCCGGCAGCATGACCGTGTAGCCGCTCGGATAAATCATCGAGGTGAAGTGAATCAGCAGTGCCGCGCGCTTTTTCGAGCGGCCAGCCTGCTCCACGTGCGAAATCTTCCCTTGAATATAGGTTCCAGCCGGAATGAGAATCCGGTCATTCAATACAAACGGAAACGCGGTCTCCGCATACACCGCGTCCCCTTCGCGGGCGTTCTTGGTTGAGATCGCCTGCTTCAGTGTGAGCGGAACCTTGGTTCCGGCAGGAATAACCGTCGCGTTGCGATCGCGCGGCGCAGCCGGAGCAATTGCGGCCGTCGCGGATGGGGTTGCGGATTGTGGCGCAGGAGTGATCGCAGGGGCGTCCGCCGACTTTGAATCAGCCGCCTGCCCCCAAGCCATTGACGAAATAAACAACACCGTCAAAATCGCGCGCATCGTCCACCTCTCAATCGACATTCGCGGTTGCCCCGTCCCTCCCGCGACTTTTGCGGGAGAGTGAACTTTCGAACAACCCGGAAGGGCTCGGCTGAAGCCGTGCCGCCCGGGGTCGACCAAAAGCTCAGGGCTTTCGTCCCTGCGGTACTTCAGGCAAAGCTTACTACGCTTTAGCCGCTAGGATGCGGAGTTTCCTTCAGAAGTTATCTGGTTCGAGCCTGCAACTTGCCTGGTCTTGAAGGAGCCACTAAGATCGCGTTGACACCCATTCCCACGAGGGGCGCGATATGTACCGCTTCTGGCTGTTGCCCATTCTGCTCTGCGGACTGATTTCACCGTTGGTCGCGCAATCCCTGCCCGCCGCATATCAGAAATGGCTTGATGAAGACGTGCGCTATCTGATCCGCGACTCCGAGCGTTCTGATTTTGAGAAGCTGATGACGAACCAGCAGCGCGACAACTTCATCCAGGAATTCTGGGATCGCCGCAACCCTGATCCGAGCTCGACCGAAAACAGTTTCAAACGGGAGCATTATCGGCGCCTCGCTTATGCCAATCAAAACTTCGCGGGCGGGTTGGCAGGCTATAAGAACGATCGGGGCCGCATTTACATTCTCTATGGAATGCCGGATCAGCGCGAGCAGCGACCTGGCGGCACCGATCTCGGTATTCCCGCGAATGCTCCGCTCGCCCTGCGCTTTCCCTCTGACGTATGGCGCTATCACTTCATCGAAGGGGTTGGGATGGATGTTCTCTTCGAATTCATCGACACCTGCCGCTGTGGCGACTACCGGCTGAGCGCGGATCCAACCCGCAAGTCCAAGCCCTCTACGAAGAACAATAGGCAGGTGATGGTGGCTAAGGACGTTCATCACAAGAACTGATCACTAACCACTAATCACTGGGCCTTCAGCTTCGCGATCTTCTCTTTCGCGACTTTCTCGATTTGCGCCTTGAAATCCGGGTTTCCGGGATCGCCAGGCAGAAGCTCCAGGCACTTCTCTTCCGCCGCCAGCGCGAGGTCCTTCTGCCCCGCCGCGAGATATCCGTCGCTGAGGCTGTCTTCCGCGTTCGCCGACTGCGGATAGGCCTCCGTATTGAGCTTGAACAGCTCGATCGCGCTTTCGTTGGCGCCCGCCTGCAGCTTCGCGTAGCCAAGCAGATTTACCGGAAACTCGGGAAACACGATGGCATGCGGATCCTTCTTCCGCGCATCGTGAAACATTTCCACCGCCCGCGAGGCGCCTCCTGCCGTATTCGCGGCCGCCCAGAACTCAGACGCTATCGTTTTCCTTGGAGTGACTGCCGCCTGCAAGTTCACCGGTGAGGTAATCAGCGTGTCGACGTAAAAATCCACAATCTGCTTCACCAGTTCCGGGTGCGGCCCGAAAATCTCCGTCCCGTGCTTGCCGTCCTTGAAGCCGGAAAACTTGCTGCGCGGATTCCCTGAGATGTCGCTGTACCACCGCATGATGTCGATCGTGGCGGGATCGAATTCATCGTCGGCTGCAGCCGCAGTGAACACAGGCCGTTCGGGATGCTGCGCGATGAAATTGATTCCCGCAATGTCGGTGGTGCCCGCCAGCAGAACCAGGCTTCTGATCTCCGGATGCCGTTCCGCCAGCGCGACCGCATTGCCCACCCCGCAGCTTCCACCGCCCGCCGCGATTCTCCTGTCGACATGCGGCTGGCTCAGCAGAAATTGATACGCCGCATCGAAATCTGCCGGCCATTTTTCGTTCAGTTCCTTCGCAGTTTCAGGCTTGGTCAGATCGAAGCGCGGCCCACCGCTCTCGCCGAAGCCGCGATTGTCAATGGTGAGCGCGTTAATTCCCTTCTGGCTCAACCCAAGTGCGACCGGCTCCCATGAACTTCGCGTCGTGTTGCACATGTGCAGCAGGATCACGCCCGGCCCGGGCTTGCCCGCTGAGAAGAACGTTGCGCGCAGCTTGGTTCCGTCGGGCGCGGGAATGTCGACATCTTTGCGGGAAGGAGTTTGTGCAGAGACGAAGGCAGCAAGCAGCAGGAGAACTGAGAACACAATGGAGCGAAGCATTCAAAAACCTCTGGTGTCTTCAGGCCGCTCAGCCCGATCTTTCACAGCCTGCGGACTCTCGCTCGCTAGCCATAACGCAAGGACGAGAGCCACCCACAAGCAGGACCACCAAATGTAGGGAGTGAGCAGCCGACCTGCGAGCAACATGCCGCCAAGGTATGCCGGGACAAGCACCGCGCATGAGGCGATGGCGCCGAGCGCAAAGCTTCGCCATCGGAATGTCCCGGTGAAAAGCAGGAATAGAACGAATCCAACCCAAACAAGGGACGCGATCACGAGAAAACAAACTACCGACGCATAAACGAGCGACAGCGGCCACGAAAGTCCCATCCCTAGGCTGATGACTGATTGCAACGCATGGCTCGGCTTGAGGAAGTTCCAGGACCAAGCGAGCAGGATGGTCCATAGCAGTGCGAAAACGAGTCTCGACAGCGTAATCGTGGTACTCCCTCCAACGCGCAGATTCTAGCGCTGATCCGGGCCGTTTTGAGCGTGATCGAGGCGATTACACTCAGAACCAAAATCCCGAAACTTTGAAACCTGCCTCACTTATAAATCAGATACTTCACCCTTACCGCCTGAAACTTCTCCAGCCCTTCCTGCCAGTCCTGCGCGATGCGCCGCGGATCTTCTCCGGCCACCAGCGCGTCGTAGACACTCTGATTTACCAGCAGGTCCTGAATCTTCTCGATCTTCCAGTCATTCGGATACAGCTTGTGCAGCGCCGCCGCCAGCTCGATGCCCAGCTCGGGCCCATCGAGTCCGTTGCGATCGGTCAGCACGACGTTCACACCCTGGCATAGCTGTCCGCTGTAGATGCTCGAAGTCGGAGTAAACGAAATAGGAACAAAGCGCACACCGGAAATTCCGCGCGCATTCATGTACGTCGCGAATTCTTTGCTGCGGATCCAGGGCGCGCCGACGAGTTCAAACGGCGTGTCGGTGCCGCGTCCCACCGAGACGTTCGTGCCCTCAATGATCGCGACCCCTGTGTACAGCGCCGCCTCGGTCACGCTGCGCAAATTCGGGGACGGATTCACCCACTCGAGCCCTGTCGAATCAAACCAGTCGCCGCGCTGCCAACCGTCCATCGGGACGACCGTCAGCTTCGCGTTGATGCCGCGCTCTACATTGAACATCTGCGCCAGCTCGCCCATCGTCATGCCGTGACGCACCGGCTCGTTGCCGTAATTGGTGAAGTTGTCTCTTCCCGGGTCTGATACCGGACCCTGCACGAACGTTCCCGTCACCGGATTGGGTCGATCGAGGACAATCATCTGGATCCCGGCCTTGGCCGCGGCTTCGAGGAAATATCCCATCGTAGTCTCGTACGTGTAGTAGCGGACACCCGCATCCTGAATGTCGAACACAACTGCATCGAGGGTCCGCAGCAGATCGATCGATGGCCGCCGCGCCGCATCGCTTCCGCCATAGACGCTGTAGACCGGGGCGCCCGTGCCCGCGTCGACGGTATCGCCAACTTTCGTCGTGTCGAGCGTGCCGGTTACTCCGTGTTCCGGACTGAAGATGGCCGCGAGTTCGACTCCCGGCGCCTGCGCCAGCACGTCAATCGTTCGCTTGCCGGAGAGGTCGACCCCTGTCTGGTTCGTGACCAGTCCTATGCGCAGTTTTGCGGGCGCAGTTTGTGAAGCTGGAGCAGCTTGAGGCGTGGACGTCTGTGCTTCCGGCGTTTGAGGCGTCGGGGTCTGAGTCGGTGCAGCCTGCGCCGCGGAGGTCTGACCTTCTGGTGCCGGATTTGGGAGTGCCGGACTTGATGGCGCTGGCAACGGCTGGCCTGTTGATCCCGCATTCGCAGCCGTAGAACTCGCAGGCGCCGTTTGCGCGAGCTTTGCTTTCAACAGATCGAAACCGTGCTCTTCCAGAACGTCAATGCCATTCTTCACGACCCCATTGCGCGCGCTGAAACGACGCCCAGCGGTGTACGCCTCGTTGTATCCCGTCAGGCTCTTCAGGCGAAGTGCTTCCTTCTCATCAGCGGTGAGCGGGAGTGCGGCTGCCACTTCGGTCGCGACTTTCACGCGCAGTCCAATCGCGTTTCCCTTCCCGCGCGGATGCACCGAATTCGTCAGCAGAATGATATAGGTCTGTGTCGTGGGATCGATCCAGAGCGATGTTCCCGTGAACCCGGTGTGGCCGAACGATCCCACCGGCAGCAGATCGCCGCGATTCGACGAAAACGGGGAGTCGATGTCCCAGCCAAAGCCGCGCAAGATGGGCGCCGATGGCGGCGTTTCGGGCGAAGTCATTTTTGCGACGGCAAGCGCAGATAGGATTCCATCGCCTCCGTTGAGTAGCGCCTGCGCGAATTTCGCCAGATCGTCTCCGGTCGAAAACAGGCCGGCATGTCCTGCCACGCCGCCCATGCGCCGCGCCGTCGGGTCATGCACGACTCCCCAGAGCATGTGATTGTTTTCGTCGTATTGGGTGGGTGCGATCCTCGCCCGCCAGGTTGCCGGAGGGATGAAGCGAGTGTGGGTCATTTTCAGCGGCGCGAAGATGTGCTTCTCGCAATATTGATCCAGCGTCTCTCCGGAAACCTTCTCCACTATCGCACCCAGCATAATGAAGTTAATGTCGCTATAGACAAAGCCCGAACCCGGCGTTGTTTCCGGCGGCTCGACAAACGCCAGCTGATACGCCGTGCTCTTCCCCTCCCACGGTGTTGTCAGGTCGAGATCGGGCGACAGGCCTGAGTAGTGCGTCAACAATTGACGCACCGTGATGTCTTCCTTCCCGTTCTGTGCAAACTCCGGCAGATACTTCGCCACTGGATCGTTCAGTCGCACCTTCCCCTGCTCAACTAGCTGCATGACCGCAGTGGTAGTCGCAATCACTTTTGTCAGCGACGCCAGATCGAAAATTGTGTCGACCGTCATGGGCACGCGCCGCGGCTCGAGTGATCGGCTGCCGTATGCTTTGCGATAGACAACCTTGCCATTGTGACCGACGACCAGAACCGCACCGGGAATGTTCCCATCAACAATTGCCTGATTGATGATGGAATCGACCTGTCCGAGATGGACGTCCTGCTTCGGAGCGGCAACGCTTGCAGCCGAGATGGTATTAGCGGGAAGCTGCACGACGAAAATCAGCAGAAACCCGAGCAGCGCGAGCAAGCGCCGACTCCGCCACAGGCGGGCAGCGCGAGTGCCGCTCGGATTGGAAAATGGAGGAAGGATACCTCGACTTTACACAAATCTCGCCTACCGACTCAAGAAACCAAAGTCGGTTCACTACGTGTTCTCAGTGTTGACTGTGGTTCACCAGCCGCGCATGCTAGGATTCCCCTCGATGATCGCCGACTACGATCAGCAGGCCACGCGTTTTGCTTCGGCTTTTTCCATCCTGCAAGAAGCAATCGCCGCGCACGCTTTCCCCGCCGCCTCAGTCGCGGTCACGCTTCAGCGGAAACTGGTGGCGCTGAAAGCGTTTGGACATTTCGTAGGCGAAGATGACCCTGCAGATAAGCTAGAAGGGGGTGCCCCACTTCTCGGCGGTGTTGCGAGAAGTGGGAATCCGGAAGTTTCAACTTCCACCCTCTTCGACCTCGCTTCCCTCACCAAACCCATCGCCACGACCACAATGGCGATGATCCTCTATGAACGCGGCCTGCTCGAACTGGACGCGCCGGTGGCGGGCATCGCCCCAGAATTCTTGTCTAATTCCGATCCTCGCCGCTGCGACGTGACGTTCCGTCTGCTGCTTGCGCACTCTTCGGGGCTGCCCGCCTATGAAAAACTATTTTTGAAAGCGCACTCGCGCGAGGAACTCCTCCGCACTGCATTTACAACTCCGCTTACAGCAACCCCCGGCGCGCGCGCCGAATACAGCGACATCGGATTCATCGTCCTCGGAATCGTACTCGAACGCATCGCCGAAGAATCGCTCGACACCTACTGCCGGCGCGAAATCTTCGGGCCGCTGGGGATGACGAACACGATTTTCAATCCGCCGGCCGAACTGCGCCAACAAATCCCCCCAACGGCAGATGAACGACCGGAAAGCCACCAAAGTTCCGATATCTCGCGGGCAGGAGTGCCCGCGGCACAGATGCGTTCCACTTTCCGCAACCGCATCATCCAAGGCGAAGTGCAGGACGAAAACGCATTCATTCTCGGCGGGGTTGCAGGCCACGCCGGCCTGTTCTCGACTGCCGAAGATGTCGCGCTCCTTGCGGAGTTCATGCTGCAAGGAGGATCTCCAATCATTCGTCGCGAGACTATCTCTCTCTTCACTCGCCGCGAATCGTCGCCACCCGGCACCTGGCGCACGCTCGGTTGGGACACCCCGACTCCGCCGTCACAATCCGGAAAGCATTTTGGCCAGCGCTCCTACGGACACCTCGGATATACCGGAACCTCTCTGTGGATCGATCCTGAGCGCCAGCTTTCTGTAACGCTTCTCACCAATCGCACCTGGCCCGACTGTTCCAATCAGGCGATCAAAGAGGTCCGCCCGAAATTTCACGACGCGATCATCGAAGCGCTCGGCTAAGGTTAGAATCACGTGTACTCAAAAATGAACATGGGGTGGCCCATGTCTCACCGATTTTGCGAGACATGGGAACAAATCTTCCGAATCGAGCTGAAAGGTCCCGAACGTTGACCCGAAACCGCAAGACTGTCTCCGATCTTCGCCAGTTGCCGACCGAACAGATTCTTCCCACTGCTCACGATCTCGATCGCATGTCTTCACTCGAAATCGTCACGCTGATCAATGACGAAGACGCAACCGTCGCCGGCGCGGTTCGCAAAGCCTTGCCCGCAATCGCCCGTGCGATCGACGTTGTCGCCGCTGGCTTGCGCGATGGCGGACGCCTCATCTACGTTGGAGCCGGCACTAGCGGACGTCTCGGCGCACTCGACGCCTCCGAAATTCCGCCCACCTTCAATACCAGTCCGCAGACAGTTCAATACATCATGGCCGGAGGACCGAGAGCGCTCGGCGCGTCTACCGAGGCCAGTGAAGATGACACGCGTCTCGCGTTGGCGGAAATTAAAAGGCGCAGACCTGGCAGGCACGACGTCGTCATCGGCATCGCCTCCAGCGGGCGCACTCCTTTCACCATTGCAGCGCTCGAATACGCCGGCAGCCGCGGCGCTCACATGATCGCTTTGACTTGCAACCGCGACTCGCCACTCGAACGTGTCGCTGATTTTGCGATCGTGACCGAGGTTGGACCGGAGGTTCTCGCCGGAAGTTCGCGCATGAAAGCCGGCACCGCGCACAAGATGGTCCTCAACATGATCTCCACCGGCGCGATGGTCAGGCTCGGATACGTCTATGGCAACCTGATGGTCAGCGTTTGGACCAAGAATGAAAAGCTGATCCAGCGCGCGATCCGCATTGTCGAGCAGGCGACCGGCACGGATCATCCGACGGCGTCCCGCGCGCTCAAAGCCAGCGGCAATCGAACTCCGGTCGCAGTCGTGATGCTAGCGGCCGGGGTGACGAAATCGCAAGCGGTGGCAGCGTTGAAGAAGACGAAGGGCCACGTGCGCCAGGCGATCGAGATAGCGGGTAGATGAGGGTGTCCCCATCCTAGACGTGCTTGGATGCCTCCATTCCAAAGTCGCGACCCTCGCGATTTTAGAGCAGGGACTCTCTTCCCGTCCTTCGTGATTCTCGGTTTTCCCTGTGCCTCTGTGTCCCCTCTGGTGAAGGATTGAAGGCGGACCCGCTCGTCCCTGTCCTCCCGTTCCGCCCCAGTCACTCATTCCGCATCGCGAATCCCGCTACAATCAAGCCAAGGACTCATAACAGGGACTCATAAATGGATAAGTTCGTCATTCGCGGCGGAGAGCCCCTTCTCGGCACCGTCCACATCAGCGGCGCGAAGAATGCCGCGCTGCCGTGCATGGCCGCCGCCCTGCTCACAGACCAGCCGGTCATCCTCGAAAATATTCCGCAAGTCCGTGACATCCAGACCACGCGTAACCTGCTCGCCGCCATGGGCGCCGAAGTCGAACTCGGCTACGGACGCGCTCATCACCGCACCAGCATTCACTGTGAAAATCTCAGCGCCCCGGAAGCCTCATACGAACTCGTCAAGACCATGCGCGCCTCCACGCTTGTGCTTGGTCCGCTCGTCGCCCGCTGCGGACGGGCGCGTGTCTCGCTTCCCGGCGGCTGCGCCATCGGAGCCCGCCCGATCGACCTACACATCAAGGGCCTCGAACGGCTCGGAGCGAAGATTACACAAGAGCACGGATACGTCGAAGCCAGCGCCCCTCGCCTCAAAGGCGCCGAAGTTGTCTTCGACAAAATCACCGTCACCGGCACCGAAGACTTGCTCATGGCCGCCACGCTGGCGGAAGGTGAGACAGTCCTTCAAAACTGTGCCCGCGAACCCGAAGTTGCCGACCTCGCTGCCCTGCTCAACAAGATGGGGGCGAAGATCGAAGGAGCGGGCACTCCGACGATTCGCGTCAAGGGCGTAACGAAGCTCAAGGGCGCGAAGCACCGCATCATCCCCGACCGCATCGAAGCCGGAACATTCATTATTGCCGGAGCGATGACCGGCGGCGATCTCAACATCGCCGGATGCGATCCATCGCACCTTGAGGCGCTGCTCAGCAAGCTTCACGAGGTCGGAGTCAAAACGAAACTTTCATCGGACTCGGTGCGGGTCATGGGCGACAATCCCTTTACCGCCGCCGATATGTCGACCGAAGAGCATCCAGGATTTCCGACCGACTGCCAGGCGCAATTCATGGCTCTGGCGACGCAGGCCGAAGGCACGTCGATCATTACTGAAAATATTTTCGAGAACCGCTTCATGCACGCGCTGGAACTGGTGCGCATGGGCGCCAATATCAGGATTGAAGGACGCCGTGCCATCGTCCGGGGCAAGACTCCCCTGAGCGCGGCTGCAGTTCTGGCCAGCGATCTGCGCGCGTCAGCATCGCTCGTGCTAGCCGCACTCGTCGCCGATGGCGAGACGATTATCGACCGTGTCTACCATATCGACCGCGGCTACGAGCACATTGAAGAGAAGTTGAAAGATGTCGGCGCGCAAATCAAGCGCATCGGAGAAATGTTCCCCAAAAAAGCCGCCGCCGCGAAGTGATCTGTTCAGCTCTTGGCCTTCCAGAACGGCGATGGACCGATCCATTCCATATCATAGCGGCGTATGAACTCAGGGGTTGCGGCTAGTTCTTTGTGCTCTTGGGCGTCGCGAAAATACTGCTCCATTTTGCCGGCAGGAGAGAATCCGATCAGCAAACGACTCGACTCCGCCACCGACGAAAACGTATGCGGCACGCCGCGCGGAGCCAGCACCGACTCGCCCGGACCAAGCTGAGCCCGCTGCTCGCCGACAGCGAACGCCACGGAGCCCTCCATCACATAGAACCATTCGTCCTGATGCGGGTGCATGTGCAGCGGTGGACCTCCCGGACGAAGGCCCGTGTGCTCGATCACGAACAATCCGCCGCTGCTCTCGGCCGTGCCGACTTTAAAGGCGAGAGAACTGAATCCCAACGAACGCGACTCGCCGAACCGGTCGGCTCCAGCGCCGACAACATGCACACCGCCAGCCGACGGTGAGATCGCGGCGAGTGCCTGCGCAGCGACCATGTCACGCAGAATAGCTACTGGTAGAACCGCTGCCGTGGCTTTCAAGAACGAACGACGTTGCATAGGCCTCCTCGCCCCGCAGAATCGGAGCGGAGGAAGTCTAGCAGAACACCGGGTTCGGCCGTGGGGGACTTTGTCCGCGGTGTCTTAACGAAGTATCACGAAGGAGAAACATAAGCAGGTCTCCTTCGTGCGCCTTCGTGTCCTTTGTGGTGAATTGGGATACTACTTTGTCCATCCATGACGAGGAGGCAGCAGAACTATGGAATCGAATTGACGAAGACTCCTTAATCGGCGGGGGCTGGGGTCCCATCGGACCATTTGCCGACCCAAACCATGAAAATCGTCACCCGTTCTTCCGGATCATTTGCCGCAATCACCGGCGAACCGGGCAGATCGGCTCCCCAACTTTTCGCTGCGTCGCCAGCGACAAAAACCATCACATGGGGATGCCAGCTCTTGCCGCGATCGTTTAAATATTGTTGCCTCGACATCATGTAGCACATCGCTCCGGGCTCAAGAGCGGGCAGTTCTTTCTTGTCCAGTGCCGATGCGGTTGCCGCGACGATCTCTTCCTTCGACTTTCCTGCCAGCACCAGCCTGGTCTTCATCAGGAATATCCGTGCAAACGTCCTTGCGGCCGCCTCGTTAAAGCAGATGGGCGAGCGAATTTTGGGATTCCAGAACTCCGGCTCATCAGTAGCAGCGCCCCACGATCGCTCCACGAGACAGAGAAAACCATTCGTGCCTTTCACCGCGGTCTTGTACCCGTCGCGGCCCAGCACCATCACTTCGGCCGCGTCTGAAATGGATGCCGGAGCACCACTGCGAGCAAGCGCGACTTCTGAATTCTCGTCGGCGATCAAATATTGATCGAGAGGCGCCATAGCGGGGTAGGCACTGTTCCCAGTCTGAGTTCTTGCCTGACGTATCGCTCCGATCGCCACAAGCTGTAGCAGGAACACCAGACAGAACATCTTGAACGTTGTCTGCATCCAACCCTCCGATGCGCGACTTCTAGCGCGCTTACTCAACTTCCGAATGATTTCAGCACAAACCTCAGAGCCGAACGAATCGAAGCTGCATTAAGGTCGCGTCAGGCGGTTGATGATCTCGCGCTGCTTGGGAAACTCCTTCACCAACTCCTCCCGCTTTCCCATCTCAAAATCTTCGTACTCAAATCCCGGGGCGACCGTACACCCCACGAGCGCCCATCCTTTCCAATCGGCGACGTGCGAGGCGAACCAGCATCCCGCAGGCACAACCGCCTGAAACACCTGTCCGGCCTCGGAATCACTTCCCAGCAGAATCGACGAATATTTCCCGGTTGGATCGATCACGTGCACCATCAGAGGCGATCCCGTATAGAAATGCCACATCTCATCTGACTTCAGCCGATGGAATGCGGAGAAGTTCTCCCCTTCGAGCAAGAAATAGATCGCCGTCGAGGCCGCGCGCGGGTGACCTATTGTTGGAATTGTCCCTGGAAGGAGAGAACTCAGCAGCGCCCAGGGCGTCATCTTCAATTCAGACTTATAGGTCTGCCGAAAATACCCGCCCTCCGGATGGGGTTCCAGCCGCAGTTTCTTGATCCAATAGCCGGAATCGAACGACATGCACAAAGACTACATCAGTGGTGACTGCGCGCCAACAGTCCCAACGCCGGCAATGCCATCGTGATGAAGAATAAGATTCCCAGAATACAGTTCACCCACTTCTGCGGCCGATTCACCCAATAACAAAGTATGACCGAGAGCAGCAGCGCCTGGGGTACCACTTCGATCCACCCCACCATCTGGCCGAGCGCCGGCCAGGTCGAGTACACCATGCCTTCGAAAGATCCCGGAGCCGGTCCGAAGGTTCCCAGAATGCCCAGCGCTACCAGCAGCCACCACATCACCAACCAGCCGCGCTTGGTTCCGAACAAGACTTGGCGCAAGGGATAGAACGCCAACGCAAACAGAATTCCTCGGATGGGCTGAAATAGCGGCCCTGCCATCACCATGGGATCGCTCAACTGCCGCATGTAGCAGGCGACCTCGGGCTTGGCGAAGCCCTCGCGATAATGCAGCGCCGTGGACGCCAAAATTCCCATGAACATGTAAGTGATAGTGTGGGTCACCGCACTCTTCGTCGAGAGTTCCAGCAGAGACGGCGAGTGCTTTTCCCGGGCGACAGCCGGAATGGCTTGCGTAACCGTCGAGGCAGCTTGATCGGGCATGGGTCCTCGCTTCGAAAATCTGGGATTTTCAGATCCTCGAACGTACCCGCAGTCACAAGCAATGAGCAATGACCAGAATCACTCTCCCCGTCGCCTTCCCTTCCGATGCTCAGGGAAATAGAAAGGAAGGAACTCGTTTTCAGGATGGATTTTCGTGTTGATCCGTGCAAATCCGTGGCCAAGAAGTCCTCACAAAACAAAAAGGCCGGAGCCACAGAGAAGGTGGTTGCACTCTCTGCGTCTCCGAGCCTCGTGATAAAACTCGTTTGCTGTTACTTCACCATGATCTTGCCGCTGGGATCGAGCGTGCCCTGCACGCGCACGCGTTTGCCCTCGAACTTCGCGACGTCGCTCTGATGATCGATGTCATAGACCTTGCCCGCATCATCTTTCAGCACGTACTTATCGCCCTGCTTCACCACCGTGCCGGAGAAGGTCTGGCTGCCGCTGGCGTCGGTCGATCCGGTCGCGGCACCAGTTGAAGACGAACTACCGGCTGCGGAGTTTCCGCTCTTGGCGCCTGCGTCGGGGCTGGTCGCGTCAGGGCTCGAAGACGGGCTCTGCGAGGAAGGCGAAGACTGATCCGGCGTGCTGGATGGTGACTGAGAAGATGGCTGCGTCGACGGTGTTTGCGACGGGCTCTGCGCGGTCGGAGTCTGCTGCGCAGCGGGCGGCGCCTCCGGCGCGGGTGGCTGCTGCGTCGACGGCGCGTGCTGGTCCGAAGGAGTCGAGGTCGACTGGGCATGGAGCGCGCTGCCCCAGGAGATCATTCCAATGGCGATCGCCAGGGTCGCGAGAAACGAGAGAGACTGAATCCTTTTCACAAAAATCCTCCAGGAGCCATACGGCTCGTAGCGTTCCGTGGTGCAACTGACCTGCCAATGCCGCGCTTCCTTTCATGCACAAGAGCTCATCCGTTGCAGCGGCAAGAGTTAGTTTGATCCAGTAAGGAACGCTTGAACGTTGTGTGAGGGGTATTTCTGACTTGGCTCAGATGGATGCTGTAGGCGCTGGGAGTGTTCTGCGACAACGTGGCGCAGAGACAAGCGAGCATTTCCTGCCCATTCCGCGCAAACTTTCCCGAGGTGCAACGCTACAGGGATGTCACCCCGAGGAGCGAAGCGACGAGGAACCTGCTTTTTCAAAATAGAAAGAGCCACGATCTCTCGCAGCTCTTCTTGTTGGTTCATCCGTGTGAATCCGTGAACATCCGTGGCGCGGTTTTAATGCCGACCGCCGCCGCCGTGTCCACCATGTCCACCGCCGTGGCGTCCACCGCCGCCGCCGCCGTGACGGCGTCCGCGGCCTCCGCGTCCACCACCGCCGCCCCCGCGTCCTCCGCGGCCGCCACGTTCTCCCCCACGATCTCCACCGTGTGGGCGCTCTCCGCCACCATGCGGCGCGCCTTCGCGGTTAAAGTTCGGCTCATCGGGTTCATCCGGAAAATCGCCGCCGCCTTCGATCACCAGCGAACCGGCAGGCACCGGCTGCGCTTCCTGCGTCGAAGCAGCGGCAGGGGCTTCTCCTCCACCGCTCTGCGCCTGCATTTTCGCGCGCTGCTCTTTCAGGATCGCTTTGCGCGATAGCCGGATGCGGTTGCCCTCGACGGCCAGCACCTTCACCAGCACTTGATCGCCTTCCTTCAGTTCGTCACGGACATCCGCAATGCGATGCTCTGCCACTTCGCTGATGTGCAGCAGACCCTCGGTGCCTGGAATGATCTCGACGAACGCGCCGAAATCCGCTAGCCGCGTGACTTTCCCGAGATACGTCTTTCCCACCTCGGCCGTTGCCGTGATGTCGCCAATGATCTGCAGCGCCTTCTGTGCCGACGCCTGATCGTTCGACGCCACCTTCACCAGCCCGGAGTCTTCCACGTCGATCTTCACACCGGTCTGCTCGACGATCGACCGGATCATCTTTCCACCCGGCCCGATCAGGTCGCGAATCTTGTCTGTCGGAATCTGCACGGTGTAGAAACGCGGCGCATAATCGGAAATCTTCGCGCGGTGCTCGGAGATGACCTCCTCCATCTTGCCGAGGATGAACATCCTTCCCCGCTGCGCCTGCGCCAGCGCCTCACGCATGATCTGCGCCGTGATACCGCCGACCTTGATATCCATCTGCAGCGCAGTGATGCCATCTTTCGTTCCGGCAACTTTGAAGTCCATGTCGCCGTAATGATCTTCGGCGCCCGCGATGTCGGTCAGGATCGCGTAGTCGTCGCCTTCTTTCACCAATCCCATCGCAACTCCGGCAACCGGCGCCTTCAGCGGAACGCCGGCATCCATCAGCGAGAGCGACGCACCGCAGACCGTCGCCATCGACGACGATCCATTTGACTCGAGAATGTCCGAGACGACGCGCATCGCATACGGCCACTTCTCTTCATCGGGAAGCACGGCTGAAATCGATCGCTCCGCCAGTGCTCCATGACCAATCTCGCGGCGCCCGGCTCCGCGCATAAATGCAACCTCGCCAACGCTAAAAGGAGGAAAGTTGTAGTGAAGCATGAAGCGCTTCTTGGCCTCGCCTTCGAAGCCCTCGAGCCGCTGCATGTCGTCGCTGGTGCCGAGGGTGGTCGTGACCAGGGCCTGGGTTTCGCCGCGTGTGAAGATCGCGCTGCCATGGGTGCGCGGCAGGACTCCGGCTTCGATCCAGATTTCGCGAATCTCATCGAACGCGCGCGCATCTGGACGCCGCTTCTGCTTGATCACCTGATCGCGGAAGATGCGCTCGCGCAGAGTCTCGAAATAATGATTTAGCTTGCGCTTCGCATCCTCGTCGTCTTCCGGGACTTCGGCCTCAAGCCGCTTCTCGAGACCGTCAATCAGTGTGTAGCTTTCGAGCTTCTTGTGCTTCTGCGTATCGAGCGCGTCGGTCAACTCCGCGCCAATCTTCGACTTCAACTGGTCGTAATACGCCTGATCGAATTGCGGAGGCTCGACCTGCCGCTTCGGCTTCCCCGCCTGCTGCCGCAGGTCGTTGATCGAGGCGCAGATCTTCTTGATCTCCGTGTGGCCGAACTCAATCGCGTCGACGACCGTCTCTTCTTTCACTTCCTTCGCGCCCGACTCGATCATCACGATGCCTTCCGACGTCCCGACCACCATAATGTTGAGCAGGCTCTCGCGCATCTCGCTGTACGTCGGATTCGCCACGAACTGCCCGTTCACCAGCCCGACGCGTAACGCGCCAATCGGACCGAGAAATGGAATGTCGGAAATGGTGAGCGCCGCCGAAGCGCCATTGATGGCGCTGACGTCCGGATCGTTTTCGCTATCCGCCGAGAGCACCAGCGCGATGACCTGGGTCTCGTTCTTGAATCCTTCGGCGAACAGCGGACGGATCGGCCGATCGATCTGCCGGCTGGTGAGCACTTCTTTTTCGCTCATGCGCCCTTCGCGCTTGATGAAGCCTCCGGGGAAACGTCCGCCGGCATAGGTGTATTCGCGGTAATCCACGGTGAGGGGGAAGAAGTCGATGCCCTCGCGCGGCTCCGGATTCGCGGTCGCGGTGGCGAGCACAACATTTTCGCCCTGGCGGACGACGACCGCCCCATGGGCCTGCTTGGCCAGCTTTCCGGTTTCAAATGTGATGGTTTTTCCGCCGGTGAGAGAGACTGTAACTGCTATTGGTTCTGGTTTCATTTTCATTCCTTCGGAGTGGGAACTGCGAGCCGTGAGCTACGAGCTAGAAATACGCGAGGGTGGCCCACCCAACGCGGTTTTCGTTGGGTGGGAAAGTCCGATAGCGATGTCATCCCGAGCAAGCCTCTTTTGCGCAGCGAGGGACCTGGGCGTGGGTGCCCCATCCTTTTGCGTTTTTTGCGAAAGGGTGGGTGAGATATAAGACACACGTCACCCCTGACTGTCTCGGACGAATCTTCTGCGCTTGATCGACGCACTTGTGGAGAGTTCCTCAATGCTGCCCGCCTCACCAGAGACGGATGTCAGAAAAGGCAAGTTTCGAGGTTTCAGAAGTTTCAAAGTTTCAGGTTCTTGCAACCTTGAAACTTTGTCACTTTGAAACCTGGGTTTCCCTACTTGCGGATGCCGAGCTTGGAAATGACCGTTTTATAGCGCTCGGTATCGTATTTCTTGAGGTAGTCGAGCAAGCTCCGTCGCTTGCTGACCAGCATGAGAAGGCCGCGGCGTGAGCCGTGGTCTTTCTGGTGCGTCTTGAAGTGCTCCGTCAATTGGCCAATCCGTTCGCTGAGCAGGGCAATCTGGACTTCCGGACTTCCCGTATCGCTCTTGTGCACCCCGTACTGGTCAATGAGGGATTTCTTTTGCTCCTTGGCTAACACTCAGTTCCTGCACTCCTGTTCTTAATCGATTGTCTATGTGACAGTTATGAGGATAGCACGCGAGGTTGGGGATGGTAAAGGATGAGCCGCGTGCAACAGCTCTGTCATCCCGAGCGAAGCGCGTCTTTTGCGCGAGTCGAGGGACCTTGGGATTTGTGTACCGCGCACCGAAATCCTGAGCGCAGCGAAGGAAGTATGCGGTAGTTCGTTCGGCCTGGCGCAGCGCCGCACACCAGTACGCCGCACCCTCAGTTCTATGGCCCAGCGGCTGCGAACGCCTTCCATAGGGTCCGAATCGCGTCAGCATTTTCGACATGCACGACCATGTCGAAGGTTGGCAGAAAGTCTTCCTTTACTTTTTTCTTGACACATCCGGTAGAAGCAGGGAACGTTCCCTGCGAGTCCTTCGTGCACAGCTCTCGCTTCGCGCAGGGGATCTCGACAAGTGCCATGGTCGGATCCTGAAAGGGCTGGGTAATCTTCACGCTGTCAAAATCCAGGTTCTTGCGGCTGACTGTCTTCCAGACTGCGAAGCACTGCTGAACACAAACATAGTAGGAGATGTCGTCACCGATCGCACGGAGTACAACGCTCTTTCCTGCTTGACACCCACGCAGTTCCCCGGACTCGCGATCCTTCTGGAGTGCTCCCTTGATTTCTTCCAAGATATCGTTCCTGGTTTGAGACCGAGCGTGAGTTGCGGGCCCACTGGTCAGGGTACTTGCAGCCGGCGGCTCTATCTTCTGATCGGTCTGCGTCGCAACAGCCAAACCAACCTTTTCATCGAGGTTGATCGGAGACTCAGCCGTCGGCCTCCTTGCAGCCCCTGATTGAACGTCAGTCACGTTTGCCGACGGCACTGCCCCGTCTGGCGTAACCTCGAGAGCTGTGGATTCAGCTTTCCCTTCCGGTTGCACCGGCTTGGCGATTTTCGACGACGAAAGGGTCGATGGGGAGGCGAGAGTCTGCGATGATTTTCTGAAGTTGAGCAGCGGCTTGGCGTGCAGTCCCTCCGTCGCGCCTTGGCCAGGTCCCTTCCGGGCCGTAGGTAAACTGAGGTTGCTTAGATCGATGGCACTCTTCTGTGAGGCGTTCGGCTCCAGAGGCCCCCTTGCGTCTGAAGACGGGTGGATCGCCTGAGCTGCCGCATTTGGTCGCGTTCTTTTCCAGACATCTGGATAGACCCATGCCAACGTCGTCATAACGATACTAACAACTCCAACGACGATTCCTATCCAGAACACAGCTCGTTTGTTTGTGGGTAGAGCCCGCCACTTTGCCCGTAAACCGACGGCATGTTGGTAACAAACCCGCTGGCCCGGTGAGACCCGTCGACGACATAAGGTACCGTCGGATTTGAGTCCCTTGCAGGTCGAATACTCCGATGCGCTGGTGGACTGAGCCATCCTTCATAGTGTAGCAATCGGCAACCGCCCATCCTGTTGACAATCCAGAAACAGTAGCCCGCGAACGAAACCTGCGGACAGACGGGACGTTTTCCAGTTTCTCCTCGCCTCCGTCGCGGACGCTAGACCATCCTTTCAGAATCCGCCGCGCGGTTGCCCCGCCCCTTTGACTTTGCTCGGGAAACCTGGGGACAAGGAAACCTGAGGAATACCCGGGACAGACAGTTCCCCATTTCCTCCGGAGCGGGATCGGGCGCAGGCCGGAGCCAGAACCAACTGCGAACCCAGATTCCTCCCTTCGGTTCGCTCAGGATCAGAATGACAAGCTCCCGCGCGCTTCGTTCTGCGGACGATCTGGGCAGACGATCACGTCCGCGTCCCGTGTCCCGCCAGTGACACCTGAAATAAGTCCGGCGTTTCAACGCTCCCCGCCCTAAACGTCGCAAACAGCGCGACGTTTAGGATGGGCCACCCAACCGTTGTGGAGATCATTTCATTTAACGATCTGTCATCCTGAGCGAGGATTCTGCTTCGCGGCAGCGAAGCAGAATCGGAGTCGAAGGATCCCTTTGATCTCAAATGCTCCGTCGGCTTCGCCGGGAGTTCTCAAGATAGCCCTAAAAGAATGCCTTGCGAATTCCGCCTTCGTCCAGGCTGAAAGGGATCCTTCGACTGCATGAGAGGTTCGCTTCGCGAATTTCTCACTCCGCTCAGGATGACACCACAACCCAAAATGCCTCCGCCCCTACACTCTTATGCGCTTCGGAAAACTTCTTCCACTGTCTGCATGGGGATGAACAGTCGGTTCGGATGATCCGGCAGATCGATGAATCCGTATCTCCGGTAGAAGTTCCTGGCGTTCTCGTCCTTTGCGTCCACAACAACCGCCAGCGAAGCGATGCGGCTGCTATGCTCGAGAGCTCGCGCCAGAGCGTCCATCAGCAGAAGCTCGCCGAGTCGCGCTCCGCGGAACTCCTTGCTGCGCGCCAATCTCCCCAGGAGCGTCGCTGGGAGTTTGTCGTACTTCGGCAGTCGCAGTTTCTTCGCGAGCTCTTGCGGGAGCTCACCGGCATCAATCGTGTACTGGGAAAGCGTGTAATAGCCCGCAACGTTCTTGCCGTCCGGAGTAAGCACGTACACTGCGGCGACGCGGCGTCGAATGTCCTGGGTTGCCTGTTGCTTGAGGTAGAGGTTGAGGCGCTCGTGTTCGCAGGAAAAAGCCGCTCGATCGTGATTCGCACCGAGCGGCTCAAAGGTGAACTTTTTTTCGAGTGGCGGATCGATTCGCGGATGGGGCAACTAACCGATCTCCTGCTTATACCGCCTCACCGCCGCAATCGCTTTGTCGTTCGGCTTTGGAGGATTGAGCAGCGCTTCCACAAAAATCTTTCGAGATTCTCCCGCGAGCGTCAGAGATTCGTATTCACGGATTATGTTGAGGGCAGCTTCTCTGGTCGCCATGCGCACGAGGTCCGAAGACGAGGTGCCACGCAAATTAGCCGCGGTTTCAATCATCTCCTTCTCCTCGGCCGTCACTCGCGCATCAAGCCGCTCATCCCGCTTGGCTGCTGAACTGGTAGTTCCCATAGGTCTCTCTCTCTCTCTCTCGTAATGTACGGCAATCTGCCACACAAGTCAAGCATGTCCTGCTTACTGTTGCATTTTCATTAGCTTATGCAAGTCGCCCCTGCCATCCGCCATTTCCGTAGCAGCTCGTACAGCACCACTCCACCTGCGGTTGCGACGTTCAGCGACTTCTTCTGACCCAGCATCGGGATGCGCACATGCGCATCCGCCATCGCCAGCAGCTCCGGACCGAGCCCGACCACCTCATGTCCAAACATCACGCACACCGAAAACCTCGGCTGCCACTCAAACAGATCGACGGCTTCCGGACTCGTCTCGATTGCGGCAAGCTGAAATCCGCTGCGCCGCAACTCCTTCGCCATATGGACGGCGTCCCAGTTATGCTCCCACGCGACAGTCTCTTCGGCGCCCAGCGCCGTCTTCGAAATCGCCTTCTTACTTCGCAAGCCCAGGCCGGGATGCGCCGTGATCCCGCACAGGCACAGCTTCTCCAGCCCGACTCCATCGGCCGCGCGAAAAAATGCGCCCACGTTGTACATGCTGCGAACATTGTCGAGGAGTACCGCGACGGGGAGATGCTTTTCAACCGACTGACCCATGATCACCTAAGCGCCCGAACTACGTCTTACAGCTGTGTCGACTCGGCATGCTAGCATGACGCTCCAATGAGCCCGTGGATGCAGGACATTCGCTTCGCCCTTCGCTCGTTCGCCAAGAACCCGTGGTTCACGCTGGCGGCCGTGTTGTCGCTGGCGATCGGGATTGGCGCGAACACCTCGATCTTCAGCGTGGCGAATGCATTGCTATTCCGTTCTCTGCCCTATGACGATGCGGATCGGCTGGTGATCCTGTGGAATCGGTCGCCGGGACTGGGCATCACTCAGGATTGGTTCTCCACGGCGCAGTATTTCGACATCAAGACCGGGCATCACGGATTTGAGCAGGTTGCGATCGCGATTGGCGGAAACTACAACCTGACCGGCCGCGGCGATCCGGAACGCGTAGGCGCTGTGCGCGTCTCGTCGAATCTGTTGCCAATGCTTGGCGTCCGTCCGTCGCTGGGCCGGCTTCTTACATCGGATGAAGACCTGCCCGGACATCCGTCAACCGCTGTCTTGACCGACGGAATGTGGGCGCGACGGTTCGGCCGGGATTCGCACGTTCTTGGGACGTCGATCATCATCAATGGACAGACGTACGAAATTGTCGGCGTCCTGCCGCAGAAGTTTTCTTTGCCGCAGGAAGTTGTTCCCTTGCTCGATGGAACGCAGCAGGCCGATCTTTTTCTGCCGTTGCCGCTCTCGCCAACTGCCGCCTCGCAGGTGCGCGACCACGAAGATTACAACATCGTGGGAAAGCTGAAGCCGGGTGTCTCGGTGCCGCAAGCGCAGGCGGAGATGGACACCATCACCGCACGGCTCCGCCGTGACTTTCCCGAGAACTATCCGCCGAATGGCGGTTTGACATTCAGCATCGTGCCCCTGCTCGAACAAGTTGTTGGCAACGTGCGCCGCTCTTTGTGGGTGTTGCTGGGGTCGGTGAGTTTTGTGCTGCTGATCGCGTGCGCCAACGTCGCGAACCTGATGTTGTCGCGAGCCGTGTCACGCCAGCAGGAAATTGCCGTGCGGACGGCTCTCGGAGCAAGTCGATGGCATATTGTGCGGCAGTTGTTAACCGAGAGCGTGTTGATTTCGCTCTGCGGCGGAGCGCTGGGCACCTTCATCTGTCTTGTCAGTGTGCGCTGGATGCATGTTTTGGGAACGAGGAGTATCCCACGGCTGCAAGACGTCGGCATCGATGGACGTGTGCTCCTGTTCACGCTGCTGCTCTCGGTTGTCTCGGGAATCCTCTTCGGCCTGGCCCCCGCGTTGCGTGTTTCAAGGCTGGATTTGAATGCGATTCTGAAAGATGCCAGCCGTGGATCGGCGGGAACGAGCGCGGTCTGGGGCCATGGCAATAATCTTCGGCGGCTGCTGGTGATTTCGGAATTGGCGCTGTCTGTTGTCTTGTTGATCGGCGCCGGACTCCTCATTCGCAGCTTCGCGCGCCTGCAGGATGTCTCCCCAGGGTTCAACCCGCGCGGCGTGCTCACCTTCGACCTCACCATGACCGGCCGGCGATACAACAACACACAATCCATCTTGAATACATATCGCCAGCTCTGGGAACGGCTGGAACGCTCGCCGGGTGCGATCGCGGCGGGCGGAGTCACCTCGCTTCCCTTGAGCGAAGCCTTTGCCTGGACGCCGATCACGGTCGAAGGGCGAGTGCCACTCCCGGGCGAGAAGTTTCTTAACGCGGATGAACGGCTCGTCGGCGGACATTATTTCGAAGCTATGGAAATTCCGTTGCGTCGCGGTCGACTTTTCAACGAGCAGGACGATATGACCAAGCCGGTTGCCGTAATTGTCGACGAGTATATGGCCGACCAACTTTGGCCCGGGCAGGATCCGATCGGCAAGCGCATTCACATTGTCGAACTCCCGTCAAAGGATCCCTGGCAGACAGTTGTCGGCGTTGTCGGACGTGTAAAGCAGGATTCCCTCGACTCGAACCCGCGCATCGCTTTCTATCTGGCGCACACCCAATTTCCCACGCGAGCCATGACGGTCGCCTTTCGTAGTCGCACCGATTCGGCGGCCATGTTATCGGCAACCAAGAGCGAATTGAGGGCGCTCGATCCGGATCTTCCGATGTATCGCGTTCGCACCATGGAGCAGCAGGTGAATGAGTCGCTCGCTCAGCGGCGTTTTTCGATGTTGCTGCTCGGTTTTTTCGCAGGCGTCGCGCTGCTGCTGGCTACGATTGGCATTTATGGCGTGATGGCGTACCTGGTGAATCAGGGAACGCGCGAATTAGGAATTCGGATCGCCCTGGGCGCCTCGCAGCGCAACATCCTGGCGCTTGTGGTCCGTCAAGGGATGGTCCTCGCTGTCTCCGGCGTGACGATCGGCTTGGCCGCCGCGTTCCTGTTGACGGGTCTGCTGCGAAACCTGCTCTTCGGCGTGCAGGCGACCGACCCGATCACGTTTGCAGCAATTTCGCTGTTGCTCGGGACAATCACGCTGCTTGCCTGTTACATTCCCGCCCGGCGCGCCGCCCGAATCGATCCCTTGATCTCGCTGAGATGTGAATAGCTGCTTTCTCGCCACCCCTCTTCCCCTTGAGGTGACTAGTGTGATCTCCATCACAGACGGGTTCCCCGCCAGGCGCTATAAGGCACCAACGCTTCGCACAGGGGAAGTGCGGTGGCGAAAGCGAAAGAGATTCGTCCCGATCCGATCTGCCTCTACTGCAAGCGCCCGATCACGCGCGAGCAGCGCCCCTCTGTGCAACTCGAGGACGGCGACGAAGTCCACATCGAGTGTTATTCCGAGCACGAGAAGGACGAGCGCCGCAAGCTGAACTAGCGGTGTAGGGATACCCCATAACTCCTTAGCGCCAAAGTCTTCCTTTCCCGGACCTGGGGAAAGATTTCATTGCCGCTGTCCCTTGCTTGCCTGTGTAGGGAATGCCCGATAGCACCCCGTCCCAAAGAGCAGCTCATCCCGAGTTGGCGCCATAGGAGTCCTTGCGAAACTCCTCTGTAACCTGGTTGCGGATCGACCGCCGGACCCCCCGAAAGATCGCGGCGCATCCGACTTGGTTCAAGTTGGACCCGCGCCCGGCCGATGAATCTGAGGGAGTAACTATGACCCGCCTCCGCATTCTTCTATTTCTACTGTGTCTGTGCTCGATTGGATTACGCGCTCAGGATCTCGACAATCTCCAGATCCATGGATTTGCCACGCAAGGCTTTCTCTATAGTTCGCAGAACAATTACCTGACCATGAAGTCCAGTTCGGGCAGCGCGCAGTGGACCGAGGGCGCAATCAGCCTGAATGACGCAGTGACCGACAAGCTGCGCGTCGGCATCCAGTTGCATATGTATCAGATGGGCCAGGTAGGCGGGCCCGGGATTATTGTGGATTGGGCATCCGGGGACTACAAGGTCAATGACCAACTGGGATTTCGCGAGGGAAAAGTAAAGGTTCCGCTCGGACTGTTCAACGACTCGCAGGTCGTGGATCCGCTCTTCCTGTGGATTCTGTTGCCCCAGTGTAACTACCCGGCTGACAACCGGGACTTCGATCTTGCGGTATTGGGAGGCGAGGTATACGGGGGGCTGCCGCTGGGCCCCCATGGTGGGCGACTGCTTTATCGCGGCTACCTTGGCGAGAATTGGCTGGATGCAAATGGAGGCTACGTCCAGCAATTGGCGGGATACGGACTAACCTTTCCATCTCCACCAAGCGGGAGGGCTTTTGGCGGGGATGTACGTTGGGCGACCCCGTGGAAGGGACTCACACTTGGATCGAGTGCCCAAAGTCAATCGTTGGATGGAACCGGACCCCAGGGAACGGTCCACATGCCCCCGGCCCTACTGGTGGCGTATTACGCGGAATGGAAAAAGGGAAGGTGGTATTTGGCCGGTGAATACTGGCGCAGCCCCTTTGAGCCGGTCTTGACGATTGCAACAACCGTGATTCCGGTCGTTGTCGATCAGCGCTCGTGGTACCCAATGGTCAGTTATCAACTGATGCACAAACTGCAAATCGGCACCTACTACAGCCACTACGTCAACAAAGCAGCCGATACATCACTGCCGGCGAACTATTCGAAAGACTGGGTCGTCTCCGGACGCTACGACTTCAACCAGTACTTCTACGGAAAACTGGAAGGCCATTTCCTTCACGGCACCGGACTCGGCTATTCCGCGGCTACGAATCTGAACGGGTTGAACTCGAACTCCAACATGCTGGCGGCACGCGTCGGATTTACTTTCTAGGAGAGCCGATGAAAACAAGCAGCGCAATTCGAACTCTCCTCCTGGGGTTGGCGATTTTAGCGCCCGGTCAAGGCGCGACCGCACAGGATGTGATGATTGTGGTGAACAAGGGGACTTCGATCTCCGAGATCACCATTGGGCAGCTGCGCGACATCTTCACCGGCACGCGATCCCGTTTCAACAATGGCGGGCGAGCGCTTCCAGTTTTGCTGAAGGGTGGCGCGGTGCACGAAGTTTTTCTGCACCATTACGTGGGCGACTCTCCCGAAGAATTCCGACTCCGGTGGCGCAAGGCGGTATTCACAGGACAAGGGTCGATGCCGAGGGAATTCGCCACCGAGGCAGCAATGCTCGAGTATGTCGCGGCTACTCCAGGCGCCATTGGATATGTGAGCCGCGTGGTCGATCCTCAGGCGGTGAAGGTTGTGACGATTACCGCCGACCGTTGACGTGTCGCTCGCGGCTCTTTGTCATCGCTTCGACGATGGCTGCGACCAGCCCCGGAATGGTGAACTCTTTCGCCGCGATGTGGGGTTTCATTCCGAATTCGCGTAGCGTGGCTGAGGTCACTGGGCCAATCGACGACATCAGAATGCCATCGAGGTTCCGCTTTCGTCCGAGCAGGGCGATGAAATTCTTGACCGTGGATGAACTGGTGAAGGTCACCACATCCGGACGCTTCCTCGGATCTTTGAGCGCAGCTTGCAGCCGCTTGCGCGAGGACTCCGGCACCACGGTTTCATAGGCTTCCACGACGTCAACTTGCGCTCCGGCTTTACGCAGCTCGCGCGGGATTACGTCGCGAGCCACTTTGGCGCGCACCAGCAAAACGCGCTTCCCTTTCACTTTTTTCCTCATGCTGCGTACGACGGATTCGGCGACATACTCCTGGGGCACGACATCGACCTTCAGTCCCCGCTGCTCAATGGCTTTCTTGGTGGCGGGCCCGATGGCGGCGATGCGCACGGCCCCAGCCACTAAAGCCGCTCTTCCTGATTCCCGCCTTGCGGCACGAGTAAACTCGTGCCCTTCCCGATTCGTGATGATCAGATGCAGCTTCTCCATCCTCTCCCACATCGCTTCCACGCCATTTACGCTGGTCAGGATCAGCCAGTCATATGTGTTCAAGTTGCGTAATGCAGAATCCAGCGGCTTGAACGATCGCGGCTTGCGGATCTCAATGAAAGGAATTTCGACAACCTGCGCGCCCAGCTCCCGGAATTCGTCAGACAACACTCCCGCCTGATGCCGTGCTCGACCGACCAGCACACGGACTCCGGATAAAGACTCTGGTTTGTGATCGGCCAGCTTGCTCATGAAGTCATCTCGTGCGGGGCGGGCACTCTTGCCCGCCAACTTCACTGCGGTTTCTTCTTCAGACCGAGGCCTTGCTCGCGCATCAGAGTGGCCATACCCGAAACTGTGGTGTCAGAAGCCAGACTCAAGGAATCAATGACCTTCTGCTGCTCGTCTTTCATGCGGTTCTGGCTGAGCTTGAATTTCGCTTCGATTTTAGTAACTGTGATTTCGAATCCCACGATGTGGCCGAGCGTGCGCTGTCGATAAGCGTCATTCAGGCTCCCCCACTGGTCAGCGTATGCCGGCTCGAACATCGCGATGAGTTCGCGCAGAATGCCAAGCAAATCTTCAGGTGCGTGAAAAGTGCGAGCATTGCCGTAGGTGTGGACGGTCCCGTAGTTCCACGTAGGCACGTTTTCGCGCGTGTTGTAGTTGGCCGGCGAGATATATGCGTGCGGTCCGTGGAAAATCACAAGGCACCTCGGATCCGCTTCCAGATACTGCCAGTGCGGATTGGCTTTGGCAACGTGCCCGCGCAGGACGAGCTTCGCTTCCCTTTCGCGGATCACCAGAGGCAGATGTGTTGCGAACGGGCCCTCCGCGGTATTCGATACCAGAATCGTGAACGGATTCGCGCGCATGAATGCGAGCGCCTTCGCGTGGTCTTCAAGCCGGAAATGTTCGGGAATATACAAGCTTTTTCCTAAAGTCATTCACCACAGAGAACACTGGGTTTTACAGAGGGGTTTCTCTGGGTTTCGCTGTGACCCCTGTGGTGAATGTTTTTTCTTTCCTGCGCACGTGCAGAAGCTTTTCAACTTCGGCGATGACAATTCCCTGTTCGTCTCTAATTTCTACGCGGAAACTCGGCTCATATTTCGGGAGCGTCTTCAGCTTCTCACGAATGTCATCGATCTGCGCAGCGGTAAGCCGAAATTCGGCCCGCACCGTGCTGCGCCCCGGCTTGCGATAGCGGATCGAGGCTTCCTTGTCCCAGACGATGTAGCCGTGGCCCAGATTCGCCATCAGCATGAGCATATAGAAAGCATCGGTCATGGCAAAGAGCGATCCGCCGAAATGCGTGCCGACGTAATTGGCGTTCCACCAGCGCAGCTTCATCTCCACGTCGATGGATTTCATGTCGGCCGCGATGTGCTTCACCCGGATGCCGGCGCCGAGAAACGGTGGCCAGAGATTGACTGCCCGACGCAGAGAGCGCGCATTTTCGTAACCACCGAGAAATCTGAGAAGGACGTTGCCGGTCACCTGATCAGAGTAACAGCCGGCATGCTTCGATTTGTCCTCAATTCGTCACGGTTGCGGCGGGACGGCGAGGCCGCGGCCATAGACGGCGTCGAGGATCTGATCTCCTCCGCGGGCCAGGAGTGTCGCGCCGGCTTCGTTGCCGAGTTTCTCAGGATCGGTGCCGTCGCGTGAGTCGCGCAGAAGTTTTGATCCATCGGGATCGGCGACGATGGAATCAAGATGGAGCTTGCCGTTCTTCACCTCGGCGAATGCGCCGATGGGGACCTGGCATCCGCCACCGAGGCTGTTGAGCAGAGCGCGCTCGCAGGTAGTGGCGGCGCGGGCATTGGGATCATTCAAAAAAGTGAGCAGATCGCGCGTCTTCGCATCGTCGTCCCGGATTTCAATGCCAAGCGCACCTTGTCCCGCAGCCGGGCACATGATTTCTGCAGGAATGATTTGTTTGATCAGTTCAGTTTTGCCCAGGCGGTGCAAGCCGGCCGAGGCGAGAATCACCGCATCGTATTCACCCTCTGCCAGCTTGCGCAGGCGCGTGTCAACGTTGCCGCGCAGCGGATGAATGTCGAGATCCGGGCGAACGGCCTTCAGTTGTGCCTGGCGACGCAGGCTTGATGTCCCGACGCGCGCGCCTTTCGGCAGGTCTTCGATCTTTGCGAAATGGCGCGAGCAGAAGGCGTCGCGCGGATCTTCCCTTTTCGTGATAGCGGCAACCTCGAATCCTGCGGGAAGTTCGGTCGGCAGATCCTTTAGCGAGTGCACCGCGAGATCGACGCCTCCGGCGGCGAGCGCCTCTTCGATTTCCTTGGTGAACATGCCCTTGGTGCCGACCTTCGCCAAAGCGACATCGGTGATCTTGTCGCCGGTGGTGTGAATGATTTCGATCTCGACCTCATGTCCGCGCTCGCGCAAGAGCGCCGAGATATGGTTGGCCTGCCAGAGAGCGAGCTGCGATCCGCGAGAGCCGATGCGGAGGCGGACAGGCTTCCCGTTGGTGGTCATGCGTGGCGCATCTCGCGCGTTGGTGTTGTGCCTACAGGTCGGCACTCGCAATCGTGTTCATCGAAGAATCGCACAGCGATGCGGAAATTCCTATTTGCGCCGGTTCCAGTAGCGGCAAGCACGGGGTCCTTCGACTCCATCTGGCGATTCGCTTCGCTCATCGCCCGCCTTCGCTCAGGATGACAGGCGTTCAGAACGGAGCACGGTGACATACCACTGTTTCGGCGGATGTGGTTCATTCGCGCGTCCCCACTTCATCTTTTGTTGTGGCGGGCTGCGGCTCCGATTCTCTCCCCTTCACTTGCAGATTGAACAGGCGCTTTACCACATCCACCACCGTCGTCGCTTCTGATTCCTTTGCCGCCGATTTCAGCGTAGTGATCGGCGTGTGCATCACTTTGTTGATGATGCCGCGCGTCAAAGCCTCCAGCGCGATCTCCTGTTCCGGCGTAAGCTGTCCCATGCGGCCACGCACGCGATCGATTTCCGCCTGGCGAATCGTTTCCAGATGATCTTGTAACGAAACAATCGTCGGCACCACATCCAGCGTGCTGATGCGGGCGTCGAACTTTTCGACTTCACTGGCGATGATGGCTTCGGCGCGCTCGGCTTCCTTGCGCCGGTCGGCGACATGGCTGGTGACCGCCTGCTGCAGGTCGTCGATGTCGTAGGCGAAGATGCCGTCGAGCTTGGCCATGTCCTGCGAAACGTCGCGCGGAACGGCGATATCGATAAAGAACATGGGACGGTTCTTCCGGCGGGCAAGGAACTGTTCGCCATGCTCGCGGCGAAAGATGGCGTGCGGCGCGCCGGTGGAAGTGATTACGATGTCGGCTCGGTCGCAGGTGGTGTAAAGGTCCTCGAACTTGATCGCCTGCCCGTTGAATTTCTGCGCCAGGCCGATGGCGCGCTCGTACGTGCGATTGGCGACGAAGATCGAGGCGCAGCCATGCGCCATCAAATGACGGGCGGCCAGTTCGCTCATCTTTCCGGCGCCGACGATGAAGACATTTTTCCCTTGCAGCGTGCCGAAGATCTTCTTCGCCAGCTCAACCGCGACCGAAGCGATCGAAACCGAGGACGATCCCACCGCCGTCTCGCTGCGCACGCGCTTGGCGACCGCGAACGCTCGGCTGAAGAGTTGATCGAGCTGTCCGCGCACAGCGCCTACGGCTCGCGCTGTCGCATAAGCTTCTTTCACCTGTCCGAGAATCTGCGCCTCGCCCACGACCATCGAATCGAGACTCGCAGCCACGCGGAAAAGATGCCGGACGGCGTCTTTCTCGCGAAATTCGTAAAGATGAGGATCGAGCTCGTCCGGGTCAAGATGAAAATGCGAATGCAGGAATCCGCGCAGGTCCGCGTGGCCGTTCACGGTGTGCGTCACAATCTCAACCCGATTGCAGGTCGAAATCACCATGCCTTCTTCAATGCCGGGATAGGCGGTCAGGTCGCGGCAGGTATCGGGAAGGCGCGATTCCGAGATCGCCAGCCGCTCGCGGACTTCTAGCGGAGCGCTCTTGTGATTCACGCCAATGAGCTGATATCTCATGAGGCAGCGAACCTGTGGATCGCGGAAAAGTAATTCGCCGCCCACGCGGCCAGCGCGGCGACGAAGGCAAAACTGGCCAGGATCGCGGCCCGGCGGCCGCGCCATCCCGAGTTCCAGCGCGTGAAGACCATCAGCATGTAGACGGCCCACATCAGCAGCGAAAGCAAAATCTTGGGATCGAGAAAGTCGACCTTACCGTAGGTCGTGAGAGCGACCACAGAGCCGGTCAGCAAGCCCAGTGTCATGAACGGAAAGCCTAGCAGAAGCGACCTATAGCCGATCTGGTCGATCACTTCTAGCGCAGGCAGAAAAGAGATCAGGCTGGTCGGCTTCTTCGATTTCAGGCGCCGCTCCTGCAGCAGATAGAGCAGGCTGGCGCCGAAGCTCAGAACCAGAGCGGCGTATCCGGTAAAGATGAGAATGATGTGGGCGATCAGCCATCCTTTGTGCGAGACCAAAGTGGTCAGCAGCACAGGCTGCTCACCAACAGCGGCAACGAAGGTCAGGAAGAACACGATCGGAAATACGACCACGCCTGGCGACGTGGTCTGATAAATGGTGTAGATCACCATGAAGAAGCACATCGACAGGAAAGCTAGCAAAGATTCGGCGTTATGAACCGACGCCCAGACGAACTTGTCGGACAGGAAGAGTTCGGTCAGAGAAACGAAATGAAAGACCATGCCGAGGGTGGCAGCGTGCAGGGCGATGCGGCTGAAGAGATCGCTGGTGCGGGTCAAGGCTACGAACGCGTACACAAGCCCGATGAAGTAGCACCCCAGCGCAAAACGCAGCCAAAGCAGTGACATAGAATCCGTTCTCAGACTTCGGACGACAAGATCAAGCCAGAGGGTAAGCCCCGGAGTTTCCTAGAGTTTACCCCAATTTGCGAGCCTGACTGAACCCCCACCACGCCTTCATTATCCGGATGGATTAAGACAAAGCCAACAAAGCGGCTCACTTAAAGGTGTGATTAGGATCACAGCCTCATTTCGCTTTCGGCATCGCATGCGGGTTCGGCATGCCCGGCGGGATGGCGGTGTGGCCGTTCAGCGATCCCATATCGCCAGGGGCGAAGCAGGTCACGCGTCCGCTCGATGCCACGCGCAACTGCGACGGGCAATCTCCGGCGGTCACAGCCGCCGACGATCCTTCTCCTTGCGACTGGACCGTGAACAACTTGCCGTCGGCATTGCCAGCGACGCCTACGGTCATCCCGGGCATGTCGTATGCGACGTAAAACGGATGTTTGCTCTGACTGGCCTGCAGAGCGCAGTCGCTTGCAGATTTCGACTGCGCATCGGGGGCGTGCATGCCGGGGCGGCCGCAGTCCGTGGCGGATGCGCCCGAATATTCCTGCAGTTTTTGCGTGACGGCGTCCTGCGATTTCGCCGGGGACGACGCGGCCGGGGCTGGTATCGAGGATTTATTGCACGAAGTCAGAATGAACGCAGCTGGGACGAGAAGCCACAAAACTCTCATAGCGGAGATTGTAAACGCGTCTGGGGCAAGCCACTACTGCCCACTTGGCTGCTTTCCCGTAAGCCTCCGCATCAGATCCGCTTCTGCTTGCCGATATGGCGTTCCGTCCGGGTGCAGCACGTCATGGAACCACACCGGCGGCTGGTGCTTCACGTAAGGATGGTCCCAGGACTCCCAGGGATAGTACGTCTGCGTCTTCCCGGCGACGAATCCCCAGTTGATCGCCCCGACGTGCTCCTCTTTTGCGATGGGCAGGATCAAGTCGAACAGGCTTCCCACCGATCGCGCCATGAATTCCGTGCAGATAATTGGGCGATGGAATTGCCGCAGCCAGGCGATCTCCGTCTTGAACGATTCGGGCCAGCTATAGTTGTGGAACGTGATGATGTCAGATTCGCGCAACTGGATGCGGTCGACCTCGTGCTGCGCGGATTCATCTTTGGAGATGTCCTGGTCCCAAAGGCCGCTCGTGAGTGGCTGAGTGGGATTCATTTCGCGGGCCCAGGCGAAAACTTGCGGCAATAGCACGGCGACGCGGGCAGCCTTTTGTGCCGCGGTGAATCCTGGGTGGGCGTAGTTGCCACCACCACCATTATCTGGTTCGTTCCAGACGTCCCAGCCGAGAATGCGATCGTCTTTCGCGAACGCGCCGACTACGCCCTGCACGTAGGCCTTGAATCGAGGCACTTGCGGGGGATCGGCTAGAGCTTCGTCGCCCGGACTCTGTACCCATCCCGAATTGTGCACTCCGGGCACGGGAGGATGCTGCGGACCAAGATGCGGCGCCGGATCCCAGCAGGAATCGAACAATACCAGAAGCGGGCGGATATGATGGCGCGCGGCGATGGTCAGAAATTTATCGATGCGTTTCTGAAAGCCGGGAGCATCCTGCTGCCATAGAAGATCATGCAGGAACACGCGCATGGTGTTGATGCCGAGGCTCTCGGCCCAGCCCAATTCCTTGTCGATCTGATCGGGATCGAAAGTATCGGCCTGCCACATCTCCAATTCGTTGATCGCGGACTTCGGAATGTAATTGCTGCCGATCAACCAGGGCTGCTGCGCGTACCAGTCGTTGGCCTTCTGCTCGGACCAGCGCCGAGTTTGAGAGAAGACTGCAGGCGCCAAAATAAGCAAGAAAGAAATAACGAACTGAAGTTTGGTCCTCACGTCTGCCCCTCCGCAGTATTTCTTTTCTTCCGAGCTTTTTGCGCTCTCTGCGATCTCTGCGGTTAAGATCTTTGGCCGCGGCGTCGCTGGGAAGAAGCCTGGAGACTCGTCAGTCTACACCCAGGCTCGCGAGCGCTTCTTCGAGCAGAGCCGGATCGATGGAGAGACGCCGTCCGTGCGCTTGTACGTCTTCAAGTTCATCGAAAGCGCGGAACAAACGCATCTTTACCGCGGCGTACTGCTCGGCGTCATTCAGCGGACGGCCATGGGTCTGCGTCCAACTGGCGAGCGTTTTTTCAGAAAGAAGAACGCTGATCGCATAAGTGACTTTGCGATCCGAAGTCACGTCGAAGACGAATTCCGTCGCCGGTGCCTCGGGATCATCGGGCAACGCCGGGCGCTTCCCGACAAAGTAGTACTGATAGACGTATCCCTGGGCTCCGGCGTAGGTCTTGAGGCGGCGAACGGTCATGGAAAGATTATGGAACGACTGGCGCTACCTTGTCGTGGCTCGATGTCGACAGATTACTGCCGGCGTCATCCCGAGCGGAGTCGTTTTCTCCAGGCGAAGCGAGGGGTCTCGCGTAGAGCATTAGCGGTACTCGCCAGATCCCTCAGCCCGCTGGTAAAAGCGCGGCCCTTCGGGATGACGCCTTCAAGGGGCGAGAGGATGTCGGCAACGTAAACATTCTTCCCGAAGATCCCGGCTGCTATTGCCAAGCCGCCAGCAACCACGAGTAAGACGCCCATTCTACTGCCTGAACCTCCTTCAATCGTGACCAGCCTAAAGTGGCTCTAATCCTACTCGCTGTACAGCGCCCACGCGCTCGATAGATCCTGCACCACATGTCCGAGCGACTTGTAAACGGTAATCTCATCGGCGGAGCGTCGGCCTTCGATCGCACCCGCGAGCACTTGGCCGATTTCGCCCACGATATGTTCGTCCCCGATTAAGCCTGCTCTTTTCGCGCGCAGGAATTCACCGCCCTGATTGAGAACTCCTTCGCGGCTGTCGGCGATAAAACGTGAGCGGACGACCAGGTCGTTATCGACCTCGGCAGGGCCAGCGTGACTAGAGCCGACCAGGTTTAGATGCGTTCCGGGACTCACCCAGGCACCTTTCAGGATCGGCTCGGGTGAGGAAGTGAGAGTGCAGATGATGTCAGCGGTGGCAACAGCTGATTGAGCATCCGAAGCAACGATGACTTTGATGCCAAGTTCCGCCTGCATCTTCTTCGCGAACGCCTCGGCACGTTCTGCCGACCGTCCCCAAACCGTAATTGATTCGAGCTTGCGAACCTTACTAATGGCGCGCGCGTGAGTTTGCGCCTGTTCTCCATAGCCGAGCAGGGCCACGCGCCGCGCGTCTGTGCGCGCGAGGGCATCGGTGGCGACGGCGCTGGCGGCCGCAGTGCGGATCGCCGTGATCTCTCCTGCGTCGAGCACGCAAACCGGCGCGCCGCTTTCGGGATCAAACAGGACGACCAGCCCTTGGTGAGAGGGTACGCCGCGATCGAAATTTCCATGAAAAACGCTGATCAGCTTCGCGCCGAATGGCCCATGCGCTGCCATGGCCCCTGGCATCACGCCGAACAAGCGTCCTTCCGAGAGGGTAAGGATCGAGCGCAACAGTTGCTTGCTCTCGCCTTTTGAAAACGCGATCATCGCCTGGCGCACGATGGGGATGCACTTCTGGTACGTGAGTCGACGCGAAATTTCTTCGCGGTCGATGAAGCGGATGAATGTCGTGCTTGAGGATTGTTCGGCCACGCGCGTTGAATCTTACGTCGGTTCGCAGGAACGGACAACTTCGGATATCTGGCAATCCCACCCTAGCGCAAAGAACGCGGGGCCAGGATGGGCACCCGCCCGTCCCGGCTAAATCTCCATCGGCATTCTGCCGATATACGTTCCAGGAGAGGTGCGCGTGCCGTTCCAATGGTTCTGGATCCCGCTGGGAGTACTCAGTGCGCTGGCACTGTATCAGCAGTTCCGCATATTCCAGATTGAGCGCAGAAACAAAAAACGCGAAGAGCTGTTTCAGATTGTCACCGAGAACGCCGCCGACATGATTGCCCTGGTCGACGTCAGAGGCCGGCGGCTCTACAACAGTCCGGCCTACACGAAAGTGCTGGGATACACAGCGGAGGAACTGGTCGAGACCTCGTCATTCGAACAAATCCATCCTGACGACCGGTTCAAGGTCCTGGAGGCGGCGCGGATCGCCCGGCAGAGCGGGCTAGGTCAGCGTCTCGAGTACCGCATCAAGCACAAGAATGGCAGCTGGCGCGTGCTCGAATCGGTGGCCAGCACGATCCGCGACGCCAAGGGGAATGTATCGAAGCTGGTGATCGTCAATCGCGACATCACCGAGCGCAAGCTGGCGCAGGAGCAACTTGAACACAATCTGTTTCACGATGCGCTAACCGGCCTGCCGAACCGCCGCCTCTTTCTGGACCGGCTGGCCACCGCTTTCACAGGGGTCCGGCGCGAACCCTCGCGATCTTACGCGGTGCTGCTGGCCAATCTGGATCAGTTCAAAGAGTTCAATGAAATCGTCGGCACCTCCGCGGGGGATCAGGTCTTGGCGGAAATCTCCCGGAGGCTGGCATCTCACCTTCGTCAAACCGACACTCTGGCGCGCCATGAAGCCAGCAGCACGAGCGGTCTGTTTCGCGTGGGCGGAGATGAGTTCACCATTCTGCTGGAGCCGATCCGGGACCCAAGTGACGCGTTACGCGTCGCGCGGCGTATTCAGGAGGTGATCGCGAGACCGTTCACCATTGACTCGCGCGAGACGCGCGTCTCGGCCAGCATTGGGATTGCCTTGAGCACGGCGGCCCATGAGCGTCCGGAAGACGTGCTGAAAGACGCAGACGCCGCCATGCGTCGTGCCAAATCGCTGGGCGGATCACGCTGCGAAGTGTTCGACGAGGCCATGCACAGCCGGGCCGTGGGCCGCTTGCGGCTGGAATCCGATCTGCAGACAGCCCTGGCGGAACAACAATTCCGCGTGCTTTATCAGCCGGTGGTCGAGTTGGCCACACGCCGCATCGTCAGCTTCGAAGCGCTCTTGCGATGGCAGCATCCGCAGCAGGGACTGATTTCCCCGTATCGTTTCATCGAAGCGGCGGAAAACTCGGGCATCCTCGTCTCCATCGGACAATGGGTGATTCTCCAGGCATGCCGCCAATTGCAGGAGTGGCAAACGAACGCCACGGCCAACGCTCCGACGATTACGCTGAACGTTTCGGCGCGGCAGTTTGCCGACGCCCGGCTGGTCAACGATCTTCAGGAGGCGCTGCAGCAGACAAGAATCGATCCTTCGCGTCTGCAACTCGAAATTTCCGAGCACGTTGCTGCGGCTGATCCCAAGCTGACGATCACGGTTCTCTCTCATCTGAAGCACATGGGGATCGGCGTCATTCTCGACGATTTCGGCACCGGCTCAACTTCGCTGCGCGGACTGCGGGAATTCCCATTGGACGCTCTGAAGATCGACCTGGGCCTGATCCGCGAGATGCAGAGCGACCGCGTCATTGCCGACATCGTGGAGTTGATCGTTGCCCTGGCACACAAGATGAAACTGAGAGTGATCGCCGAAGGCATCGAGAACCCGCGCCAGATCGACAACCTGCTCAAACTCGGCTGTGAATATGGCCAGGGCTTCTACTTCTCGCAACCGCTGGACACCACGACTGCACAGCGATTTCTGCAACAGCAGGTCAGCCCCGCTCGCAGTGTGGGCGTGTAAGTTGTCATCCTGACGAGCGCGTAGCGCTCGGAGGGACCGTACGACCGCGTGCCATGCTCCAACAGCAGAAGGGGTGCATAAGGCTAAGGCAGCAAGAGCAATCCCGTTGACTGCATTGGAACTACCTGCTGTCGTAAGATCCCTGGCGCCGGCTTCGCTCGCCCCCGGCTAAAGCCGGAGGTTTACCAACGCTGCCGCTCAGGATGACATCTCTTACGCGCTACCTTGTCCCATTCCCCGGCGAGACGACGCGGCCGTATTCGGTCGCTCGTGCCAGGCGGTCGAACATGCGCCAGGTCTCAAGTGACACCTTCGTGATCGCTTCTTCTCCGTCGCGCTCGTTGCGAAGATAACCCGTCATCACGCAGATCACGTACGGGCGTCCTTCGACGAAAACGATGCCGGAATCGTTGCGTATGGCTTCGAGTTCGCCTTCTTTATCGGCCACTTTAAGGTCAGGCGGCAGGTCGCGGGGAATGAACGACGGATGGTTGGTACTGAGCACTTTGAAAAAATCTGCCGTCGATTCTTGGTTCAGCACCTTGCCGTGATAAATGGCATCGAGCAGCATCATCATCTCGCGTGGGCTCGAGATATTCTCGCGACCCTGTTTGGCAGCCTCGAGATCCATCATCTTTCGCCGCAGGCGCGTGTGCGTAAGGCCGAGCGAGTCGAGCATCGCGTTTACGTTCTGCATCCCGACTCGGTCGATCAACACATTTGCGGCAGAGTTGTCGCTGACCGCCATCACCATCGTGGCAAGATCGCGCAGGGTGACCCGCGTCACGCCGGGGGTGAGACCGTTCATGATGTTGCTGTCGGGAACCAGATCGGAAGCCTGCACCGTGTAAAGATCGGTCAGCCTGAGTTTTCCCTGCTGCGCCTGCTGATACAGATTGGCTAGAACCGTAATCTTGATCGAACTGGCCTGAGCGAAGACTTCGTCCTCGTGCAAAAAATAGTGGTCGCCGCTGGTCAAGTCTTCAATCGCGACCCCCATCACACCGTCGAGGTGCTGGTCGATGTTCTCAATGCTGGCTTGAAGTTTCTGCCAGAGTATTTTCTGTTTGCCATTCGAAGATGAAGTCGTTTGCGCCGAGCAGACGCACATCAGCAGAAAACTGCAGAGCAAAGATCTCATGGGAATTCCCCGAAGCCGGGATTCTAGCAGGTGACAGAATCAGCACAGTGGTTTGGACTAGTTCGCCACTGAGAAGTCGATCGACTGATACGCAGTTGCGTTTTTCTTCTTCACCAGATTGTCGGTCACAACGACCTGTAGCGCGTAGTCTCCGGGGATGAATTTTGGACCGAGGACCATTCGACCGCTGGCTCCAAGCCGATTGGGAGGAAGATTATCCGGAAAAGATACCGGCACAGGTTCGCTGCCCACAATCTCGATTCCCTCACGAAAAATGCGGGTCTCGACGGTCAGGCTGGGCTTCTTGTCCGCGCCCTTGCGTGCGTTGAAGATCTGAAATTCCCAGCCCACCTGCTCACCCGGCTTGAAAATGCGAATGGCCTCATTTGCCTTCGGGTCGGTTGCTACCGACTGGGCAGCATCCGCGGTGGAAGCAGGAACGTTGGCTGACCGCTGTCGCATCAGGATTCCCGAGATCGCAATCCGGTTTTTGCGTAAGTCGGGAATCTCCACAAATTGACTGGCAGATCCCATCCTCTTCGAATTCGGATCCCGAACCGCGACTCGCATCTGATAAGGGCCCGGTTTTTCGGCAGCGTGTTGAACGCTCAGTACGAGCCCATTCTTCACTGCCAGATCACGGCTTTCCTCATTTCCAGTCAGCGTGAAGATCTTCTGTGTATCGTCCACCACCTGCCCGTCCTCATCGAAGGTGACTGCGGCGGCCTCCAGCACGGCCTGATATTTTCCATCGGCCTGGGGAGTGAAGACCAGGTCACTGCCGTCAATGTACAGCAGCGTGTCGAGAAAGGATTTTTCCGCATGCGAGAACAGCGAGGTCATGCGCACGTGGATATCGTTCGTTGCGAACGGCGAAACCAGAACGCGGGCGAACTGCTCTTCACGCGATAACGCGGGAGCGATGTGTTCCTGCCCGGGAAAACCGTAGAAACCGTGCCGCGTGCGGACCTTCAACCCAGCCCGCTTTACTTTCACTTCCACCTTGTGGAACTTCAGCCGTCCTTTCTCGTCAAAGCTGTTCGCCGGCGGATGGTAGCCGATGAGGTAGTAATTCGAGGCATCTTCCACTGCTTCCCGAATCGCGCCGCTGATGTCGTTGTGGACGGCAAACGTCCCGCCGGTTTGTTCCGCCAGTTCGTGAAGGCCTTCCTGGGAAGACCGATACTGCTCCATCATCCCTACCTGCTGCAGGGGCACGTTCGAGCCGGAGGCTTCCCACATGTGATGGGCATTCTGCAGCGGGTTGTCGGCTACATCGAAGGTCGCCGGGTCTACCCCTCGAGGATCGACCGTATAAATCACGACCGCCGCACGCTCAGCCGCATCGCTAAGTTTGCGAAAGCTGTCGCGCACCCGAGAGTAGTCGCAGGTCCATGAGTTGGAAGGTTCGAATCCGCCAGAGCGCATCCCCTTCACGTAGGGCCGGGTTGGGATGATCCCCGGAGGCTCGAACATCTGCATGCTCTCGGAAAATAGAACCAACGCCTTGCGTCCCGGGAGCTCCTGCAGCCCCTGCACAACATAGCGCACGGCCGCGAGCGAACCGACCGAACTGCCCGTGCCGATTGAACAGGCGTCTTCAGGATCGGAAACCATGGACGCCACGCTCGCCTGCTGCGGACCGCCAAAGGATGTGTCACTCGTTCCGGCGGGCGGTTGAGTCAGCTGGGTCGACGGGGCAGTGCCGGGTAAAGTAAGAGTCTGGCCAGTGTCCAGTGCTGGTGCAGGATTGATCGGCGCAAAACTCCCCACGCGGCCGTTAAAGTTGAACCTCAGGTGCTCGATGGAGGCATAGAGCAGGCGCTTGTCAGTGGTGAATTCCTGGAGTGCGCCGATGCCGCCTCCAGTGCGAACGATGGCAACCAGGTCGCCGGGTTGGACATCATGATCGACAAACTTCTTCAGCGCCCAGCGAACCTGCGCGACGCTTACCGGGGAGAGGCCGAGATCATCCACGACCAGAGCGATTGCTCGTTTCACCTGCGCAGGTTTCAGATTCACTGGCGGAGGCGGCGCGACCCCTGCTGCCTTTGTCGAAACCGGGGTTGGCGATGCCGGCGGCTTCATGCTCTCCTGCATGTAGTTGAAATTTGTGATGGTCTGGAGAACGCCGTCCTGGAAGACTTCAAAGTCCTCGGTTTTAAGGTCGCTGACAGGTTTCCCTCTGAAATCGGTCACCACGGCGTCGATCTGTACGAGGTTTACGTTGATGCGGACCACGTAAGGTTCCGACTGATTTTCCTGCGCATTCGAAACAGTGGCGACCTGCGATGAGGAGAAAGAACAGATAAGGGCGAAGATGAGCAGCCGGTGAATAGCAGAGGAGAACCGCTGTCGCCGTACACCGTGCATGCGCACCTCTTCTTTGCCCCAGCTACCCGTCGATTTTGGCTTCCCGCAACTGCTTCACCGCGGTTTCTGAAGTTACCGGAGAATAGTAGACCTCTTTGAATGTGTATGACTTCGCCTTCGACGGCACGACCGGCATGATCTCGATGTGCCAGTGATAGTCGTCATCTATCGTCTTCCAATAGCCGAGATTCCTTGAAGGATGCAGGGTACTGGGCGAAGTATGCAACACCAGGTGAAACTCTTCCGTGACCGACCGAATGCGTTGCAAGGTTCGACGTAGAAGAGCGGCCAGGTTGGTGCGCAGCCCCGGCTTGTTCAGGCCGGTGCGCTCGAACGATGAGTCGTGATTGCGCGGTAGAATCCAGGTCTCGTACGGAACACGCGGCGCGTACGGACCCAGTGCCACATAGTCGCCACGCACCTCGATCACTCGCTGAGCCTGGCGCTCCTCCTGCTGCAGGATGTCGCAGAAAACGCAGCGCTCCTTGCTCACGAAGTACTCGCGTCCGGCGCGCAGTTCATAGAGAACACGGCGTGGCACGAACAAGGTGGCAATGAGCTGCGATGTGGGATGAGAAAATTCCTGGCCGGCATTCTTGCCATAGTCCTTGAACAGGCTGACGTACTTGATGCGCGGATCGCGCTTGAGATCGAGAATGCGCTCGGCGGCAAGGCGCAGGAACTGCCCAATTTCATCATCGCTCGAGTTCCACAGATGCCGCTCGTGATTGGGATTCTCGACCAGCACCTCGTGCGCGCCCACCGAGTGCATCCGGTCGTAAATTCCGTCGCCCCGGCGCCCGGGCTCGCCTTCAATGTGATAAAGCGGCTTGGGATGCACCACGGATCGAGCTGACCAGGAGGCTCCGGGCGTATTCGGAGTCTTGGCGATGACGTGCAAATGCGAGTCGGAGCAAAAGGGGCAGGGACCGTCAAGGCGCGGTCCGGCATCGGCCGGCTCGTCTCCGGTCATGACCCACGAGCGCGTGATGGGGTCCTTTCGTAGTTCCATACGAAGGAAGGAGAACACTGCCGTGAGGCAGAGTCAACCGGCATTTGCCGCGGATTTTTTCCACGAAGGTACCGGAAATCCCACAGAATGGACGCCGGATTGCTTTGCTATAATCCGCCGAAGCCCGCCCAATCGCGACGAGGAAGATGACCGAGCCGTCCACTCCGCTGATGCGGCAATATGCCGCAGTCAAGAAAGAGCATCCCACCGCATTGTTGTTCTTCCGGCTGGGCGATTTCTACGAGCTATTTTTCGATGACGCAATTGTCGCGTCGAAGGAACTGCAGATCACGCTCACCTCGCGCAATAAAGAAAAAGGGACTGCCGTGCCCATGTGCGGCGTGCCCTATCACGCCGCCGAGGGATACATCGGGAAACTGATCCGCAAGGGATTCAAAGTGGCTATCTGCGAGCAGATGGAAGATCCGCGGCTCGCAAAAAAGCTGGTTCGGCGGGAAGTGACGCGCGTAGTCACGCCGGGCACGGCGGCGGACTCGTCGCTGGGATCGGAAGAGAACAATTTTCTCGCGGCACTGGCGCAGGTTGGGGAGCGCGTTGGATTCGCCGCTCTGGATTTGTCGACCGGAGAGTTTCGCGCTACGGAATTTGCCGGCGACGGAGCGTTACGGCGCGTGCAGGAGGAGTTGGAGCAGTTGCGGCCGAAAGAACTGCTGTACGCGTCGGCCGCGCCGCTGTTTGAGAAGGCGCAGTCTTCACAGCCGAGCTTCGCTCGGCCGGACAGCCGGGGGCGGCTGTCCCTACATGTTCCATCACTGACCGAGACTCCGCTGGAGGATTGGATCTTTTCTCCCGACCACGCATTGCCGCTCCTCGAAAATCATTTCGGCGTGCTTTCGCTTGAAGGGTTTGGCCTGGCGGGGCGTTCCGCTGCGGCTTCGGCTGCAGGAGCGATTCTCTATTACGTGCGCTCCACGCAGCGCGGATCGCTCGATCACGTGGATCGCATCGGGTGGTATGAGCGGCAGAATTGCCTCATTCTCGATGCGGTGACGACGCGCAATCTGGAATTAATCGAGCCTCTCTTTGCAGGAACCGATCCCGGTGTAACTCTGTTCCGATCCATCGATGCCGCCATCACGCCGATGGGCAAGCGTTTGCTGCGGGCATGGCTGCTGCGGCCATCCCTCGATCTGTCTGAAATTAATGCGAGGCTCGATGCCGTAGAACTGGCACAGAAAAATTTGATCGTCCGTGAAGATCTGCGGCGCGCACTCGCTGGAGTGCTCGACCTCGAGCGCTTGCTGAGCCGTGTCACCCTTGAGACCGCCAATCCGCGGGATGTGCTGGCGCTGGCGGCGTCGCTGGCAAAAATCCCGGCTGTGAAGTCGGCACTGACACGTTTGAACGCCGCGCGAACGCAGACGCTGCATGCGGCGCTTGATGAGCTGACTGATCTGCGAGAACGCATCGAGAAGACTATTGTTGCCGAACCGCCGCTCACATTTGCTGACGGCGGCGTGATCGCGCCCGGCGTAGATCGCGACCTCGACGAACTCCGGGACCTTTCCCGCAACAGCAAACTGGTGCTGGCGCAGATCGAGCAGCGCGAGCGCGCGCGAACGGGCATCACGTCGCTCAAGGTGAAGTTCAATTCGATTTTCGGATACTACATCGAGGTCTCGAAGGCGAACCTGCATCTCGTCCCGCAGGACTATGAGCGCAAGCAGACGCTGGTTTCCGCCGAGCGCTTCACCACCCCGGAACTGAAGCAATATGAAGCCAGGATTCTCGATGCGCAGGAAAAGATCGTTGATATCGAGCGGCGGCTGTTCACCGAGTTGCGCACGGCTATCGCCGCCGAAGCAAAGCGAATCCGGCAAACCGCGCTGGCTCTGGCGGAAGTGGATGTGCTGGGCTCGTTTGCTCACGTTGCCGCGCTGCGGGACTATTGCCGGCCGCAGTTTTCAGACAGCGGCGAACTGGAAATCATCGAAGGCCGGCATCCCGTGATCGAGCAGCAGGAGTTGGCCGGAGGCAGCGAGCGCTTCGTCCCCAACGACGTATATCTGAACGGCGCGACCCACAATATCCTGCTGCTGACGGGGCCAAATATGGGTGGCAAGTCGACGTATTTGCGGCAGACCGCGCTGATCGCGATCCTGGCGCAGATGGGATCGTTTGTCCCGGCGCGCTCGGCGAAGCTGAGCATCGTCGACCGCGTCTTCACGCGCATTGGCGCGAGCGACAATCTGGCCCGCGGGCGTTCCACGTTCATGGTCGAGATGACCGAGACTGCGGCGATTCTTCATACCGCGACCGCACGTTCTCTCATTCTTCTGGACGAAGTCGGTCGTGGCACGGCGACCTATGACGGCCTGGCGATCGCCTGGGCGGCGGTGGAATATCTGCACGCGCGCGTGCGAGCGAAGACTTTGTTCGCGACGCATTACTTCGAGTTGACGGAATTGGCGGAACAACTGGAAGGCGTAAAGAATTACCACGTCTCAGTGAAGGAGACCGGCGGCGGGATTGTGTTCCTGCGCAAAGTCGAGGCAGGAGCGGCGGACCGCAGCTACGGCATCGAAGTCGCCAAACTGGCCGGGTTGCCAAATCAAGTTGTGGAGCGGGCGCGCGAGGTTCTCGCCGAACATGAATTTGCTGAGCAGCAGGCGACGGCGCATCTTTCGCCCGGTGCGACTCCGCCGCCGGCGCAGTTGACGATCTTCACCCCAATCTCCCAGCCGGTATTGGAGAAGCTTCGAGAAGTCGACTTGAACTGCCTTACGCCGCTGGAGGCGCTGAACCTGCTGGCGGAGTTGAAGAGGCAAGTCGAGTGAAAACTGATGGCGCGACATCGATTGAAAAGCTGCTATCGCTCGGCTCAGAGCCATTAGGGCCCAGCCCTGCGTCTTTACCGGCCTTGCTCGAACCTTATTCCCTCGGGTCCGAATTGTTCCGCATGCTGTGGCAGAAGAATGGCTTCTATGCATTCGAATCGGCGCTTCACGTGTTTCCAACTGCATCGTCAGATTGCATGAGTCTGGAGGAATGGAATGCGCCTTCTCTCTGGCGGGACGGCTATCACGATCTTGCCAAGGGTCTCATCTTTTTTGCCGAGGACATCCTCCAAGATCAGTTCTGCCTCTCCAATACAGGCGTGATCCGGTTTCATTCAGAAACAGGTGAGAACAACATTCTCGCCGATTCGATTGAGAATTGGGCAGCGCTACTCTTGCGAGATCACCAAAAAGAAACAGGATGGCCACTGGCCAGCGAATGGCAACGCATAAACGGCCCGTTGCCTCCTGGCAAACGCCTGATGCCAAAAGTCCCTTTCGTTCTTGGCGGGAAATATTCGCTGGAGAACCTATGGGCGGGAGACTCGGTGCAGGGGATGCGCTTCAAGGGTGACTTGGCCAGGCAATCCAGGGAGGTTCCGGACAGCGGTTCTGTTCGACTCGTCCTCGGAAAGCGGCCGACGAAACAGTGACTTTTTGAATGAAGACGCCGAACAAAAGTTCAGTTGGCACTGCGCAAATCGGGCAGTTGATGATCGTCGGCTTCGACGGAGTCGAGATGACTCCGCGCCTCGCTTCCCTGCTCACGCGCCTGCAGCCCGCCGGCATCATTCTTTTTGCCCGAAACATCCAGACCCCCGAACAGACATGGCGCCTGCTGCGCGAATGTCAGAAGTGCGTCGCCAATCCTTTATTCTCCTGTGTCGATCTGGAAGGCGGAACGGTTGATCGCTTCCGCGACGCACTCGGCACGACGCCATCAGCGGCTGATGTCTATGCCACTGCTCATCGGCGGCTTTATCGCAAGCACGGCCAGATCATCGGCGAGAATTGCCGCTCCATGGGATTCAACGTAGATTTTGCTCCGGTTCTGGATCTGGCCTTTGAGGCATCGCGGACCGTAATGGGTTCCCGGTCTGTGTCGGCGAATCCGAAAGAAGCGATCGGCTACGCGAAGGAATTCCTGGCCGGACTCAAAGACTGCAGAGTTCTGGGCTGCGGAAAGCATTTTCCCGGCCTCGGCGAAGGCAAACTCGACAGCCATCACGAACTGCCGGTGATCGAGAAATCGCTGAAGCAGATGTGGTCCGAGGACCTGCTTCCCTATCGCGCCCTCAAGAAAGAATTGCCGTTCGTGATGATCTCGCATGCGGCGTATCCGCAGGTCACGAAGAGCAAGACTCCGGCATCGCTCTCGAAAGTCTGGATCACGGACATCTTGCGCAAGAAGATCGGATACAAGAATCTGGTCGTCTCTGACGATCTGGAGATGGGCGGGGTGCTCGCGGCCGCATCGGTGGGTGAGGCCGCAGCGGAGTTCATCGCCGCGGGCGGAGAACTGTGCCTCGTCTGCCATCGTGAGGATCACGTGCTCGAAGCGTACGAAGAACTGACACGTCGATGTGAACGAGATCGTGCATTCGCGAAACTCGTCGCCGAATCAGTCCGACGCGTGCTGGCCTTCAAAAGGAAATACGCCAAATCGCCTCGCCCCTCGAGCCTTCCGACCACGAACACGATTGACAAGTTAACGCGGCGACTCTGGGAATTCAGCGAGCAAGTTCGGCTCGAGCCCTTGGGGCGGCGAGAAGATCGGCAGCGTCGCGCATGAGCCTAAACGAAATGGTCGTTGCGGGCGTGATGAGTGGGACATCAGCGGATGGGATTGATGTCGCCCTGGTAAGGATCGGCTCCGGGCAGCACTCAAAAACCCGTGGCGGGCAAGAGTGGCCGCCGCAAGCAAGCTTGCCCCACACGATCAAATTCATTGGCCATGCCGATTATCCGTATCCCCCCAAGATTCGCGCCGCGATCCTCACCGCCATGAACGCTGCGAACGCCAGCGTCGCCGATCTGGCAAAGCTGAATTTTCTTTTGGGAGACTTGTATGCGGACGCTGTATCGGACACGGCGCGGAAATTTCGCGCGCGCCTCGATCTCATCGGATGTCACGGCCAGACGCTTTACCATCAGGGAGAGCCGCAGTCATTTCTGGGGCGAAACATCGCGACAACATGGCAGACAGGAGAAGCCGCAATAATCGCCGCACGGCTTAACGTTCCTGTGGTCTCGGATTTTCGTCCGGCGGATATGGCGGCAGGAGGAAAGGGAGCACCGCTGGTTCCCTTTCTTGACTACCTGTGGTTTCGCGACGCGAACATCGGCCGCATCGTGCAGAACATTGGAGGCATTGCAAACCTGACTGCGATCCCTGCCAACGCGAGTGCCGATCACGTGTTCGCCTTCGACACCGGCCCGGGAAACATGGTGATCGACGCCGTGATGCAGAAATTGTTCGGGCAAGCGTTCGACCGCGATGGAAAGATTGCCTCCTCGGGCGTAGCCATAGAGCCGGTCATCGCACATGTCCTGCGTAGCCGTTTTGTTCGTGCCAAGCCACCGAAGACCGCGGGCCGCGAGGAGTTTGGGCGTGAGTTCGTGGCTGAGTTCTTGCGGGAGTGCGGACGGGCGAAGAAGCAAGATGTCGTCGCGACGGCAACAGCTTTAACATCGAGATCGATTGCCAGGTCTATACAACAGTTCGTAGTTTTTGCTCCCACCCTGTCCCGCAAACAACGCGGGACAAGGGTGGGGCAACCAGGTCAAATTCGATCCCAATCGCCTTATCGCGAGATCATCCTTTCCGGCGGTGGGGCTCGCAATTCCACACTCGTCGCGATGCTGGCGGAACAACTTTCGCCCATGGGCATCGTCGTCCGCTTCTCCGATGAGTTCGGATTGCCGTCCGAAGCGAAAGAGGCGGTTGCCTTCGCCGCGCTCGCGTATGAGACATGGAATCGACGGCCTTCGAATGTGCCCTCGGCGACGGGCGCGGCACGTGCCGCAGTATTGGGAAAGATCTCGTATGCGTAACCTCGGGCTTCGGACCTCAGATCTCAGACTTCCGCTTTCAATTTTTCTGCTTGTTCCATTACTGATACTTCTCTCCTGCTCCACCAAGCCGGACGCCAACACCGTAGTGATGCTCATCGAAGCGAGTCCAACCAACCTCGATCCCCGCGTGGGGATCGATGGGCGTTCCGAGAACATCGACAACCTGATCTTCGACGATCTGCTCGCCAAGGGTGACGACCTCAACGTCGCTTCCGGTTTAGCCGAGCGCTGGGACATCTCCGATCCGCTGACGTACACCTTTCACTTGCATCGTGGGGTGAAGTTCCACGATGGACGCGCTCTAACCTCGCGCGACGTGAAGTGGACCTTCGATTCCCTGCTGCAGGGCAAGATTCGCAGCACCAAAGCCGCGGTTTACAAATTCGTGGATCACATCGACGCGCCCGATGACGCCACAGTTGTGTTTCACCTCAAAGAGCCCGATTCCACTTTGTTGTGGAATCTCTCGGACGGCGCGATGGGCATCGTGCCCTACGGCAGCGGCGACGAGATGACGCTGCATCCGATCGGCTCGGGGCCGTTCAAGTTCGTGAGTGCGGAGACCGATCGCGAAGTCGTTCTCGAACGCAATGATGATTACTGGGGCGAGAAGGCGAAGCTCGAGCGCGTTCGGTTCGCCGTGGTTCCCGATGAGACCACCGAAGCTCTCGAACTGCGTAAAGGCAGCGGAGACCTCGCTATAAATTCCTTGACTCCCGATACTGTCGTCACCCTAGCCCGCGATTCCAACATCAAGGTCGAACGCTCAGAGGGCACTCGGCTCGCGTATCTGGCATTCAATCTGCGCGATCGCATCTTGCAGGACCGCCGCGTGCGCCAAGCCATTGCGTATGCGCTCGACCGAAAACCAATGATCGAATACCTGTGGCGCGGAATGGCTGAGCCCGCGCGCAGCGTGCTTCCGGCGCAAAGTTGGGCTTACAACGGAAACGTTCCGGACTACGCGCACGATCCGGAAAAAGCAAAGCAACTACTGGATGCTGCCGGATATCCAGCGGTCAATGGCATGCGCTTCCACATCATGATGAAGACCTCGACTGACCCGAATACCAGGCTGATGGTCGCGGTCATGCAGCAGCAGTTGCGCGATGTCGGCATCGTGCTCGATATCCGCAGCTTCGAGTTTGCGACTTTCTTCTCGGATGTGCAGCACGGCGCGTACCAGATTTATGGCTTGCGCTGGATCGGGGGTAATGAAGATCCCGACATTTTTGAATATGCCTTCCACTCATCGAAGTTTCCTCCCAATGGCGCCAACCGCAGCTATTACCTCAACGCGAAGGTAGATGGTCTGATTGATCGAGCCCGCCGCGAAGTCGACCCGCACCTGCGAAAGATGCTCTACGCCGAGGTGCAGGAAATCCTGGCCGAGGATTTGCCTTACATCAACCTCTTCTACCTGGATAACGTCCTGGTGCATACGGCGCGCGTGCGGAATCTGAACCTGAATCCCGCCGGCAACTTCGATTTCCTTCGCACGGCCCAGTTGCAGCCATAACTGGTCAGATCAAAGAGGTTCACAAGCACCGTGATACCATCAACTTTTGAGGGTCGCGCATGCGTATTCTTTTCATTGGCGACATCTTCGGACGTCCCGGCCGAACCATCGTTAAAGATCGCCTGCCGGGCATCGTGCGCGAGCGCGGAATTGATCTGATCATTGCGAACGGCGAGAATTCCGCCGCTGGATTCGGCATCACGCCTGCTTTGGCCGAGGAACTGTTTGAACTCAACATCGACGTCATTACGACCGGCAATCACGTTTGGGATAAGCGCGAGATCGTCGACTACTTCCAGATGGTCGAGGGCAACGGCCATGGGCCGGCGCGCCGCGTTCTTCGTCCCGCGAATTATCCATCCGACATGCCGGGCTCGGGCGTGTATCAGGGATTCAAGGGGAAGGTGCCGTACGCAGTGATCAATCTGCAGGGACGCGTGTTCATGGCCTCGAACGACGATCCGTTTCGCGTGGCCGATCAGCTTCTCCAGAAAATCAATACCAAGCTCATCCTGGTTGACATGCACGCCGAAGCTACGTCGGAGAAAATTTCTCTGGGCTGGTATCTCGACGGCAGGGTCACCGCCGTGGTGGGGACGCATACGCATGTGCCGACTGCGGACGAGCGGGTTCTGCCCAATGGCACGGCTTACATTACCGACGTGGGCATGAGTGGACCGTATGACGGCGTGATCGGAGTGAAGAAGGAACTCGTGGTGGGAAAGTTCCTGAATGGCATGCCGGTGCGTTTCGAACCGGCCACGGGCGATGTGCGGCTGTGCGCGGTCGTGATCGACTGCGACGAGAGCACCGGCAAGGCGCGCAACATCGAACGCTTAATGGTTACGTAGACTTCCTTCGCGAAGCCAATGTTTTGTGGTAACTCATCCCTTACAAAGATCACCAAGGAAGTCCATCCGCAAGAAGGCGGAACCCAGCCGTTCTTCCAGCAACCATGCGGGGAGGACCTGAACTCATGACTTACTCCGGTCATTGCGTCGCAGGTTAAAATCAGACCGATGCGCCACTCTTCTTCGATCGTTGCGATGGTCCTGGCTGCCCTCACTTCTGTCGCGTGGGCAGCAGACAGCCCTGCTTCCGACCTGCCGATCTCCTGTGGCAATGGCCTGATCGGAGGCGTGAATTGCATCGCCACGAAGAAAGAACAGGTAGAGGCGCGACGGGCCTACCAGCAGGGGTTGAAGCTGCACCAACGGCAGCGCTTTGAAGAGGCGCTGGAACAATTCGATGAAGCGGTGCGTCTTGATCCGCAGGATCCCCAATTTTTGAACGCACGCGAGGTTCTGAAAGCAAAACTCGTCTTCGACCACATGGAACGCGGCAATCTGCTGCTTGCCGAAGATGCGCGCCTGCGGGCTGCGGGCGAATTTCGCGCCGCTCTCGATCTTGATCCTGAGAATGAGTTCGCGCGCGAGCGTTTCGCGGAAGCCACGCGCGAGATCGAGCCAACCGTCGTGCCGGGCACGCCAGATCTGGCGAGCGAATCGCCAGAGATCCAACTCGAGCCGGCTAAGATCCGTGCGACGTTTCATTTCACTGGCGACATTCGCGACCTTTTCTCACAAATAGCCGCTGCTTATCAGATGAACGTGCTCTTCGATGAATCGGTGCAGGCGCGAGTGGCCACCTTCAACGTCGACCAGTTGGACTTTTTCACCGCCCTCAAGCTGGCCTGCTACGTGAGCAAGACGATGTGGACGCCGATTGACGCCCATCACTTCCTGCTTGCGGTCGACAATACCGAAAACCGCCGCCGTTACGAGCGCATGGTTTTGCAGAGATTCGTTTTGCCGCCCCACTCCAGTGCGCAGGAAGCAAACGACCTGGTCAACGCGATGCGGAACATGTGTGAGCTCAAATTTGTGAGTTCAGGACAATCGTCGGACGCGGTGGAAATCCGCGGCCCGCAGAATGACGTGGAAGTGTGCGGGCAGTTGCTGCGGCAGTTGAGCAACGAGCGTCCCCAGGTGATGCTCGATGTGCGAGTCTTTCAGATTGACCATCAGCTCACGCGAAACATTGGCCTGCACGTTCCCAACACATTCAACATGTACAACATCCCTGCCGCGGCATTGGCAGGTCTCGCCGGACAGAACCTGCAGCAACTCATCAATCAGTTGATCGCCTCGGGCGGCATCAACCAGGCGGGTAGCTCGGCTCTTTCGGGACTACTCGCGCAATTGCAGGGTCAGCAGAATTCAATTTTCAGCCAGCCGCTGGCCACGTTTGGCGGCGGACTGACCTTCATGGGACTGAGTCTCGATCAACTGGCCGCGGCCCTATCGGTGAATGAGTCCTGGGCGCGCAGCCTGGAGAGTCTGCAGATGCGCACCAGCCAGGGCAACGAAGCCTCGTTCCACCTCGGCGAACACTACCCCATTCTCAATGCCAGCTACGCACCAATCTACAACTCTCCGCAGATTGCGCAGGTGCTGGGGAATCAGAGCTACATTCCGCCCTTTCCCTCTGTGAGTTATGAGGATCTCGGCCTGAGTGTGAAGGCCAAGCCCACCGTTCAGGGTGACGGATCGGTGACCCTGCAACTCGACTTGCAAGTGAAATCGCTCACCGGTCAATCCAACAACGGAGTGCCAATCATCTCCAACAAGCAATACACAGGAAGCATTCACCTGAAGGATGGCGAACCCGCGTTTGTGGCAGGAGAGATATCCCACAACGACACGTTGTCCATGAGCGGGATCCCCGGACTCGGGTTTGTTCCCGGCCTGAACATGGCGATGGTGAGCAACAGCAAGACGCAACAAGATGACGAGTTAATGATCTCGATCACTCCCCATGTCGTCTCGAACTTCGACCGCACAACGCGGGAAATCTGGCTGAGCCAGAACTGATTCGGTACCAACTCGCCTCAGAAACTGGAGGCGTCATCTCGAAGGCCCGCATTTTCACCGGCGGCCGAGAGATCTCGCGTGGAGCTGATCCGAACCTCGGGTGATCCTATTCCCCCTTCGCCGCAAATTCGACCAGCTTTTTGTAGAGATCGAGTAACTGCGGGTCGAAATTTGCCACCCTTCGGCCATTAATAAAGAGCGTGGGTGTCCCGGTAATGTCGACAGATTTTCCCAGCGCAATCGAGGCGTCGACGCGAGCCTTGGTGTCGGGTTTGGCGGCGCACGCCGCGATGTCAACTCCATTGAGGCCTACGTCATTGGCAATCGCCGTAAGCTTCTCGTCCGCAGTCGCAGCGGTGATGTCGGGCTGCGTCTCGTAGGTTTTTGAAACGAATTTCCAGAACGCGTCGTTTGAGGCGCGTCCCACGCAGTCGGCATACGTGGCGCCCTTAAAAGCCCAGTTATGCATCTCCAGGGGAAAATTCTGGAACACGAAGCGCGCGTTTGGTTCGGCCGCAACCAGAGCCTCAATGGTGGGTTGAGCTGCCTTGCAGGCCGGACATTGCAGGTCTCCGAATTCGACAATCATTGCCGGTGCATCTTTCGGACCCTTGGCAGGGCCGGTGACTCCCTTATCGAGGATCTTCTTGACCGGATCGAAGGGCTTCGCGCCGAAAGGAATGATGTCGCCAACCAGCGCATGTTGCCCGTCTGGCGCAACGTAGAAGCGGCTCAACTGCTGACCTTGCGGACTCGCCAGAACGACCGTGACCTCGGCTACCCCTTGGATGACGGAAGGCTTGATACTCGAAATTTTCCAGGTTACATCGGGCTGATATCCGAATTGCTGATGCAGGAAGGAGTCGACCGTGGCTTCCGACGGCAAGCTGTCCGCAGCCGGAGGAGCAGTTTTCTTTGGCGCAGCAGGTTTGCTGCCGGCCGTCTGGCCAGTCACGAAAATGCAGCTAAGAAGGCAAAGACAAATCAGGTTCCCAAGAGTGCGCATGGCATCCTTTCGTGCGAATTTCAGAACCATTTCGGAGAACGGGACTAATAGGATACTTCAGGCGTGAGTTTTACACCTCTCCCTTCGCGGCGATGGGGATGCGGCGGCCATAGCCGAACGCCTTGGGAGAAATCTTCAGGCCGGGAGCGGCCTGCTGACGCTTGTACTCAGCGCGGTCGACCATCCGGACGACGCGGCGCACCAGTTCTAGATCAAAGCCGCGGTCGGCGGCAATCTTGTCTGCGGGATGAGAGTCTTCGATGTAGTCCTCCAGGATCGCATCGAGAATTTCGTAGGGCGGCAGCGAATCGCTGTCTTTCTGATTCGGCCGCAATTCCGCTGATGGAGGCTTTTCGAGCGACGCCCGCGGAATGACCGGCCGCTGCGAATTGATGTATTCGCTGAGACGGTAGACCAACGTTTTCGGCACGTCGGAAATCACAGCCAGCCCGCCGACCATGTCTCCGTAGAGCGTGCAGTATCCGACGCCGAGTTCGCTTTTGTTGCCAGTGGAAAGGACGATCGCGCCGAGCTTGTTCGAAAGCGACATCAGCAGAGTGCCGCGAGCGCGCGACTGAATGTTTTCCTCTGTGACGTCTTCTTTCATTCCCGCGAACACGGGTTGCAATATCTGGCGATAGGCTTCGTACGCGGGATTGACCGAAAGCAGTTCGAAGCGCATGCCCAAATTCCGGGCAAGAGTGCGTGCGTCGTCGATCGATCCCTGCGAAGAATACGGTCCGGGCATCCCCACCCCGATCACATTTTCCGGACCGACGGCGTCGGCCGCGATGACTGCCGTCAGGGCGGAATCGATGCCGCCGCTCAGGCCGACGATTGCCTTCTGAAATCCGCATTTGTGCATGTAGTCGCGCGTGCCGAGAACCAACGCGGAGTAAGCACTGGTATCGTCTCCGGCAATCTGCTCGTGCATTTCTCCGGTGAGCGTCTGCGAATCGAAAAGGACCAGGTCTTCTTCGAACGATTTGCCTTGCGCAGTTACCTTCCCTTCGCGATTGAGCACCAGGCTGGAGCCATCGAAAACCAGGCTGTCGTTTCCGCCCACCTGATTGACCAGCACAACCGGGACTTTATGCTGGCGCGCGATGCTGGCCAGCATGTCGCGACGAAATTCGCGCTTGCCGATCCAGAAGGGTGAAGCCGAAATGTTCAAGACGAAATTTCCTCCGGCGTGTATCAACGCCTCAACCGGATCGACCGTATACAGCCGCTTTACCCAGAATTGCTTGTCGTTCCATGCGTCTTCGCAAATGGTGAGCGCCATGCGGTTGCCGCAAAACGGAAACAGGTCCTGCCTCTTCGCAGGAGCGAAGTTGCGCATTTCGTCGAAGACATCGTAGGTGGGCAGCAACATCTTCGACTGGATAAACGCGATCTTGCCATTCTGCAGCAGCGCGGCAGAATTCATCACCGACTTCCCGGTATCGGAGTCGGCGGGAGTCACCAGGCCGCAGATTACTGCGATACCTGAAGTCTGCGCGGCGATGCGCTCGGCAGACTCCCGATTGTGGGCCACGAACGAAGGCCGTTCGACCAGATCACGCGGCGGATAACCACAAACCGACAGTTCGGGAAACAGGATGAGTCCTGCTCCCGCGGCCTGCGCACGGCGCGAGAAGTCGATAATTTTGGCGGCGTTGGCGGAGAAATCTCCGACGGTCGGATTGATCTGTCCCAAAGCAATCTTCACAGATTCAAGTGTAATGCCCCGGGCGACGGACTTGCACCAATCGGCGCTGTTGCTGTTTCGCAGGCAGGTTCCGTCCTCACGGGGCAAAACCTCGCGCACCTGCTACAATATCGATTTTGCTTAGGAACCACGGAGGTGGTTTTATGCGTTTGTACAGCCCCGCCGCTATCAGAGCTCTTTTGGTTTCCTCGCTGTCAGTGCTTCTCCTCAACTTCAATCCCATTGCCGCCGCCCAGTCCAAGGCGAAGTCCGGGCCCTGGACGAATTCCAGCCTCCCTCCGGATGAGCGCGCATCCATGGTTCTGAAAGAGATGACGCTCGACGAAAAAATCACGCTGCTGCACGGCACCGGGTTGGCCGGGCTCACCCCGGTTAGTCCGGCGAGTGCTCAGTCCAACGGCGGCGCAGGATATGTGGTCGGTATTCCGCGGCTCGGCATCCCCGGCATTCAGATGTCCGACGCCGCCTATGGCGTTCGGATGAGCGGCGAGAACGGACGCTACTCCACCGCGCTGCCCTCCTGCATTGCCGGCGCCGCGACGTGGGACCTGCAAGGCGGCTTCGAATATGGCGCGCTGATCGGGCGTGAACTGCGCGCGCAAGGGTACAACATGGGCCTCGGCGGAGGGGTTAATCTTACCCGCGAACCGCGCGACGGCCGCACGTTTGAGTACATGGGCGAAGATCCCGTGCTCGCCGGCAAGATGGTCGCGTCGGTGATCAAGGGCGAGCAGGCGCAGCACGTGCTCGGCGACATCAAGCACTACGCCCTAAATGATCAGGAAAGCGGACGCAACGCCGTCAACGTGAATATCGACGAGCGTTCGATGCGCGAAAGCGATCTGCTGGCCTTCGAAATTGGAGTGGAGGAATCCGAGGTTGCGGGAGTGATGTGTTCGTACAACCGCGTAAATGGCGATTATGCCTGCGAAAACAAGTATCTGCTGACCGATGTCTTGAAGAAAGACTGGAAGTTCAAGAATTTCGTGCTCAGTGATTGGGGAGGCACGCACAGTGCGGCCAAAGCCTCGGCCGCCGGACTTGATCACGAAGAGCCGGGCTGGATTTTCTACGGCGATGAATTGAAGAAAGCGGTGGAGGCGGGCACGGTTTCCCAGGCGGAATTGGACGATCACGTCTACCGGATTTTGCGGGCCATGTTCGCAACCGGTGTGATTGACCATCCTCCTCAGAAAAGTGTCGTGGATGTCGCGGGCGGATTCGAAGTCGCGCAAAAACTCTCAGAACAAAGTATCGTCCTGCTCAAGAACGAAGGCGGACTGCTTCCGCTGGACGCGTCGAAACTCCGCAGCATCGCCATCATCGGACCTCACGCCGACGTAGGAATGATTTCCGGCGGAGGTTCGGCGCAGGTCGATCCTCCGGGCGGGAACGCCATCATGCCTCCGGAGCAAGGTCAAACGCGCTGGCTGCAACCGATCTGGTTCCCGACATCACCGCTGAAGTCTGTCCGCGCCAAGGCGCCGGTCGCAAAGGTGGAATTCGATTCTGGCGCAGATCCCGCTGCGGCCGCGGCTGTGGCGAAGAGCTCCGACGTTGCCATCGTCTTCGCGTATCAGTGGGAAAGCGAGGATATGGACCTGCCGACGCTCTCGCTTCCCGAGAAGCAGGATGACTTGATCGCGCAGGTTGCGGCGGCGAATCCACACACGATTGTGGTGCTTGAGACCGGCGGCCCAGTCACGATGCCGTGGGCGAGCCAGGTGAGCGGACTCCTCGAAGCCTGGTTCGCGGGCAGCAAAGGGTCGGATGCTGTTGCCAATGTACTTTTTGGCGAGGTCAATCCCAGCGCCAAGCTGCCGGTGACTTTCCCCAAGAGCGACGCCGACCTGCCGCATCCGACGATTGTGAAACCGCCAAAAGAGTCGATGCCCAACTGGATGCGTCCTGATGTCTGGAAGCAGATTGCGGCCGGATTGACGCCGTTCCAGGTCCACTATGACGAGGGCGTGAAGGTCGGCTACAAGTGGTATGACGCGGAGAAAAAGCCGGTCCTCTTCCCCTTCGGCTATGGACTTTCCTACACGACATACTCATATTCGAATCTGCGGGTGAATACCGGGAAGACGCCACGTATTACGTTCACCCTGACGAATAAGGGGAGCCGCGCAGGTGCCGAAATTGCCGAGGTCTATGCTTCCCTGCCCGTGTCGGCGTCCGAACCGCCGAAGCGGCTGGTGGGATGGAGCAAGGTCGCGCTCAAACCGGGAGAGAGCAAGGAAGTCACCGTCGATGTCGACCCGAAATATCTTTCCATCTGGGATGTGAAGCAGCACAGCTGGCAGTTGATTCCCGGCGATTACGCATTCATGGTGGGAGGATCGTCGCAGGATTTGCCCCTGAAGCAGTCGGTGAGCTTGAACTAGCCTCGCGAGAATAAACTGGGTGCCCCACTTCTCGCTGCCTTTGCGAGAAGTGGGAGCATCGCCTTGAACAATCAATCTCCGCCTGCCGGAAATACCGTGTGCTTCGGCTTGGGCATGGGCGCCGAGCCCATTTGATCCTGCCACAATACGCGGTTCAAACGCGCCGGCCCCGCCGCATCGGGACGTGAGAAGTCCATCTTCGAAGAAATCTTCGCCCCGGGTGCGTCGGCGCGATTCCGTTCATAAATCAACCCATTCCTCAGATTGCGATAGTCGGCCTTATATGGAGCCTGATTCCCAGGTCCGATAAATAAACCGCTCATCACCGGGGCGTAGGCATCGAAGTGATTCATCGGCGGAAGGCCGAGCAGCATCTCCATCGTATGGATCATGTTGACGGTGGTGTAGAAGCGATGCTCCACATTGGGCTGCGCCGCCGATCCCGGCGAATACTTGCTGATCACGAACGCAATCGAACGATGCGCATCGACATGGTCGGCGCCATCCTGAGCGTCGTCCTCGAGAACGAAAATGGCCGTGTCGTCCCAGTACGGGCTGTGCGAGACGGCATCGACCACCCGGCCAAGAGCCAGATCATTGTCGGCGACATTGGCCGCTGGCCGCGCCCTATCGGGCCGTGTGCCACCGGTGTGGTCGTCCGGCAGATAGAGAAGAATGAACGACGGCATCTCGAAGTCCGGGCCTTCGTTCGCCTGACGTGCCCGAACATACGCGCCGAACTCATTCAGGAATTCGTCGGCGCGCAACTGGTCGGGATAATCGGTATTGAAGTCCGGATAGAGCGGATCGAAGTGATCGCGCAACGCGGGCTTGGTCGCCTTCACGCCATTAAACAGCGGCACGTCCCACGGCCAAGGGCTTGGGCCTCCGTGCGGATCACCAACATTCGGCGGGAGCGTTCCGCGCTGTGCCACTTCCTTCCGTGGGCAATCCACTTCGATTTCCGGTGGCGTGGTCGTGTTCGCGTCGGATCGGTATCCGTTGCACCAGTTCGCATTCACGAACTCGCCGTAGAAACGGTAGCTCATGTGATTGCGTGCCAGGTTGTCCCAGAGAAATCCGGTTGCGGGATCGTCCACGTCGGGAATGTTGTGCTCGATGGGAAATTCGTCAGCATTCAGCCCCTGAAAATCGTACGTGCGTTCCTTGCCCCGATAAGCGATTTGCCACGTCTTCTCGTTGTAGTCGGAGGTGATCGCGGCGGTCGACCAGACATGTCCGTCGCCGGAAACTTCTCCGCTATCGTAGAAATTGTCGAGCACGCCGAACTGCAGCGCGAGCTTGTGCTCGTTGGGAGTGATGTCCTCACCATACATGTTCAGCGACGGATCGCCATCGCCGACTTTCAGGTCACCGAGAATCTGATCGTAGGTGCGATTTTCTTTCATCACGTAGATCACGTGCTTGATGGGATTCTGGCCGCTGGCGAACGTGATCTTCCCGGGATCACTGTGGAACAGGTTGTCGCGCTCCACCATCTGCGTGTACTCGGGCAGCTTCGCGATTGTTTGTGGAATATTCAGCCGCGCGATCGATCCCTGCATCAGCGTAGGAATGTAAGCGTGCTCTTTGTGCTTGGTCTCATAGACTGTCTTGCCCATCTCTTTGTTAGGGCGCGTGCCTTGTCCTTTGGCCGTGGCGATGAGGAGATCGTCGCCGTGGACGGCGAGCGCGGAGGGATACCAGTCGGTGGGGATGAAACCGAGAGGTTTTGGTGACATAAAGCTTCCGGGAGTTCGCGCCACCTCATCCGATAAATCCAGCACCCCGACCGCGTCGAGCGACGAATCCGCGAAGAAGAGCTTTCTCCCATCTCGCGATTGAGCCATGGCCACCGGATAGCTTCCCGAGCGATGTTGAGAACCCAACTTCGTTTCTAGAATGTCCAAAGCAGTGCTCAGACGAGTGTCAACAATTGAAATTCCGTCCGAGTTCGATAGTGTGATGTACAGCAGAGTTTCATCAGGACTCAGCAGCATCGCTGTTGGATGTGACCCCGCAGCTACTGGATCTTTCGGCTTCTCGAGATTAATCCAGCGCGCGACTTTCCCGCTCGTCAAATCCAGTTCCGCCACCTGCGACGCATTCCACAAGCTGCACCACGCCTTCCGTCCATCTTTCGTCGCCACGCACGTGTACGGATACGACGACGGCACCAGATCGCTCGTGCTGAGGTCGAACGTCTGCAGAATTTTTCCGGTCGCGGGATCGAGAACAATGGCGTTATCCGAAAGATTGTTGGCGATCAGCAGCTTATCGTGGCCGTTATCGGAGATCACCGCGATGCCCGCAGGATAAGGAATCGCCATGTGGGGCGGCGCCATTAGGCCCATCGCCAGTTTCTTTCCCGTCGAGAGCGGCTGCAGCGGGATGTGAATGAACCGTTCCGGCGCAACCTTGCCAGCCGAGAAGCTGTAAACCACGATTCCGTTCCCTAGGTTGCCCGGCCTCTTGCCCGTGGGATCGGTCAATGAACCGACAGACGCGTACAGATGCTTTCCATCCGAACTGAAAGCAAGCCCGAGAAAATAACTCTGATGAGCAGTGTCGCTGAAGCGCTTGTCGGGAAAGTCCTCGATCTTGTTGGTCTGCAGATCGAGCACGGAGATCGACTGCTGCGCCATGGTTTCCTGCGTGCCGTATCCGTCGTTGAGGGTCGCAGCGTAGCGGCCGTCAGGGCTGAGGACCATGGTGGCGGGAAAACTGTTCGTGCTGCCGATCCGTCCCGGCGCGGGCACGGTCAGCATTTTGCTCGTGGGAAGGTTGATGGAGGACTGATCGGGCGTGGATTGCGCGAATGCGGCAGCGGCAAGCAGGCAGAGAACGGAAAGATGGCGGGTCAAAGGGCCTCCGGCAACAGCGATTACGAAATCAGGTAGGAACGAGCGTAATGGATTGTATACAACCGGTCAAAACCGTTTGGCGGCTCACCCTGATCTGGTGGAGACAACTGGACTAGATCTCGACTCAGGTTATGCCGGGGTGTTCGTGGAAGAGCGGGCCTTCAGGCCCGCGGCAGGGATGAAAAGGTCGTGCCCTTCAGGGCCTGTGGTTGACTTCACTATGGGCTGACACCGGGGCTGAAGCCCTGTTCCAAGGAAGCGCATTAAACGCGGCCCTGAAGGGCCGCTCTTCCACGACAGCTCACACGTTCAAGCGCAGCGAGGAATCTGTTTTTAGCCATCCTTCAGACCCGGTCAAAGCAGGTTCCTCACCGCCGCTGCGCGCCGGTTCGGAATGACATCACCTAAAGTGATATACGGCTTTACAGCCCTGACGCGCGCTGGCTTGGGGCCTGCTCGTTCATGTCGTCGGGGTGGACGTTGTGGCGAACGTCGGAGCCTTGCACCCAGAAGATGACGTCTTCGGCGATGTTGGTGGCGTGGTCGGCTACGCGTTCCAGATTGCGCGCGACCAGCAAGGCGTCGAGCGCCTGACGCACGGCTTCCGGCCGCTCGTTCATCGTCTTGACGAGTTGGATGAAGGCATCATCGCGCATGCGGTCGATGACGTTATCCATTTCGAGAACGGCCTGCGCCAGCTCAACCTTGCCTTCGATAAACGATTCCAGCGCGCGACGCACCATCGCGCTGACCGCAGTGCCCATGCGGGCGATGTCGACGGGCAGTTCGACCACCGGCAATTCGACCATAT